>ERZ1292640.512-Hain-H43-02um-R1-512-length-31582-cov-7_pt1 | contig 31582 bp, 38 predicted proteins | sample MGYA00564404_ERZ1292640 | MGnify/ENA primary metagenome ERZ1292640 (study PRJEB36523, sample SAMEA6512636) | groundwater metagenome | collected 2019-01-08 | study: AquaDiva: Metagenomics assemblies of 32 groundwater samples | reverse complement strand
TTTATATGAAATACTACATCGCGACATTCGGTTGCCAAACAAATCAATCCGATTCAGAAAGAATCGCGGCTATTTTAAATAAAATCGGTTTCAAACCTGCTCTTACTCAAAATGACGCCGATTTTATAATCGCCAACGCTTGTTCCGTTCGGCAATCGGCGATTGATAGAATCCACGGCATCGCTCATAAAATCCAAAAAAAGAAAAAAAGAGGCGAAAAAACATCAATCACCATTCTCACTGGTTGCGTTTTAGAACAAGACAGAAAAAAACTAGTTCAAAAATTTGATGCCATAATTGACATCCGAGAAATTGAAAAATTACCGCAAATAATAAAAAAATTGAGAAAAAATAAAAGCATAATCGCCGGCAGAGCAAAACATTCCGATATACAACGATGGAAAACTGCCGAAAAATCTGCCGATTATTTTCAGATTACTCCATCTTACAAATCTTCTTTTTCCGCTTTTGTGCCAATAATGACCGGCTGTAATAATTTTTGCACTTATTGCGCCGTTCCCTATACGCGGGGAAAGGAAGTCTCTCGACCGACAATTAACATAATAAAAGAAGTGAAAAAATTAGTAAAAAACGGCTATAAGGAAATAACTTTATTGGGGCAAAATGTAAACTCTTACATTGATAACAACGAAAAAAATCCTAAAAATTTCGCCTGTCTGCTTAAAATAGTTAATGAAATTCCGGGCGATTTTTGGATACGATTCCATTCTTCCCATCCGAAAGATTTTACGAACGAACTTATTGACACCATCGCTTCTTGCGAAAAAGTAACAAAATATATCAGCTTGCCGGTTCAGGCCGGAAACGATAAAGTGCTTAAAAAAATGAACCGTCCGTATACTATTTTTCAATATAAAAAATTAGTAAAAAAAATACGGGAAAAAATTCCCAACGCGTCAATATCAACCGATTTTATCGTTGGATTTCCAAGCGAAACAAAAAAACAATTTCAGGACTCCATAAAATTATTCAAAAATTTAAAATTTGATATGGCTTATATCGCGCAGTATTCTTCACGTTCAGGCACAACGGCAGAAAAGATTTTTAAAGATAATGTATCGCCCAAAGAGAAAGAACGGCGCGACCGCGAGCTTACAGCCGTTTTACGAAAAACATCGCTGAATATAAATAAAAAACTTGTCGGAACAACCCAACAAGTTTTAATTGAAAAAGAAATAAAACGGCAAAATGGCCATTGGCTAATCGGCAAAACGTGCGGATTTAAAACGGTAAAAATACCGCTTGCTTCCGATTCCGATAAAAAACTAATCGGCAATTTTGCCGATGTCAAAATAATAAAAGCACTGGATATGGGACTTATCGGTAAAATCAACCAATTATTTCTTTAAGTAAATCTGCCGCTATTTGCGGATTCGCCTTGCCTTTTGTTTCTCGCATAACTTGACCAATTAAAAACTGCAATGATGCCCCTTGTTTTTTTTTATAATCCTCTACGGCCTTGAAATTATTTTTAATAACGGTTTTTACAATCTCCGTTAACGCTTCAATATCGCTTTCTTGCCCCATTCCCCTTTCTTCAATAATTTGCGACGGGTCATTGCCGGTTTTTACCATTTCGCGCAAAACCTCCTGCGCTCCGGACGACGAAATATCGCCTTTATGCGTTAAAATTATCAATTCCGCAAAATTTTCCGGACTGATTTTTATTTCGCCATAATCCTCTATTCCGAATTCTCGCGCTAATTTCTGCAATTCCGTAATCAAATAATTCGCGGAAAGTTTTATAAGCCGCGCCGTATGTTCGCTTAAATTTTCTATTCTTACTTTATGCGCGTTTTTATCCCACGCCTGAATTTCCGAAATTACCTGCTCAAAATAATCACCCAATTCTTTATTAACAACGAATATCTCAATATTTTCTTCCGGCAAACCATATTCTAACGCAAATCTTTTCCGTCTTTTTTGCGGCAATTCCGGTAAATTTGAGATTCGAGATTTGTCAGCCCGAGGCTGATCCGCCTTGGGCGGAAGATTTGAAATTTTCGATAATGGAATATCCGGTTCCGGAAAATACCGATAATCTTTCGCTGTTTCTTTTGCCCGCTGGGAAAATGTTTTTTGCTTATCCGCGTCCCAACCGCGCGTTTCCTGCGCAATTTTTTCGCCTTTTTCTAAAATTTCCGCCTGCCGTTCAATTTCGTAATTAATGGATTTTTCTACCGCCTTAAAAGAATTTAAGTTTTTAATTTCCGCTTTTGTTCCCAATTTCTTGTTTTTTGATAAAGAAATATTCACTTCGCACCTCATTTGCCCTTTCTCCATATCAGCATCAGAAATTCCCAAATATCGAAAAATTAATTGAATTTCTTCGCAAAATTTTTTCGCTTCCGCGCCGGAAGAAATATCCGGTTCGGTTACAAGCTCCATTAACGGCGCGCCAGCGCGATTAAAATCAACCAAACTATAATCTACGTTCTGCGGATGATAAAGCCGACCGGTATCTTCTTCTATGTGTATTTCCTTGATGCGAATTTTTTTACCGCCTATTTCAAAAAATCCGTTTTGGCACAACGGTTTCCAAAATTGTGAAATCTGGTATCCTTTTGGCAAATCGGGATAAAAATAATTTTTTCTGTCAAACTGAATAATTTCCGCCATTTCGCAGTTCAAAGATTTTCCGGTCAAAATAACCGATTCAACGGCTTTTTTATTCGGAACAGGTAATGTGCCCGGATGCCCCATACAAATAGGACAAACATTAATATTGGGATGCTTTTCGTCGGAATCATTCAAACACGCGCAAAACATCTTGGTTTTTGTTTTTAATTCCGCATGTATTTCCAAACCGATTGTTGACTTAAATTTATTTAACATATTTGGTATATTTAAAACAATACGGAACTGCAAGTATCAAGCTCGCGGTTTACCAATTTATCCGCTTGTTTATTCCCATCGCGTAAAATATGACGAAAAACAATCAGCGAAAAATCAATTTTTAAATTCCAGAGTTGCAAAAACAAACTCTGGATTTTTTTATCCAAAACTTTGTATTTTCCGGTAATCTGCTTGAATAAAAGTTCGGAATCAACTAAAACTTCCACTTCCCTATTCTTAACGCCGACTTTCCCCAAAAGCGCTTTTGTCTTTTTTAAAGCGAAAATCACGGCTTCATACTCCGCTTCATTGTTGGTCTTTTCACCCAAATACTGCGAATATTCTTTAATATTTCCATTATATTCAATTACAACTCCCGAAGCCGACGGTCCGGGATTTCCACGCGATCCGCCGTCGCAATGGATAATCACTCTATTCACCCCGTTAGAAGTCTGTTTTACCCGATTATTATGATTTACTTCAGACATAATTCGTTTTTTTTGTACATTCCCCGTTAATCTAATGCGGAAAAAATTGTTAAATTTTTTCCGCCAAGGACTTCTAACGGGGCTCATATTATGCTATTTTTTAAATCAATAATTTTAAATTCTAAATTTCTTCTTCCATTCCACTCATTAAGTATTAAATTAAAAACAATATCAATCTTATCTCCCACTTTTATTTTATCATACCATTCGCCCAACCCAAAGCCAATGCAATTAAATTCCTTGCCGCCGCAATCAATTATTGTTTTTAAATGTCCTGCGCCGTTCTTTCCAACCACTCGCAAGTCTTTTACAACACATTCTCGCAATAAAAAAGTCGGCTCTTCATTGCTTGGTCCGAAAGGCCGGAAATCTTCCGTAATTTCGTATAAATCCCACCAACTTAAAATTTGAGATTCAATATTTAATTCCATATCTATATCTATTTCCGGCATCAAATCCTTGTTTTTAATTTCACTATTGGCTATTTCTATAATGCGCTTTTTAAAAACCGCGATATTTTCATTTTTAATATGAAATCCCGCCGCCATTGCATGACCGCCGCATTCGTCAAGTAAATCACCGACCCTTCTTAACGCTTCCACTATGTTAAATGATTTAATTGTGCGCGCCGAACCGTCCGAATTAATTTCGCCTTGATGAAAAATTAAAGCCGGTCTGCGATATTTTTCCGCTAATTTTCCGGCAATTAAACCAACGATACCCACCGACCAATCAGGTGAACCATCAATAATAATTTTATCTTTCGGATCATCTCCTATCTTTGCGCAAACTTCTTTAAAAATTTTATCGCACAAATTCTGCCTATCTTTATTTATCGCATCTAATTTATTCAATATTCGCCCGATTTCATTTTCATCAGACGAATTCAAAAGTTCAAAAGATGTATTAGCATGCTCCATTCGTCCCGCCGCGTTGAGCCGCGGACCAATCATAAAACCCAAATCCCGCGCATTAAGTCCAAAAATATCAAATTTTCTGCGTTCGGATTTTTTAACTTTTGCGCTATCTTTACCGATTAATTTTAAAAGCGCTTTCAATCCCTTGCGTTTTGTTTTCGTAAGAACAACAAGACCGTATTTAACTAATGTCCTATTCTCACCAAGCAAAATCATTCTATCAGTTATGGTTGATATTGCCACTAAATCTAAAAACCATTTTTCCCTTTCATTATTTATACCATTTGCGTCAAACAACGCTTTGACGAATTTAAAAACAACCCCCGCCGCCGACAATTCCTTAAAAGGATAACAATCACCTTTTCGACGAGGATTTATTATCGCGACCGCCTTTGGCAATTTTGGAGGAATTGTATGATGATCAATAATTATAACATCCATACCCAAAGAATTCGCCAACTCCACTTCTTTATAATCACTTACGCCACAATCAACAGTCATAATAAGATCGGTTTTTTGTTTTGACAAAAAACGCACACTTTCAAAATTCAAACCATAACCCTCTTTATTTCTATCAGGTATATAAATTCCCGGTTCCGCGCCAACTGCCTTCAAGGCGTCCATTAATATTGTGGCGCTGCAAATTCCATCCGCGTCATAATCGCCGTAAACAGTTATTTTCTTTTTTTTGATTATCGCCGTTTTCACTCTTTTTATCGCTTTACCCATATCCTTTAATAATTTAGGATTATGCAAATCCTTATCGTAATCCGGTCCCAAAAATTCATCAATCTCTTTTTGTGTTTTAATGTCGCGATTAAAAAGAAGCTGTAATGTCACGGCATTCATTTCCGGAAATTTATTAAAAAAAACTTTCGGAACCTTAGATTTTAAAATCCAATTATTCATATTTATTTAAGCGCTTCAATCCCCGGTAATTTATTTTCCGCCAAATATTCCAGCATAGCGCCGCCACCCGTAGAAATATAAGAAAATTTATCCAAAATACCCATTTTACTGATCGCAGCAATGGTATCTCCGCCACCTACTATTGAATAAGCGCCCGATTTGCTTATGGCCCCGGCTATAGCTTTTGTTCCGTTTGAAAATATTTCCATATCGGCGCGTCCCATCGGACCATTCCAAATAATTGTTTTGGATTCTCTGATTAAGGAACAAAACAAATCCACGCTTCGCCCTCCTATATCTAAAATAATATCGTCCCTTGAAACACTGCCAATCTGCACGGCTGTCGCGCCACTGGCTCCGTCTAAATCTTTAGACACGACGACATCAACCGGAACCGTAAGTTTTATATTCGCCACTTTCATTTTTTTAATCGCCGGAATAACTTCTGGACTGATTATTGAACGACCAACTTCTTCGCCTTTAACCGATAAAATGGTATTTGCCACAACGCCGCCCAGTATTATAAAATCCGCTTTCGGTAAGAAATTACCAATTACTCTAACTTTTGTTTCGGCTTTTAAACCGCCAATTATTACAGTTACCGGATGCGCGGGATTTTTAAGCGCTTTATCCAAAATATCAATTTCTTTTGCCAAAGATAAACCAACGAAAGAAGGTAAAAATTCAGTTATCGCCTCAACCGAAGCGTGCGCCCTATGGCATACGCTAAAAGCATCATTCACAAAAATATCGGCAAATGACGCTAATTTTTCGGCAAATTTTTTATTATTATTTTCTTCTTCTTTATAAAAACGGATATTCTCCAAAAGACAAATTTTATCGCAATTAATATTTTTTAATTCGCGTATATCGTCTTCGATGAAATTAATTTTTTCTCCGATAATATCTTCTAAATGACCTATTAAAGGCTTTAAACTATAAGCTTTATGCCATTCACCATTAGGTCTGCCGAGATGCGAAACTAAAATAATTTTATTGCCATCTTTCAGAAGAAATTTTATTGTTGGCAATGCTGATTTAACGCGATAATCTTCATCGCTCAAAACTTTGCCATCTGCCGTAGGCAGATTAAAATCAACCCGCAAAAGAACGGTTTTATTTTTAATTTTACTGTTTTTTAGTAATTTCACCCCGATAGAAGTCCTTGGTAAAAAATTTCCTTCCGAATTTTTTTGTTTGCCATTAAGTTGTTGAAATGAATTCTTGAGCATATTGCTTTTAATAATAATTAAATTAAAATCATTGGACTTCTAGCGAAGTTTATATTTTAATTTTACCATATTTGCCTCTCCGCAAAAATATTGACAAGCAATAAAAATAAAAGTATAATGGCGTGATTCCTTGAAAACTTAATCAAACAAAAAGGAGGTGAAAATTGACAGATTTACTGACAAAAACGCTTATAAAAATTATATCGATAAAACTAATAAAAAAACTGGCTTGGAAAATAATTGCTCATAAATTTATTGCGGGCGAAGAGATGGAAGATGCGTTATATGAAGCCAATAATTTAAATAAAAAAGGCATTGCGGCGATAATAAATTATCTCGGTGAGAAAGTTAAAACTTCAGAAGAAGTTCGTAAAAACACAAATATATACACTCATCTTATAAGAGAAATCTCTTGCGCAAATTTAAACGCCAAAATCAGCGTTAAACCATCGCAATTGGGTTTAAAAATTAACGAAAATCTGTATTTTGAAAATCTGTTTTCCATAGGCACATTATGTTGTCAATATAATGTGCGAATGGAAATAGATATGGAAGAATTTTCCGAAATTGAAAAAACAGTGCAAAATTCCATACAACTCAAAAAAGCCCTGCCAAATTTGCATCTTCGTCAATGCCTGCAAATTGCGGCAAAACGAAGCGCTGAAGATATAAAAAAATTGACTGATGTTGGTATTCATATACGGCTTTGCAGGGGCGCATATAAAATACCGCATTCTGAGGCATTATTGCCAAAATATTATACGCCATACAGAATAATAGCCTATGCAAATTGTGCTTTCATGCCATTTATAGAAGTAGCAACGCATAATACGAAAATAATAAATGCCCTAAAAAACGATATTGGCATACAATTTTTACGAGGTTTTTGCGCGCAAGAAATCCCGATATTGCAATTATCCGGACATCCAGTGGCAGTTTATGTCCCGTTCGGACCGGAGTGGGTGCCATATGGAGTCCGAAGATTGTTTTATTTAATAAAAAATCGAGATAAAATTTTTGAGTGAAGGAGCGCAAATGGAAATGAAAATATTGGTAGTATTTGAATGTCAGAGATGCAGGGCGATAAACCAACAACCAGGATCTTGTGGATGTGGTTATCCACTTCATACAACCAAAAAAGTTAGCTCAACAAAATACTGCGAGATTTTCGGTCATGTGAAAAATTCATTAATAATAGAACATGGAAAAACTAATATTGTAATGAAAAAAAATAATGAATGTCTTTGTTGCGGTGAAAAACTCACATACAACGATGATATTATGGAAACTGTAGATTGTTGCGGAAATTGCAAAAAAGAAGAAAGCCAGCCGGAAGACTGGCGCGATGATTGTTTAAAATATTAGTTATGGGACGATTCAAATCGTCCCATTTTTTATTTCTCAATCTATTGCCATAATAATGCTTATAAACCAATCAATGAAAAAACATTATCATCGCCGACGCGAAATTCGGCGGTATAAAATGCGCCTTGCGATTGCGTAAATTTTTAAAACGCTATAAGGCGCCGAATAAATATAAAATTATTTTAATTGATAAAAACCGTGAAAATAATCATTAAAAACGACTAATAACGGTTTTTTGCTCCGCGCTCAAATATTGTCCGCTTACAGCTTTTACTAATCTGGTAAATTCACTGCTATTGATACCGGCGCCGCCTACCAACACGCCGTCAATACCGTCTTCTTTCATAAAATCAATCACATTTTTAGAATCAACACTTCCGCCATATAAAATACGCAATGATCTTGCGATTTTTTCATTATATTTTTGATGCATTGTTTTCCGTATCAAAAGAGAAGCGGATAACGCATCGTCGGGAACAGCCACGCAACTATTTTCCGTAGTGCTAATCGCCCATACCGGTTCATAAGCAATAATTATATTTGCCATTTGCGATTCATCAATGTCTTCCAAGCATCGTAAAACCTGTTCCCTTAAAACTAAATCAACTTCGCCGGTCCATCGTCCGTCTTTATTAAAACTATTCCTGGATTCTTCGCCTACGCACAAAATAATTTTAAGTCGCGATTTTAAAACCGCTTTAATTTTTTTATTTATAATTTCATCTGTTTCTTTAAAATTTTTCCTTCTCTCCGAATGGCCTAAAATTACATAATCACATCCTATATCTTTCAACATTTGCGGCGATATTTCTCCAGTATAAGGTCCTTGCCTGTCCCAAAAAATATTTTGACCGCCAAGTTTAATATCCTTGCTTGTTTTCTTTGAAATAAAATCCAAATAAATAAATGGCGGGCATAAAATAACTTCTATATTTTGAATACCACAAATTTCTTTCCTAATGGATTCAAAAAGATGCTCGGCTTGCTTGCGAGAAATAGGATTCATTTTCCAATTGGCGACTATTAATGGTTTCATTAAATTATATTACCTATTCCCAATGTTAATAACAATACTGCGACTCCGGCGACTAAACTGCCAGCCGCGATAAATAAAAAAGCTTTTTTAAAAGGAATTCCAAAAACGAATGCCGCCACGCAACCGCTCCAAACGCCGGTTAACGGCAACGGTATCGCTACGAAAATAAAAAGCGCCGCGCTCGCCCAGTGTTCAAATTTTTTGGCATTATTGCGCCTTGTTCTTTCAAGTAGCCATTCAAAAAAATACTTAAAAGTATGTGATCTTACGCAAAGAAAATCGGAAAAAAAATGCAAAAAAAGCAAAATAAACGGTATCGGCAAAATATTGCCCAAAACCGACCATATATAAGCCGACTGCCACGAAAGACCATATAATTCAATTGCCAACGGTATGGAACCGCGCAACTCCACAATCGGACTCATTGCTATAAAAAATATGTTTAATTCCGGAGACATTAATTTTATTAAAAAAATTATATCTTAACTTTCCTTAAAAATTCTGCCGCTTTTTCCGGCTCTATAGTGGAAACTTCTATGCCCGTTCCAAGTTCAAAGCCCGCCCAAATGCCTATTCTCGGCAAAATTTCCACATGCCAATGATAATGATGCCAATCCACACTGTCTTTAACCGGCGCAGTATGAATATAAAAATTATAATCCGGGTCATTTAAACCGCAACGAAGTTTCGCCAATGAAATTCTCAACGCTTCGGAAAATCGCTTTAATTCATCTTCATTTATTTTTTCGAAATAAGACTGATGGATTTTAGGAAATATTCTTATTTCAAAAGCTGCGCGACTGATAAAAGGACAGAAAGCAACCACTAATTCATTTTCAAAAATTATTCTTTCCTTATCCATAATTTCCCATTCCAACATAACGCAATGAACGCATTTTTTATGATTCTGATAATATTTTTCCGAACCAATTAAACTTCTTCTGATGTCAAGGGGAATTATTGGAATAGCCATAATTTGCGAATGCGGATGGCTCAATGAAGCGCCGGCGGCGCGTCCATTATTGTGAAATACGGAAATATATTTCACGCATTCACCGGTCATTAAGGCAAGATATCTTTCCTTGTATGCCCTGATGAGAAATTCCATTTCTTTGCCGGAAAAATAACCCGGGTGATTTATATGGTTCCTTGTAATAACAATCTCATGAGAACCAACTCCATCCATCACAAGATATGGTCCTACTTCATGCGTATCTTCGCATATACCTTGTCCTATGGCAGGAAATTTATTCGGTAAAACTTGCAAAAACCAGTCATCTGAATTATTTTTCCATTCGCTAAAAATTTTTCGTTTGCCGTCTTGACCGTAAACCAATAACGGATCAAGATTACCGGATTTTTGTGGTAATTCAAACGGGCATTCTTTTATAGGCTGATTAAATTTTTCTTTTTTAAAATCCACGAAAGCATTCGGCCGTTTCGCCCGCCCTTTTGCTATCAACACCCAATCGCCTGTAACTAAATCCCGCCTTAATTCCGATAAAAATTGACGCTTTTTCATACCCAGTATATCAAATTCCAGTTTTCAAATACCATTTTTTATTGACATTATGGCATCTTGGAAATTGGTTAGTATTAAACTTAAAAAAATATTCTTTTTACTATTGCGTTTTTCTGTTTTTGCCCTAAATTATTTTAATGAAATCAATAATATTTTATTTATCATCTTTTAAACTTTCCAATGCATATAAACACAGAAAAACGCGCTGGAAGTTGTATTACTGGGCATAAACTTAATTATTTATACAACCCGCGCCAAATATTAATTCTTATTTTTATTATCTCCATTAAAATCAGAAAATATACTTTTAATGTTGCTCTGCTATCTAAATTATTCATCCATTTTACCGGCACTTCTTTTATTTTATAACGACGCAAAAAACGAACTATGACCAAAGCTTCCACATCAAAAGCCCACCCATCAATCATTCCTCTCATAAATACGGATCTCGTCACTTTATCAGTGAAACATTTAAAATCGCATTGAGCGTCAATTATCCCCGACGCCACGATGAACCGAATAAATTTACTGCCGAGACGACTGAATATTTTCCTATAAAACGGCTGACGAATGGCAATGTTGGCGCCGTCGATTCTTCGAGAACCGATCACGACCGAATACCTTATACTATCATCGCCTTGCCCATAAAAATAAGGAATTATTTTTTCAATATGATCTATGGAAATAGAATTATTAGCGCCGGTAAAAAGCCGAAGTTTTCCGCGCGCCTTTATCATTCCCTGCCTTACGACAAAGCCCTTGCCATAATTAGCTTGATTTTCAATAATTTTTAAATTTTTTATAATACTCTGGAATTTTTTTACCACTTCAACCGTATTATCTTTTGAACCGCTATCCGCAATCAATATTTCATACCCCTTCGCGTCTTTGTCAATATTGTACTGCTGCGCAAACTTTTTAAATTTTTCCGAAGATAAATACCGGTCAACATCAAGAAGCGTATGAATTATACGCTTTGATTCATTGTGCGTGGGAATGATTACGGATAGAAACGGCTTCATCAATTTTATTATACCATAAAAAAAATCCTTGCCAAAATTTTAACAAGGATTAAATCTATTTGAGTAATAAATAAAATATTTTATAAACTTATCGCCACCTTTACGATTTTCCAATCAAACACGACGCCGAAAAGATGAATTTTAGCATACTCGCAAATATCTTTTTTACGCCGAAAATACAAAATACTGTCAATCCCCAATGGATTAAGAACCGCGCCGCGTTCGGCCACTATCAACCAGTTTTTATCCGGAGATGAATTAAAAATATCCAACACTTTTAAAATAAATTCAAGAGCATACTTCTCTTCGGCATTAGTTTGACTCCACGCTCTGGAAAATATCTTATCAAAAAAATGCCAATCTATTTTTATTTCGTTTTTTTCAACAGTGAACAAACTACCGTCATACTTTTTTAATAATTTTACAAAACCTTCTTCCTTGCAACATTCAGAACAAATTTTAGTCTTCACGATCAAATCATTAAGTTTAATATAACCATTCTTAATATTTTCAAAAAACTTCCAACATGCATAGCATCTTTCCATTTTATAACCTCCTATCATTATAAACTTATGGGAACTACGGCAATCGTATTGACAAAAATCACAAATGAGATAATTTAATGCATAGTTAATACCTCGCATCCATTCTCCATTACCGCAATCGTATGTTCAAAATGCGCGGATAAACTTTTATCCGCCGTTCTTATACCCCACCCATCATCGCATCCAACGGTTTTATAATCGCCCATTGAAACCATCGGCTCCACGGCAATAGTCATTCCCGTTCGCAAAATAACCCCGCCACGACGCTTCCCAAAATTAGGAATTGCCGGCTCTTCATGCACTTTCTTGCCGACACCATGCCCAAACAAATCACGAATAACGCTAAAACCTTGACTTTTAACATAACGTTCAATGGAATTGCCGATATCGCCGGTAGTATTTCCCGACTTTATCTTCCTTAACGCCCTTTTAAGCGATTTTTTTGTCACCTTAATAAGCCGCCCCGTTTCCGGTAATATTTTGCCTACAGGAACAGTGATAGCCATATCAAGACATAATCCCTTGTGCCATATACCACAATCCAAACTTACGATATCGCCTTCCGTCAAAATTCTTTCCGACGGAATAGCATGAACTATCTCTTCATTAACTGAAACGCATAAAATATTCGGGTATTTTTGCGATCCCATCGGACTATAATCCTTAAAGGCCGCTTTCACTCCGTATTTTAAAATCAATTTTTCCGCCAAAACTTCCAAGTCAAATGTTTTAATTCCCGACTTAACCGCCTCCGACAATTCATTCAAAATAGCGGCCAAAATCCGGCCGCCTTCTCGCATAATATCAATTTCTTCCCTGCTTTTTATAATCACCCCATCCATCGTTTTTTCTTTATTTTTTATCATTTTAAGTGTTTTAATATGTCCGCAAAAACTTTTTCTATACTTTGTTCACCATTAATATCAATAACTTTCCTATCCGTTTTCTTATAATAATCAATTATCGGTCTTGTTTCTTCTTCAAAAAGATCCAACCTAATTTTTATGCCCTCCGGATGATCATCGTGGCGCACCTTGAGTTCTCCTCCGCATTTATCGCACTTTTCCAATTTCTTAAATTCTCCTATATATGGAATAATACGCCCACATTCACCGCATAATTTTCTTGTAGTTAATCTGCTAAAAGATTCTTTACGCGATATATCAATATAAAATATTTTTAAACATTTATCCCATTCATACCACTCAAGCGCCTGATCCATCAATTGCGCTTCAAAAATTTTTCTAGGACTCCCGTCTATTATAAATCCTGCCAAATCATTGTTTTTTATTTTTTCCAATTCATCCACCCATAACTTAAAAATCATCGCCGTTGGCGCGAGACCTCCGCCGCTTAAAACTTTATCCAATTTATTCCCCGTAAAATCTTTTTGCTTGAATCTGGCCCTTAATATATCCCCGCTACCAATACATTTAAAACCAAATTTTTCTTCCAACAGTTTTGACTGAGTTCCTTTGCCGGAACCAGCGCGACCCAAAATAATAATAATTCTTTTTTTATTATGCATAAATAAAAAAATATTTATAATATTTTTTACCTGAATCCTTCGTAATCTCTCATTACAAGCTGCGAATTAATCTGCTTGCTTGTTTCCAAAACAACAGAAACCACGATCAAAAGAGATGTACCGCCGATAGTCATGGTAGTGCTCAAACCCATTCCCCATTGCACCAAAAATGGCATAACAGCGATAAACCCCAAAAATAAAGCGCCGGCAAGCGTAATCCTGTTTAAAATATAATACAAAAAATCAGCGGTTGATTTCCCTGGCCTTATACCGGTAATAAACCCCCCCTGTTTCTGAATGTTTTCTGAAATCGCCTTAGGGTCAAAAGTAATGGCCGTGTAAAAGAAAGTGAAAATAACCACCAATATAAAATATAAAATGCCGTAAAAAAGTTGGTTTTGAAAAACCCGGCTGACGGAAGACGCAAAATTTGAAAGCCAAGCAATGCTCGTAACGCTTAAAAAACTGGAAATCATACCCGGAAAAAGCATAATTGAAAGAGCAAAAATTATCGGTATAACCCCGGCTTGATTGATTCTTAATGGCAAATATGTGGTTGATCCTCCATAAACCCGATTCCCCCTGATTCTTTTGGCGTAAGAAACCGGTATATTTCTTTGCGCCTCGGTAATCATTACAACGCCGGCTATAACCGCGATTGTCATTACGGCGAAAGAAGCAAGCGTAGGAATTTTGGACACATTAAAATCTACAATAATCCGCCGCAAGACCTCCGGTATTCCGGCGACGATACCGGCAAATATTATCAACGATATGCCATTGCCAATTCCCTTCTCGGAAATCAATTCCCCAATCCACATTATAAACATTGTACCAGCCGTAATCAATAAAATATTGGTCAACATTTGAAACGAGGAAATTTGAGAAATAATTTGATTACTTTGTAAAAGTTTTATAAAACTAAATGCCTGTATTATTGCTAAAGGAACGGTCAATATTCTTGAATACTGGTTAAATTTCTGCCTTCCCTGTTCTCCCGCCTCACTGTACATTTCCTTAAATGCCGGAAAAATCATAGTTAAAAGTTGCATAATAATGGAAGAAGTGATATATGGTCCGACACCAAGCATAATAATTGAAAGATTTGATAATGCTCCGCCGGAAAAAATATTTAAAAGACCCAAAAATTGATTGCCGGCGAAAAAAGATTTTAATCGCTCAATATCAACCCCGGGAACAGGAATTGTTGATGCCAACCGAAAAACAGCAAGCAAAAAAATAACAAAAATAATTTTGTTGCGTAATTCCCGTATTTTAAATAGTAATAAAAGTTTTTGAAACAAAATAATAAAATAATATTATTATTTTTTATCGCTTTCAAGCGCCAATCCCAAAATCCTTTTCACGCTCCCTGACATTTTACAATTTTCCACTAATAATTTTTTAGTTAATTGCCCATTTCCCAATAATTTCACTTCCGGTATCTTACCATAAATTTTTTTAATCAAACCTTTTTCCAATAAAATTTGCGGCGTCACTTTTTCATTATCATTAAAAAAATCATTTAATTGACCAATATTAACAATCGTTCTTGGGTTTTTTATTATAGGACCGAATTTAGATCCGCGTCTCTTGGGAATCTTTTTTATCGGCAAAGTATCGCCTCCGGCAAAACCCTGCCGCGGACGAGATTTAGAAGTCGCCCTGGATCCCTGTCCCTTCATTCCACGGCCAGAATAAGTGCCTTTTATTCCTCCGCGCCCTACCCGTTTGCGTTTTTTTTGCTTATGAATTGGTTTTATTTGATGAATCTGCATTATTGTTTTTTAACAACTTAAAACTCTCAAGCGCCTTAATGGTAGCTCTAGCATTATTAAGTTTATTTGACGAACCGAGTATTTTTCCTACAACATCGACTATTCCAGCCAAAGAACATACAACTCGCACAGCGCCTCCGGCAATAATCCCCCTCCCACTAACCGCCGGCTTTAATAGAATACTAGCGCTTCCATATTTCATTCTAACTTCATGCGGTATGGTTCCTTTGATAATTTTCACAAAAGTCAATCGTTTTTTCGCTTTTTCCACGGCTTTATCAACCGCGCCGGAAACATCAACGCCCTTGGCTGATCCAACTCCAACTCTTCCTTGACGATCGCCAACGACAACCGTAGCCCTAAAACGAAATCTTTTTCCTCCGGCGACCACACGAGCCACTCTTCTTATTTCCAGTAAAGACTGCTCAATCCCTCCTTCTCTTGGAGAAAACTTTTCTGTCTTTTTTCTAAATTGTCCCGATCTTTGATCCATATAATATTACGGCTAAATTATTAAAAACTTAATCCTTCTTCTCGCGCGCCATCCGCCACTGCTTTTATCTTTCCATGATATTTAAATCCACCGCGATCAAAAGTTACATTTTTTATTTTAACATCTTTAGCTTTTTTTGCCATTTCCTTACCCAGCTCTTTTGATTTTTCCAAAATAGTGCGACCCAATTTAATTTTCTTTGTATTTCCGGAAACCAAAGTGCAACTTAATTGATCATCAATGATTTGAGCGTATAAATATTTATTTGATCTAAATACAGAAAATCGCGGACGCTCCTTTGCCCCCTTAACCTTAGCCCTTATTCTTTTGTGCCGCCATTTACGATTCATAGAAAACCCTTTAAAATCCCGAACCAATAGCTTTTTTACCGGCTTTTTGCCTTACATATTCTCCGACATAACGAATACCCTTTCCTTTATACGGCTCCGGTTTCTTCATATCGCGAATTTTCGCCGCTATTTCACCAACTAATTGATTATCAATACCGGAAACGGTAATTATATTCTTTTCCACATTAAAAGCAATGCCTTGAGGAGCAGTAATTTCCATAGGGTGCGAAAAACCCAATAACAAAATCAATTTATTCCCCTGAACACTTGCCCGATAACCTACGCCTTTGATTTCAAGCTGTCGACTAAAACCGCTTACCGCTCCCTTGACGGCATTGGAAACCAACGCATTAATAAGTCCCCATATGGCCATTGTTTTTTTTTCTTTTGATTTTGGAAACAAGAAAAATTCCTTTGCTTCCAATTTAAATTCCAATACTGACGGAATTTCCACAGAAATCTCGCCTTTTGGGCCTTTAACCCTGGCAATATTCGCTTCAATCCTAAAGTCAACATTATCCGGAATATTAATTTTTCGCTTACCTATATGAGACATGGAGTAATCACGAATATACAAATTTACACAAATATACGAATTCGTATATTATTTACAATTTGTATATTCGCGAATAGTTCTTTACCACACTTCGCAAATAATTTCTCCTCCTATTTTATTTTTAATCGCATCTTTATTGGTCATCAAGCCCAGAGGAGTGGAAATTATACTCATTCCATAACCATTTAAAATCGGTTTTATTTTATCATATCCGATATAAATTCTTTGCCCGGACTTACTAATTCGCCGTATATTTCTAATAACCGGTTTATTATTCAAATATTTTAATGCCAACACTATCTTTCGGCCAATTCCATTACCGCTTATTTCCGCCTGCGCTATATAACCATTATTCAATAACAATTTCGCCAATTCAAATTTAAAAGCGGAAAAGGGAACATTAACGGTTTCTTTTCCAACCGCCTGATTATTGCGTATTCTTGTTAACATATCGGATATTGGATCGGTCATTGCAATCTAAAGTCTAAAATCTAAAATTTAAAGTTAGATTTAAGATTTTACATTTAAAATTTAAAATTGAATTACCTTTGGCAACGAATTTACCATGAAGATTTTTTAATTCCGGGAATCTCTCCCTTATTCGCCAATTCCCTAAAACAAATACGACATAGATCAAACATTCTCATATAACCGCGTCTCCGCCCGCACCTAAAACATCGCCGTATGATACGAGTTGAATACTTTGGTTTCTTTTTTGCTTTTGCTATCCAAGCAGCTGTTGCCATAAATATTTAAACTATTAATCTATTTACTTTTTAACGGAAATCCCAACGCTTCAAATAATACTTCCGCCTCCTCTTTATTTTTAGCACTAGTAACTATATTAACTTCCAAGCCAAAAATTTTTCTTATATCATCAGATGAGGCTTCCGGAAAAATTACATGCTCCTTAATCCCAATATTCAAATTTCCATTCTGATCAATATTTTTCCTGTCAATACCCCGAAAATCACGACTCCTCGGAAAAGCGATATTAATCAAACGACACAAAAAATCATACATTTTATTGCCATGCAATGTAACTTTCAAACCGGCGGGCATACCTTGCCTAATCTTAAAAGCGGAAATTGATTTTTTGGCCGCCACCAAAACCGGCCATTGTCCGGTTATCAAACTTAAATCTTTCCTGATATCCTCAATCATACCGCTCTCCTTGGCTATTCTGCCTATGCCCGTATTTACTACAACCTTGATTATTTTCGGACAAGACATAATGTTTTTATAACCCAACTTCTCCAGTATCGCCGGTACCGCCTCTTTTTTATATTTTTCCTGTAAATCAAACATTTTTAATTTTATTTATACAATATTCCGATTATATTTCCTGATTGCATTTCTTGCAAATTCTGTATTTTTTATTCTCCGTTATTTTATATCCTATTCTCGCGGCTTTACCGCATTTTGAACAAACTAATTTAGCATTAGAAGCATCAATGTATCCGGGAATTTCCAATCGCTGACCCTTTTCTCCTTGGCGCTTTGGACGCACATGTTTCTTCATTATAAACACTCCTTCCACCATTATTCTTTTTTTGTTCGGCAAAACACGAAGAATTTTCCCCTTTTTTCCCTTATCTTTTCCGCTTATTATTAAAACCGTATCTCCTTTTTTTAATTTCATAGAGTAATCACGAATATACGAATGTACACAAATATACGAATTCGTATATTATTTAAAATTTGTGTATTCGTGAATAGTCCTTTAAACTATTTCACTGGCCATTGAAACGATAGTATCATAACCCCTTTCTTTAATTTCTCTCGGTATCGGCCCGAATATGCGCCCACCTTTCGGTTCTTTCCCGTCCAACAAAACAACAGCATTATCGTCAAATCTTATATATGAACCGTCTTTTCTTCTAAACTCTTTTCTTTGTCGCACAAGAAGCGCCTTAACAATATCTTTTTTCTTTACAGCTTTTCGTGGTAAAGCTTTTTTCACCGAAGCGACGATTACATCTCCTATTCTAGCATAACGCCGCCTTGTTCCGCCCAATACCTTAAAACACTGGACCATTAAAGCTCCCGAATTATCCGCTACCCTAAGTTGTGAACGAGGCTGAATCATTTGTTATATATTTTCTTTTTTTTTATTATTAATTAATTGTTTTACAATCCACCTTTTTTCTTTTGACAATGGCCTACACTCTTCAATTACAACCCGATCTCCAATCTTATATTCATTTCCTTCGTCATGAGCTTTAAAATTCTTACTGACAGTAAAATACTTATGATAACGAGAATGCTTTTTAAGAACATCTATTCTAACCACTATAGTCTTGTCCATTTTATCGGATACCACGATGCCCTTAAGCCGCCTTTTTTTTATTACATTATCGGTGTTTTTTATATCCACCCCGTTAGAAATTTTTTGCCCTTGTGATTCCATAAAATTCTTTACTTAATTCAATATTATTATATTTTCCCGCAAAATCAATAATAAGATTTCTAACGGGGTCCATATTTATTTTTCGCGCGATGAAACGCTTTTAGATTTTAAAACGGTTAAAATTCTGGCAATATCTTTTTTTGATTTCCCGATATCGGAAGTATTTTTAACTTTCCCCTCATTTAAATTAATTCTCAAATCAAAAAGCTTTCTCCTGTTTTCAACAAGCATTTTTTCCAAATCTTCGTCCTGTTTTTGTTTTAATTCCGCCACATTCATTTTATTTTACTTATTTATAAATTTCGTTTTAACAGATAATTTATGACCCGCTTTCCTAAAAGCTTCCATTGCCGATTCCTTGGTTATACCGTCAATTTCAAAAATAATTCTTCCGCTTTTTACCGGCGCCACATAATACTCAACGGCTCCCTTTCCTCCGCCCATTCCCACCTCGGCACCCTTTTGCGTTATCGGCTTATCCGGGAAAATCCGTATCCACATTTTTCCGCCTTTTTGACAAAAACGCACAAGCACTTTTCTGGCGGCTTCAATTTGACGCGAACTTAACCAACCGTTACTTTGCGCCTTAAGACCGAAACTTCCGAAACTTATATTGTTTCCCCGAGTACTTATACCGCCAAATCTCCTTCGTCCCTTTTGCCATTTTCTATGTTTTACTTGTTTAGGAAAAAGCATAATTTATTGATTACTAATATTTTTATCGCTTGCTTCCGTTTTTTTATTATTAAATATTTCTCCTTTATATAACCACACTTTAACACCAATCACGCCATAAGTAGTATAAGCGCCCGTTTGAAAATAATCTATATCCGCCCTCAAGGTATGTAACGGTATCCTCCCTTTGGACAACCATTCAGTCCTCGCTATTTCCGAACCGTTTAATCTTCCGGATAAAGATATCTTAACGCCTTTTATACTTTTATTCTCCATCGCTTTTTCTATTATTTTCTTTAAAATACGACGAAAAGGCAAGCGTCTTTCCAGATCGGAAGCCGCTTCATACGCCAATAACGATGCGTACGCTTCCGGATTACGAATCTCGCGAATTTCTATCTTTATAACCGGCATCTTAAAGTCTTTAACCGACTTTCGCAAATTGAATATAATAGACTCAATCTTCTTTTTTATATTTTCTATGCCCGAACCGCCACGACCGATTAATATCCCCGGTCTGGCCGTATTAACAAAAATATTGATTAAATTAACTGTCCTTTCAATCTCTATTTTTTGTATGGCGGCATCTCGCGATAATTTTCCGTCAAAAAACTTTCTAATAGTAATATCTTCTTTCAAAAAATGCTTGTATTTGGCAATATTAAACCAACGAGATGTCCAATCTTGTATAACTCCCAAGCGAAATATTGTCGGATGAACTTTTTGACCCATATTTCAATTTAAAAAATAAAATCTAAAATTTAAAATCTTACTATAAATCATCGTCTTCGCGGACAAAACTCTTTATACGCTTTTCCTTCTAAAAAATTTCTTACCAAAACTCTTTAATTGCTTGCTTGAAAACTTTTTTTTCACTTCATCAGACGACCCGTACGATTTCCCCGGAACATAACCAACGCCGGAATGTTTATTATCAATATCGGTCTTTTCTCGTTTAATATTTGAAACAACATCTGTTTCTGCCTCATTAATCTTATTTTTATTTACTTTAACCTCTTTGGTCTCTAAAATCAAGTTAATATGACTTATTCTTTTCATAATAGGATACGCTCTCCCCATAGCTCGCGGAAAAAATCTTTTTAAGGAATGCGGCCCCTCGTCCACTCTTATTTCCTTAATGTGCAATAAACTGGCATCCTGAACATTAAAATTTATTTTAGCATTAGCCTTAGCCGACCTTAAAAGTTTAAGCACCGGCAATGCTGATTTTTTATCGGAAAACATTAACTGGCGTTCAGCTTCGCCAAAAGACGCGCCACGAATTAAATCGGCCACTAATCTTACTTTTCTCGGCGCTATTCTTATATTGTTTAACGAAGCTTTAATTAACATTGTTTAACTGATTATACTATTTTTTATATTATTTTGTTTTTTCCGCCGTTCTGGCGACTTTTTCCGCTTCCACTTTCTTTAACTCCAATTCTTTCTGCATTTTGCCTCCATGCCTGACAAATTTCCGTGTCGGAGAAAATTCTCCCAATTTATGCCCAATCATTTCTTCTGTAATAAACACCGGCAAATGATCCTTCCCGTTATGCACACCAAAGGTAAAACCAATCATTTCGGGAATAATCGTGCTGCTTCTTGCCCATGTCTTAATAATCTCTCCTCCTTTATTATTCTTAACGGAAAGTTTAGATATTTTTTTTAATAATTTTTGATCCACAAACGGACCCTTCTTTAATGATCTAGACATAATTTAATTTATTTTTACTTATTTTTTCCTTCTCTTTATAATAAACTTACTTGATCTTTTGCGTTTATTTCTAGTTCTGACTCCCAACGCCGGTTTCCCCCATGGCGTCTTGGGATGCTTCAATCCGATTGGCTGTCTACCTTCGCCTCCGCCATGCGGATGATCAACCGGATTCATAGCCGAACCGCGAACATGCGGTCTTATACCCAACCACCGCGACCGACCCGCTTTTCCCAACACAATTGAACTGTGTTCAATATTACTTATTTTACCAATACTCGCCATACATTTTTCCGACACCATTCTTACTTCGCCGGAAGGCAAAGATAAATGACTATAACCGCTTTCATTTCCCAATACATGGATTAAAGCGCCGGCCGACTTTGCCAATTGCCCTCCCCTACCAGGCTCCAATTCAACATTATGAACTTCCATACCAATTGGAATATTTTTCAACTGCATTCTATTGCCGATTTTTATAGACGCTTTTTTTGAAACTATTATTTCATCGCCAATTTTCAACCCATCGGGCGCCAAAATATATCTTCGCTCGCCGTCTTGATAATTTACCAATATTATTCTCGCCGTTCTGTTTGGATCATATTCTATTGATTTTACTTTGGCCGGAATATCAAACTTATTCATCTTAAAATCAACCATTCTATATCGTTGTTTATGACCCCCTCCCTGCCCTCTTACCGTAATTTTACCGGTTGAATTTCTACCTCCTTGTTTGGCGATAGACATCAATAAACTCCGCTCCGGCTTTTTTTTAGACAAACCGCTAAAATCGTAACCGAGCATCGCTCTTCTTGATTTTGTTGTTGGTTTATAATGTTTCATGCCAATTTTCTCAGCGAAGCAAGTCCAAAGGACGCAGCTGAGATGTTAGAAAATTGAGCACCCCGCCTCTTTTCCATCCATGTATGTTCATTGTCCATGACACTGAGGCGAAGCCGCTTCGCTATTGAACTATAATATATAAAATACATGATTAGAAAAGAGGCGGGGTAAAGGTTTTGTAGCCGCTCAGACTCCTCCCGCCCGCGGCGGGATCGTCTTCGCGGACAAAACTCTTTAATGCGATAACATTTCTATTTTATACCCCTGCTTCAAAGTTACTATCGCTTTCTTATATCCGCTTTTATATCCTTCGCGTCGGCGCACAAATCTTTTTTTTCTGTGAATATTGATCATATTCACACTCTTTACTTTAACGCCGTAAAGTTCTGCAATGCTCTTGGCCACTTCTATTTTATTCGCTCCGGAAAAAACTCTAAAAACATACTTATTAAGACTGGCAAGATCTGCGCTTTTCTCCGTAATATGAGGAAACTTTATCGTTCTATAAACAACCGGCGCATATCCCGTTTTTTGTCTTTCAGATACGGTCAATTTACCGTTTGTTTTTCCAGCGCCGCTATTTTTCTTTTCTATTTTTTTCGTTTCAGATTTTTTAATTTCTTTTTTGGATTTTTTGTCGCCGTCTTTTTTATTTTTTAAAAATTTAATAAATGACATAATAAACTTTATACCGTTTTATTTTTCTGCTCGTCGTTTAAGACTCTGAATGGGAAACGAACAAACAAACTATTTTTTGATCGATACTTTTTCTAAATTATTTTTAATAACATCCAACGATTCCTTGTCTAATAATATATATTTATACGACATAACATCCAATACATTCAAATTAGCAGTTCTCATAGTTTTAATATACGGAATATTTCTGCTTGCCCGCGCTATATTTTTATAAAAATCACCCTTACCAAGCAAGATTAAAATAAAATTGCTGTTTTTACGAATTTTTTCTATACTACCCTTAAAGAGTCCAAAAAGCAACTCAACCATTTTTTGCGTTTTATAATTTTCCAATTTTAATATATCCAAAATTTTCAAATCGTTTTCCCCGGCCTTGATTGAAAGAGCGACTCTAAGCGCTTGCTTGTTCATTTTTTGCGGTATTTTACGCGAAAAATTTCTTTCTTTTGTCGGACCGAAAGTTATTCCGCCGCCAATCCAAATAGGAGAACGAATAGAACCGTGCCGCGCTCGCCCCGTTCCCTTTTGTTTCCATGGTTTAATTCCGCCACCCCTTACTTCACCGCGTCCCTTTGTGTGCGCTATAACTCTCCTTGCGTTGGATGTCTGACTGACTATCACCTGATGAAGCAAATCCGGATTTTTTTCAACCTTAAAAATATCATCAGATAATCTGACATTTCCTATTTTTTCATTTTTTAAATTATAAAGCGGATAGTTCACCCCATTAGAAGTCTGTCCCTATATAACCAATGTTAATTTCAGACAAACAAACACTAAGGCATAAACTCCGTTAGTTCAGCGCAGAAAAAATTTTCTATAAAATTTTTTCTGCGTAAGACTTCTAACGGGGTTCATTTATATTTATACGGAACAAATTTTTAATAATGTGCCAATATGTCCGGGAACGGCGCCGCCAACCGCTATTAAATTATTATCCTTGTCGATTTTCATAACAGTCAATCTTTTAACGGTAATCTTTTCAACGCCGGTATGCCCTGGCATTCTTCTGCCTTTTCTTGTATGTTGCGGAAAACGACATCCCACGGAACCTCCCATTCTTAAAACATGATAATGTCCATGGGAAGCGGGAGCGCCGGCAAAATGATGCCTTTTAACAACTCCCTGAAAACCTCTGCCCTTGGAAAAACCGCATACATCTATTTTATCCCCTTCACCGAAGATAGAAACATTTATCTCGTCGCCAATTTGCAATTTATTATCTCCGTTACTCCTAAATTCTCTTAAAAACCGCGCGCTTTTTCTTCCCGCTTTCGCCAAATGTCCCCTTAAAGCCAAATTGCTATTTTTCAATTTTTTCTCTCCGTAACAAATTTGAACAGCAGAATACCCGTCTTTTTTACTTTCGCGAATCTGCGTAACAAAACATGGACCGGCTTCAATAACGGTAACGGGAGCAACTGCTCCTTTTTCGTCAAACACTTGAGACATTCCTATTTTTTTTCCCAATATAAATTTCACTTTGTCAGACATTTTATGTTATTTTTATCAACCCCGTTAAAAGTTTAATGATTGATTATCCCAAAAGATAATCTAAGCCGCAAAGGCGGCTTCGCCTTAATATCAATTTAAAAAGAAAAATTTTTGATGAACTTCTAACGGGGTAAATAAAAAATACCGAGGACTACTCGGCATAAATAATTTACCGGGCAAATCTCAATATAATCTTTTAAATTTCTCTACATTTTTATTTCAATGCTAACTCCCGCCGGCAAATTCAAATTTTCCAAAGCATAAATTATTTTCTGACTGGGATTTAAAATATCAATAATCCTTTTATGAATCCTCATTTCATACTGATCCCTGGCATCTTTATCAACAAAGGTGGAACTATTTACGGTAAATTTTTTAATAGCTGTCGGTAAAGGCACGGGCCCCTGTATTTCAGCTCCGTTTCTTTCGGCTGTCTCAACTATTTGACGAACACTATGATCAATAATCTTGTGATCATATGCTTTAATTTTAATCCTGATAATCGGCTGATCTTCTTTAGCAATATTATGCCCCACATCACCATCGCTCTTTTTATGCGATAATTTAACTGATATACTTTTTTCTTTCTTTTTAATAACTTTAGACATACCCCGTTAGAAACCCCATTAGTTGAACCAATATACATTTTGTATATTCAGATTTCTAACGGGGCATAAAAATAAATTTTCAAATATAATACCTATACGATTATTTTCCCCCCGCAATATTACGGAGGGAAAATTCACTTATATTATAATTTTTTATTTAATCATTTTCGTCACAACACCCGCTCCAACAGTATGACCTCCTTCACGAAGAGCAAATCTTTGCTGTTCTTCCAACGCCACCGGAACCATCAATTTAATCACAACTTTAACAGTATCGCCAGGCATAACCATCTCGGTGCCTTGCGGCAAAGTTACCTCGCCGGTGACATCGGTTGTGCGGATATAAAACTGCGGCTTATAACCGGTAAAAAACGGCGTGTGCCTGCCACCCTCTTCTTTTGTTAAAACATAAATCTCTCCTTCAAATTCCGTGTGCGGAGTAATACTGCCCGGTTTAGCGATTACCTGACCCCTTTCCACATCTTCTTTCTTTATACCGCGCAATAAAATTCCAGCGTTATCTCCCGCCTTTCCTTCATCCAATGATTTATTAAACATTTCTATACCGGTAATGATTGTTTTTATAGTATCTTTCAAACCGACAATTTCAACCTCTTCATTTATCTTAATAACGCCTCGTTCAATCTTTCCGGTCGTTACTGTCCCCCTGCCTTCAATGGAAAAAATATCTTCAATAGGCATTAAAAATGGTTTTTCAGTTTCTCTCTTAGGTTCCGGAATGTATTCATCAACAGTTTTAATAAGTTCCAAAATCGGCTTTACCGCTTCATCATCCGCTGATTTCGCCTCCAGCGCTTTTAATGCCGAACCTCTAATAATAGGAGTTTTTTCTCCATCATATTCATATTTGGTAAGCAATTCACGCACTTCTTGTTCAACCAAATCAATCAATTCCGGATCATCTACTTGATCAATTTTATTTAAAAATACCACTAAAGTCGGAACACCAACCTGACGCGCTAAAAGAATATGCTCTCTTGTCTGTGGCATTGGACCGTCTGCGGCGGAAACCACCAAAATCGCGCCGTCCATTTGAGCGGCTCCTGTAATCATATTTTTGATATAATCAGCATGTCCGGGAGCGTCAACATGGGCATAATGCCTCTTGTCCGATTCGTATTCGCTATGATGAAGAGCTATTGTTATACCTCGCGCTCTTTCTTCGGGAGAATTATCAATTTGATCAACGGTTTCCACTCTCACTTTATTGCCCTTAAGATTAAGACAATACAAAATAGCCGCCGTGAGGGTTGTTTTCCCGTGATCAACATGACCTATGGTGCCAACATTAAGATGTGGCTTTGTGCGTTCAAATTTTTCCGCCATTATAATAAATTGATGCTATTATACGAATTGATACTAATGATACGAATAAATAAATTATTAGTATAATTAGTATGTCTCCCTATGGGAGATGTCCCGAAGGGACACATTAGTATAAAAACATCTTGCTTATTTTATTTATATTATCAATAGTAAATTTAATTTTAAAAAGTGTCAAGTAAATTAGCGCTAAAAAATGTGGACAAACTAAAATGGTAAGTCTTCAATTCTAACTTCGCCCAAACGATCTTCTTTAATATCCAATAAATCAACAGGAATCGCCTCGTTTTCATCAGAAATATTATTAGCCGCGATATTGACGCCTTGTTTTTTATTCTCCGATTCGTCTTTTCCCGCCCGAGGCGGGCCAGCCTTTGGCTGGTTATTAACTTCAACCATCCCACGAAAATCATCAAACGACATTAAAACATACTGCGGTTTATCATTATCAACTATAATATATTTTCCGCCGGTTAAAGATATTAATTTTTTTATTTCATTTATATCCATCCCAGTATATCAACTTCCAGTTTTCAAACACCGTTTTTAGAGCGCGTTATAATATTTGGAGGTTGATTATAATATTAATTCCGGAAACTTTTTATTTTACTTTTGCGTTTTTCTGTTTTCATCTTTTAAATTAATTCAATAAAATAAATCCTTGTTATTATTTTTTTTAGTCCCTTCAATACAACCTGTAAAAACAGAAAAACGCACTGGAAGTTGTATTACTGGGCATTTTTTTATTTTTTATTTTTACCGCTAATAATTTCTTCGGCGACATTTGATGGAACTTGTTCGTATTTATCAAATTCCATTGTAAATGTTCCTCTTCCCTGCGTCAATGATCTTATGGTAGTCGCATATCCGAACATATTTGACAAAGGAACTTTTGATTTTATAACCTTAAGAGACGGCGGACGATCCCCTATATCTTCAATTCTACCACGCCGAGAATTCAAATCGCCAGTTGCGTCGCCCATATAATTATCCGGAACTATAACTTCCACCCTCATAATTGGTTCAAGTAAAACCGGATTTGCTCTTTTTACGGCTTCTTGTAAAGCCATTGACGCTGCAATTTTAAAAGCCGCCTCACTGGAATCAACTTCATGAAATGAACCATCGTAAAGAGCAACATCAATATCAATCAACGGGTAACCAGCCAAAACTCCTTTATCCATCGCTTCTTTTACTCCCCTTTCCACCGGCGCTATAAATTCTCTTGGAATAATACCGCCCTTTATTTCATTGATAAATTCAAAACCATTGCCTCTCTCGCGAGGAATAACTCTAAGCCAAACATGGCCATATTGACCTCTGCCACCGCTCTGTCTTATATATTTGCCTTCGGCTTCCGCTGTTTTCAAAACTGTTTCTTTATAAGCAACCTGTGGCTTACCCACATTCGCCTCGAGCTTAAATTCCCGAAACATTCTGTCAACTATAATTTCAAGATGCAATTCGCCCATACCCGATATTATCGTTTCGCCGGTATCTTCGTCGGTTTTAACCCTAAATGTAGGATCTTCCTGCATAAGCCGTCGAATCGTAGTGCCCATCTTTTCTTGATCGGCCTTTGTTTTCGGCTCAATCCTAACGGAAATAACCGGTTCTGGAAAAATTATTTTTTCCAGAATAATCGGCGCGTTTTCATCGCAAAGCGTATCTCCGGTTGTCGTATCTTTGAGCCCCACTATCGCTCCTATGCCTCCTGTATAAATTTCGTCAAGTTCTTCCCGTTTATTGGCATGCATTCTTAAAACACGCCCCACCCTTTCTTTATTGCCACTAATAGAATTCAACACATACGATCCTGCTTTTAAAGATCCGGAATAAACCCTAAAATAAGTAAGCTGGCCTACAAACGGATCTGAAGTAACCTTGAAAGCTAAAGCGGAAAACGGCGCTTCATCGCGCGTTTCTCGTGTAATTTCACTACCTGTTTTCAAGTCATGACCCTTGATAGCAGGCAAATCAACAGGGCTTGGCAAATAATCAATAACGGCATCCAATACCAACTGAACGCCTTTATTCTTTAACGCCGATCCGCAAAATACCGGCACTATTTTATAACCGATAACGGCTTTGCGCAAAGCTATTTGCAATTCTTCCAATACTATCTCTTTTCCTGAAAGAAATTTTTCAATCAAAACATCGTCGCTTTCTGCGATTTTTTCCACTAAATCATCATGAAATTTATTTGCTAATTCTTTTAAATTGTCCGGTATTTCTCCTTCTTGAATATCTTCTCCATGTTCGCCGAAAAATCTGAATGATTTCATCTTCAATAAATCAACAACCCCCTCAAATCCCGATTCTTCCCCTATCGGAATCTGCGCTCTGACGGCATTACGAGTTAATCGTTGAACAATTGACTGAAAACTTTGCTCAAAATTGGCGCCGATTCTGTCCATTTTATTTATAAAACAGATTCTAGGAACTTTATATTTGTCGGCTTGCCTCCAAACTGTTTCCGATTGCGGTTCAACTCCGGCAACGCCGTCAAACACGACAACCCCTCCGTCAAGCACCCTTAAACTTCTTTCAACTTCCACGGTAAAATCAACATGTCCCGGCGTATCAATAATATTGATCTGATATGCTTTTTCCTTATTAATTCTTAAATCTTTTGGTGAATAAGTCTGTGTCCATAAACAAGTGGTTGCCGCCGCCGTAATGGTAATGCCTCGCTCTTTCTCCTGTTCCATCCAATCCATCTCCGCTTCTCCTTCATGGACTTCGCCAATTTTATGTTTCCGGCCGGTATAAAAAAGAACCCTCTCCGAAACGGTGGTTTTTCCGGCATCAATGTGAGCAATAATGCCTATATTTCTAATTTTTTCCAGCTGATATTCTCTGGGCATAATCCATTACCAAGCGAAACGGGCAAATGCTTTATTTGCTTCCGCCATTTTATGAGTATTGATTTTTTTCTTAATTGCTCCTCCTTCATTCTTGGACGCCGCCAATATTTCTTCCGCTAATTTTTGCGCCATTGGAATTCCCTTTTTACTTCTAGCGGCTTCCAAAATCCAGCGTATCGCCAAAGTTATCCTTCTCTCTCCGCTTACGGGACGAGGAACCTGATAATTGGCTCCGCCCACTCTCTTTGATTTTATTTCAAGCAAAGGGGCCGTATTTTTAATCGCCTGATTAAAAATCTCCAAAGGATCTTGCTTGGTTTTTTCCTGTAAAATATCAAATGACCCGTAAAAAATTTTGCGAGCCGTTGATTTTTTTCCGCCCTTCATAACATTATTGATAAATTTACTTATCAATACACTATTATATTTAAAATCAGGTTCTATATTTCTTTGTATTTTTTTCTTCCTGCGCATATTTTAATCTAAAAAATAAAAACCAATTACTTCTTCGCTCTCTTTACCCCATACTTGCTTCTTTCTTGCTTCCGACCTTCAACGCCGGTAGTATCCAATACCCCTCTTACTATATGATACCTTACTCCGGGCAAATCCTTAACTCTTCCGCCTCTTATTACAACGACAGAATGTTCTTGCAAATTATGCCCCTCGCCCGGAATATAAGCGGTCACTTCCATTCCATTCGTTAATCGAACTCTGGCTACTTTACGCAAAGCGGAATTCGGTTTTTTAGGAGTTACGGTTGTCACTTTAACGCAAACACCTCTTTTAAACGGAGAATAATATTTTGACGGTTTATTTTTTAAAAAATTAAATCCGCGTCTCAAGGCTGGCGTTTTTGATTTCGCCTTAACGCTCCTTCTTCTTTTTCTTCTTAATTGATTTATTGTCGGCACTTTCCTTCGTTTTGCTCAATCAAATTAAAAATTATGTCCCTTCTGAACATCTCCCGCAGGGAGAAAAATTAAAAATTAACTGAACGAGCATACCATATAAAATAAAATTTATATTACAATATTAACAGTGTATCAAAAATAAAATTGTTGTCAACGCGAAAAATACAAAACCCCTCCGCAACACCGCAAAGGGGTCTTGCTATTCACTGCCTTAACGGGGTATCACTTCTTTCCACTTGGGTTCCAATAAGATTAGAAGGAGGGTTAATAATAAATTTCGTCGCGCCACAAGAAGTATCTGTCCCGCCATTGGAACCATTACAATTCTATTTCCAACCAATTACAGTGGAAATCACTGTCGTTGAAGTATTGCTTGTATACACGCACAAATCAATTGACGGCTACTCCTTAAATATTTGGCCATTGGCGAAACCGCAAACACCGAAGATCCTTACCTTTTCATTCCCTACTATTACTATAACATCATCAATATCATTATAAGTAGGTATAGTATAAATACAAAAAAATAATGAAAAAAAATTGACTTTTTCGTTAAATTACCGTATACTATAAATATACTTAGCAAGGTATGCTTTTTATAAAAATTTCACGCGTATTATTAAAAATATAAATAACAAATTAAAAAAATAATATGAAAAAAAATATTTGCCAAAAAATAATAATCGCTTTTTTAATGATTTCTTTTGTCGTCGGCAACGCCAATTATTCAACAGGAGCGAATAATTCTGTTGTTGTTCCGGTCGGCGATATAGAAAAAACTGAAACCGTCAATGGAACAATTTCTGTCGTCATAGAGGATGATTTCGAACGAAATACTTCCAAAACATTATATTATATTAAAATCGGCAACGAACAATTATCTGTTTATTTTACGGGAGAAAAACCAAATTTAGCGAGCGGCGACAAAGTCAGTATAAAAAACGCGGTACGAACAGGCGCAAAAATTATCGTTCCCGCGCCCACCAATATTTATCTGCTAACATACTCCAAACCATTATCTTCGCAACAAACAATCAGGCAAAAAAAAGCTGCGGTAATATTATTTAATCTTCAAGATAACATAATTGAACCTTTTACAAGAGAAGAAACTCGAAAAAAAGTTTATGATGAAGCGGATAATTATTACCAAGAAATATCTTTCAACCAATTAAACATTACCGGCTACAACAGTCCCGACGGAGAACAAGATATATATGGATGGTACACAATCCCAGCCGATTCTTCGTCCAATTGCGATTATAGTTTGTGGGCAAATATGGCGGAAGAAGCAGCGGTAGAAAACGATAATTTCAATAGAAATTATTACTCAAATATAATGTATTTTTTTCCAAAAAATTATAATTGTGAATGGGGCGGATTGGCAATCTTAGGTCCGTTAAATTCAGATAAGGGG
>ERZ1292640.109-Hain-H43-02um-R1-109-length-66865-cov-9_pt2 | contig 31587 bp, 29 predicted proteins | sample MGYA00564404_ERZ1292640 | MGnify/ENA primary metagenome ERZ1292640 (study PRJEB36523, sample SAMEA6512636) | groundwater metagenome | collected 2019-01-08 | study: AquaDiva: Metagenomics assemblies of 32 groundwater samples | reverse complement strand
TTCAGTCAAGACCATCAGCACCCACAAGGCAAACCTGATGCAGAAGATGGGCCTGCAAAACCAGAGCGAGCTGATCCGTTACGCCATCAAACACGGGGTGTCCGAGCCGCTGGAGCCTTGAGCCGGCTCATGCCCGGCGTTTGACCTTCGTCAAGCCGCTTCCGGCGCCTGTCCCCTAAGGTGGCGGGATCGCAATGACCAAGGAGCCGGCCCATGAAAACCACCCTCACGCAGCTGCTCGTTCATCTGGACGCCTCGCCGCAGGCCGCGCAACGTCTCGAGGCGGCATGCCGCATTGGCCAGGCCCACGGTGCCGCCGTGACCGGCCTTTACGCCGTGACACCCAGTTTCGTCGCGCTGCCCTTCGCACCCGAGGTTGGTCCGGGCGTGGCAGCGGCCCTGCGCGAGATTGATGACGAGTTGCGAACGCGTGCCCGCGCAGCGTTTGACCGCGTGCTGGCGAAGCCTAGCATGCAGGCCGCCTGGGCCGAGGTGGGCGACGATCCCATCATGGGCGTTTTTGCCCAGCAGGCCCTGTACGCGGACCTGCTGGTTCTCGGCCAGCACGATCCGGCCAGTACACCGGCGACTGGCGTACCAGTCGATTTTGCCGAGTCCGTGATGGTCGCCAGCGGCAAACCGGCCCTGATCCTGCCTTATATCGGTGCATCGTCCATCGGCGACACCATGGTGCTTGCCTGGAAGCCGACGCGCGAGGCGGCCCGGGCGGTCAGTGCTGCGCTGCCCATGCTGCAGCGGGCCAGGCGCGTGCATGTCCTTTCCTGGTCAGGCGCGGACGAGGCGGTGAGCGGCCAGCGGCTGGACCTGGACAGTTATCTCAAACTGCACGGGGTCGAGGCGACCTGGCACCGCGAGACGGGGGAGCCCGAGTTGCTCGGTGAGTTGTTGCTCTCGCGCGCCTTCGACCTCGAGGCCGACCTGCTGGTGATGGGCTGCTATGGCCACAGCCGCGCGCGGGAGTGGGTGCTGGGCGGCACGTCCCGCACGGTGTTGCGGTCCATGACCCTGCCGGTGCTCATGGCGCACTGACGGTGCGGTCACAGCAGGGCGCTTGAAACCGGCCGTGCCGGGGCTAGGATTATTCCTAGACGGGGTAGGCGCTCAAGTCTTCTGAATCCGGACTTCTCCGAGGGATGCATTCAGCCGCTGCCTATGGCCGCTGAGGCCGGTTGTGGCCACAGTAGAGCCATGCGTTGCCGCCAAGCCCCCCTCAAAGTTTTTATCGTTGATGACTCGGTCCTGATCCGCGACCGCGTCGCCGCCATGCTCGAAGCCAGCGCGATCAGCGTCGTTGGACGGGCCGCCACGCCGCAGGATGCCATTGACGGCATCCTGGCAGCGTCGCCCGATGTGGTGGTGCTGGACGTCCAGCTCGAAGGCGGCTCCGGCCTCCAGGTTCTGAGCGCCGTCCACCCGGCCGCACCAGATATCGCCTTTGTGGTGTTCAGCAGCAATTCCGGCCCGGCCTACCGCAAACGTTATTTCCGCGAAGGTGCCGAGGCTTTCCTCGACAAAAGCACCGAATTCGATCAGCTCGTCCAGACCGTGGCGAAAGCCTCCCGGTATGTCGCTTGCTGACGCCCGAGTAAACCAAGGAGGATCCCATGTCTGCAGCCACCCTCGAAGCCATCGCCGCCCCCATCCGCATCGTGTCCCGGCAAGCCGCTCCCGCAAGCGCATCGGTCGCGCCCCTCATGACGCATTGCTCCACCTGCCACCTGCGCGACCTGTGCCTGCCCTGCGGCATGACGGGCAGCGACGTGGAGCGGCTCGACAGCCTGATGTTCAGCCGGCGCAAGGTGAAGGCGGCCCAGACGCTGTACCGTGAAGGGGATCGTTTCCAGTTCATCTATGCCGTGCGCAGCGGCACCTTCAAGTCCAGCCTGACACTGGCTGATGGCCGTGAGCAGGTGGGCGGGTTTTACATGGCCGGTGAACTGATGGGCCTGGACGGCGTCGCCAATGGTGCCCATGCCAGCAGCACCACGGCGCTGGAAGACACCGAAGTCTGCGCCATTCCCTTTGCCCATTTCGCCGAAGTAGCGGCCGGCAACCCGGGCATGCAGCACGTGGTCACCCGGCTGATGAGCCGCGAGATCGTGCGCGAGCACAGCCTCATGGTGCTGCTGGGCAGCATGAATGCAGAAGAGAGGCTGGCGGCATTTTTGCTCAACCTGTCGCAGCGCATGAAGACGCGCGGGTATTCGGCCAGCGAGTTCCACCTGCGCATGTCGCGCGCCGAGATCGGCAGCTACCTCGGCATGACACTTGAAACGGTGAGCAGGACCTTTTCGGCCTTCCAGCAGCAGCGTCTGCTGGAGGTGGACAAGCGCCACATCCGCATCACCGACCTGGACGGGCTGACCCGGGCTTTCGAGACGCGCGTGCACTGAACGCGTGTTGAGCGGCGGGCCCTGTCATGAAGTACAAGGACTACTACGCCGCGCTGGGTGTGCCGCGTGATGCGGACACCGAACAGATCAAGAAGGCCTACCGCAAGCTCGCGCGCCAGCACCATCCCGATGTGTCCAAGGCGCCCGACGCCGAGGCCCGCTTCAAGGAAGCGGGGGAGGCCTATGCAACGCTGAAAGACCCCGAAAAACGTGCGGCCTACGACCAGTTGGGCCGCCGCCCTGCCGGGGAGGAGTTCGCACCGCCGCCGCAGTGGCGCCAGGATTTCGGTGCGGACGCCCAGGGATTTGAGGGCGTTGATCTGGCCGACCTGCTGGCCGCGATGGGGCGGGGACGCGGGCCGTCCCGGGGGCCGGTGCCGATGCCCGGTCGGGACTATGAAACCAGCGTCCGCATCACCCTGGAAGACGCACACCATGGGGCAAGCGTCAAGCTCGATCTGGCCGATGAGGAAGGCGGTCGCACGCTGGAAGTCACCATTCCTGCGGGTGTGACCGAAGGCCAGAAGCTGCGGCTGCGCGGCAAGGGAGGAAAAGGCCGCAACGGCGGGGCCGATGGCGACATTTACCTTCACATCACGCTCGCGCCGCATCGGGTGTTTCGCGCCGACCACCACGACCTGTATTTTGACCTGGCGCTGGCGCCGTGGGAAGCGGCGCTGGGCGCCGATGTGGAGGTACCAACGCTGGACGGCCCGGTGGTTCTCACCGTGCCGCCGGGGACTCACTCGGGCCGCAAGCTGCGCCTGCGCGGCCGGGGCCTGGCCAATGGTCGGGGCGGCCGCGGCGACCTTTACGCTGCCGTGCGGATCGACGTGCCTGCCACGCTGACCGATCGGGAGCGCGAGCTTTTCGGGGAACTGGCGAAGGCCTCGCGTTTCAACCCGCGCGCGCCTGCGGGCAAGGAGAAGTTTCATGGAACAACAACTGCTTGACGTCGCATGGCTCGACGCGCGTGAGGCCGTGACCCTGGCTGAACTCGCACAAATCTGTGCCCTGAGCGTGGACGAACTGGATGAACTGATGGACTATGGCGCCCTGGTGCCGATGCAGGACGTCCGTCAGGAACGCCTGTTCAGCGCCGAATGTGTGATGCCGCTGCGCACGGCCGGCAAGCTGCGCCAGGATTTCGACCTGGACCTGTTCACGGTTGGGCTCCTCTTGGGCTACCTGAACCGCATCGAGACGCTGGAGCGGCAGGTGCAGTCGTTGCAGGCGCATCTGCCCGGCAACGTCCCTGTGGAATAGCGCCAGGCGTCTGGCCTCAGCGTGCTTTCTTCGCGGGAATGCTGCAGAACTGGGCGTAGAGCACTTTCATCAGGTCCAGCGCCTGCGGGCTGTCGATGCGGTAATAGATGGCCTTGCCGTCACGACGGGTGCTGACCAGGCCTTCGTCGCGCAACACGCCAAGCTGCTGCGACAGCGTGGGCTGCAGGATGCCGACCGATTCCTCAAGCTCACCCACGCGCATCTCTCCCTGTGCCAGCTGGCACAGCAAGAGCAGGCGATCCGGATTGGAAAGCACTTTCATCAGGCGGCAGGCAGCATCGGCAGAACTGCGCAGGCTGCCGAGATCCATCACAGTGTCTGCGGGCATGGGAGGCACTCCTTTTGATTTGCGACAATGATATTATATTGACAAATATAATGTATGTAAATATAATGTCAAAATCGAAACTGAACAAGCCGGAAAGCAAGACATGACACCCATCGTCACCAGCTTTTTTGACCCCGACACCTGGACCGTCAGCCACGTGGTCCATGAGAAGGAGGGCGGTGCCTGCGCCATCGTTGATGCCGTGCTCGACTACGACGCCAGGTCCGGCCGCACCCGGACCACTTCCGCCGACAAGCTGGCGGCTTTTATACAGGAAAACAAACTGCAGGTGGCATGGATCCTGGAAACCCACGCCCATGCGGATCACCTGTCGGCGGCACACTATCTGCGCGGAAAGCTGGGCGGAAAAATCGCCATCGGGGCGGCCATCACGCAAGTGCAGACCACCTTCAAGCGCATCTTCAACCTCGAGCCCGGGTTCCAGACCGACGGCCGCCAGTTCGACCGCCTGCTGCAGGACGGCGAGACCCTGGCCATCGGGGCGCTCCAGGCCCGGGCTTTGTCCGTACCCGGCCACACACCGGCCTGCATGGCCTACCTCGTCGGTGATGCCGTGTTTGTCGGTGACACCCTGTTCATGCCCGATGTCGGCACGGCGCGTTGCGACTTTCCCGGCGGCGACGCCTCGGCCCTGTACCGGTCGGTGCGCAGGCTGCTGGGCCTGCCGCCTGAAACCCGCCTGTTCATGTGCCACGACTACCCGCCCGAGGGCCGGTCCCCCGTCTGGGAAACCACGGTCGCCGAGCAACGTGCCCACAATATCCATGTCCATGACGGTGTGAGCGAGGACGAGTTCGTGAAGATGCGCACCGCCCGGGATGCCACGCTGGCCATGCCCAACTTGATCCTGCCGTCGGTGCAGGTCAACATTCGCGCCGGCGAGATGCCGCCGGCTGAGGGAAACGGGGTGTCTTATCTCAAGATTCCGCTCAATGCGCTGTGACCGGGCGCCGGTCTTACATCCGGGTCAGGTTAGCGCGCTGCCGGAAATGCAGCAAGAGATTGATATGAAGCAAGTGCATAAACAGCGTCAGAACCCAATATGGAAAAACAGGCAGCGGGTCCGGATGGCGACGCTCGGCAGCCACGGGTATGACAAAGGACAGATGATGAAAAAATTGCAGTTTCCCGTTTTTCAGGCCTTGGTTCTGGGCTTGGCGCTCAGCGCCGGTTCGGTGCGCGCCGTCACAGCCGTCGAGGTGCCGGTGGTGCAGATCCGGGCGAAGGCGGTGCCCACGGGTTTCGAGCTCGACGGTGTGGTCCAGCCGGTGCAGCAAAGCACCTTGTCGGCGCAGGCGTCGGGGCGTGTGGCGTCCCTCCTGGTGAAAGCGGGTGACCGCGTTCGTGCCGGGCAGTTGCTGGCTACCATTGATGATCGCGAGACCCAGACCGGCGTGCAGCGCAGCCAGGCGCAGGTGGCGCAAGCCGAGGCCGAGTTGCGCAATGCGCGGGCGAACGCCGAGCGCTCGCGGGAGTTGCAGGCCATGGGTTTTGTCAGCAAGGCCGCACTCGACACCGCCAATACGCAGCTCAACGCTGCCCAGGCCGGACGTGACCAGGCCGCCGCGGGTTCCCGCCAGTCGGCTCTGGCGCAGGGCTTCACGCGCGTGACCGCACCGTATGACGGCTGGGTGTTGCAGACTCTGAGCGAAGCGGGCGACCTGGCCATGCCGGGGACGCCCCTGCTGACGCTGTATGCGCCGCTGCCCTTGCGCGCCGTGGTGCAGGTGCCGGCGTCGCTGGGTGACATCGCCCGGTCGGCCAGCCAGGTGGAAGTCCAGGGTCCGGCCGGCAAGAGCGGCCCGCAGTGGCTGGTGCCGGTGGCACGCAGCGTGTTGCCTTCGGCGGACCCGGTGTCGCAGACCATCGAATGGCGGCTGGAGCTGCCGACTGCGGGCGCGGGTGGGTTGGTGCCGGGCCAGCAGGTGCGTGTGCGTTTTGTCGGCGGTGCGTCTGAGCGCATGGTGCTGCCGGCTTCGGCCGTGGTCCGGCGCGGTGAGCTGACGGCGGTGTATGTGGTGGCCGGACAGGCTTTCTCGCTCAGGGCGGTGCGGCTGGGCTCCGACCATGGAGCGGCCGGCGTGGAAGTCTTGGCCGGCCTGTCCGCCGGTGACAGCGTGGCACTGGACCCGGTGCGCGCCGGCTTGTCCGGTGCCCGTCCGCAGACCGCTGCGCGCTGAGGTGGCCATGAACGACCCCACATCTTCCGGTTCCACCCGCCTCGGCACGTCAGGCCGCATGGCTGCGGCCTTCCAGTCCAATGCCATCACGCCGCTGCTGGCGCTGATGGCCTTGCTGCTGGGCCTGTTTGCCGTGCTGGTCACGCCGCGCGAGGAAGAGCCGCAGATCAACGTGACCATGGCCAACGTGCTGATCCCTTTCCCCGGGGCCAGCAGCGAAAACGTGCAGAACATGGTGGCCCGGCCCGCCGAGCAGGTGCTCAGCCAGATAGCCGATATCGAACACACCTATTCGGTGGCCCGACCCGGCCTGGCCGTGCTGACAGTGCAATTCAAGGTGGGTGTGCCGCGCACCGAGGCGCTGGTGCGCCTGTACGACGTGCTCAACGCCAACCAGGACTGGCTGCCGCGTGACCTGGGCACACTCGCGCCCATCGTCAAGCCCAAGGGCATCGACGACGTGCCGGTGCTGGCCGTCACGCTCTGGAGTGGCGATGCGCTGGCCGCCAACGATCTCGAACGGGTGGCGCGCACCCTGGAGATGGAGCTCAAACGCGTGCCGGGCGCGCGTGAGGTGCAGACCATAGGCGGGCCGGGCCGTGCCGTGCACGTGTGGTTGGACCCGGTGCGCCTGCGCGAACGCGGGGTCGATGTGCTGGGGCTCAAGCAGACGCTGGCCGCTGCCAATTTCGGCATGCCCTCGGGCTCGGTGCTGGACCCGTCGGGCCCAACCCCGCAGATGCTCAGCGTGGAGACCGGCGAGTTCCTCTCCTCCGCCGAGGAGATCGGCTCCCTGGTCGTCGGTGTCAGCAACGGCAAGCCGGTTTATCTGAGCGAGGTGGCCCGCATCGAGGCCGGTGCCCAGCTGCCGCAGCGTTATGTGTGGTTCACGCCGGGCGCCGCCGTGACGGAGACCGGCCCGACGGCCGCAGCGCCACCGGCTGCGGGCCAGGTCTATCCGGCGGTGACGCTGACCGTGACCAAGAAGCCCGGCGAAAACGCCGTGGATGTGGCGCGTGCCGCCAATGCCCGCCTGGAGGAACTGCGCAACACGGTGATCCCGGCCAATATCCAGACCACCGTCACGCGTGACTATGGCGAGACCGCGGCGGAAAAAGCCAACAAGCTGATCCAGAAGCTGGCCTTTGCCACGGGCTCGGTGATTTTGCTGGTGGGTTTTGCCCTGGGACGCCGGGAGGCGGTGATTGTCGGTGCGGCTGTGATCCTGACGCTGATGGCCACGCTGTTTGCCAGCTGGGCCTGGGGCTTCACGCTGAACCGCGTGTCGCTGTTTGCGCTGATTTTTTCCATCGGCATCCTGGTGGACGACGCGATTGTGGTGGTGGAGAACATCCACCGACACCAGCAGCTCTTTCCGGAGAAATCGCTGGCCGACATCATTCCCGGTGCTGTCGACGAGGTCGGCGGCCCGACCATTCTGGCCACCCTCACGGTGATCGCCGCGCTGCTGCCCATGGCTTTTGTGAGCGGCCTGATGGGCCCCTACATGAGCCCGATCCCGATCAACTCCAGCCTCGGCATGGCGATTTCACTGGCCATTGCCTTCACGGTCACGCCGTGGCTGGCGCTCAAGCTCATGAAGCCGCACGGCGCCGGGCACGGCCATGAGGCCGCGGCGGCGCCAGGCGGGCTGGGCCCGAAGCTGCAGCGCTTTTTCACACGCATCCTCACGCCCCTGCTCGACAGCGCCCGCAAGCGCTGGCTGCTGCTGGCCGGCATCATGGTTGCCTTGCTGCTGTCGGTCGGCCTGACCATGGTGCAGTGGGTGGTGCTCAAGATGCTGCCTTTTGACAACAAGAGCGAGTTCCAGGTGGTGGTGGACATGCCGGCCGGTACGCCGCTGGAAAACACCGCGGCCGCCCTGCACGAGCTGGGTGCTTTCCTGGCGCAGCAGCCCGAGGTGCGCGACCTGCAGGGCTATGCCGGCACGGCCAGCCCCATCACCTTCAACGGCCTGGTGCGCCAGTATTACCTGCGTGCCGAGGCCGAGCAGGGCGACCTGCAGGTCAACCTGGTCGACAAGAAGCACCGCAGTGACAAGAGCCATGTGATCGCCCAGCGCCTGCGCCCGGAACTGGAAAAAATCGGCGCGCGCCATCAGGCCCGGGTCAAGGTGGTGGAAGTGCCGCCCGGCCCGCCGGTCATGAGCCCGCTGGTGGCCGAGGTCTACGGCCCGGATGAGGCCGGCCGCCAGGCGCTGGCCAGGCGCATCGCCGCTGCCTTTGCGGCCACGCCCGACATCGTGGGCATCGACACCTCGCTCAAGGAGGACGCCCCGCGCGCCCACCTCACGGTGCGCCGCCAGCGCGCCGAGTCACTGGGCATTCCGGTCGCGGCGATTGCCCAGACGGTGCAGGGCGCGCTCTCGGGCGCGGATGCCGCCTACATGCACGACGGCCAGTCCAAGAACCCGGTGCCGGTTCGCCTGCAGTTGCCGCTGGACAGCCAGGTGGGGCTCGATGCCCTGCTGGCCCTGCCCATGAAAGCCGCGAACGGCCGCATGGTGCCCTTATCCGAGCTGGTGCAGGTGGAGCGGGGTGTGATCAACAAGCCGCTGTTCACCAAGGACCTGCAACCGGTCAGCTATGTTTTCGGCGACATGGCCGGCAAGCTCGACTCGCCGTTGTACGGCCTGTTCGGCATCCGGCCCAAGCTGGCCCAGGCGGCCCTGCCCAACACCGGGGAACTGGGCGAGTACTGGATCAGCCAGCCCTCCGATCCCTATCGCCAGTACGCGGTCAAGTGGGACGGCGAATCGCAGATCACCTATGAGACTTTCCGCGACATGGGCACCGCCTACGGCGTGGGCCTGATCCTGATCTACCTGCTCGTGGTGGCGCAGTTCAAGAGTTACCTCGCGCCGCTGGTGATCATGGCACCCATTCCGCTGACCATCATCGGCGTGATGCCGGGACACGCGCTGCTCAATGCCCAGTTCACGGCCACCAGCATGATCGGCATGATCGCGCTGGCCGGCATCATCGTGCGCAACTCCATCCTGCTGGTGGACTTCATCGAGCTGCAGGTCGCGCAGGGCATGGCCTTCAAGGAGGCCGTCGTGAGTTCCGCCGCGGTGCGCGCGCAGCCGATTGCACTGACCGGCCTGGCCGCCATGATCGGCGCCTTTTTCATCCTGGACGATCCCATCTTCAACGGCCTGGCCATTGCGCTGATCTTCGGCATCCTGGTGTCCACGCTGTTGACGCTGGTGGTCATTCCGGTTCTCTATTTCGCGCTGTACCAGCACCGGGTGGCCCCGCCGGCTGCGCGTATTGAAGCCTGAGCGACGAACTGATTTTCAACCTGAACCAAGGAGACATGACATGGCCAACATCATCATCATGGGTGCCGGAATAGGCGGCATGCCGGCTGCCTACGAAATGCGGGAGCTGCTGCCGCCCGAGCACAAGATCACGGTGGTCAGCGCGGTGGACTATTTCCAGTTCGTGCCCTCCAACCCCTGGGTGGCGGTGGGCTGGCGCAAGCGGGACGACATCGTGCTCAAGATCGCTCCCCTGCTGGAACGCAAGGGTATTGCCTTTGTGCCCAAGGCCGTCACCACCATTGATGCCGAAGCTCGGCGCCTGACGCTGGAAGGCGGCGACAGCCTGGACTACGACTACCTGGTGATCACCACCGGGCCCAAGCTCAGCTTTGACGAGGTGCCCGGTGCCGGCCCCCACGGCGGACACACCCATTCCGTGTGCACCGTGGCGCACGCCGAAGCCTTCTGGGCGGAGTACCAGGACTTCCTCAAGAACCCCGGCCCGGTCGTCATTGGCGCCATGCCGATGGCCAGCTGTTTCGGGCCGGCCTACGAATTCGCCTTCATCCTCGACGCCGACCTGCGCAAGCGCAAGCTGCGCCACCTGGTGCCCATCACCTTCGTGACCAGCGAGCCCTACATCGGCCACCTGGGCCTGGGCGGTGTCGGCGACAGCAAGTCCATGATGGAGTCGGAGATGCGCGGCCACGACATGAAGTGGATCACCAACGCCAGGACCACGCGTGTCGAGGACGGGAAAATGTTTGTCACCCAGGTCGATGACCTCGGCAATGTGTACAAGGAGCATGAAGTCCCTTTCAAGCTGTCCATGATGCTGCCGGCCTTCAAGGGTGTGGACGCGGTGGCGGCGGTGCCGGGGCTGTGCAATCCGCGCGGCTTTGTGCTGATCGACGAACACCAGCGCAGCAAGGCCTGGCCCAACATCTTTGCGGCCGGCGTCTGCGTGGCCATCCCGCCGGTGGAAGTCACGCCTGTGCCGACGGGTGCGCCCAAGACCGGTTACATGATCGAAACCATGGTGACCGCGATCACCCACAACATCGCCGACGAAATTGCCGGCCGACCGGTGCAGGCCAAGGCCACCTGGAACGCGATCTGCCTGGCCGACATGGGCGACACGGGGGCGGCCTTTGTGGCCCTGCCGCAGATACCGCCGCGCAACGTGAACTGGTTCAAGAAGGGCAAATGGGTGCACCTGGCCAAGATCGCGTTCGAGAAGTATTTCATCCGCAAGATGAAAACCGGCAACTCGGAGCCGGTGTACGAGAAGTACGTGCTCAAGCTCCTGGGCATCGTGCGCCTGAAATAGAACCTGCTTTTTTCTTTTTTTTAACTCTCTGGAGAATTTCATGACTGTCGAACGTTACATCCGCATCATTGCCGGCCTTTTCATCCTGGCTTCGCTCGCACTCGGCATCGAGGGCAGCCCGCTGTTTGTGAGCAAGTGGGCCCTGGCCTTCACCGCCTTTGTGGGCTTCAACCTGTTCCAGTTCGGGTTCACCAACATGTGTCCGCTCGGTTTCATCCTCAAGAAGCTGGGCGTGCCCGAGTCCAAGTTTTCCTGCGGTACCTGATCCTGTTCATCTTTAACCCGGAGGCGCCATGAGCGACACCCTTGTCCAGGTCAGCCTGGTTCAGCAGCACGACTACCGCTTTGACATCCAGTTTGGCGGCGCCATTCCGGTGTTGACCGGCGATGAACCGGCGCCACTGGGGACGGGGCTCGGGCCCTCGCCGGTGCAGCTGCTCAGCGCCGCCGTCGGCAACTGCCTCAGCGATTCGCTGCTGTTTGCCCTGCGCAAGTTCAAGCAGGCGCCGGAGCCGATACGCTGCGACATCACCTCGCAGGTGGGCCGCAACCCGGAAGGCCGCCTGCGTGTGCTGGCCATGACGGCGCAGCTGACGCTGGGCGTGCCGGCGGCCTCGCTGCAGCACCTGGACCGCGTGCTCGAGCAGTTCGAGGCGTTTTGCACCGTTACCCAGAGTGTGGGGCAGGGCATCCCGATCACCATCGAAATCTCTGACAGTACCGGTCAGCGCCTGAAATAAATCGTGCCGGTCTTCCATGCCTTTCGCTTCCCGGCCCATGGGGGTTCCTCATGAAAAGAGGGTCCAGCCCTTGCCAGGAAAGCGCAGGCAGCTATCAAAACGGTAGTATCGGGCCATGACTTCCCGCCTGTCTTCCTCTGCAGATTCCTCCGCTGCGTCCTTCGCCTTGCTGCCGCCCGATGATGGGCAGCGTGCCGTGCTGCACAACGAACTGCATGCGCGGCCGTCGGCCCGCGTGCGCTTGCCGGCGCTCATCATCTATGTGGCGGTCCTCAACGCCGGCGTGACGCGCGAGCAGGAGTGTGAGCACCTGCGCCGGCTGCCGGGTCAGCAGGATCTGCCGCAGGACAGCCTGAACGGCAACTTCCTGAGCCTGCGCTGCGAAGGCTACACCGTGCAGTGGGAACGGCACACCGAGTTCACGCGTTACGCCGTCGTGCAGCCGCTGCCCGCCAGCGCACTGCTGGGTGCCACCGAGCCGCCCCTGCTGTCGGCCCCGGTGGTGGCGCCGGGCTGGTTGCCCGGCATTCCGGGGCGCACGGTGGCGGCCATCCAGCTGGCCCTGGTGCACGGCGACCTCTCCAGCGAGGGCGCGCTGATGGCGCAGGCGCTGGCCTGGTTCGGCGGCCGGGCCGTGGTGGCTTCGCAGCTGGGCAACGGCCACTCGTGGGCGGTGACCGAATTCCACCTGGGTGCCGACGGGTTCGAACGCATGCTGGTGATTGCCCCGCCGGGCACGACCGACATGCGCGCCGGCCGCATTTCCCAGCGCCTGCTGGAACTCGAGACCTATCGCCTGATGGCGCTGCGCGGCCTGCCCGTGGCCAAGGCGCTGGGCCCCATGCTGGCCGGGGCCGAGGGGCAGCTGGCCGACATCACGGCGCGGCTCGAAAACAAGTCGGCCTCCGACCAGGACCTGCTGGACACGCTGGTGTCGCTGGCGGCCCGCGTGGAGCGCGCCACGGCCGAGCACAGCTACCGCTTTTCTGCCACGCGGGCCTACAGCGCGCTGGTCGGGCAGCGCATCAACGAGTTGCGCGAAAAACCCATTCCCGGCACCCAGCTCCTCGGTGAATTCATGCAGCGCCGCCTGTCGCCGGCCATGGCCACCGTGGCGGCGACGGCGCAGCGGCTGGCTTCCCTGTCCGAGCGGGTGTCGCGCACCAGCGCGTTGCTGCGCACGCGTGTGGACATCGCCACCGAGGTGCAGAACCAGCAACTGCTGGAAAAACTCACGCGGGGGCAGGAACTGCAACTGCGCCTGCAATCCACGGTGGAGGGCCTGTCGATTGCGGCCATCTCGTATTACGTGGTGAGTCTGCTGCTGTATGTGGGCAAGGCGTTCAAGGCCGCAGGGGTGCCCGTCAACCCGGAGATCGCCGCCGGAGCCCTGATCCCGCTGGTGTTGTGGGGCGTGTGGCGCACCACGCGCCGCATCCACGAAAAAATACGCGCACCCTGAACTTCCGGTGTCCGGCGCACGCGCCGGGAGCAGGCTGCCCGACCTGTTCCAGATCCGATTCTCTTCACTTTCTATCAGGAGCTACCCATGAAAACCGCCCATGATCTCGTCGCCGCTGCCAAAACCCGCGTGCAGGAAATTACCGTGTCAGACGCCGAAGCCGCCCTGCGCGATGCTGACGTGCTGGTGGATGTGCGCGAAGCCGACGAATACGCCGCCGGCCACCTGGCCGGCGCGGTGCTCGTCCCGCGCGGCCTGCTCGAATTCAAGTTCAGCAGCACCCCTGCGCTGCAGCCGCGCGATCTGAAGATCGTGCTGTACTGCAAGACCAGCGGACGCGCCGCCCTGTGCGGTGCGGCCCTGCACGAGATGGGTTACCTGAACGTGCAGTCGATTGCCGGCGGCTTCGATGGCTGGGTGGCGGCCGGCAAGCCGGTGGTCAAGCCGGAGGCACCGTCCTTTGAATGATGTCCTGCACGCTTGCCCGCGTGGCCCGCAGCGGCCGCAGAGAGTCTGGCCATGAGATGGCTGGACCGCATTCCACTGGTCTGGCTGGTCGTCCTGGCGCTCTGGATGGCCGTGGCGCCGATCACGCCCGAGCCACACCTGATTGAAAAATTGCGGATGCTGGGTCAGGGCACGCTGTCCCGACCTCTGGACATCTTCGACCTGTTCATTCACGCCATGCCCCTGGTGCTGCTGGTGCTGCGACTCTGGCGCCGTATGACCGCCGCACGCGCCGGCGCACGGGAGCCCTGAGCCAGCCGGCCCCCGGGGTCTGGTGGGCCATGGCCGGTTTTTTGCACCGCCCGGCCGGTGCCGCTGGCAGGTCTCCGGATTTTAATAAAAAGTGCCTCCAGCCCTTTCCAATATTGCGCCATCAGCTATTAAAAATATAGCAAGTCATGATGGCTGACAGTGGTCGTTCAGCTTCCAATCTCCCTCATGGCTCATGGCTCATGGCCTTGGCAAAGGCTGGCACGGTCTGGCGATCCGCCTGCGCTGGATCGGGGGCGCCGGTACGATCCCTGGCGCCGGATGGCCCCCACGTCGCCATGATGCGTGGCGTGGGGATGTCGACCAGACCTCAGGCCAGATCGAAGCGATCAGCGTTCATGACCTTGGTCCATGCGGCGACAAAGTCCTTCACGAACTTTTCCTGGTTGTCGTCCTGCGCATAGACCTCGGCATAGGCGCGCAGGATCGAGTTGGACCCGAATACCAGGTCCACCCGGGTGGCTGTCCACTTGACCTGACCCGTCTTGCGGTCGCAGATGTCATACAGGTTTTTGCCGGTGGGCTTCCACGTGTAGGCCATGTCAGTGAGGTTGACGAAGAAGTCGTTCGTCAAGGCACCTGCGCGATCGGTCAACACACCGTGGCGGGTACCCCCGTGGTTGGTGCCCAAAACGCGCAGGCCACCCACCAGCGCCGTCATCTCGTGGGCGGTCAAGCCCATCAGCTGCGTGCGGTCGAGCAACAACTCTTCGGCACTGACCGCATAGTCCTTCTTGAGCCAGTTGCGGTAGCCGTCATGGATCGGCTCCAGCGCTTCGAACGATTCGACATCCGTGGCATCCTGGGTCGCATCACCACGGCCAGCAGCGAATGCTACCGTGATGTCGAAACCCGCTGCCTTGGCCGCCTGCTCCACACCGAGGTTGCCGGCCAGCACAATCACATCAGCCACACTGGCGCCACTCCCGGTGGCAATGCCTTCAAGCACGCCCAGTACCCTGGCCAAGCGCGCGGGTTCATTGCCTTCCCAGTCTTTTTGCGGGGCGAGCCGGATGCGGGCACCGTTGGCGCCACCGCGCATGTCCGAACCGCGGTAGGTGCGGGCGCTGTCCCAGGCGGTGGTAACCATGTCGCTGACACTCAGGCCGCTGGCTGCAATTTTTGCCTTCACCGCCGCCACGTCGTAGTCGGTGCGGCCTGCCGGGACCGGATCCTGCCAGATCAGGTTTTCCTCGGGCACCTCGGGGCCGATGTAGCGCGACTTCGGGCCCAGGTCGCGGTGGGTCAGCTTGAACCAGGCGCGCGCAAAAACTTTCGAGAAGTAGTCGGGGTCCTTGTGGAAACGCTCGGCAATGATCCGGTAGGCCGGGTCCATCTTCATGGCCATGTCGGCATCGGTCATCATGGGCATGCAGCGGATTGAGGGGTCTTCCACGTCCACTGGCATGTCTTCTGGCCGGATGTTCACCGGCTTGTACTGCCAGGCGCCCGCCGGGCTCCTGGTGAGTTCCCAGTCATAACCGAGCAGCAGCTGGAAGTAGCCGTTGTCCCACTGGGTCGGGTGGGTCGTCCAGGCGCCTTCGATGCCGCTGGACATGGTGTCGCGGCCGATGCTGCGGGTGGTTTTGTTCATCCAGCCCAGGCCTTGTTCGTCCACATCGGCGCCCTCGGGGACGGGGCCCAGCAGTTTGGCATCGCCATTGCCATGGGATTTGCCCACCGTGTGTCCCCCGGCGGTCAGGGCCACGGTTTCTTCGTCGTTCATCGCCATGCGCAGGAACGTCACGCGAACGTCTTGTGCGGTCTTGAGCGGGTCAGGCTTGCCGTCCACGCCTTCCGGGTTGACGTAGATCAGGCCCATCATCACGGCGGCCAGCGGGTTTTCCAGATCGCGCTCGCCGGAGTAGCGGCTGTTTTCGCTGCCGCTGGGGGCCAGCCATTCTTTTTCGGCGCCCCAGTAGATGTCTTCTTCCGGATGCCAGATGTCGGCGCGGCCAAAGGCAAATCCGAAGGTCTTCAGGCCCATGGATTCATAGGCCACAGTACCGGCCAGGACGATCAGGTCCGCCCAGCTGAGCTTGTTGCCGTATTTTTTCTTGATGGGCCAGAGCAGCCGGCGCGCCTTGTCCAGGTTCACGTTGTCGGGCCAGGAGTTCAGCGGCGCGAAGCGCTGGTTGCCCGTGCCGGCGCCGCCGCGGCCGTCGGCGATGCGGTAGGAGCCGGCCGAGTGCCAGGCCATGCGAATCATCAGGCCGCCATAGTGGCCCCAGTCAGCTGGCCACCAGTCCTTGCTGTCGGTCATGAAGGCGGTCAGATCCTTCTTGAGCGCTGCGACGTCGAGCTTTTTGACTTCTTCCCGGTAGTTGAAGTCCTCGCCCATGGGGTTGGTCTTGGTGTCGTGCTGGTGAAGAATGTCCAGGTTCAGCGCCTTCGGCCACCACGCCATGTTCGAGCTGCCGGTGCTTGTATTGCCGCCGTGCACCACCGGGCATTTGCCGGCAGTGTTCAGATTCTTCGGGTCCATATAAATCTCCGTTCATGGCATCGTCAATTGAAGTTCGCCAAAGTGAGACGATCTGCTGTGAAGAGCCTGTCGTACCGCACTGTCTGAAAGATTTCAAACACCGCGTGCCACCTTTTCGATCGAAGAGTCAGTGTACTTACCGGGAGGCGTTTTGAATGTCATTTTTAACAATCGTCCCGATAGTCCAGGGGCAGGAAGCCCACACGGCGAGCGGCAAGTTTCAATGCGCGCCAATGTTTCAGCCCGGGCTGTTGTTAAAGGACCGCCAGCGTCGGCTGGAGCAGCACTCCCCCGATCATTGCAGGGCGGAGGTCAGTCAGGTGCGCCGCGCAGTCAGTGGGCGGCAGCCGGATAGCCGACCGTCTGCGACAGGAGGACTTGCTGGTCATGGCTCAGGCCCAGCGCGTCGGCGATGGCCGTGCGGTCTATCCAGGCGCGTATCACCGTGGCCAGGCCGCTGCTGGCCGCAAACAGGTAGACGTTCTGCGTGATGGCGCCGGCGGCGACATGGGCGAAGGCCTCGCGCTGTGCGGCGGGCACCAGCGACATGCGCGGGTGGTTGGCGACGTAGACCAGATCCATGGGCGCTTCATCCACGAAATCCTGGTAACCGGTCACGCGCCGCAGGTCGGCGCCGGCGACCAGCTGCAGTTGGTGCCCGGCGGCGTCGTAGCGGTAGGCGCCTTCTGGCAAGGCCACATAAATGTCGATTTCCTGTGCGTTGAGGGCCGACGGCGCGGTGCGTCCGCCATCGGTTCGGTTGACACCGCAGGCAGCCCAGAGCAGGCCGGACAGCAGCGCCAGTGGCAGCGGGTCCGGCTTGTAGTCGCGGCGCGACTGGCGTTGGGCCAGCGCTAGCATCAGCGGCAGACCGGCTTGCCGGTCGGGCGGCGGCAGGCTGATCAGGGCAGTGGCGTTGCCTAACGCCGGTTGCGGCCGCAATTTGCCCATCATGCCGAGGGCGAGCTTGGTCAGGGTGGTCATGTCGTTCCTCCTTGTTCGTGGTTCTACCTAGACTGCTTTGGTCATGTAGCCCATCCATGGCCAGTAGGTCAGCGCGAAAACGACCAGCAGCGCCATGGCGGCCAGCGTGATCACCAGGCCGGTGCGCACGAAGTCGCGCGCATCAAAGGTGTCCGTGCCGTAGGCGATCATGTTCTGCGGCGCGTTGACCGGCAGGATGAAGCCGAAACTCACCACGAACTGCAGCAGCATGGTCATGCCGATCACGTTGATGCCCGGCGTCTGCACCGCCGTCAGCACACTGATGATGATGGGAATCATGGTCGAGGCCAGCGCCGTGGCGCTGGCAAAGCCGAGGTGGATCACGATCAGGAACAGCGACAGCAGCATCAGGATCGCAAACGCGCTGGCCTGCTGCAGTCCCAGGTGCTGGACGATCAGGTTGGCCAGCCAGCCGGCGGCGTTGGTTTTCAGCAGGGCGGTGCCCACGCTGATGCCGACCGCGAACAGGATGACCGTGCCCCAGGGGAAGCCGCGCTGCGACTCCTTCCAGTCCATCACGCCCAGGCGCGGTACCAGCATCAGCGCGATGGCCGCGATGGTGGTCGAGGAGGTGTCGAAGTTGTGCAGAACCTTTTCGGTGGCCCAGAAGCCCAGCAGCACCAGCACGATGACCAGCAGCTTCCATTGCCGCAGCGTCATTGGCCCGATCGCTTCGAGTTGTTGCCGGATGGTGGCCTGGCCACCTGCAATTTCCTTCATCTCCGGTTTCATCAGGCGGGTCATGATGAAGTACACCGCCACGCTCAGCACGGCCGAAAACGGCGCACCGGCAATGAACCACTCGGTCCAGCTGATGCTGGTGCCGAACTGCTTTTCGATGAAGCCGATGGCCACCATGTTTTGCGCCGCCGCCGTCTTGATGCCGATGTTCCAGACGCTGGCGGTTTGCGCCGCGGTGATCACCAGCAGGCCGGCAAAACGGCTGCGCCTGTCGACCTTGAAGGCCAGGATGAAGCCCATCATGATGGGCACCAGACAGGCCACGCGCGCCGTGGTGCTGGGCACGATGAAGGAGAGCAGGAAACCCGTCACCATGGCACCGATCACGATGTGGTTGGTGCCTGCGTCCACCCTGGACAGAACCTTGAGCGCGATGCGCCTGTCCAGCCCGGTGGCGGACATCGCTGCGGCAATGAAGCAGGCCGCAGCCACCAGCGCCACGGCACTGTTGGAAAAACCGGACAGAGCCAGGCCGAGCGCGGCGCCGGTGCCCATGTCGGGGCCGGCGGGTTTGGCCGCATCGGGTGCATAGGCCAGCAGAAAGATCATGAGTGCGCCTATGACCACCGAGCTTACGGCGTAATCGAGCGCCTCGGTCATCCAGACGATCACGGCAAAGGCCAGGATGGCCAGCATCACCTGCCCGGCGGCGGGCAGGCCCTGCAATGCCGGCATCCAGACGACGGCCAGCAGGGCCGCCAGTGCGGCGAGCAGGCCGACCCGCTTGACGATGTCGCTGCCGGGCTTGCCGGGTGCGGGAGTGATGGGGGGCGCAAGGGGTGGCGCCATGGGTGCAGGGTTCATGGGGGTCTTTCCTGAGTGGATGGAGTGGGTGGGTTGGCCATTCATCCCTTGTTGATCTTATTGAGCGCGTTGTCCGAGCCGCCGCAGTTTGGCCAGCCAGCGGCTACCGTCGTTCGCCTTGAAATCGCCGACCATGCCAATCAGTGTGGTGTGGACCGGGGCGATGCCGATGAAGCCCAGGATGTTGCGCTCCAGCGACTTGACGCTGTGGGCGCGGAAATACCAGCGGTACACCAGGGCCGGCATGCCCATGGTCACCACTACACGGGCCGATCGGCCTGTCAGTCCTTTTTTTGTGAAGGTTGCGCGGCCCGCTTCGTGTTCAAAAGCAAAGCCGGGTCGGGCGACCTGTTCCAGAAAGCCCTTGAGCAGGGCCGGCATGTCACCCAGCCAGAGCGGAAAGAACAGCACGATGTGTTCGGCCCAGCGTATGTGAGCCTGCACCTGCTGCAAACCGGCGGGCGGCGCGTCTTCCTCCCAGGCCTGCTGGCTGCGCAGCAGCGGGAAATCGAGTTCGGCGACCTGGATGCTGCGAACGGTGTGCCCAGCCGCTTCTGCGCCCGCTGCGTATGCGGCCGCCAGCGCGTGACACAGGTGGGGCACGGTGCTGTCGGGATGGCCCTGGATCAGGACAATGCGTTTCGCCGTCATTTTTTCGCCTCCTTGCTGTCTGCGCTGAGCTGGCGCACGGCGCGGGCCAGCAGCGGGGCCATGCGTATCGCGTTGGAAGGGTGCGTGATGGTGTCGCAGGTCAGCACACGCGTGACGCCTGCTTCGAGCAGCTGGCGTTGGGCCTCGGCGTCGAAGAGCGCATGCACACCTATGCACAGCGGCGCACCCAGACCGGCTTTTTTCAGGAGCCGCGTGGCGGCCAGCATGGTCTGCCCGGTAGAAATGATGTCGTCGAGCAGCACCGGGGTCCGTCCCGGCCAGCGTTCGCGGCTGGCCAGCCGGACCCCCACCTCGCGGTCGCCGCGTCTTGTCTTGGCCAGCACGGTCCAGGGGGCGCCCGCCAGGCCTGCCACTTCGGCGACCCATTGTTCGCTTTCCTGGTCGGGTCCGATCAGCCAGGGCGCTTCCACGTGGCTGCGCAGCCAGCGCGCAATCAGCGGTGCGGCCGGGATGACCTGTGTGCGGATGTTGTAGACCTCGCCCAGGCTGTGGATGCGGTGCAGGTGAGGATCCACGGTGATCAGAAAGTCCAGCGAAGCGGACAGCAGCCGGGCATAACTGCGGGCGGTCACCGCTTCGCCAGGCTTGAAACGTTTGTCCTGCCGCATGTAGGCCAGGTAGGGCGCGACCAGTCCGACCTGCCGGGCGCCCAGTTCACGCGCCGCGTCGGCCGCAAAAATCAGGGGCAGGGTCTTGCCATCGGGCTGGTCCAGGCTGCCGGCCAGCACCACGCAGCGGCCCTTGACCGGCGCCTCGATACGCACGCCGGTTTCGCCGTCGGGAAACTGGTGCAGTTGCAAACTGGCGCAGTCGCAGCGCAAGCGGCTAGCGAGGCCGGCCGCGAGTTGCTCACCACCGGGGAGGGCCAGGACCAGCATCAGGCCTCTTCCATCACATGCACCGCTTCGGCCTGGCTGGTGGCGTACTCCAGGGCATAGGCGAGTTCGCCCGGCGTTGCCGCATGCAGCGTGAACAGCGGCTGGCCACGCTCGACCACCATGCCGAGCTGCACATTCATGTCGATGCCCGCACACGCTGCCGAAGGCGCGCCGGCCAGTTTGGCGATGCGTGCCAGGCGCCGGTTGTCGATGGCGATCACCGTGCCGGCATGCCGGGCCCGCACCGCCTGCTGGTGGGGGGCCACTGGCGGCTCGCGCAAGCCGCCCTGTGCCTCGCAGATCTCCTGGAATTTCTGCCAGGCGCGGCCGTCCTCCAGCACTGCCGTGGCCTGGGCCAGGCCAGCCCCGGCGGCTGCCGCGCCGCCGAACTCGAGAATCTGCCCGGCCAGCTGTAGCGAGCGCAGCGCCAGGTCGGCCGGAGCCCGCGTTTCTCGGCGCAACACGGCCAGCACGTCGCGTGCCTCCAGCGCGGGGCCGATGCCGCGGCCCACGGGGGCCACGCCGTCGGTCTGCACTACACGCACCTGCATGCCCAGTGCCTGCCCGACCTGCTCGAGTTGTTGCCCCAGCAGGTGGGCCGCGTGCGCGCTGCGGACCTTGGCCGTCAGCCCGACCGGCATGTCGATCAGCACATGGGTGGCGCCGGCCGCGGCTTTCTTGGACAGGACCGAGGCGACGAGTTGCCCCTGGCTGTCCAGGTCCAGCGGGCGCTCGACCCGGATCAGGATGTCGTCCGCGGGGCTGAGCCGCACGGCGCCGCCCCAGACAATGCAGCCGCCGGTGCGGTCAACCACGCGCCGGATCTGTGCCACGTCCAGGTCCACCGGCGCCAGCGTCTCCATGGTGTCGGCGGTGCCTGCGGGCGAGGTGATGGCGCGCGATGAGGTCTTGGGCATGCGCAGCCCGCAGGCGGCGATGATGGGCACGATGATCATGGTGGTGCGGTTGCCGGGCAGCCCGCCCACGCAGTGTTTGTCCATGACCAGGCCCTTGCCCCAATGTATGCGCTCGCCCACGTTGACCATGGCGCGGGTTAGCGCGATGGTTTCCTCCATGTCCAGATGGTCGCCGGCGCAGGCGGTGACGAAGGCCGCGAGCTGCAGGTCCGAGTAACGCCCGGCTGCCACGTCCGCGATTACCGCGTCGATGGCGACCTGGCCGAGGCGGCGGCCGTAGACCTTGGCGCGTACATGGCTCAGCGATTCGAGCGGTGCGGGATGGTGCAGAGAAATTTCTTCCCCCGGCTGCGCATGAAGCAGGCGCCAGGCGGCTTCGGACAGGCCGGCCTCGTCGACGGCGAGAAAGTCTCCGGTCACCACATTGAGCGTGGCCACGATGGTGTAGCCATTGAGCCGCAGTTCCACACGCGACCGTGCCTCGAAGCCTTCCGAGTGGCAGATGGGACAGTCGCGGTGCATGTAGAGCACCGGTTCCTGGTAGGTGTCGATGCCCAACCTGCGCAGCCGCAGCCGGTTGACAGCGGGAGGGGCAGGGGACGGTGTTGCTTGCATGGAGATCCTTCGCGCCACTGTAGGCAAGGCGAGTATCGCTGGCCTTGATAAAACGCAAGTCCGGCTTCCGTGCCGGGGCTCACCGGTGGACGATCACGCAGGTTTGACCGGTGCCAGGGGGCGCACAAATGAAAGCTCGTCTCCCGACAGGGGTTCCACGACTTCCCGCACGTGTTCAAGCACCGTCACGTTGGCCTCCGAGGCATCGCCGCGGCGGGCCAGCAGGCGTTCACGCAGCACGGGCAGGGGCGCCTCGCAGTGCACGATGGAAAACGGCACGCCCAGGCTTTGTGCCAGTGCGTGCGCCTGGTCCCGTTCGGTGCGACGCGGGAAAGCGGCGTCGAGGATCACCGGATAACCGGCCTGCAATGCCGTGCGCGCCACGCCGAACAGCTGCGCATAAGTGCGCGCAGTGGTGTCCGCGTTATACAGGTCCAGCCCCCGGGCTCGCGAATCCTCCAGCATGCCAAGGCCGTACAGTCGCTTGCGCTCCACGTCAGAGCGCAGGCGGATCGCGCCCTCCTGCTCGAGAAGGCGCTGGGAGACCCAGGTTTTGCCCGACCCCGGCAGGCCGTGCATGATGGACAGCCCGGCCTTGCCCGGCCGGGCCCAGGCCAGCGCTGTCGCCAGGTAGCGGCGGGCTGCGTCGCTCCCGGCGCTGCGCAGGTGTTCCACCTGGGCGCGGACCAGTGCCCGGTAAACGACTGCAAAACGCAACGCGGGCAGGCCGGCATGGTCGCCTGTCCGGTCCAGCCAGGCATTGAGGAAACAAAAGCACAGGTCCTGCCGCTGGTGGGCAGCAAGGTCCATCACCACGAAGGCCGCATCGTCGAGAACGTCGATCCAGCGCAGGGCCGGGTCGAACTCGATGCAATCAAAGGCTGCGACATGGTCTTCAAGACGCACCACGTTCGCCAGATGCAGGTCGCCATGGCATTCGCGCACATGCCCGTCCGCCTGGCGGGAGGTCCACAAGGGCGCCAGTATGTCGGCCTCCGCCGCCAGCCAGGTTTGCAACGCCGACAGCGCGGCTTCACCGGCCAATGGTCGCGTGCCTTCGAGCGCGGCCAGCGCGATGCGGCGGCGCTGGTCGGCGCTGGAAAAACCATCCGCGGCAGTGGCACGCGGCGCACTTTCATGAAAGTCGGCCAGCAAGGCGGCCAGCTGATCGACGTCCTTGTTGTCCAGGGTGCCGGCGGCGATTCTTTCGCTGAAGAGCGCTCCCGGGGGAAAGCGGCGCATGCGCACCGCGTATTCCAGCACCGTCCCTGCACCGTCGATGTCGGGCGACGCGGGCCCGCCGGTGATGGCTGTGACGCCCAGGTACAGCCCGGGCGCCAGCCGCCGGTTGAGCCGGACCTCTTCCTCGCAGAAATGGCGCCGGGCTTGCAGGCTGCTGTAGTCGACGAAGGGTAGGTGCACCGGCTTCTTGATCTTGTACGCGGTGTCTGCGGCCAGCAGCACCCACGAAATATGGGTCTCGATCAATTCGGCGTGCAAGGCGCCGGCCAGCGTGGTGACCAGGGCGTGGGCGGCGTTCAGGGCAGCGTTGGAAGTCGGCATGGTGCGATCGGTATCACGGTCAGGGCTTGCGTACCTGTACCCTGCTGCCGTCACGCAGTGTGGCGGACGGGTAAACAATCACGGCCTGCCCCTCGGTCAAACCGCTGCGCAGCCAGGCCTCGTTGTTGTTGCGCGCGCCTACCTCGACTGGCTGCAGCCGGGCATAACGACCATCCAGCCGGTAGACCGCCATGCCCTTGCCGTGGGGGAACAGCGCCCCCAGAGGCGCGAGCACGGCCTGCTCGACACTGGCCGTAATGATCCGCACCGATACCCGAAAGCCGTCGCCCATGCTGCGCCATGCTTCGGGCGGGTTGCTGACGTCGATCAGTACATTGACGCGCTGCTCTTCGATGCCCAGCGCAGAGACCTTGGTGAAGGCCGCCGGTTCCACGCGGCGCACCACGCCCTCGACGGGCGGCCCGCCCCAGCGCTCGATCACCACGCGGCGCCCGGCCGTGGCCTGCACGGCGTCGGTGGTCAACAGTTCGCTGATCACCTCCATCCGCTGGGGGTCGCCAATGTCCAGCAAGGCGGCACCGGCGGCAAGGGTGGCCTCGCTGGGCTGCGGCACGCGCAGCACCACCCCGCTGACCGGCGAACGCACGCTCAGCGGCCGGGTGCTGCTGCTGCCGGCAGCGGCCGGTTGCAGCGCCGCCGCGGCCTGGGCCTTTTCCTGCACCGCCATTTCACGCTCCGCGTCCGCCACCTGCAGTTCGCGACGGGCGCCTGACTGGGCCAGCCGGACCGCATCGAGCCTTGAGGCCGACAGGAATCCTTCGCCGGCCAGTTTCTCGGTACGCTCCTTTTCCAGTTGAGCCTCCTGCAGGGAAATTCTGGCGCGTGCCACGCGGGCCGAGGCGCGCTCCACCCCGGCAGCGGCCGCTTTCAGCCGCGCCGTCGCTTCGCGCGCACTGCGTTCATCGATCATCGACGACATGACCGGCGTCAGCACGGCCACGACGTCGCCGGCGGCCACACTGTCACCCTCGCGCAGCACCATGCGTGCCACACGTGCGGCCACCGGCGCCGAGACGGTGTAGCGGTCCTTGAGCCGTGTGCGTCCATCCTCCTCGATGGACAGCTCGAAATGGCCCTGTTTGACGGCCGCGGTTTCGACTTCGACGGGTCGCGGCGAAAAGGCCCAGGCCAGCGCCGCAACCACGGCGACGCCCGCAGCCATCCATAGCCAGGTTGTTTTCTTCAGTTTCAGCACATTCATTCCCTGTTTCCCCTGTTCCTTATTCCCTTGTCTTGAGCGCAGCGACCATGTCCAGTCGGTCGATCCGCCGCCGCACCACCAAGGCGCTGGCCACGCCGGCGGCGACCACGCAGATGGCCGCCCAGGCATAGGTCCTCGGCTGGATCACCACTGGAAACTGGAACTGGTCGGATTGGAGCAGTTCTGCGACCAGATGCACCAGGCCCCAGCCCATCAGCATGCCCAGCGGCAACGCAATGGCGATGCTGATGGCCAGTTCGCCGAGCAGCAAGACCGAGACTTCGGCGCGTGTGAAGCCCAGCACCCGCAGGCTGGCCAGCTCCCACGTTCGCTCCGACAGCGCAATACGTGCATTGTTGTACACCACACCCACGGCAATCACGCTGGCAAACACGGTGAGAACCAGGCTCATGAGGCGGACATTACGAGCGCTGACTTCCTGCATGTTGCGCAGCAGGTTGGCCTTGCTGAAGGTGCCGGCCACGCGTGGCAGGCCCTGGCTGGCGGCCAGGAAGGAGGCTTCGCTGCCGCGCTGCAGTGCCACCGCGTACTGCGAGGCCACGTCGCCTTCGCGCATCAGCCGGTTCAGTGCGCGGCGCTCCATGTAGGCGTTCAGCCCCATCATTTCCTGTGCGGTGGCTGCCAGTGTCAGCTGCAGTGTCTCCCGCCGTCCTTCGAGCACCTCGGTGCGCACCGTGTCACCCACACGCAGCCCCAGCTTGCTGGCCAGGCGGTCGGTCATCACCAGTCCGCCATCGGCCAGGGGCACTTCCTTGCCGCGGATGTCGATGATGCGCCGCAGCTCGGGGCTTTCTGCATAACCCTGGATGAGGCCGCGCTCGCTGACCGGGCCGTTGACGAAACGCACCGGAACGTCGCGGGTTGCCTCTACCCCGATGACCCCGGGCATGCGCGCCACCTCATGGCGGGCCTCGTTGCCAATGGGGTCGCTCATCCACAGGATCACGTCGCTGCGCATGGCCAGGGAGAACTGGGTGTCGACGATATGGTCGATCGCGTCGCGTATGAAATTGCCCATCACCACAATGGCCACGGCTGCGGCCACCCCGGCAATGGAGAGTCCGGTGCGCAGCGGTCGGCGCTCCATGTTGCGCAGGATCATCTGCAGGGCCGGTTTGACTCCCTTGACGCCCAGGCGCTCCAGCAGCGTGCGCCGAAAGTGCCCCGGCGCGGGCGGACGCATGGCCTCAGCCGGTGCCAGGCGCACGGTGGCGCCGATGGCACTGAGTGTGCCGAGCACGGCGGTCGCCAGCGTCAGGCCCGCACCCACCACCAGCAGCCATGGGGCAAGGTGGTGCTCGAAAGTCGGAAAGTAGAAGAAGTCTGCATACAGCCGAGTGAAGGCGGCGCCCAGCCAGTCGCCAAGCCAGATGCCCAGCATGAGCCCCAGGATGACGATCACCAGCACCAGCTTGAGGTAATGCGCGCCTATGCTGCGATTGGTGTAACCCAGCGCCTTCAGGGCGGCGATCTGTTCCCGCTGTGTAGACACCAGCCGCGACACCACGACATGCAAAAGGAAGGCTGCCACGCCGAGAAAGATGGAAGGCAACACCGTGCCCAGCACCTGCTGCTCCTTGATCTCGGCGTCGAGCATGGCGTGTGATGTCTGGTCCTCGCGGCCATAGGCTTCTCCTGCACCATAACGGGCCAGCAGCCGGCTCATGCGGGCAATCACGTCGCGCTGCGATGCCCCCGGCGCGAGCTTGATACTCACGCGGTTGAAGGCACCCTGCATGTCGTAGGCCGCGGCCAGGGTGTCGCGGTCCATCCAGAACACCCCGAAGCCGCGCTGGTCGGGGCTGCCGCCCAGGCCGGCAAAAATATATTCCGGCGACAGCGCGATGCCAGCGATCAGGAGTGTGCGCTGTTTCCCGTTGATCAAGGCGGTGAATATGTCGCCCGGCTTCACGCCCCGCGATGTCGCGAAGCCTGCCGAGACCAGCACCTCGATGCGGCCGTCGCTGCGTGCGCCTGAGGACAGCGCAGTGTTGTCAAGTGCCCGGCCGCGCGAGACGCTCACCTGGTTCATGCGCGGCAGCTGTTTGCGATCCACGCCAATCAGCTGACCGAGGATGGGGTCGCTCACCCCCGGAACCCCGATGCGGACCACCTGCTCGATCGTGGTCTGCACATCGGCCACACCGGGCACCTGCCGCAGTGTCTCCACCAATGCGTTCGGCGCGCGCTTGACCGTGGCGAACACATCGGCAAAATGTGCCTCGGCATAAAAGCGTTCGCGCGCCAGATCCAGCGAGTCCACTGCACTCAGGCTGGTGATGAAGCCGCCTATGCCGCTGGCCACCACCAGCGCGATGGTCAGGCCCTGGCTCCAGAGAAGCCGCAGGTCCCTCAGCAACTTCCGGTCCAGCGCTTTCACGGCTTCACCATGACAATTCTGCAGGGGTGAGGCGCCGCGACGGAACTTCAATGCTGGCGATGCGTCCGTCCGCCAGGCGGATGACGCGATCGGCCATGCCGGCAATGGCGGCGTTGTGTGTGATGACGATAGCCGTGGTGCCCAGTTCCTGGTTGATGCGGGCGATCACTTCGAGCACCAGCTTGCCGGTGGCATAGTCCAGCGCGCCGGTCGGCTCGTCGCACAGCAACAGTTGCGGGCGCTTGACGATGGCCCGCGCAATGGCCACGCGCTGCTGCTCGCCGCCCGACAGTTGCGAAGGAAAGTGGTCCTGCCGCGGCGTCAGCGCCACCAGTGCCAGCGCCTCGTCCACCGGCATGGGGTTGCTGGCGATGTCGGTGACCAGTGCCACATTCTCGCGCACGGTCAGGCTGGGAATGAGGTTGTAGAACTGGAACACGAAGCCTACGTGTTCGCGCCGGTAACGCGTCAACTCTTCGTCCGGCGCATCGGTCAGGCGGTGGTCCAGGAACGCCACCTCGCCGGTGCTGGGCCGGTCCAGTCCGCCCAGGATGTTCAGCAACGTGGACTTGCCGCTGCCCGAGGCTCCCAGCAGCACCAGAAATTCGCCCGCCCGTACCTCGAGATCAACGTCGCGCAAGGCATACACGGCGGTTTCACCGCTGCCATAGGTTTTGGACAGCGACCGGATGCGCAGCACCGGGGCGTCCGGCTGCTGCGCCGTGGTCATGCGTGCAGCAGCCTATTGCACCGTGATTTTCTTGGTCGCTGCGGTAGCCTTCTTCGGCAGTTCCAGCGTCAACACGCCGTCGGCGTACCTGGCCTGGACCTTGCCGTCGTCCACGTCCTGGGCCAGGCTAAAGGTGCGCGAGATATTGCCCCAGTAGCGCTCGCTGCGCAGGACCTTGTCACCATTGCCCTTGGTCTCTTTTTCGCGCTTGACCTCGGCGTCGATCTGTACGACGTTGCCGTCGATGCGCACATTGATGTCTTCCTTTTTGACACCTGGGATGTCGGCCTTGACCTGGTAGGCGTCGTCCTTTTCCGATACATCAATGCGCATTTTCAGCGCCGGTGTCTCCGTCTCGAAAACTGCAGGCGAGAAAAAGCGGCGCATGGCCGACTCGAAGGAGTCGGTGAAGGTGGGATCCAGGACACGAAGATTGCTCATGATTGACACTCCTTGAATGATTAAAAAAATAATAAAAAAACGTACCTTCCAGGTCAGGCACCGACTTCCAGTTTGTCCACAACGCGCGAAACACCGCACGCCGAGAACGCAGCACCTACGGCCGCTTCGCGCTCCGCCAGTGAATGCACTTTCCCCCAGAGGGTGACGACGCTGCCTTCAACCTCCACAGTGATGTGTTTGGCCTCCCGCGCGGCCTGCCGCGTCAGGGCCGCGGTGATCTGGGCGCCGACGTCCTTGCTGCTTGCGCGGGACTTGATGGTGATGCGGTTGGACAGGCCGCGCACGCCGGCCAGCGGCCGCACACACTGTTCGGCGCTGGCCAGCTGGTAGCTCCAGTCGACTTCGCCGGTGAGGGTGACCCGGCCGTTTTCGACCAGGACCTGGATCTTCTCGTCCGGCACCAGGGAGTTGAGCTGCAGGGCCGTAACCGCCGCCTGCGCGATGTCGGAGTCGCTGCGTTTGTGTTCGGCGGTCAGCCGGACATCAAGCTCCACCGCGATGCCGCGCACGCCGGCCACGCGGTGCACAGCCCGTTCCACCGCATGCTTTTCGGCATAGCTGTCGAGGTGGCCGGTCAGGGTCACCACACCATCCCTGACCGCCACGCCAATCCCGGTGGCATTGACGGCGGGATCCCACGCGAGCTCGTCAATGACGTCGGCCTTGATGTGGGCATCCGTTTTCATGGAACTCTCCTGATTGCTGTTGGAATCTGAATGCGGCGGTATGGCACTGCCAGGACGCTCAATCTATTCCTCTTTGCGCGGCATGCATTGACATGGCGCAAGTCGACGCGGAACCCGCATCACGCAAGCGCAGGGCTTGATCTGCCGCAGTCCTCCGGCATCGCTGCCGCGCACAATGACCTGCAACAAATGGTAGCCATGGAGCTTGTTGATGCCGCTTTTCCGCCACGTGACGGACCGGGTTCGAAAACACGCCGCTGTCGCTTTGCTGTTGGCATGCTGCGCATCTGCCGGCGCCTTCCAGCCCGTGCCAGACATGGCTGTGCTGTACAGCACCCATGTTGACCGCAGGCTGGCCGTGGAGCCCGCAGAGGTGGGCCTGTATGCCCGGCTGGCCGAGGAGGCGCTGGCCCATGCCGGCGTCACCCCTGTTGCTGCGCAATACCTGGTGGTGGTCGACCGGAACCCCCGGGTCCAGGCGCTGTTCCTGCTTTTCAGGCCGACAGAGGGGGCCGTTCAACTGGTGGGCGCTTCGCCGGTATCCACGGGCCAGCCAGGCAGATTCGACCACTTCGAGACACCATTGGGGGTGTTCGACCACACCCTTCAAAATCCCGACTTTCGCGCCGAGGGCACTCTCAACAGTCAGGGGATTCGGGGGTACGGCGCCAGAGGAATGCGGGTGTACGACTTCGGCTGGCAGCCGGCGATGAGAGGTTGGGGGAAAGGTGGCATGTCGGAAATGCGGCTGCAGATGCATGCCACGGATCCAGATCTGCTGGAGGGCCGGCTCGGCAGCGCGCAATCCAAAGGCTGCATCCGCATTCCTGCCTCGCTGAACAGGTTGCTGGACCATTACGGGCTGCTGGATGCCGACTATGAACAGGGATTGCACGATGGGCGCACGCTCCGGGTGCTTGATGCGGGGCGCGAACCCGTGCCATTTCCGGGTCGCTACCTGATCGTGGTGGAGTCGAGGCGGCAGGATCGGCCCGACTGGAGTCCCGGACCCTTCCTGGCCCCCCGCAAGCGGATGTCGCCGGCTCGCTGATTTTTCGCGGATCCCGGATTTCAGGGCAGCAGAACCACGGCACCCTGCACCTGGCCCTCGCGCAGGGCCTGCACCGCTGCGTTGGCGTCGTGCAGTGAAAAGGTCTGCACATGGGTCTTCAGCGACATCGCGGCCACCGTGCGAAAAAAAGCCTCGCCGTCCGCGCGTGTGAGATTGGCGACGGACCGGAGCACGCGTTCTCCCCAGAGCAGGCCGTAGTCGAATGCCGGAATGGTGCTCATGTGGATGCCGGCGCACACCACGGTGCCGCCCTTGCGAGTGGCGGCCAGTGCAGTGGGCACCAGCGCTCCGACCGGAGCAAAAATCAGCGCCGCGTCCAGCGGCACAGGTGGCCTCTCGTCCGACCCCCCGGCCCAGACGGCGCCCAGGCTGCGAGCGAAATTCTGGCTGGCTGTGTCACCCGCACGTGTGAATGCGTAGACATCCTGGCCTTGGGCAACGGCGATCTGGCAGATGATGTGGGCTGCGGCGCCGAAACCATACAGGCCCAGTCGCTGCTGCCGGGCCTCACCGGCGAGGCGCCAGGCGCGAAAGCCGATCAGACCGGCGCAGAGCAGCGGGGCGGCATGGGCATCGTCATAGCGGTCGGGCAAGGCAAAGCAGAAACGCTCGTCGGCTGCGGCGTATTCGGCAAAGCCGCCGTCCCGGTCATAACCCGTGAACACCGGCTGGTCGCACAGGTTTTCCCGTGCCATGGCGCAGAACGGACATTGACCGCAGGCCTGACCCAGCCAGGGAATGCCGATGCGCTGGCCGACCGCAAAACGCCGCGCCTGGGGACCGCGGGCGATCACCTGTCCCACCACCTCATGTCCGGGAACCAGATTCGTGCGCCGCGCCGGCAACTCGCCGTCGATGATGTGCAGGTCGGTGCGACAAACGCCGCAGGCCAGCACGCGCACCACCACCTCGCAGCCAACCGCCTGCGGCACAGGTTTCGATGCGGGCTGCAGCTTTGCCCCCGAGGGATCAACAGTCATCGCGAACATGGCATCGGGCAGCATCCGGCCATGTTAAGCAGCTGGCGAGGCCGTGGGGCGGGATTGAGGGTTTCGTTGACCTTGCGCAAATGCGGGGTGACCCTGGTACGGGACGATCCTGTTTTTGACTGACTGGCCACCTGCTGGCGCCGGACTTTTTCATGGCACTTCCCGATTCCCACCCGCACGGTCACACACCAGCTCCGATGGACCTTCCGCTCAAGCTCGGGTTGGCCAGATTCACGCACGGCGTCTCACCGGCATCTGTCGCCGGGGCGTATGCCGACTGGTTCACGCACCTGCTCGTGTCGCCTTCCCGGCAGGCCGAATTGCTGGCCGATGCGCTGCGCAAGGGTTTGCTGTGGATGCAGTATGCGCCGCAGGCCTGGCGGGGAGACTGTGTGCACTGCGTGGAACCGGCTCCCCAGGACAAGCGCTTTTCGCCGCAGGAATGGAACATGCTGCCATTCAGCGCCATGGCCCAGGCCTTCCTGCTGCAGGACCAGTGGTGGACCGGGGCCATGACAGG
>ERZ1292640.511-Hain-H43-02um-R1-511-length-31590-cov-8_pt1 | contig 31590 bp, 28 predicted proteins | sample MGYA00564404_ERZ1292640 | MGnify/ENA primary metagenome ERZ1292640 (study PRJEB36523, sample SAMEA6512636) | groundwater metagenome | collected 2019-01-08 | study: AquaDiva: Metagenomics assemblies of 32 groundwater samples | reverse complement strand
ATGTTTTCTGGGCGATAAATATGTGCTAATATACCTTTATGAATATATTAGAGATACAAAAAAAAATATTACCAATTCTTAAAGAATACGGCGTTAAACGCGCTGCGATTTTTGGTTCTGTTTCGCGCGGAGACAATAAGCCCGAAAGCGATATTGACATTATGATTTCTCTCGGAAAACCAATCGGTATGTTTGCATACATGAGTTTAATACGAGAAATGGAAAATAAATTAGGCAGAAAAGTTGATCTGGTTACCGAAAACAGCATTAATAAATTCGTCAGGCCATATATACAGCCTGATTTAAAAATAATATATGAAAGATGATAATGTCTACATTAAACAAATTTTAGACGCGGTTAGAAAAATACAATCGTTCACCCTTAATATGAACAGCGCGAATTTTAACGCCGACGAGAAAACGCAAAGCGCGATCATAATGCAGCTTATGCTTATCGGAGAAGTTTCAAAAAAGATTTCCGCTCAAACAAAAAATTCCATAAATTTGCCATGGAAAGATATCGCCGGATTCAGAGATAAAGCTGTCCATGATTATTTTGAAGTTGATTTGGATATAGTATGGAATACGATAATTACCGATATTCCTTTTCTTAAATCAGAATTAGAAAAACATTTTTAGAAACATGATTAATTTATGAAATTAAAAAGGAGATAAAAAAACTTCGCCCTGCAAGCGAGTTTTTTTTATAAACAATACAAATTCGTATATTAGAGTAAATTCGTATATTCGCGATTACTCCCAATAAAAAAATCCCGTAATTTTTATCTCCTTGCGGAATTAAAGGTTAAAAATTTCCTGAAATTAACATGATTAAGTTATAAAATTAACATGATTAAGTTATAAATAAAAAAAATAATGCATATTATTTCCAGTACGGCATACATAAAAAAACCCATATCAACGATTTAACTTTAAGCACCCTTCCACTTTCAATCGATATCATAATTGCAAAAAACAAAACTGCTACCATACTTAATATAGTTTGTATAAACATATCATTCTCCTTTTTTCTTTTTTAAAAAAACTATTAACGGATATGCTATAATAAAGTTATGCGAATTATTGAAACAATTCCTCTAACCAAAATTCCATTACCCAACACCCAAATACTAACATACTTCACAAATAAAGTCAGCATAAAACAAGGCAGTTTGGTAATGGCGCCGCTGGGCAAAAGAAAAACTCCGGCTATTGTAATAAACAGTCGCTTGCTTGAAGACGAAAAAATGAGTATAAGAAAAGCCGACTTTCAATTATCCCCTATCAAAGAAATTTTAAGCGCCAAACCAGTTATATCACCGAAACAATTGGAATTGGCGTTTTGGATACATAATTATTACTACGAATCATTGGGATTAATACTAAAATCTATGTTGCCTCACAACATAGATTCAAATTACAAATTACAAATTACAAATTACAAAAAAATCTCAATTTCAAAATTCCAAATACTCTCCCTGCGGGAGATGTCCCGAAGGGACACAAACTTACTGCAATCTGATATAAAAAATGGCATTCATTATTTTCAAAAAGAAATTGAAAAAACTCTTGAAAAAAAAAGGCAAATCCTTATCCTCGCGCCGGAAATAAATATCTTAGATTATCTGCAGAAAGAACTCACTCCGCTCATATCCCCTATTGCCAAAAGAGAAACCGCAACGATTACTTCAAGGGTATCTCCAAAACAATTCCAAGAAATTTGGAAAAAAACCGCGCAAGGAAAAATAAAAATAATCTTTGGCGCGCGCAAAGCGCTATTTTTACCTTTCCGCGATTTAGGACTTATTATTCTTACCGAAGAGCATAATCCGCACTATAAATCTTGGGATCAACACCCGAAATATCATGCGAGGGAAACCGCGAAAAAACTGGCGAAACTGCATAACGCTAAAATGATAATGCAAAGCGAAACGCCAAGTATAGAAAACAATTTTTCTTCCCACCTGTCGGCAGGCATGGCCCACGGAAGATCTACCGAAGGTAGACAATTTTTTTCCTTTCAAAATGGTTTCAAGTTCCAAGTTCCAAATTCCAAAATCATTGATATGCGCGAAGAAATGAAAGCGAAAAATTATTCCATTTTCAGCCGTGAACTTTTGGAAGAACTGAAAAAATATGTTGGAAAAAAAGTCTCCCCGCGGGAAATCTCCCGCGGACAATGCCTACCGACGGGCAAGGATAAAAAAATCATTCTTTTCATCAACCGTCGTGGTGAAGCAAGCGCGATATTGTGTCGCGACTGCGGACATATAATAAAATGTAAAAATTGCGAAACGCCTATGGTACTACATTCATTGCCGCGCCCCGTCCACGGCAGTCTCGTTCGCGTCACGCCCCGTCCGTCTGTAGACGGACGGGGCGTGACGGATAACACTACCATAAATAAAAAACAGCAATCGCTCTTATGCCACTGCTGTGGCTACAAAAAAAACGCGCCCGATTTCTGCCCCAACTGCCACGGACACAGAATAAAATTTTTGGGGGGCGGAACGGAAAAAGTGGAAGAAGAGTTGCAAAAAATCTTTCCCGAACAAAAAATATTGCGGCTAGATAGCGATACGGCTAAAACAGAAAAAATGAAAAAAGATATAATCAAAAATTTCAATGAAAATAACGGCATTCTGATAGGCACACAACTAATGACATCGTCTGATATATCCGAAACTGATTTTTTGGGAATAATAAATTCCGACTCCATGCTCAATATGCCGGATTTTCGCAGCGGCGAAAGAACTTTCCAGATAATAATTTCTCTATTGCAAAAAGTAAAAAATGACGGAAAAATACTTTACCAAACATATTCGCCAGATCACTATGCGATAAAATACGCGCTTCAAAACGATTATAAAAATTTTTATAAAGAAGAACTGAAATTAAGAAAATTATTCAATTATCCCCCGTTTTCGCAAATCATAAAATTAACTTTTTCGCATAAAAATAAACAAATCGCGGAACAAGAAGCAAAACGATTATATGAAAAACTTACAATTTATGGTTCGCAATCACCGAAAACCGATGAACAAAAAACCACTGCAACGAACACGCAACATACTTATAAATCCGAGAATGTTGGTATATTGTCTACAATCGGACCGGCACCCGCGTTTATACCCAAAAAAAGGGGAGGGTATAATTGGCACATTATTATAAAAATTCCGCCAGAAAATCAAGAATCAAAAAATAAAATACTGCGGCTCATTCCGTCAAACTGGGAAATTGATGTTGATCCGGAAAGTTTATTATAAAATTCTTCTCGTTTTCATTTACTAAATATTAATTTACCGTTAAGATTACTAATATAATCAATAAATCAATGAACGAAAAAAAAATATTAAAAATAGAAACTGGCGCTGAAAATCCGATTCTACGCAAAAAATGCGAAAACATCAAAAAAATAACTCCCGAGATAAAAGAACTGATTCAAGAAATGATAAAAACTTCCACTAAAGAAGGAATCGGTCTTGCCGCCAATCAAGTCGGAAAATCTCTGCGGCTTTTTGTCGTAACTATGCCGATAGAAAAAGAATATTATATCAATGTTTTTATCAATCCGGAAATCATTAAAACCGCCGGAAAACAAATAATTAAAGAAGAGGGGTGTTTAAGTTTACCGGGTTTTGCCGCCAATGTAAAAAGATTTGAAAATCTAACCCTAAAATACCTTGACGAAAACGGACAAGAAAAAACCTTTGAAGCATCGGACTTTTTAGCAAGAATCATCCAGCATGAAATGGACCATTTAAACGGTATCTTAATTATAGACAAAATAAAATAACAATGACCGTCCAAAAATCAACAAAAAATAAAATAATATTTTTCGGCACTTCCGATTTCGCCGTTCCCGTTTTGAAAACGCTAATTAAAAATCAATACGAAATTATCGCCGTTGTCACTCAACCGGATCGCGAAGCCGGCCGAGGATACGAAAAAAATACTTCTCCAATCAAAGAAATGGCTTTAAAATATGGACTAAAAATACTCCAGCCAGAAAGAGTGAAAGATGCGGAATTTATTAAAATCTTAAAAGAAATGTCGCCGGAACTGAATATCGTCTGCTCTTACGGAAAAATTATTCCGGAAGAAATTATTGAAATACCGAAACACAAAACCATCAACATCCATCCGTCTTTATTACCGAAATATCGCGGCTCCTCCCCTATCCAAACGGCTATTTTGAATGGCGACAAAGAAACCGGCATAACCATAATGCTAATGGACAAAGAAATGGATCACGGGCCGATAATTAAAAACATAAAACTTAAAATTAAAAATTACGAAACGATTATTTGCCAAGAATTATTGGAATACTTGGCCGAAAAAAGCGCCGATCTTCTTATAAAAACCTTGCCAGATTGGCTTGCGGAGAAAATAACTCCGCGCGAGCAAAATCACAACGAAGCGAGCTTTACAAAAATATTTATAAAAGAAAATGGAAAAATATACTGGAACAAAACTTCCGACGAAATAGATCGCCAAGTACGCGCCTTGAACCCGTGGCCCGGAACATTTTGTTTTTGGCATAACCACGAAACGGAAACCACAACGCGCCTTAAAATCATAAAAACCGAGCTGCCCTACATTACATCTTCGGATATGATTGATATAATGCCTAATAAAAAAGAAGGAACCGTTTTTAAAACCCTGTCGAGTTTAATGGCTATTGCAACGCTAAACGACCATATTATAATCAAAGAAATTCAACCGGAAGGAAAAAAAATAATGACGGGAAAAGATTTTCTAAACGGTTATCCGGAAATAATCGGCAAAATATTAACATAAAAAGCCACCGAAATTACCCGATGGCTTGTTTTTTTTTAACGCACTAAATCTTTCTTTATTTTTTCAAATTCTTTTATTGACTCCAGCTCCCTGAACTTCCAACGCTTTGCCCACCCCATTTTATGAGGCTTGCACAAAGCGCAAGACTTTTTTTTATTCTTATAAATTTTACGCACCCGCTATCCTCCTTTAATTTTAATTCTCGCATCCACGGCTATAATTTTATCCGTGAACGCTTTTATTGGATTAATATCAATTTCCGCTATTTGAGGAAAGTCGGAAACGAGTTGTGAAATTCGCAACAACGCGTCCCGCAACATATTAAAATCAACCGGCTTTTCCCCGCGGACGCCTTTCAAAATCTTATAAAATTTCACGGATTCTACGAGACCGTTCGCCTCTTCCACTGATAATGGCGCTAATGCAAAATTAATATCTCTTCTTGCTTCCGTATAAATTCCGCCCTCGCCAAAAGCGATAAGATGCCCAATGCCTTTCTCGTATTTTACGCCGATTAAAATTTCTTTTCCGTCACTTATGAATTCCTGAATCAACACGCCCTTAATTTGAGCATCCGGATTATATTTTTTAGCGTTTTTTATAACTTCGTCAAAGACATTGATTGGTTCAATATCCTTGGAAAGCATAGCCGCTTTCTTTACGCATCCCGCATCGCTTTTATGAAGAATATCGGGAGAATCAATTTTTAAATATACTTCGCGTATTCCACTCCCTTCAAAATCCGCAAAATAATTCTCAGCTTCATTTTTATTAATCGCCAATACGGTTTTCGGAAACTTGAACCCGTATGCCTCAAGCACTTTCCGCGCGTCTTCTTGAGATAAAAATTCGCTTTTGCATCCTTGAATAATTTTCTCCGCTTCTTCTCTGTGTATTCCTGAAAATTCATACGAGTCAAATGTTGCATTTTTCAACCCACCGCCATATTCACACATTTTTCCTATTATTTTTACTACTTCTTCGGGGTATAAAAATATCGGCAATCCCGCCCTACTGTATCGTTCACGCAAATCATGGTCAACATCTGTCATAGTAACGACAAACATCGGTTTATCCGGATTTACGCGACGCGTAATAACTAACGAATGAGCGATATCTTGCAAAACCCCTTCAAAAGACGGCTTCGGCATTGTCACCAAAACAATGTCATTATCATCGGCGTTAAAAAGCAGTTCAACAACCTCCTGAAACATCTGTCCCGATCCTCCGCCGATTATATCAACCGGATTATCAACAGCGCACCATGCGCTGAACTTATTAAGAATCTGATGCAATTTTTCTTTTGTTTCGTCGGATAATTGAGCTAAAGTCAGCCCATATTTTTCAAAATAATCCGCCGCGACGACCGCCGGTCCTCCGGAATTCGTTACAATGGCTACTCTATTTCCCAAAGGAATGGAAATCTTTTCAAAAGAAGCCGCAAGAGTCAATAACTCATTTATACCATCAACTCTTATAATTCCCGCTTTTTTAAATAAAGCGTCAACCGCCGCATCAGAACTAGCCATAGCTCCGGTATGAGACAACGCGGCCTTTCTCCCAAAATCGCCTCTGCCGGACTTCAAAGATAAAATAGGAATATTTTTTTCCGCAAACCGCCGAGCAACTTTTAATAATCTGTCGGCATCAACGATACTTTCCTGATATAAAGCGACAACTTTAATCCCCTTTAGAAACTCCTCGTTATTCATCATCATTTCCATAATATCAACTTCGTTAACATCCGCTTTATTGCCAATTCCGCATATAAGACTGCATCCTATTCCAAGATCCTTGGCAAAATCAACCATCGCGGCTGTAATTCCGCCACTTTGACTTAAAATAACCACGCCCCCTTTTTGCACATTTGCCACGGACATCATAAAGTGCAAATCCATAAAGGGACTAATAAAACCGGGGCAATTGGGACCCACGAGATTCATCTCGTATTTTTTTATTATTTCCAAAAGTTTTTTTTCCCGTTCAATCCCTTCGCCACCGACTTCTTTAAATCCGGCGGAAATCATAACAATATTTTTTATGCCTTTTTGACCGCACTCTTCAATGGTTTTTAATACCGCGACGGCTGGAATGACAACAAACGCGACATCCGGCGTTTCCGGAAAATCCAAAACACTTTTATAGCATTTTAGATTAAAAATCGTATCCTGTTTCGGATTGACGAGATAAATATTCCCTTTATATCCGAATTCTATAGCGCGCGCTAACATAGCGCCTCCATGTTTTTTCATATCGCTGGTCGCGCCTATTACGACGATAGATTTCGGAAAAAACATTTCATACAAACCGTTTCTCATGATATTTTTCTCCTTACGATAAATTTTCAAATTTCAAAAAACCGTTTTAATAGAATACAATACTTTCCACTAAAAATCAAGTAAAAAATCCCGAACCAAAATTGGTTCGGGAAAAATTAAAATCTGAAATTTGCTTTCTACTTATTTTCCTCTTCGCCGCCTCTCCAAATAAAACGATTGAATAAAAAATAAAGCGTTGACCAGCCTAAAAATAGTATAATACCAATTGTCCGCGGCCATTTATGGCCGCAATTGAAAGGATCGCGTGTTATTTTTAATAACATTAAATTCTTAATGGTTATGGCTACATCACTCGGCGATGAATAAAAATTCACTCCGCAAAGACCGATTAAAGTTCCAAAAGACGCCGCGATCATCACTAATAAAAAAGCAAGAATAATCCCCTTTTTTCTATATAACGCCCAACTGTTTAGCGCAATACTTATCTGCGCGACGCAAATTGCTGCGCTCAAAAAAGAAATCCCCAAATAAGTCAAAAAACCCGCAGAAGTTAATGGTTCCAAGACGCTATCAATTCTAATAAGATGTTTCGGCAACTCCAGCGCCAAATATGAAGAATGCGGGAGCCAAAACGCAAACCACAAAAGACAAACCCAATCCCAAACACAATTTTGTTTTCGCCGGCTTAACCAAAAATTCAAAACCAACGCCCAAAACACGCCAAAACACGCTAAACCGATATTAAACCAAAAAAATGATTCCGAATGGCCGTAAAACGGGAAATTCATATTGCCCCCTTTCTGAAAATCAAATAATATTTTTAAATAACAATCAGTGGATAAAATAATACCATAAAAAACGCAACAATCAACAGTTTATAACAATACTACTTAATGGTATGATTAAAATATGAATAATATTGTCAATAAACAAAATCTGGCGAAATTGATTGATTTTACTTACTTAAAAGACAAAAATGATATTTCCGCCATTTTAAATTTTCTTGAAACGGCTAATCAATATGGATGTCGCGGAATATGTTCATGGCTTGATGTTTTTGATTTATGTAATTCATCCTCTGTTATGGCGAAAAAAATTTCGGATTTAAAAAAAAATGGGATTTTGCTTATTGGCGTTATTAATTTTCCGGACGGTAAGAACGGCGTTGATTTAATCAAACGCGAAGCGAAAATCGCGAAAAAATTGGGATTAGACGAAATTGATACAGTTTTAAACGCGGAAGCGTTAAATAAAGGCGATTACGAAAAAGTCAAAAAAGAAATTTTAGCCGTGAGCCAATTTTTCCCGAAAAAAACAAAATTAATTCTTGAAACGGGAATTCTTCAAGAAAATGATTTTTCAAAAGCCGTGGAAATCGCGAACGAAACGAATATCAGTTTCATTAAGACCTCCACCGGTTTTAATCATAATATTGATTTTGAAGAAAAAATCCGTCATATTGAAATATTGGCGGATATCATAAGAAAAAATAATTACGATTTAAAAATAAAAATGTCCGGCGGCTTGGAAAATTTGGAGCAATTGAAGCGCGGCCGTGAAGCCGGCGCCGACATCTTCGGCATTTCTTTTCAAAAAGCCATCAGTATAATAAATTCCATTTAATTCGCGACTAAATTACTAATAATTTAAATGTATGCTTATACTCGCAACAAGCATTTCCGGTTCCGGCCGGAAAGAATACTTAAAAGAATTTGAAAAATTCGCGGCGAAACACCGCAAAAAAGTTAAAATTTATTATGTCGGCGAAATGATTTTCACGCAGGCGGAAAAAGCCGGCATTAAAATTACCAAAGAAAATGTGCTTAATTCCAATCCCAATGTTTTACACGCTTTAAGGTCGGCTGCTTTCGAAAATATTTTCGCGAATTCGGAAAAAGACCAAAAAGAAAATGATCTCGTGATAATAAGTTTCCACAGTTTCTTTTACTGGAAAAAAATATTCAGCCGCGCTTTTGATAAACTCTCTTTGGGAAAAATAAAACCGGATATGTTTCTTACCTTCATCAACCGATCCGAAGACATAGAAAACGAATTAAATTCAAGAGTGCAATGGAAATCGGAAAAACTTTCCAATACGGAAATTCTTCTTTGGCAAAATGTGGAAGCCGAGGTAACCGCTTCCTGGGCCGATTTCGCGGAAAAGCCATTTTATGTTTTACCGGTCAAACAGTCAGTTTCAACTTTGTATAAATTGATTTTTTGCCCGCAAATTGAACCGATTTATGTAAGTATGCCGATGACTCACCTTAAGGATAAAAAAGACTTTGATAAAATCAAAAAATTTATAAAAAAACTTAATTTGTATTATACGGTTTTTGACCCAAGAACCATTGAAGTCGGACCGGCGCCGACCGACCAAGGAAAAGATATGACCGTTTATCACCAAACCGTTTGCCGTGATCTTTATTGGCTAATAAAACAAAGCAACAAAACAATCGCTTATTTTCCCTGCGTTGCTAATTCGCCGGGCGTCATCAATGAATTGCGCGAAGCGTACGAAACCAGTAAAGATGTGTGGCTGATTTATCCCGAAAAAGAAGGAAGCCCGTTTATTACTTATTTTTGCGGAAAACTTTTCAATTCGGAAAAAGATTTTTTCGCTTACTTAAAAAATCAGTTAAAACTCAAACCGCTGAAACTCAATTGATTTTCTACAAATTATTGTAAAATTATTATAAAAGTGCTATAAGATACTGTTAAGTTATTTGAAAAATAAATTTTACGGAGGAAAAAAATGAACATTAATTTTGCGTTGATTGTTTTCGCGATCGGCTTGGCGGTTTTCTTCTATAATGCCACAAAAAAAATTTCCATCATATGGAAAGCTAAACCGGAAAACAGGTTTGACAAACTATTTACGCGATTTAAGGGGCTTTTAATATTTGGCTTCGGACAAAAACGAGTATTTCGCAATCGACTGGCTGGCATTATGCACGCGGCGCTTTTTTGGGGATTTCTTTTGTTGTTTCTTGTTAATGTAAATTTCGCGAGTGAAATTTTATTTAACTATTCGTTGATGCATTTTTTAGGAAAAGCGGGGAATGATTATCTTAAACTATGCCAGGTCACAAGCATTATTGTCCTGTTATCGGTATTTTACTTTATTTATCGGCGTATTATTACGAAACCGAAGGAATTAACGCTTGATTGGGACGGTTTAATTTGCCTCTTCTTTATTATCGGGCTTAAAGCCAGCGACTTGTACGCGAATACTTTCATAACAAGCCAAAATAAAATTTACGCGGAATACGGACATTTGCTGATTCTGTTAATATTTTTAAATTATATGCCGTTCTCCAAATATCTGCATATATTTCTATCTTTGCCGAATATTTTTTTCCGATCGCTTAAATCTTTCGGTTGCCTGCCATACTTTAATATTGAAGATGAAGAAAATTTAACGGCTGAAAATCAAAAAGATTTTTGTCTTACGCGATTTAGTTGGAAACAAACATTGGACACATTTGCCTGTATGCGATGCGGACGCTGTGACGCTAACTGCCCCGCGAACGCTTCCGATAAATCATTATCGCCAAAAACAATAATTCAAAATCTGCACAAACAATTAGCGCGAAAAAAAGAAAACCAAAACATTGTTTCGTCGACAGACCTGTGGGCCTGCACCACTTGCGGCTCCTGCCAGCAAAACTGCCCGATATTCATTGAACATTTGCCAAAAATTATTGAATTGCGAAGATTTCAATCAATGATTTCCGGCGATTTGCCGCCGGAAACGCAATCGGCGCTGGAAAATGTCATTTCCGCCGAAGACCAAATAAAATTCGGCAATCCTTATGGAACGCAAAAAGAACAAAAAGAAAACTGGACGAAAACTTTTTCTTTCCCGTTGCCGAAAATATACGAGAACCAAAAATTTGATATTCTTTTGTGGGTCGGTTGTGGCGGCGCTTCGGACGGCCGTTTACAAAAAATTCCCCAAAATCTTTCCAGAATACTATATAATTCCGGCGTAAAATTCGGAATTTTAGGCAAAGAAGAAATTTGTTGCGGAGAATGGATACGAAAACTCGGACTTGAACATCTATTCCAAACAATCGCCAAGAAAAATATCGCGACATTCAAACAATACGGCGTAAAAGAAATTATCTCGTTTTGCCCGCATTGCTATAACTCTCTCAAAAATGAATATACGGAATTCGGCGGAGATTTCAAGGTTTGGCATCATACGGAATTTCTGGCAAATTTGATGCAACGAAAAAAATTAAACATCGGAAAAACAAAAGACTTTTCATTAAAAAATATTGTGTATCACGATCCGTGTTATCTTGGACGATACAATAATATTTATGAAGAGCCGCGATCGCTTATAGACAGAAAAATTTACACGAACATTAAAGAAATAAAGCAATCCCGCGAAGATTCTTTTTGTTGCGGCGGAGGCGGAGGCAGAGCGTTTATGGAAGAAAATGAAGGACGAAAAATCAGCGATTTACGGTTGGAACAACTGCTTGAATCCGATCCGGATATTATCGCGACTGCCTGTCCGTTCTGCCATACAATGCTATCTGATTCATTGAAAAAGAAAAATCTGGAAAATACAAAAATCATGGATATTACAGAAATTTTAAATTTATAAATACAAAAATAAAATCCCTGAATCGAAATTCCGATACAGGGATTTTTTATTTTAAATTTCCTTCAGAAGAAGCGCCAGCACTTCTCCGCCGCCGATGCATACGGAAGCGATGCCTAATTTTTCATGACTCAACGCGTGGACCAGAGTCACGACGATTCTCGCGCCGGACGCGCCAATCGGGTGCCCTAATGCCAGGGCTCCGCCACGAACATTAATGTTTACCGTTGAAACATTGAAAATTCTTTGGAAGATCAACGGCACCATCGCAAAGGCCTCGTTAATTTCAAAAAGTTCAATATTTTTCGATATCAACTTATTCTGTTCAAGCAATTGACTTATGGCTCTGGACGGCGCGATTGGAAAATCTTCCGGCAATCCGCCATATTCAATTATATCAATTATTTCCGCTATTGGCGTTATTTCAAACTCTTCAACCATTTCTTTCGACGCGATCATTAAAGCCGCGGCGCCATCGCTTAATTTAGAAGCGTTGGCGGCAGTTACACTGCCTCCCTCAAAAATAGGTTTTAGTTCGGGTATTTTTTCCGGCTTAAATTGTTTTATACCCTCATCTTCTGAAAAACCATCAATCGCGACAATTTCATCTTTAAATAAATTATTTTTTGTTGCGTAAATTGCCCGTCCATTACTTAATCTTGCATATCCATCTTGATCATACCGTGTTATTCCAAATCTTTGGGCGCATTCATCGGTAATTTTAATCATATTTTTACCGCTGTAAGCATCTACTAAGCCGTCGCGAATCATAGAATCAACGAATGTAATATTCGCATCATCATAATATGCTTCGCCTTTTATGAATTTATCATCAAAATCGCTTTCTAAAAAATCCCCCGTTGATTTAATGAATACATCTTTTTTATTCTTGGTCCAATGTCTTGCCGAAAGATACGGCGCGTTACTCATACTTTCCATACCGCCGACAAACGCCAAATCAATCCTACCGGATTTTATGGCATCGTAAGCGCAGATTACCGCTTGCATTCCGGAACCGCAAACTTTATTTATCGTCACGCACGGCGATTCCCACGCAAAACCCGCTTTATGCGCCGCTTGCCGCGCCGGATTTTGTCCCAAGCCGGCCGACAAAACATTTCCCATAAAAACATTACTAAATGTAAAATAACAACTTTCCAAATCTATTTTGGATTTTTGAATAACGCCGCGAAGCGCCGCGGCGCCCAAATCAATTGCGGAATAATCTTTTAACATCCCGCCGAAATTTCCAATTGGTGTCCGGCAAGCGGACACGATAAATACCTTTCTTTCTTTTCGTCTAAACATTTTTATTTTTCCCCTTTCAAATTCTTTAACGCTTTTGTCAGAAGCGGAATGATTTCAAACAAATCACCAACAATTCCTACGTCAGCTATTTTGAATATTGACGCTTCATTGTCGCTGTTTATCGCGACAATGAATTTCGCCCGTGTTATTCCCGCCAAATGTTGAGACGCGCCGGAAATGCCGCAAGCGATATAAAGTTGCGGCGATACGGTTTTTCCGGTTAAACCAACTTGATCGTCAGAAACGCGCAATTTAAGATCAACCGCGCCGCGAGAAGCGCCTACGGCTCCATTTAAAACATCGGCTAACGCTTCAAGGATTTTAAAATTTTCCGCGCTTTTAACTCCCCGACCGCCGGACACAATAATTTTTGCTTCCAATAAAGAAACTTGACCGGAAGATCTATTGATAAATTCCTTTCTGACAATCCGACTGGTTAAATCCGCGGGGATGTCTATTCGCGTCATTTCCGCATCTTTTTCCACGATTTTCGACTGAAAAATTCCCTGCTGCAATGTCGCAACTTGAAATTGCGAACACTTGCTCTTCAATATCGCAAAAACTTTTCCCGCCAAAACTAATCGCTTTGCTTTCAAAAAATCGTTTTCAATGTCAACATCAACGCAATCCTGAAAACAACAACTTAAAAATTTTGCGGAAATTTGCGAAGCAAGCTCCCGACCAATTTTGGAAGAACCGAAAAAAATAATTTGCGGTTTTAATTTTTCAATTTCTCCGCAAATAATTTTCCCGTATATCTCACTATTATAATCCGCAAACTTATCACTCTCAGCAAGTAAAAATTCATCAACTCCGAACCGCGCCAAAGAATCAATCGGAGTTGAAAAATTATTAAAATCATTTCCCAAAACCAACCCTACTACTTTTTTACCATACTTATCGGCAAGTTCACGCGCTTTACCCAAAACCTCAATGCTTAATTTGGTTATGACGCCGGATTTAATTTCAGTAAAAACTAAAATTTTTTCCATTTCTATCCTCCCGGAATTCCCTGTTTTTTAAGAATAATAACTAGCTCATTAACCTGCTCTTCGGGACTTCCTTTTATTATTAATCCGCTTTTTCTTTCCGGCAAAAACTCCAAACTTATAATCTCAGAAGTTGAACTAATATTTTGCGAAAGATTTTCAATTATTAATGGTTTTTTCTTAGCTTGCAGTATTTCAGGAAGGCGCAGAAGTCCTAATTCATTGATGCCTTTCTGGCAAGTGAAAACCGCCGGAAGTAAACATTCAACCGTTTCTTCTCCGCCATCCATCTGTCGTATAACAACAGCCTTTTCTTGACCAATCTCCAGTTTGATAATTTCCGGAACGCATGGAATGTCTAAAATTTTCGCAATCTGAACGCCGCAACTGCCACTATTTGTATCAACAGATTTGCTTCCAAAAAGAATTATGTCAAAGGGCAATGTTTTTATTTTTTCCGCCAAAACAACGGATACAACGGTTGAATCAAAATTATAAGTCGTATCGGTTTTAATATGAATCGCCTCGTCCGCTCCGCGCGCAAGACACCTCAACAATGCTTGTTTTGCGCGTTCCGGCCCCAAAGTCAACGCCGTAATTTTTCCGCCCATTTTTTCTTTAATGTTAACCGCTTCCTTAACCGCGTGCTCATCCAAAGGATTGAGCACGAAATCAGAACCCTCATCTATAATTTTTTCAGCAATTTTTACTGACTTCTCAATGTCCGGCGCCTGTTTTACGCAAACAATAATATTCATAAATTCTCCCCATATTCCAATATTTTTTCCGCCAATTTCTGAATACCAGAACAATTTTTATTAACCATGCTCGTATTGATGATAAATGGCCGCGATTTTGATTTACCGCTGAAACTTACCCTATTGTCTATCATTTCATTCAAAAACTTTTCCAACGGCAAAGCCGGCATAATATCTGTTTTATTTATCACATAAAAATCGACAATCTGCATAATACCCGATTTATAAACCTGATCTTCGCCAATATCCGGAGTCAAAATTAAACCAGTCATATCCGCAATCGTCCGCACCTCCGCCTGATCTTGTCCAATGCCGATTGTTTCCACAATAACAATATCATAACCGGCTATTTTCATCGCATTCACCGCTAACCCGGTCGTATCGGCAATCCCGCCATATCCGCCCCTGGTCGCCATACTATAAATATGAACATTTTCGTCAAAAAGATGGCGCCACATTTGTGTCCTGTCTCTTCCAAGCAACGCTCCGCCGGAAATACAATCGCTGGGATCGACCGCGATAACGCCAACTCTTTTATTTAAATTTCTAAATTGGGTAATAAGATGACCTATCAGAGTACTTTTGCCGACACCCTGATGGCCCGTAATGCCAATCGTTAAAACATCTTCACGCAACAAATTTTTGACAAAACCGGACGCTTCCTCGGAATTATTAACAAGTTCGGAAATAAAAAGACCAAGATTATTTTTGCTTTTATTTTCTAACATTAACTTTGGATCAATATTTCTTCCGGAATTTTTTCTAAAAAAATCTCCGATACTGTTCAGATTCGCTTCCGGCGTTCCGGAAACAAAAACACGCCGCACGCCGAATTCCTTCTCAAGAATAAATACATCTTGTTCGGGAACAATCCCTCCGACAACCAATCCTATATCAAGAGCATTATTGTTTTTCAAGTAACCAAAAATTTCTTTTACATATTCCAAATGAGCGGCGCTATGAACGCTTAATCCGATAAAATCAACGCCTTCCTGAATCGCTATTTCGGCAATATCGCGCATCTGTTGGTAAAGACCAAAATAAAAAACTTCATAACCATTTTCAATTAAAAAATCCTTTATAACATTTATCCCTTGGTCATGACCGTCAAGACCCGCCTTGGCAAGAATAATTCTTTTTTTCCTTTCCATCGCTTATCTCCCTTAAATTTTCTCTTCGTATCTTCCGAATACTTTTTCAAGCGCAAGACAAATCTCACCTATCGTCGCGTAATTTTTTACCGCTTCAATAATCGAAAACATAAGATTTCCTTTTGAAACCGCAACGCAACTTATATATTCAAGGCATTGCTTAACTTTGAAATTATCGCGCTTTTGCTTGACTTCATTGAGCCGTTTAACTTGTTTCATTCTAATTTCCGGATCAATCTTTAAAACCGGAATAATCTGCTTTTCTTTTGCCGAAAATTTATTCACGCCGATAATAATTTTTTCTCCAGTTGCTATTTTTTTGCAACGCTCAAGAGCGGAACGCCTGATTTCTCTTTGAGGATAACCCTGTTCAATAGCCTTTAACATACCGCCCATCCCATCTATAATATCAATGTAATGCATCGCTATTTTTTCCAACTCATCGGTTAAATTTTCAATCCAGTATGCTCCGCCTAACGGATCAACTACTCCTGTTATATCCATTTCATAGGCAATAATTTGCTGTATCCGCAAAGCGATCTTCACGGCTTCCTCGGTAGGCAAGCACAATGTTTCGTCGTGTGAATTTGTATGCAACGACTGAGTGCCTCCCAAAATGGCGGATAACGCCTGTGATGTCGTGCGAACATCATTATTTTCCAATTCAGTTGCCTGCAAACTAAGACCGCTTGTCTGCGTATGAAAACGAAGCTGAAGCGATTTCTCATTTTTGGCGTGAAATCTTTCCTTCATAATTCGGGCCCACATACGTCGAGCGGCCCTGAATTTAGCAATCTCCCTAAAAAAATTCTCGCAAGAATCAAAAAAGAATGAAAAACGCGGCGCGAAATCATCAACCTTCAAACCGGCCCTTATAGCCCATTCAACATATTCAATGCCATCTCGCAAAGTAAAAGCCAACTCTTGAACCGCCGTTGAACCGGCTTCCCGAATATGATAACCGCTGATACTTATCGGATACCATTGAGAAACATTTTTACAACAAAATTCAACAATATTCGCAATAATCCGCATAGACGGCTCCGGCGGGAAAATCCATTCCTTTTGCGCGATATATTCTTTCAAAATGTCATTTTGAATCGTCCCGCGCAAATTCTTCCAATCCGTTCCTTTTTTTTCGGCAACAACCAAATACATTGCGAACAAAACAATGGCCGGCGCGTTAATCGTCATTGAAGTGGAAATCGGCGGATTCAAGTCAATTCCATCAAAAAGAATTTCCATATCCGCCAAAGTATCAATGGCAACGCCGCATAGACCGGTTTCTTTTCCGTAAACAAGATCATCGGAATCGCGACCCAAAAGCGTCGGCATATCAAAAGCCGTTGAAAGTCCGGTTTCACCGTGTTCCAATAAATACTTAAATCTTTTATTAGTATCATCGGCTGAACCGAAACCGGCAAATTGCCTCATTGTCCAAAGTTGTTTTTTATACATTTCCAAATGTATCCCGCGAGTATAAGGGTATTGCCCCGGATCGCCTAATTTCAACGAATAGTCAAATTCATCAATCGGTTTTTTGCAAAATGATTTTTCCTTATTATTTTTATTTCTTTCGTCCATTTCCGTATTTCTCCTTAATTTAATTATCAAAAAACTAAATCACTTGACCTTATTTTCTATCATAAACAATCGTTCTTGTCTATATTAAACACGAACCTAATCTATTGTAATTTTTATTTAATTATGGTAAAAAATAATATCGTATTTTAGTTTTTTGACATTTTATTTTAACAGGAGGAAATATGATTAGATACAGCTTTCCGGACGACGCGCATTATCGTATTGAAGTTTCGGGAATTGAAAGCGCGGATATATTTTTGAAAACCGCTAAAGCGTTTAAAAAAGCGAGTGTTCCTTGGCATCGGGCAATCTGTTGCGTAAGAGGAGCCGGAACGCCAAGAAAAAATCCCATGATGGATAATAAAGTTTTATGCGGTTTTTATGAAGAAAAAGAACTGCGCGAATTCGCCAAAATCGGCGCGGATTTCGGAATTGAAGTCATTATGACGCCGTTTACGAGACCGACTTATCAGGATTCTGCCATTCAGGCAAAATCGCCGCAGGGAATAATTTCGGGAATGAGCTGGAGAGGACAAGAAGCGTTAAGGTGTTATTTTGACGATATAATATACCTTTATAGTTTAGGTTTTCGCGGATTCTTGGTCTGGCGCAAAAGCATGTTAAATAACCTGATGAAACGCGCTTGCTTAGACTATTTTCCAAAAGATATAGTTTTGAAACTTTCCGTTTTTGACGGAAACGCCAATCCGGCCGACGCCAATTTGGTGTTAAGTTTGATAAAAAATTCCTATCTTGAAGAAATGCCTATTTTCGGTGTGACAATGAATCCAGTAACCGATTTAACCGTAGAACAAATCGGTGAAATCCGCCACTGTTTTGATGATTTCCCGCTGGACATTCATTCAAGAATATTTGAAAGTTGGGGCGGAAATAATAGAATTAAAGAAGTATGCGAAATAGTCAAAGCGGCGTCTCCCGTTTATTTCAAAGACGAACCGGGTCCGGGATTAGAAATGTACAGACCCGACTATCCGGCGGAAAAACTTTTGGAATATAAATTAAGCGCGGTGGAAACGGCGCGGCAAATTATTGAAAATATAAACAAAGGCAATGAAAAATACGGCACTGATTTCAAAATTTCCGATTGGGCGCCAAAAGATTTATATTTGCCGAAAGTCGGATAAATAACGGAGGGAGTGATGAAAAAAACTGTTAATAATTTTTTTGAAATGAAAAATAAAAACGAACCGGTCGCGGCAGTTGTTTTGTACGAAAATTGGATGGCGCGACAAGCGGAAAAAGCCGATATTGATTGGATCTTAATTGGAGATTCGGTTAATATGGCGATTTATGGCGAAAAAAGCACAGCAATTAATTCGCCAACAATGAATTGTATGATTAAACACGCAAGAGCAGTCCGAATGGGCGCGCCCGAAACTTTTATTGTCGGCGATATGCCCGAAGGCGCTTACGGCGGAAAAAATGATGAAGATATCGTAGAAGGAATATTTAACGCGAAGCGCTTTATAGACGAAGCCGGTTGCGACGCCATAAAACTTGAAGGCGGAATTGAAATGCTTGATCAAATTAAAGCTATTGTAGACAATGATACGAAAGTAATGGCCCATATTGGTTTGATGCCACAAACCGCCGTATCAACTAAAATAATTTACGGAGAAACGGCCGAAGAAGCAATGACATTGCTTATAACCGCTAAGGCCCTGGAAAAAGCCGGTGTGTTCGCCGTATTATTGGAAAAAGTTACTGAAAATGCGGCCATGATAATAAGAAATGAATTAAATATTCCGGTTTTCAGCATTGGCGCCGGAAGATTGTGCGATGGACAACTTTTACTAAGTTGCGACATTCTTGGAAGCTTTGACCTTTTTAAAATTAAATTCGTTAAAAGATATTTAACTATGTATTATTTGGGAATATACTTGGATAACGCTTTTTGGAAAAATATAAAAGATATCGGGTTCGCCTATTTTGCCGGCGAAGCATTCAAAGAATATGTCAGCGATGTGAAACGATGCAAATTTCCCGAAGAAAAACATGTGTACGAAATGAAGTCGGGCGAATTTGAAAAATTGCAAAAAATGTTAGTGAAATAATATCGCAACAAAAGCGTTTCTGCATTAAGCAGAAACGCTTTTTTATTAAACACAAAAAGGTTTGACCCCGTTAGAAGTTTTTAAAAACAAAATTTCATACAGAATTAAATAAAATACAAATTTATTTGCAAACATACAGTATCTACAAATTCATTGAACTTCTAACGGGGTTTGACAATGCGATTGATTTGGGTTAATTTTTAGAATACGGAAAAAGTTTTTTGAAAAATCAATCCCGCCATTGACTAAATCAAGAGCGGGATAAATACGGAGGAAATATGAAAAAAAATGATTTTATCTGGGAACCGTATGGCGATTATCTCCACAAAAGCAATATCACTCTATTTATGAAACACTATGGAATAAAAACATACAGAGAACTTATAAAACGCTCTACCGATAACATTGAATGGTTTTGGAACGCCTGCGTTAATGATTTAAAAATTGAATGGTTTAAAAAATACCGCACGCTTTATGACAACACATGGGGAATGCCCTGGACGCACTGGTTTTTAGACGGAAAAATTAACATTGTCCACAACTGCCTTGACCGTCATATTCGCGACGGTAAAGGCGAGGAAATCGCTTTTTATTGGGAAGGTAATGACGAAAATTCAATAGCATTCACCTATCAAAAATTATACGAAAAAGTTTGTTGCGCAAGCCAAGCGCTTGTAAAAAACGGCATTGGAAAAAACGATGTTGTCGGAATTTATATGTCATTTATTCCCGAAACTGTCATTATTATGTTCGCCGCTATGAAAATCGGCGCGATTGCCCTTCCTATTATGTCCGGTTTCGGAGCAGAAGCAATGGCAGAACGACTACGCATCGCTAAAGCAAAAATTCTATTTACAAGTGACGGATTCCCGCTTAGAAATAAAATAATTCAACTGAAAAACAATATCAACGAAATTCTAAAAACCATACCTTCTCTGAAAAAAACGATTGTTATTAAACGGCTGAGAATAGAAACGATAATGGAAAAAGATCGCGATATTTTCTGGGATGATTTTTTAAAAATGGCAGATGACGCAAAAACTATTGAAACTCAATCCCTTAACGCTGAACATCCCGCTTTAATTCTCTTCACTTCCGGGACTACGGGAAAACCAAAAGGAGCGATTCATACCCATGCCGGCGCGCTTACCCAAACTACGAAAGAAATAAAATATTATTTTGATTATAAAAAAAACGATATTTTCTTTTGGTATACGGATATTGGATGGATGATGGGTCCATGGGAAATATTGGGAGTTCAATTTTTCGGCGGCACCTATGTAATTTTTGAAGGCAAGCCCGATTGGCCGGATCATAATCGTTTGTTTAGAATTATAGAAAAATATAAAGTTAGTATTTTTGGGATTGCGCCGACAGCCATAAGAATACTTAAAAGTTTTGACGATGACTTCTTGAAAAAATATGATATTTCATCGTTAAGAATTTTAGGTTCTACGGGCGAAACATGGGACAAAGAATCATATCTTTGGTATTTCAAAAATATCGGAAATAAAAAATGCCCAATTATAAATATATCCGGCGGAACGGAAATTATCGGATGCTTTTTATCTCCATTACCGATAATGCCGCTTAAACCTTGCACTCTCGGGGGACCGGGACTTGGTATGGATATTGATGTTTTTAACGATAATGGAACGCCGACGCGCGGTAAAATAGGACATTTGGTTTGCAAAAAACCATTTCCATCAATGACTAAAGGATTTATCGGCGATAATGGTAAAAAAAAATATATTGAAACATATTTTTCGCGATGGCCAGATACTTGGTATCACGGCGATTTTGCTAAAACCGATAAAGACGGATTTTGGTTTCTTTATGGAAGATCCGACGATGTAATAAAAGTTGCCGGTCGACGCGTTGGTCCCGCGGAAATTGAAGATTGTTTAATGAGTCATCAATCCGTAAAAGAAGCGGCGGTTATCGGCATTCCGGACAAATTAAAGGGAGAAAAAATCGTATGCTTTGTTTGTTTTTCTGTTTTATGGTCAAAATTAATTCAAAAAGAAACCGCTGAAGAATTATTGAAAAAATATGTTTCCGAAAAACTCGGAAAAACTCTTTGTCCGGATATTATTTATTTCGTTTCGGCGTTGCCGAAAACGCGTTCCGGAAAAATTCCACGAAAATTGATAAAAAAAGTTTATATGGGAGAAAAGATTGACGATATTTCGTCAATTGAGAATCCGCAAGTTTTGAAAGAGATAAGGGAGGTAATCAGAAGATGATTAAATTTGGAAAAGGGAACCTAAGAATCCCAAAATGGCAACGACCAGTTTATGTTGTAGCGGGCGGATTGACGCCATTCAGGAAAAGATTTCCGGAATATAAAATGGAAGAACTGTGCGCCATGGCTTATCGGCAAATGACGCAAGAAAATGACTTATTGTTATCGCCTAAAGAAATAAAAGGACTGCTGAATTTTGCCGCTTATGGAGAATTCGCCGATCATTTTCAAGATCAACTTTTATGTGAAGCGAAGGTGCACGATTATTTGGGACTTGATCCTTTGCCCAATATCGGCGTAAAAACCGGCGGAGCTACGGGCGGAAGCACGGTGCTTGCCGCGGCAATGGCAATAGCTTCCGGGTACGCCGACTGCGTATTGGCAATGGGCTGGGAACGAATGGACGAAGTAGATACTAAAACCGGAAATTTTTATATTTCAACAGCGGCCTGCAAAGATTTTGAAACACGGCTTGCCAGAATGTACACGGCTTATTATGCGCCGATGGCAAGACGCTTTACGGAAATATATAAAGTTTCAGAAACAACTCGGGCAAAAATAGCCGTAAAAAACCGTCTCTACGCTTATTATTCTCCCTATGCTCAACAAGGCGGTAAACATACGATAGAAGAAGTTTTATCGAGTAAAATGATCTGCGATCCATTGAGAGTTTTAGAATGCTGTGCCATGAGCGTTGGAGCCGCATCAATGTTGCTTTGCAGTGAAGAATTGGCTTACGAATTAAGCGAAAAACCTTGTCGTCTTTACATTGCCGGCGGAACGCACACTTTGCGCGTAGCCGATAGAAGACATATGGATATTCCCATGCTTCCTCATGAGAAATCGGGAATGTACGACGAATTACTTAAAGAAATTACAGCGCAAGGCGGGCGCTGGCCGGGCTTTGAAAGCTTCTTGGCAGCGCGTTTCGCGGCTTATATGCTTTACAGAATGGCCGGTATAAAAAATCCCATTGAAGATTTAGATTTAGTGGAACTTCATGATGCTTTTACTATTTCCGATTTGCAAACCTACGGAGACATCGGACTTCGTCCATATGGAGAAGAAACCGATTATATAGAATCAGGGGACGCTTATTTTGGCGGAAAATGCCCGTCAAATCTTTCCGGCGGACTTTTAGGAACAATGCATGCCGTTGGCGCGACCGGAATTTTCCAAGGGATAGAATGTTTGTGGCAAATTCAGAATAAATATGATAAATTCCACGGCGATACAAAAATATGGGAATATTGCAAAAAAGAAAAACCAAAAGACTGGATAAGCTTGCAGGTGCTAAAAGCCAAAAAAGCCCTATGGATATCACATGCCGGCGTTGGTTCTCATGTGACGGCCGGATTACTGGAAAAAGCATTCTAAATCCAATGGAGAATTTATGGGAAAAGAAATAAAATACACGGGCACACCGCTAAAAATCATCCAAGAAAAACCGGAAATGGTTGTTGAGTGGCCCAGATCGCTAAAACATTTCCATACTTATGGAAAATTAACAAAATTTTTCCAAGAATTAAAAAATGGCCGATTGTTTGCCACCTACTGTTCAAATTTTAATTGTGAAGAAAAACGATTATGGCTTCCTCCGAGAGCCGACTGTCCAGACTGCAACCAATTAACTTCATGGATTGAAGTACCCAATCCGGTTATCGGAGAAGTTTATACATTTACAAAAGTAGAATATCCGGGCGAAGGCATTGAATTGGAATATCCATACTTCCAAATAGATATTGATTTAGGCTCTCAATTCGCCACGATATTTAAAAGTTATCTTCTGTATGGCGAACCGTATATTGGCATGGAAGTAATCGCCGGATTTCGCACGGATAACCCCACGAATACCATATTGGATATTTTTTGGATTCCTAAAAAATAAAGGAGCGCCTATGAACTTTAAACTAACCGACGAACAAAAAATGGTTCAAGAAAACGCGCGGGAATTCGCCAATAAAGAATTTCCGCCGCTGATTAAAATGTACGAACGACAGGGAATTACAAATGAAGAGTATAAACAACTTTTTAGCATAATTTTGCCGAAATTCGGCGAAAACGGATTTTTGGGCGTAACCGTTCCGGAAAAATACGGAGGCTTTTACGAAAGCTCCGGTTTAGACACAATATCCGCGCTTCTTATTATGGAAGAATTCGCTAAGGTGTGGGGCAGCGGCAGTTTGATGTTCGCTGTATTAAACTCCCTTAGCGTAACGCCGTTATTGGCTTTCGGAACAGAAGCGCAAAAAGAAAAATACTTGCGCGTCGTGGCATTCGGTGAAAAACTCGGAGCTTATTGTCTAACCGAACCTAACGCCGGTTCCGATGCCGGCAATATGGCAACAACCGCTAAAAAGGTTGATAACGGATGGATATTAAACGGCTCTAAATTATTTATCACTCACGCGTCGCTTGCCCATTTTTGTATCATTTTTGCCAAAGACAGTATGACCGGTGGTAAACCAACCGCTTTTATAGTTGATACCGCAACAAAAGGTTTTAATATCGGCAAAATAGAACACAAGGCCGGTCTTTGGGCTTCACCAACAGCCGAAATTATCCTTGAAGATTGTTTTGTGCCGGAAGAAAACCTGCTCGGCGAAAAAGAAAAAGGAATGAAAGTCGCGCTTACAACATTAGACACGGGACGACTTTACATAGCCGCGCAAGCGCTGGGATTATCGCAAGGCGCCTGGGATTGGACTGTAAAATATTGCAAAGGAAGAAAACAATTTGAAAAACCAATTATTGAAAATCAGGGAATTTATTTTCCATTGGCAGACTTTTCAATCTATCTAGATGCCGCGCGTCTGTTAATGCAAAAAGCTGCGATCCTAAAAGATGCCGGTGAAAAATTCACAAAAGAAGCGTCAAAAGCAAAAATCTTCGCCACGGAAAATTCTATAAAAATAACCAGCGATTGCATGCTTTTCTGCGGCGGCATCGGTTATACCGAAGAATCGCCGCTACCAATGTTTTGCCGCGACGCGATGGCGACAAGAATTTACGAAGGCGCCAATAACATACAACGATATGTGATAGCGCGGGAAGAAAATTTAACGGATAAAATATAAAAACAAAAGTAAAAGGCAACTGAATTCAGTTGCCTTTTTTAATTTATATTCACATCAAACCTACAATCTCAAGTTTGTAAGTTTGATGTTATTGTGTTTTTATATTTTTATTCAATTCTTTCAACAACTTCTATCGCCCACTCGCCTTTATTTTCCTTTCTTAAATATCCCATCGCTATATTCGGATCATGTTCAAAAACCAAAAGCCATCGTTCGATAAACGCTTGATTGAGCAGTTTTTCTTTCATACGCAAAGTATCTAAAGGATAAAGGTCATATCCCATAATCCACGCCAGATTCAAATGCGAAACTGTCGGAATCAGATCGCCCAAATAAAGAACGGTTTTGCCGTTAGAAACAATTTTAACGCATTGATGATGCTTCGTGTGTCCGCCGGTCCTTAAAACGCTAACTCCTCTTATTATCTCTTTTTCTTCGGCATCAATGAGCATAAGATTATCTTCATCACAACGCATTAAAGTTTTAATGCTATCTTTTAAATAACTTCCGTTCGTCCTTTCATTATCGGCAAGAGCTGCTTCCAGCTCCCCTTTCTGAATAACATATTTGGCATTATAAAAAGTAATTTTCTCTCCGCCCTCTTGTTCATCAAAATATGTATTGCCGCCCGCGTGATCCAAATGTAAATGCGTGTTTATAACGAAACTTATTTCATGCGGCAGTAATCCGGCAATATCATATATGTTTTCAACGATACGAGAACCGTGAAAATCGTAAAATCTCTTAAATCTTTCCTGCGTTTCGTTGTCTTTGACGCCTATGCCCGTATCCACAAGAATAGTAGCAGTAGTTTTTCTATTTTGAATCAACAGGCAATTCAAAGAAAGCAATATCCGGTTTTTTTCGTCAGTTGGATTATTTCTTTCCCAAACTGACTTTGGCACAATACCGAACATTGCTCCGCCATCAAGCCGGAAAAATCCGTCATTAACGCAACAAATCGTAAAATCCCCGAATCTAATCAAAAGCGTTCCCTCCTTATTTTAAAATTCTATAAAGCCCATTTCCCCAATAAAGCGCGCCCGACAATCAATTTATGAATATTATACGCGCCTTCATAAGTATCAACGGCGCGAATATTGTTCAAATGGCGGCCAATGCACACTTCGTCTGTTATGGAAGCGGACGCGACAATTCTATCCGCAATTCTTGCGACCTTAAACGCAAAATCGCAATTGTTCATTTTAACCATAGAAATATGTTCATGGTCCATTTTATTTTGTTCCCTTAACATTGTTATCTCGTTGCTCATAAGTTGCATACAACTTATGAGCCGCGCCATTTCAACAAAATCTTCTTGAATCAATTGCTTACTATCAAGCATTCCGCCGCTAACTTTCCGCAAGGTGACAAAATTATGCGCCTCTTTATAACACGCCTGCGCCACCCCGATCATACCCCAACCAATGCCGAATCTGGCTTGACTAAAACATTGAAGTAATGACTTATTACCGGTGTCTTGCGGATAAAAAATCGGCAAAATATTTTCCTCAGGAATTCTGCAATCCGCAAGTGAAATACAACCAGTATCCGAAGCGCGCATAGAATTTTTATATTCTATTTTAGAAGTTGAAAATCCGGGCGTTCCCCGTTCAACAATAAACGCGCGTAAAATACCATCTTCGGTTTTCGCCCAAATAATGGCAATGTCGGCAAGCGCCGCGGCATTGGTTATCCATTCCTTTGCGCCATTCAAGATATAATATTTTCCGTCTTTTACGGCTTTCGTTTTATAATCGGCGACATTTGAACCGGACCCCGATTCCGTGGCGCCGAAACAACCGATTTTTTGGCCTGACGCCAAAAGAGGTAACCATTTTAATTTTTGATCTTCTGAACCGAGAGAATAAATCGCATGCATAACCAATCCACATTGCACGGAAATAAAACTTCTGATTCCCGAATCACCGCGTTCAATTTCTCGCATGGCAACGCCATATGAAAAATAATCAAAGCCCGGGGTTGCGCCATAACTCTCCATTTTCTTTTCACTCTCCCCGGCCAATTTCATCGTAGCGCTTAAACAAATCTGAAATAAACCCATATCAGCCAAGCATTGCCTCAACATTATAACTTCTTCATTCTTTTTATCTCTCGCAAATATAAATTTTTCATCAAGCGGTAATTCACCTCTTTGATATAATTCCGAGACCAACGACAATTCAAATCCTTTTGGTTTTGCCAATAATATTTTATTCGTAAATTCCCTGACAGAATCCCTAACCGCTAAATTTTCTTCGGACAAAATCCTGTCCAAATCAAAAAAATCCAAATAACCAGAATTGATTTTCATAACTTCTCCTTTATCATAAAAATGCAATATTTTTTTCAAATAACTTCCCAAAATAATATCACGATTTTTGTTAATTAACAAGACACGCACGGACAAGCATAAAAAATTCAAATATTTTATATTGAATTGTTTTTATATTACCTTTATGATAGAGTGGTGAAAATTGAGTTTTTTGAAAATTTAATTTAAGGAGGATAAAATATGCCGGAAAAAATAATAACGACGGGATTAAGAGGAATGGAAATAGCGGAAACAAAAATTGTCAAACTGGACCATGAATTAAAAACAATATTATACAGAGGATACGACCTTAAAGATTTAGCGGAAAAAAGCTGTTTTGAGGAAGTAGCATATTTGCTTATAAAAGGGCGCCTGCCTACCCGCCAAAAACTTCAAGAATTTTCCAAATGTCTTTTAGAAAATCAAGTTTGCCAATATACCCGAGAAGCAAACAAATTAAAAATTATACTGGATCAAATTTCGCGAAACACGCATCCAATGGACATTTTAAAATTTGCGGTTTCTTTTTTTGGCGCAACAACGAATTCAAATCAAAAAACGGAAATACTGGCAATAAATCTTTTAGCAAAAATATTATCAATTTTAGAATGGATAACAAAAGCTAACTTTAAAAGTCTTTGGTTACCAAATAAATCATTTACAGAAAATACTTTACGAAAAATCACCTTTAAACCACCCACTCCTCTCGCTAAAAAAGCATTTGACATTTCTTTGATGCTTTATGCGGAACACGAACTTGCCGCCTCCACTTTCAATGCGCGTGTCACAGCTTCTACTCTTTCAGATTACTTTTCCTGCATTCTTTCGGCAATAGGCGCATTAAAAGGACCATTGCATGGCGGAGCCAATGAAGCGGTAATGCAAATGCTCATGGAAATTAACGATACTAAATTGACAAGAAAATGGATAGAAAATGCCTTGTCTAAAGGACAAAAAATTATGGGCTTCGGTCATCCGGTTTATAAAAACGGCGATCCAAGATCACCCATTATTGAATCGTATGCTAAAAAACTTTCCGAAGAATCAAGAGAATGGAAATGGTATGCTATGTCTAAAATCATTGAGGAAATTTTATTAAAAGAAAAAGGTCTTTATCCGAATTTGGATTTTTACACTGCAACAGTTTATAAACTTTTGGATATTCCAATAAAATTGTTTACGCCGATTTTTGTGCTATCGCGGTTAACCGGCTGGACAGCGCATATTATAGAACAGCAAGCGAATAATAAAATAATCCGTCCGGGAGCAAAATATGTCGGATTGGAAAAACAAATTTACATTGACATAGGAGAAAGAAACTAATATGGAAATTACGGAAAAACTTGCCCGTTATGTTGATTCTATCGCTTTTCAAGATCTTAAACCGAAAGTTATTGATGAAGTAAAAAGAAGGATTATTAATTCATTCGGTTGCGCGTTAGGCTCTTGGAAATATGAAACAATTAAAAAAATATACGGAATAACGCCCAAATCATATGGTTATAACACTATTGGTCATAACTCAACGATTATAAAACCATTCGCTATGCCCCAGACAGACGCGCTTTCAGCTTCTTTTATCAACGGCGCAGCGATAAGATACCTTGACTACAACGACACTTATCTTTCGCTGGAACCGGCGCATCCGTCAGACAACATCGCCGCGCTTTTGGCTTTTGCCGAAGAAAAAAAATCAACGACGCAAGATTTTATAACAGCAATCGCTTTGTCTTACGAAATTCAATGCCGACTGTGCGATGCCGCCTCTTTAAGGATAACCGGTTGGGATCACATAACCTATCTTCCGATTTCTATCGCTTGTGGCGCTTCAAAGCTGGCAAAATTCAATATTGAACAAACGAAAAATGCCATCGCTCTCGCAATTACCATGGGAGTTTATGTGCGCCAAACAAGAATCGGCGAACTTTCTGAATGGAAAGGACTTGCCGCCGCCAATGCCGCGTACAACGGACTTAGAGCGGTAAAACTGACTGAAGCCGGAATTTCCGGACCGAAAGAAATTTTTGAAGGAAAATGCGGTTTTCTAAATCAACTCCTTAAAAACGACTTTGAGGAAAATTTCCACCGATTTCTGAAAGAAAAGCCCGCTCCGATAAAAATTTTAGAAACTTATATCAAAAACTGGCCCGTGGAATACCATATCCAAGCACTAGTAGAAACAATTCTGAATTTAAGAAAAGATTTTCCTGAAATTATTAATATTGATTCTATCATTTCCGTAGAAATAGAAACCTACGAAGCGGCTGTTAGTATTGTCGGGGGCGATGAATCAAAATGGAATCCAAAAACAAGAGAAACGGCCGATCATAGCATTCCTTATTGCGTTGCCCGCGCCATTATTGACGGCAAAATAGATTTAGACAGTTTTACTGAAGAAAAAATTCGCGATCCGAATGTAAAAAAACTGATAAATAAAATATTTATCAAAGACGATGCGAACTTCACGGCGCTTTACGGAAAAAGTTTTCCGGTGGCGATTAAAGTAATAAAAAAAATCCCCGATATGGATATAGGAATAAGAACGATAAATTCAGGAGCAACCTATTATCCCAGGGGCCATCCGCAGAATCCGCTGACTGACGAAGAATTGGAACATAAATTCATAGAATTAACCAGTGGTTTCAATGGCGCGCCGCGATATGAAAACTTTTTTTGCAACATTCGCAATATGGAACAATTATCCGACATAAAAGACATATGGCTACATTTAAGGAATTATGGTCATGGCAACAAATAAAGCATTAAGATTAAAAAATTCAATGAAAGAAGATATCGTCGTTATGCCGGGAGTATTTAATCCTTTAACGGCAAAACTAGCCGAAAAAATAGGATTTCAAGCCCTGTATGTTTCCGGCGCGGCACTCCACCAAAGCCAGGGACTGCCAGATACCGGAGGGTTGTATTCATCAAAAAATGGAGAAAAATATATTTTCAGACCAGCCAAATACTTAGAAATGACAATAGATATAATCAAAGCTACGGATCTGCCGACAATCGTCGATATAGATACCGGCTTTGGTTCTCTAAAAAACCTGCAAAAAGCCGTCAAACGATTAGAAGAAGCTGGAGCCGCGGGCGTACAAATAGAAGACCAGCAATTTCCCAAAAAATGCGGACACTTAGATGAAAAAAAAATAATAAGCGTTAAAGAAATAATAAGAAAAATAAAAACAATTGTTAACGCAAGAAAAAATCCCGATTTTTTGATTGTGGCAAGAACAGACGCGCGATGCTTTGGCCACATAATACACGCCGCGAACAGAACTATCGCATATAAAGATGCCGGCGCGGACATTATTTTTCCAGAGGCGTTAGAAACAAAAGAGGAATTCAAGTTTTTTTACGAACTCTACAAACCCCATTGGGACAATCCGCTATTTATCGCCAATATGACGGAATTCGGAAAAACGCCATACTTAACCGCGCAAGAATTCAGAAAAATGGGTTATAGCGCTGTTATATTTCCAGTAAGCGCTATGCGAATAGCCATGAAAGCTATGGAAGATTTTTTTAAACGCCTTAAAGAAACCGGCACACAAAAAGACTTGATTGATAAAATGCAGACACGGCGAGAACTCTATAATTTGATCGGATACAAACCGTAAAAATTCAACGGGATGGGTTTAATACTCATCCTTTTTTATTTTACCGCGCAACAATTGCTTTTTTAAATTATTATGGTAATATAACAAGAATTAGTTTTTTGAAAAATTATCTTTATTTAAGGAGAGCTTATGGATTTAAAAGATATAAAAAAGATTGGAATTATCGGCGCAGGAACAATGGGTTCCGGAATCGCGCAAGTTTTCGCGGAAGCGGGATTCTATGTCTATCTTTTTGACGAGACATACAAAAAAGCTGAAGAAGGAAAAAGAAAAGTAATAAAAAGATTACAAAAAGCGTTAGAAAAGCAATGTGATAAAAACGGATATGCAAACATAACTACAATAAGTAATATGCAAAGTATCTTATTGAACATTGTCCCTATTGAGTTAAGAGACATGAAATCCATTAATGAAATACCGCAACTATTCATTGAAGCGGTATTTGAAGATTTAAAAACGAAACAAACGGTTTTCCGCGAATTGGACGATTTGTGCGACCCCCAAACAATTCTGGCAACTAATACATCCTCTATTTCTATTAGTGAAATTGCTAAAGCGGTAAGCGACGCGCGAAAAGAGAAGATCATTGGCGCGCACTTTATGAATCCGCCTTATATATTAAAACTTTTAGAAATCGTAAGAAGCGACTGCACTTCCGATGAAACATATAAATTAATTTTTGAACTGGCGCAAAAATTGAAGCGCGATCCTATTTTGACATCAATGGATGTCCCGGGTTTCATCGTCAACGCGAATCTTATGCCTTCCC
>ERZ1292640.510-Hain-H43-02um-R1-510-length-31603-cov-9_pt1 | contig 31603 bp, 39 predicted proteins | sample MGYA00564404_ERZ1292640 | MGnify/ENA primary metagenome ERZ1292640 (study PRJEB36523, sample SAMEA6512636) | groundwater metagenome | collected 2019-01-08 | study: AquaDiva: Metagenomics assemblies of 32 groundwater samples | reverse complement strand
TCATCAATGTTGCTGCCAATAGAACCAATGTCTGTGCTATCCAACAATTTTGGAACGCTGCTAAAAGCGATGCTTATGGGGTTTCCAGTCACGCCGTTTTCACAGAGATAAACATCATTGCAGTTCTGGGCGTTTGAACAGCTTTCATATCTTTTTATTACTACAACTTCCTTTGCCATTCCTGGGGTACATATATTATCACAGTTGCCTTTGTTCCATATACAGCCATCCTGGTTGACGCATTTTTCCAGATTGCAGTCCTGGCCACACTGCTGGCTGCACTGTCCGTTTGCCTGTACTTCGTTTCCTTGTACGCTGACTGCCGGTTCCTGACTACCAAAGAGGCTCCAGAGCCAGGTGAAGAAATCCACGCCCTCTTCAGCGTAAGCTAGCGAGGATGACAGTAAGATTGCACATAGAGCTATGGAAATGACTAGTTTACCGTTCATTAACTTTACTATCTTTTGCGTTTAATATAAACTTAATCCACTTACACATTTTTGTGGAATAACGCAATAATAATACTAGTGAAACTAAAAGCAGAGACATTGGTTCGCTTTCGCCTTAGCCCTTTTTGTGCACTTATTGAAAACCATGTTTTTAGCCAATTTAACCCTTTTCTTTGAGAAAGAAAAGCCCTACTGGAAAAGAGAACATATTATAAAAGATGCATTTCATTTTTTGCACTAATTTTCGGGTTTCGCACCAAAACCCCTATTTATATCAAAATCCATATTATCTTCATCCTGTATAGACGTGGTCAGTCCGGATCTTAGTGAAAAACCCATTCACTCCGCTTGGGGCTGCCGTGCAAACGGCAGCTTCTTCTTCTTTTTTAACTCCCTTTCTTTTAGGAAAAGAAAAAGTATTATAAAATGTGAAAAAACTCTCTGATTTTTAAGAAGTATAATATACATAACAGATAATTAAATAACAAATTCGCCATTTTTGTAAATGGTTTGTGTTTCTCCGTTTTTGTTAGTTCCTTCTACTGTTCCGTTTTTCATACTTGTTGGCATATCAAAATGTTCGTCAGAAACATTAACTTTAGATTTCTGCTGTGGGTAAAATGAAGAAGGTAGAGCGTAGCCCATACCCAAATGCACAGTGTCAGCTATTTTTTCCTCCCATGTTGGCAATGACACTGTAATACCAGAGTTCATTCCAAAAGCAAACTCGCCAGGTGTAGAAGCACCAACATCTCTGTGCAATAGCTCATCCAAATAACTTTGCCCTTCCTGAGCTGTGGCCTCGACTGCTTTTCCATCTACAAATCTTAATTTCACGCCGCTTATTTTTTCTTTGCCCCAATAAGGAAAATCAAATGTCATGGTGCCATTTACACCTGTTTTAAAAGGAGTTGTCCATATTTCGCCACCAGGAAGATTAGCCACATAGTCTGTTTCATCTTTGTAAGTAAACCTTCCAGCATCGGCGCTCCATCTGCCGGATATGTCTAGTGTAATATCAGTGCCGGGTCCAGTGACATGAAGACTTCTAAAGCCTCTCAACTTTTTTATTATAGTTTCATATCTTGTTTCTTCTGCCTGCCAGTCCTGTAAAACACCTTTATAGAAAATATCTGCGTAGGCATTTTGATCCATGCCAGCGTTTTTTGCAAGTCTTTCAGAAGGATGCTCTGTTAGCAATGCATGTCCGCTTGAAACTATCCAATTCCAAAATACATCCTGTTGCTTTTCTGCTTCTGAGCATGGATCATGATAAACCAAATTTTCTCCTGGTATCATAACCAAAATATCAGAATTTTTTACCAGAGCCAGTCTTTCGGCCTCATATGACGCTACACCTTTATCAGGACCGTGATAAATATCAGCCTCTTCGCTCCACGTTTTTCCCAATTTTACGGTCTGGGCACCATATTTTTTCACTTCGTCCTTAACATAACCAACGAGGTCTTCAGTGCCATCGCCTTTATCGTAGGTATAAAGTATTCCAACCTTTTTCCATCTAAGTTTTTGTGGTTCTAAAGACCAATCTACTATAACTTTAGAATGGTCGCGTATGTCATTTAAATTAGCCATAATATATACTACTATTAAGTAGTATATATAGGTTACGTATTTATATACTTAAAATGAAAAGTGGGCCCGGCGTGGCACGCTTTTGAAATCCGCCTATGAGATATCAGGCGCGTATCGCAGGCATCACTATCGGGAACCTTATGACTTTCTTCGACTCGATGTGCAGATAGGTGTAAAGGGCGTTTTCCCCTGTGCTTGATATGATTATGACGTCTTTGGCATGCTTGATATCCGAAGCTGTTATTTTTGTATTTAGAAGTTTGGACAGAGTGATGCTAGCTTCAAGTATTTCTATGCCGTTTATGCTCCCGTCATTGGAAACGTCTATCACGAAGTCACCGAGGTTGACGCTGAAATCCGATTTCCTGCCTTTCTTGTAGACATACAGGTCGTCGAACTCTTCGTCGTAATCTATTTGATTTTTTCCACATTTTTTTGAATTTTTTTAAGAGCCAATCTTACTTTTTGACAAGGCATTTTTGTATGAAATTCTTGTCGATCAATGTTGACACATCGCATGCCTGGCTCAAGTGCCAGGAATGGCCCGTCTTGAAATATGCATTTTCCACACGCTTGCCAAAACTCTGAACGGCTTCCACTGCTGGGGTAAAATCGCCATCGCCTGTCACAAGTATTGCAGTATCATACGAATTATTCTGGGCCAGCATTACCATATCAACAGCTATGTGTATGTCGTCACCTTTCACTGCATAGTAAGTCTTTCCATCAATCTTACGCTTCTGAAGCCTGACAAGAATTACTTTGAAATTTGGTGTTTTTCTTAATGTCTCAAAGAATTTTTGCTGTTTGCTGTATTTTTCCTTGTCGCGACTCATGTCAAGAGGCGCATTATAGTAATACGTCCGAATATGACGCTTGTCGTTGTTGCATAGCTCCTGAGAAAGTTTCTGGAAATCTACGTTTACATCTCCAAAGTCTTTTCTCAAACAATGATAAAAGTTGCTTCCGTTTATGAAGATGCAGACGCGTTCTTTGCTGTCCATAAGACTCATTTGTAGTTAAGAAATAAATAAGCCTGCCCTTGCCGAAGCAATGGCAGGGAACATATACAATATAGTAGGTATGACATAGATTTAAATCTTCCGTATATGCCCGACGCCTTTACGCCTACGAGTTCAGAATAATAAGTTTGTTTTATATATCAATTACTTTGTTAATCCTAATCTTTTGTAATATGATTCAGGATTTTGTATATCACCATAGACATTCTTGATGTTCTGCACATATTCGGGAAAATGCTGTCTGGTATTATCAAATGATTTGTCCCTTACATAATCTACAATAAATTCCGAGGCTTGATCTGCTAAAATAACCAATCCAAGTACTTTTGCCCATTTTGGAATTCTCATAAATAAATATTAGTGTCCTAGTATGTAAAGCTTACTAAATTTTATTACTTTAAAGTAGTTAAAAACTCTTTAATGGGCCCGACGTGTTATAAACTTCAAGTTCATTTTAGCAGGAGTGTCCCATAACTTATTATAGCTTCAAGAACTGGTCAGCATTCAGTATCTTTACACCATTGTATTCTTTTATTTCCAACAAATCCGGGTCGCCGGTTACGATATAATCTGCTTTACCGTCTATAGCACATTCAACTATCTTATTATCGCTTTTGTCACGAACTACATCTATCTTTGTCGTGGATATTATGATACGAAACAATGACATCAGTATATTTGCCTGTTCCTCTATCTTATCTTCTGGCAGCTGGAATTTGTTTCGCAGCTTACTCAGAACTTCATCAACTATTTCTGGAGATGTGACAAGTTGATAATTTCCTTTCAACCCATTCATGATGACTTGATAAGGCTTGCCGCTCCAGAAAATCGCTGAAATAATAATGTTTGTATCCGGCACTACCCTAATCATCTTCAAGCACATCTTTTTCCTTTATGCCTCTCTTTTTTGCAAACTTTCTGCCAAAGGCGGCGAGTTTCTCGAAGTCCTTAACAGTCGGCATCTCTACACGCTTGAAGATAATCGTGTCTCCCTTTCCGTAAACTGCAAATTTTGTGCCCGATTCTATGCCTAATTCGTCTCTAATTTCCTGCGGTATAACAACCTGGCCCTTTTCTGAAGCCGTTGTCATCTGTACGTCCTTAGCCATAACATCACCTGTAAGATTATTTTACTTTCTTACTTAAATAGTTTATGGTCTGTCAATTTTCCTGACAAGCCTGTGCCAGACATCTCTACACCTATCCTGCCATTCTTCGACTTCCTTGTCTCTCTTCAGCTTGAACATTACTTTCAAATCTGTCATGCAAATGTCTTCCAACATGTTCAATTCAGCGTTATTTATGGAGAAATTTTTGACTGTATTCTTTTTCTTGCAAAACGTGCATGTCTGACTTTTCTTCAAAAGAGTACTGCAGACCTTGCATTCTACACATTTGCATAACCTTTCTTTCTTTTTGCAAAGATAGCAATTTTCAGGAAGATTAAAATCTAAAGGCACGAATTCCGTCTTCTTGATTCTGCCTTTTTTTATGTCTGCAAGGCTCTGGCGGAGTTGGATTATTGCATCGCTGGATTTTCGCATAAGAATACTTTGCCTGACTGGTTAAATTGATTTTGCTGCTCCAAGTCTGACGGATGGAAGATACGAACTCTCAGAAATAAAAAGAATATCTCACATACCGATTTGAAATACCATGTGCCCGACGCCTTCAGAAGAGTTCAGAATTGGTCTGATATGATTCTGATGCTCGACCGGATATATATTCTTTTATGTTATCAGATATGTTAATTTAAATAATTTAAAAAATGACATATACAGATGAAAAGTATTTTTGCAGTTGCGATTATTTTGATTGTTGTATTAGCTACTGGCATAACTTTGTTATCTCTTCCTAATGAGAATGCAGACGAAATGGACAATGTCAATGTCAGGCTGAAATGGATACACCAGGCACAATTTGCCGGATTTCATACAGCAGAACAAAAGGGGTTTTATGAGCAAAATGGGATTCATGTCAATTTAATTCCGGGAAATGCAGAAGCTCCTTCTATTCAGATGGTTGCAGGCGGATCAGAACAATTTGGAATTACAGGAATGGCACAATTGATGGAAGCAAGAGCAAAAGGAGTTCCTGTGATCGCTTTGGCTGTAATTTACAGGAAAAATCCATTGATATGGTTTTCTGTTAACGAAAATATAACGTCTGCCGAAGACCTTATCGGTAAAAAAGTAGGTGTTACAGTCGCCAGTAATTCAGATATACTCTTTAGAGCTATGCTCGTGAAGGCTGGCGTAGATATTAATAAGATAGAAATCGTGCCTGTAAAATACGATATATCTCTACTGCTTACAGGTACTGTCGATGCATACGAAGGATATCTCATCAATCAACCACTCTCAGCCAGAGAAAATGGCTTCAAAACTTATATAATCAATCCCACTGACTATGGAATAAACTTCTATGGCGATGCTATTTTTGCAACAGAGGACATGATAAAGAAAAATCCCGATTTAGTTAGAAGGTTCATGAATGCGACTTTACAAGGCTGGGAATATGCTTATAGCCACCCAGATGAGGCTGTCAATTATACGCTGACATATTCTGATCAACTAACTAGGGAACATGAAACTGCAATGATGTATGCCAGCTTAGAACTCCTAAAACCAGACAACAAGCCAATAGGAACTATTGAACAAGCGGTTTTGGAGGAAATGCAGGAATTGCTTGTAAACAATAAAATTCTTGATACTCCTCTAAACCTTGGTACGTTGTACACGGATCAGTTCTTATAATAATAGCTCAGTTCTAAAGGTTTAAGTTAATATATTCAATGATGACTTTATGGAACAAGTAGTGACGGTTAGTAATATCACTAAATTTTATGGTCAGTGCCATGTTCTGGATTCAATAAGCTTTCATGTTAGACAGGGAGAGTTTGTTTCTGTTGTCGGGCCAAGCGGCTGCGGCAAGACAACATTACTTAAAATGATCGGGGGACTAGCTTACCCTTCGAAGGGGGACGTATATATTAATGGTATGTCCGCCACAACTGCACGCGAAAAGGGAAAAATTGGATTCGTCTTTCAGAGTCCTGTTTTGTTGCCGTGGAGAAATGCCCTGAAGAACGTCGAATTACCTCTTGAGATAGCAGATTTTAAAAATCCTCAAGAAATTTCAAAACGACTCCTAAAAGTAGTGGGTTTGGATAAATTTGAAAATTCCTATCCTAATGAGCTAAGCGGTGGCATGCAGCAGAGAGTCGCAATCGCACGGGCATTGACGTCTGATCCATCTCTTTTGCTAATGGACGAACCGTTTGGAGCACTTGATGAACTGACCCGAGACCACATGAACCTGGAACTCCTTAGAATCTGGAAAGAAGAAAAAACAATGATATCAGCTGTTATATTTGTTACACATTCAATACCAGAGGCTGTGTTTCTATCTGATAAAATTATTGTTATGTCAGAAAGACCAGCATCTCTGAAAGGTATTGTGCGTGTCAATCTACCACGTCCACGACATACAAAAATGAAATATTCAAAAAAATATAACAAGTTGATAGAATGCATAAGAAAAATGCTAAAAGAAGATTAGAAGTAGTCTTCATACCTGCACTGTTTTTTATAGGACTGTTGCTAGTTGTGGAAGCAATCGTTTTTCTACTTAACATTCCTGAGTATCTTTTTCCCCGGCCAACGAGAGTATTTTTAGATATTATAAGCAGTTTCAATTCTTTGATGTGGCATACAAGCATCACCATGGCAGAAGCGGTTGCCGGATATATAGTAGGCAATATTTTAGGTTTTGTTACAGCCGTAATTTTTGCACATTATAAAACTATTGAAAGAGGATTTTATCCATATGCAATAGCGCTTAAAACAACACCAATTATAGCAATTGCGCCACTGCTTGTTCTATGGTTTGGGACAGACGTAGGGTCTAAGATAGCAGCCTCTGCTATTATTTGTTTTTTTCCGATTTTAGTCAACACAGTAAAAGGTCTGAAGAACATTGATGATGTTGCTCTTGATTTGTTTAGATCATTATCTGCAACCAGATGGCACATATTCACTAAATTGAGGCTTCCTAACGCCCTTCCTTATATATTTTCTGCCTTGAGAATCTCTACAGGACTGGCTGTTGTTGGCGCAATCGTTGGAGAATTTGTCGGAGCGAACAAGGGCATCGGATATGTGATATTAATTTCGACCTACCACCTGGAAACTGTAAGAATGTTCGCCGCAATTTCCATGGTGGCCTTTGGAGGGGTGTTATTTTTCTTATTGGTAAGCTTTATAGAAAAAAAGGTTTTGTTCTGGCAAAAATCCCAGAGTCCTGATTGACCATAAATGATGCATTTGCAAGTTTTATAAAATCGGTATGTTATATATATATATGAGACCTAAGCATTTTTCTTTTAGATTCGGAAAGATTAAGGCTACGGTCTGGTTTTATGGACGCCTTGAAAAAGACAGAAAATACCGGTTCATGATATTTTGCCACGGGTTACCAGGACATCCATACCAATTCAATCCCGCCAAAATAGAATGTCTTATCAAAGAGGGATTTGTGCTGGTTTTCCCTGACTATATAGGTACGTGGGCAAGCTATGGAACTATGACATGGAATAATTGTGTCGCGACGATTTTACAGACAATTACATCGTTGAAAAGGGGTGAGGGCAGGGAACTTCGAGACAATACAAAAGTTGAATGGGGCTTAAAAGACATTATATTAGTAGGCTCTAGCTTCGGCGGTTCTATCGCACTTGTTGCAGGAGCGAAATCAAGCGATATTCAGAAAATAATCTCTTTTGCGGCTCCAATTGATTATAGAAACCACTCTAAAATAAAAGGAGAGGATGAACCAATCGAAGGTTTGTACGAAGTTGTTATGCGGGAGGCGGGAGCCATGTGGAGGATAGATGACAAAGCTGAGTGGAGGCAACTAGTAAGAGGAGATGCGGATATTAATCCCATTGACTACATCGAACTTTTAAAGAACAAAGATGTGTTTCTTGTACATGGCGACAAAGATAGGGTTGTCTCGGTCAAACGCTCAGATAGTTTATTTCGAAGCATGAGAACCGGAAGGGGGAATCATAAGATCCTCATCCTGAAAGGGGAAAAGCATATCGGTTACGATAGCATCTGCCAGAAGAAGTTAATGCCAAAAGTTCTTCGATGGCTTGGTTAAGTCTACGGAGAATCTGATCTCTTTGAATAAAAGCCTCGGAAGTATGCATCTTTGTCGCATGAAAGACATGCGCCTCTTGGCTCTTCATAAGGTTCTGTTCCGACGAGTTCTCCTGGAAGCTCTTTATCCAAACGCTCAATACACGGTGTTTCTCCGCAAAAGTCAAAAGCAGCTATTCTGTTTCCCCTTACAACTTCCATAGTTTCGTCTATTGTCAGTGCCGAGGTAATTTGCGAATCCATATAATGATTGGCATCTTCTTTTATTGCTGTTTCAACTTCTGTAAAAAAAGAAGGAATTGCAGTGTTTAAATCTCCAACATGGAAGTCATCTACGGGCGGTGTTCGTGTCCTAACGTATATGCTACATGTCTGGTCGTCAATGTTATTCGGGCCTATGCCAATTAGTATTGGCACACCTCTAGTCCTTGAAGCCGCAATTTTCTTTCCCGGATGTGCATTCTCCCTAGACAAATCTAGATTAACCCTATACTGACCTTTCATGTGCTCAGCAAGTTGTCTGGCATATTCGTTGACATCATCGTTTCGTGTTCCCCTGTAGACAGGGACGATAGTTACCTGCTCCGGCGCAAAGTCGGGCATTAACCGCAAGCCGGTTTCATCGCGGTGGACATCTAACATTGCTGTTATAATTCTTTCTGAAATACCAGACGTTATCTGATAAGTGTATTGTTTACTTCCATCGGTATCTACATACCCGACGCCGAAAGGTCTTGAGAATATCTGATCCTGATTATATACGACTGCTACATTAAAGACTCTTTGCTTGGATGGCAGATACGTCTCGAAGGATACCATGTCGGTAAATACAGGCTTGTTTCCCCATCTTGGCCTTCTTAATATCAAACTTGGAACCCCAAGTTTAGTGACAACTTCTTTGAATATTGTTACAGTCCTCTCAAATTCTTTCTCTGCTTCTTTCTCTGAAGAGAATGCAGCATGACATTCAGCCAGATCCATTCTTTCATCGCCATTGTACATTGCTATAGGACTTTTATGATAGCGGAATATAGAGCCGCGCTGATATGCCCTGAGTGGGAGATCTGATTTATTCTTAATCCATTTCCTGAACATAGTATACACAGCGCATTCGCCCGTCGGGCTTAGGAATACATCTAATGGTGTGCCGTCTTTTCTTCGCAACCAGAACAAGGAGTCTTCGAAGTCATCTATATACTTGGTAACTGGTTTCATCGATTCTCCGGGTATCAGCCGCGGAAACTGGAACTTTTGGTATCCATTCGCCTCAATCGATGTTTCTATCATCTCAAATATATTTTCTTTAAGCTTGTATCCATAAGGAAGCAATACATGACAGCCTTTTACAGGATAGCGATTATCGCTGACAGAAGCCTTGAGCAGTAAATGTTTGAACTGTTCTACATTGTTTCTAATCATATTTTTCTAATCGAAACAAAGCTTAAATATGACAAGGTATGGGCCCGACGCAAGGTGGAGCAAAGGTTCAGATGTCCCAAAAAAGGAGAACTCTACCATTGGTCCAAGTGGGCCCGACGCCTTTCAGCCGACGAGTTCAGAATATGACTGTTACTATCTTACTGCCTGGCAGATTATATATAATTTATTTTGCTTTCCTTTCTTTGACGTTTTTTATGTAGTCTTCAACTACTTTCTTTGTTACAATCCAGTTTCTGCCGAGTTTTATAGCATCCAGTTTGCCTTTTCTTGCCAATAGGCTGAGATATTCCTGCGTATATGGTGTTCCTTTTGCAGCTTCTTTGATGCTTATATATTCCATGCCTCTCTTGAACGCCGACAGGTAGATATCAAGGCTCCTGTTGATGCAATAGCCGATAAAATCCATGAAAGGCCTGATGTTTCCTTTATCTGCCTCTTTCAGTGTCTGGTAATATTTTTTCCTGTCGTTTTTCAGCACTATGGTTATCGGATACCCGTGCTTCATGAGGAAGAGATTCATGACAAGCCTTGCTGTTCTTCCATTGCCATCTGAGAAAGGGTGTATTTCTACGAATTTGTAGTGCATGACTGCAGCCATTTCTATTGTATTTAGACCGTCAGGATTTTTTGTTATGTATTCAATGAAATTATTCATGAGTTTCGGAACTTTTTCTGCCTGCGGAGGAGATTTTATTGCTCCAAGTATCCTTACGTTGGTAGTTCTGTAGCGGCCTCTTTCATCTTCGTATATCTTATCCAAGACAAGCTCATTCAGCTTTTTTATCAGCTTTTCACTTATCTCTTCTTTTAGTGAATCTTCGACAAACAGGATAGCTTCCTTGTGGTTGATAGCTTCGAAATGATCTTTGAGACTCTTGCCTTTTATGGTTATTCCATGCTCCAAAACAAGACGGGTTTCCTGCAGCGTCAGCGAATTGCCTTCTATGGCATTGCTGTTGTAAGTCAACTCGATTTCCAACTGCTTTTTCAGCTCCTGCAGCGCAGCTTTCGGGAACGGCCTTAACTTGTCTAATTCTTTCTTCTTTTTCACAAGTTTTTCGTAAAGTTTCTGATTGATCATATATAATTTATTATACAACAGTTTATTTAAGCATATCGGATAGTAGAAAAAATGAGTTATCCGATACGTATCGGATAGACTTGAATAAGAAGTAAACGATACATATGGGCCCGACGTGGCACGCACCTACGGTATGCAACACCCAAAATTGGCAAGAGTTGGAAGTGGTGCAAGCCCACTGAACTCGCATGCTCGGGAGAACTGAACTCCTGCGGCTTTGGAGTTTAAAGCGCTCAAAAAATATCTATACAAACATATGTCTGATAAATTAGACATATCGTACAACAGCGCGGGACGGATCAACAACTTTATATAGATAATTATTGATAATAGTTATCGGTGATGTGATGCCAAGTAGCTACAGTTTGCCGAAACTAATGGAAGACGAAATAGATGCCCTGATTGAGGCGGGTTATTACTCAAGCAAATCAGATGTCGTCAAGGACGCGGTAAGGGAAATGCTGGAGAAAAACAAGAACCTCAGGATAGCCGCTGCAATTGAGATGTACAAAAAAGGCAGTATATCGCTCGGGAGGGCAGCGGAGATCGCTGACGTGAGCCCTGAGGATTTCAAGGAAGCACTGAAAGAAAGGGGAATAAAGATAGTTCTGAAGCACGACAGGAAGACGATAAAAGACGCCGACAGAATCATGAAGAAGATGAAATAATGGACGTAATCATGGACACAAATATCGCGAGCACGTTCGGGAAAATAGAAAGATTCGACCTGCTTGAGGCGCTTTTCCCGGATTCTACCCTGTTTATATCGAGCAGTGTCCAGAGCGAACTAAGCGCAGAAAAATGGCTGAAACTCGCAAAGAAAGTCATAAAAACGGCAAAGACAACAGGCCCGACAAAGCCGGAAGCGAAACTTACAGAAAAACTGCTGTCAAAAAGAAACATGGGAAAAGCCGAGGCAGAATGCATAGCGATAGCAAAATCCAGAGGCATGCTCCTGCTTACAAATGACAAGATTGCCGTAAAGGAGGCACGCAAGGCTGGCGCAGACCTTATGGATCTGCGCGCCATAGTTAGACATTTATGGAAGCAGAACGTGCTCTCAAAAGAAGCTGCAGAATCCTTGATAACCGAAATAGAGGAAAAGGACAACATAATATTTGTTGACAAAGAAAAGATATTTTTGGATTGAAGGCGAGACAAATGAAAGTCTATATAGTAGGCCATCATGGGCCCGAGCACAACATGATAACCAGCGTGCACAAAACACGCAAAGGGGCAATTAAAAAGTGGAATGATCTGAGGCTTTACTTGTTAAGAAACGCGAAGAGAAATCAGAAGAAAGGAAAACCTGATGACATGTGGCATGAGATGGTCAAAAACCTGTCGTGCAAGGATCCGGACAAGATAGACAACTATCCGCACGAGACTCCTTACATAGAGGAAAGGACAGTAAATGAATAATAGTTGTGTAAAATTTTACACATATGTACAATAGGCTAACAAAAAGAATATTGAGAACTTTGATTAACCTATAACTTATCAAAGTTCACAATAAGGACTTTGAACAAAAGATATATTATTCAAAGTCCTCTATTGACCCAGCACTAAATTTTGTTATAGAAACGCTTTTTCAAAAATTTTCTAAAATAACCCTTACTAGAGTTCGGCTATCTCGGCAATAAAATTTCTCTTTGGCTTGTGCGCTTCTCTTATTTGTTTAATATAAACCTGCCAATTCTTTTCGTCTCTTGAATTCTTATGTATCCTTTTCATCCTTTGCAAATACCTTTTCGCAGCTTTATAGCGTTCATTACCCATTTGCTGTATGTTATTCTCTGCCAATCTCCTGTAAATTTTTATAGCATCTTGGGGCATCCTGCCTTCAAGCGCAGCACCAAGCTTGCCGGCTGTTTCATCTTCGATGCCCTTCATGTTTGCCAAAGCTTTTTTCCAGCTGTTGTCCTCGATGCAAAGCATGACCAGCAGGTCGTTATTTTCTTCCGACGCCTCAAGGAACGCTACGGCCTTGCCTCTTTCGGATTTCCATGCGCCTAATTTAGCTGAAGTTTCCTTTATTTTTTTGAGATTGTCGTCGGACGGGTCATTTTTGAAAATTTTCCATGCGCACGAAAGCGCTTCTGCTTTATTTCCCTTTAACAGAAGGAGCTCGAAAAGCCTTTCTTGCAGGGAATCGTCATCTTTAGATTTTTCTTTGGCAAGCTTTATTGCGTCATCAATTTTGCCCAATTCCACAAGCTTGTCGACCGCTTCCAAGTAGTCCTTGTCATCACAGCACATTTTGATGTATTCTTCGTGCCTGCCCTGAAGGTTCACTATCTCCCTGTAAAGCCATTTGAATTCACTGTCTTTTTTGCTTTTGACGAGGGTCTCCATTGTCCTGAGTTTCGCCTTATCAAGCCCCTTTATCGCATTGTGAATGGCGTCTTCAACGCCGTAATCTGCCGCATCTTTATAGATTCTTATCAGCTCCTGAAGAATTATCTCGTCGATATTCGCGCCTTTGAACGCCTTTGCAAGCGAATTACCTACATCAATAGTCAGGTCTCCTAAATCGCCGTTAGAGTCGTCGCACTCCTCCTCTTTCCGTACGCAACCGCTTAAGAATTCCAGCAATAAGGAACAGCTCTCATTGTAAAATCCCAAATCTATAAGTTTCTCCAGGCTATTTTTCACGGCCGTGAGATCCGAAACAAGACCGAATGTTTCATTATAGTCGAAGTAATGCCCAATCTCCAAGGCACTGCGCATCTCTTCTTTATAGCTGGCTATGTCAAGCTTGCTCTTTTTTCTCGCGACCATATCCAGCTTTATTGTTTTGAGCATAGATTCAGACGGCGTGCTCAGGATAAGCCTTACAAGATCGCTTTTTGAAAGGCTGCTTAAGTGAGATTCTATATCCTCGACTTTTGTAGCCTTGTTTTTCTTGTACTTGAGAAAAAGCAGGGCAGCGGCAACATGCTTGCACGAGTCCCCGACAGGACAGGTACATCTGCCATCTATGCCTCCTTTGTTTATTTTTATTTCAACAATGTATTTGTTGCCGCCCATGACTGTTGATTTTATAGTGTTCCCGAATATAGTCAGATTTTTGACCCGGTTTTGCCTGTAATAATCCAGCCCCCTTTCAAATGCTTTCGAGCCGCAGCTCTCTATGATGTCTTTTTCCGTAATGTCAAAGTCCGGGCTCATAATAAATAAGTATCTTGTATAAATATTTAATTATGCAAGATGCGGCGGAAACCCTAAAGAAGCACTTTGGCTATTCTGTTTTTCATCCTATGCAGGAGAGTATAGTAAACGATGTCCTTGCCGACAGAGACGTTTTTGTTCTCATGCCTACAGGAAGCGGAAAATCCCTGTGTTACCAACTGCCTGCTGTCATGAAAGACGGAATAACCGTTGTCATATCGCCGCTTATTGCACTGATGAAAGACCAGGTCGACAGCCTGAGGACCAACGGCATCGGGGCGTCTTACATAAACAGTTCTTTGGGCACGAAGGAAATAGAAGACATAAAAATGAAACTTCTTGAAAACAAGGACAAAATATTGTACATTGCGCCCGAACGGCTTGCATCGCCTGACTTCCTCTATTTTCTTAAAATGTTAAACATAGCCCTGTTCGCCGTTGACGAAGCGCATTGCATATCGGAATGGGGGCATGACTTCAGGCCAGAATACAGAAAACTCAAAATACTCAGGGAAGTGTTTCCGCAAGTGCCTATAATTGCCCTCACCGCGACAGCCATACCGGACGTGCAGAAGGACATAATACAGGCGCTGAAAATTTCTGCGCCAAGAATATACAAAGCCAGCTTTAACAGGCCAAATCTTTTTTATTACGTGCGGCCAAAAGAAGATGCGTACGAGCAAATATTACAGTATGCAAGCAATCGCCGGAAAGACTCCGGAATAGTATATTGTCAAAGCCGTAATTCCACAGAAAACCTTGCAAAGAAACTGCAGGAAGACGGCTTTCGCGCGCTTCCTTACCATGCCGGCCTTTCAAAAGAAACAAGGACCGAAAACCAGGAAGCGTTCATAAAAGACGATGCAGAAATAATGGTGGCGACAATAGCATTCGGCATGGGCATAAACAAGCCAAATGTACGCTATGTAATACATTACGATCTGCCAAAAAACATCGAGAGCTATTATCAGGAAACCGGAAGGGCTGGAAGGGACCGGCTGGACAGCGACTGCATACTCTTCTTCAGTTATGGCGACAGAAAAAAGATTGAGGTGCTTATAGAAAAGTCAAAAAACCAGCAGAAGAAAGCGATAGCCTACAAAAAGCTTGACGAAATGATAAGATTCTGCGAGAGCCTTGAATGCAGAAGAAAATTTCTTCTTGGGTATTTTGGGGAAATGTACGACGACCGGTGCGAAAAATGCGACACATGCCTTATGCCAAGGGAAATTTTTGACGGAACAGAGATCGCAAAAAGGATCCTTGCGTGCATTAAGGATACGAATCAGCGGTTTGGCATGAGTTATATAATATCGGTATTAACGGGCAAAGGGAAGGGGCGGATAACAGCCTATGGCCATGACAAACTCAGTTCTTACGGCGCCGCAAGTAATTATGGCCAAAAGCAGCTTCGGGTTTTCATAAGGGAGCTTGTTCAGCTTGGTTTCATTGATGTAATAGGCGACAAGTATCCGGTCTTAAAACTAAGCCAGAAAAGCCTTGATGTTTTATCCGGACTAGCAAGCGTGAACCTCGCAAAGCCACGGGAAAAAACAAACGAAATTCAGATAAACCTTCAGGATGGCGCGCAATTGCGTGCAGCAGATCACGACCTGTTTGAAATACTGAGAGCTCTAAGAAAAAGCATAGCTAATGAGGAAAATGTGCCTCCTTATATAATATTCCCTGATTTCACGCTCAGAGAAATGGCCACGTTCTTTCCGTGCAGTCCGCAAAGCCTGTCAAAAATAAAGGGCGTGGGAAACATAAAACTCGAAAGATACGGCCATAAATTCCTGGAAAAAATAAGCGATTATTGCAGGCAGAATAATATCGAAGAAATAAAAATAATCAAAAAACATTCTTTGGCAAAAGAATCCGATACGTGCGGGAAGACGCTGGAGCTTTTGAAAAACGGCTTAGGAATAGAAGAGACTGCAAGAACAAGGGGACTTGTTACAACCACAATAGTTTCCCACATAGAAAAGCTTATACTTTCAGGAGAAGAAATAAAAATAGATTCCTTTGTAAATGAAGAAAGGCAGCAAGCTATCTTAAAATGCATGCAAACCCTCGAAACGCAAAACTTAACCCCGATAAAAGAGAAACTCGGAGATGAGTACTCTTATGATGAAATAAGACTGGTAAGGGCTAAGCTGAATGCGAGAAAATGACTATGCATACACATGTCTGATAAATTAGACATATGTATTAAAGACAAGCAAGTAAAAATAGTATAAGTTGCTATGGAAAACGGAAACGGCGCAAAGAAAAGGATTATAGAATGCATAGAAAAGGGCATAGAGCTTGACAAAGAAGGCCATGCCGAGCTTAGGATGAGCCAGAGAAGAATAAAGTTCGATGACGTGAAGAATGCACTTAAGTCCTTTGATAAAATAGAGTCTATAAAGGCATATATGGTGTTACAAGAAAAACAGGATACAATTTTCTTGTACACCATAAATGAACCAAGTTTATAATATCACAATTCATTACTTGGTTCACATTAAACCAGGAACCCTAAAAGATGCTTACAGGGTGCACATAAAGCTTCCAGGCAAAAAGACGCTGGCGGTCGGCATAACCCTTGAAGACAAGTGCATTGTAAAGACCGTGTTTGTGCAGTCCAAGAAGATTCAAAAAAAGGTGGAAAAATGGCAGAGAAAATCGAAGTAGATTATGACGAAGAGTTTGACGACCTGTACGTCTACAAGAAAGGCAGGAAGTCGGATTTCAGCGTCAATTTGGGCGACTTTGTAATAGATGTTTCTAAAGACGGGAGTATAAACGGCATAGAGATACTTGAAGCCAGCAATACGCTGTCGAAGCTTCTCAATACAAAAATAACATCTTCTGACATCAAGCAGGCCAAAGACGCTGTAATCATATCAAGCACAAAGGAAAATGCCCTCTATATCTACTTGCACCTTGAGTCGAAGAAAGGCATAAGATTTCCGATAGTAATGCCTGCGATACATGCTTAGTGCCTCGCATTAGAGTTTCTCAAGAAAAGGTTGTCGCCTGTGTCGCTTAATTTGGGCTTGCGCCAAAAGCTACATAAACCTGCTGTGAAAAAGGATACTTATGAAGTGCTCCAGATGCAAGGCCAAAGCAGAATTTCGGATACCTGACACAAATAAAGCAGTCTGCAAAGATCATGCCGCCGCCTTTCAGCCGACGAGTTCAGATTAGGACTGCACCACGTTCACTAACTTTACGAAACATTTCTGCTGTAGCCGATGCCTGTGAACTGGGGTTAAAATCTAAATAGTTCTTGATTTTTCAAGTTGGACAAACGAATTTGCAAGACTATTTGCTCCAGCTTCACTGCCCGTTTCGTATGCAAACCAAAATGCGTCTCTAACTAATGGCATACCTGCTGCAGATAGTTTTTCGCCATCTACTACTTTAAAATAAGCTTTCAATGTTCTTTCTGTTTGCTCCAGATTACCCAATCGCGTTAAGTCACGGTCTCTTAGCATTTCGACCATAAATGAATCGTAGTTCATACTATCACATAAAGACTATAACCGAAAAGAATTAAAAAGGATTTTTTATGGGCCCGACGTGCTGCGCACCCAGGATATAGAACACCCAAAAAGCTTGCTCATTACACTTTCATAATTTATCAAAATACCTGGCAATATTTTCTATGGCCCCATGATCTATAATCTGGAACGTAGTTCCTATAAGTGCTATTGTAATTAATGTTGCATATTCAGGATGTTTGTACATTAGTTTCTTCAGGGGTTTGTCGAAGATTATGCCTGCAACTATACCGGCAATAGTACCTGTCAATATTGCAATCAATATTTTGAAAGGCGTGCTGATTATAAGATAATCCCTGTTTGTTTTGATCGTGCCGTTTCTGGCGCCCTTTACGTATTTCCTGTATTGGCGCCATGTTTTTATTACCGCATCTTTGAAGCCGAAATGCCGGAAAAACAGGAGAATTGTATTACGAAAATACCAATAAAGAAACTTCTCCATATGCATCGTATTTCTTGTTCCCCCATGTCTTGCAGTATTGTGGTAAGCTACAGCAGCAGGCTCAAAAATGATTTTGCCTAGTCTTGAAATCCTCATACACATGTCGGTTTCTTCCCTGTAATAATTTCCTTTATATTGTATATTGAAACCGTGCGTCTTAAGCAGAGCATCCCTTCGGAATGACATATTACCACCCATAAGAAATTTTACCCTTCCGCAGTGAAGATTCTTCGTATCCATAAACTTCTTCACCCTGTAATTATGCTTTATGTCGCCGTGCCTAGTTATGTATGCTAGTCTCTTGATTTTGTTTTTTGTTTCAACATGTCTACCAACTTCCACCACAGGCCCTCCAACACCTATTACGCCTCCAAGCCGATAGTGCTTCATAAGGCTCTTTATCCAGTTCCTGTGCGCATAGCCGTCGTCATCGATGAAAGCTATAATCTTGCTTTTTGCCGCTGCTATTCCAAGATTTCTGGCTCTGGCAATGCCCTGCTTGTGCCTGTTCCTTACGTACTTTATCTCAATATTTTCTGATAGCAAATTGGCAACTTTGTTGTGAATGGAAGAAAAGACATGGGTTAGCATCTGAGTGACGTCAATTCTTTCATCAGAAGCGTCGTCCACAATTATTATTTCCTGTGGCTTGATGGACTGCTTAAGAAGAGAAGCAACGCATTTTTGCAGATGCTCCGGCCTGTTTCTTGTGCATATTATTACTGATACATTACGCATTATATCTCCCCCCTTGTAGCACATGCCGCATATGATTCCGAAAACACAATTAATGGCTGAAATCTGCGCAGCATACGTCCTAGGGCCAATATATATTTTGCTACAGAATTGGGTATTAGCGGCACTTCCATATTCCCTCCGCGAAATACAGGAAATCTTATAACCACAGAATGCATTTTTATGTTCACAAAACCCAAAGAACGGAGTAATCCCCTCATTTTAATAAAAGGAACCTTATTATGTTTGAATCCGCTTCTTTTCCACCTTTCATGGTAGACAAAATCCCACATACAAGGCTTGGACTTCGTTATGATAACAAACTTCCCGCCGGGTCGCAACATTTCCCGTACCCTTTTTAATCCGTCTTCAATATCATCAAGATATTCAAACGAACGGACAGCAAATATTTTGTCGAACTTTTTCTTTGATTTGAAGGAGAGGAAGTCCGAAACAACAAACTTTGTATTCCTCATATTTGCGTTTTTCTTGGCTTCCTGTATCATATTTTTAGAGATGTCCACAGCAGTTATCTCACGGCATTTACCGCCGACATTGCGTGTCCATATACCGAGCCCGCACCCAATTTCCAGTACCCTATCGTTAATCGAAGGCTCGAGGAGACGCAAAAGCAAGTCCTTTGTACAGAGGTAGTCAAATTCGGATACCGGAGACCCTTTCCATTGCCTGTGGTAAAAATGCGATTCCTTGTCCCAATATTTTGAAATCATGCTAATTCAATACATTTTACTGATAAAATAATTTTAATGGAAGGAGTATGTAACGAACGGCACTGTATTAAACTTCTGAAGCCCACTGAACTCGCCTGCTCAGGAGAACTGAACTCGTAGGTGGGCTATTTATTTTTTTGTTGACAACGAGACTCATGGACAGCAAAGAGCGCGTCTGCATATTCATAGACGGGAGCAACTTCTATCACAGTGTAAAAGACACTTTCAATATTCATGACAGCCAGATAGACTTTGCAAAGCTCATAGAAATTCTCAGAAAGGACAGGCTGCTCATAGGCACCTATTACTACAATGCCCCGCTTGACATAAATTACAACAAAGAAACATACTGGAAGCAGCAAAGGTTCTTCGCAGACCTGAGGAAAATGCCTGCCTTGCACATCATACTGGCGCACATGCGAAAGACAAAACAAGACGGCAAAGTTCAATATTCGGTCAAGGGCGACGACATACACCTTGCAATAGACATGGTGTCGTTCGCATATGAAAACCTTTACGACACGGCAATTCTCGTGAGCGGCGACGGAGATTTTGAGCCGGCAATAAAGCGCGTCCAGAAGCTGGGCAAAAGTGTAGAAAACGCTTACTTTACTATAAGCAGGTCGTCGCTATTGAAGCAGGTGTCCGACACATCTATAGTTCTCGACGATATAGTTACAAAATGCCTGAAGAGCGGCGACAAAAAAGATAAGTAAAAGCCCGACATTGCCTACAGACTAGCTATAGTGCCATGTCGGGGAGCATATTAGATACTAATACGCTGCTTAGGGATTTAAAGGTTTGTGAAATATTTTTTAACAGCGTTATAAGGGGTAATTACATGAATCTTGATCTGACCAACCCATCGGAAGTTAAGATAGGACTGCTGTCTAGGGGCGTGGATTGCGATCCCAATACTTTCGCAAACTACGGGCGAGATTTTTACTCAAATCTATACGTTTATGGAAATACAAGCGTGTCTACTTTGCAACACCGGTTTCCTCAGGTACTGCTTTTAGGAAATGACGTCGTGTCGGCATTTATCAGAAGGGAAGGCTCGCCGTGGTATTTACGCGTTGAAGGCAACGATTCCGTGAGACTCTATCACGACGGCAAGTATGTCCAGGACGTTAGTCTTCCGGAAAAACCTGCATATTATGGCAGAACCCTTTCTGATGGCTCACTGTCAGACAGCGTAATTGCCGTGGCAGGAGAACAGACGCCGGGATTTTTCCTTTATCCCGAATGTTATTATTTTGACGAGGGGTCGTTCTGCAAATTCTGCTCATTGAAACCTACCAGAAGAACAGTCGCAAACGAGTTGGAAGCTGATTTTGAAAATAACAGGCTAGCCGAGGCCACAAGGCTGTTCCAGAATACGCCATGGAGGGACATTCCTCTGGTTTCGATAACTGCAGGAACTGCAAAGGGCGATGCCGAAACGCAACGCGGAATAATAGATAAAATCCGCACCATTTACGATACATTGGATCCGAAGATACCTATACATGCGCTGGTTCATCCTCCGCATGACTTTGCGCTGATAGACGGGTACAAGGACGCGGGCGTGACTTCAATTGCGTTCAACATTGAGGTCTACAACAGGGACACTTTCGCTTCTTTAGCACCTGGGAAAAACATGGACTACGGTTATGACAAATGGATGGACGCGGTCAGACGCGCGCGGGATGTTTTTGGGCCCTATAATGCATTCTGCGGACTTGTGTGGGGCCTGGAGCCTGCGGAGAACGTGAAACGTGCTCACCGCGAATATCTGGACCAGGGCATCGGCATCACTTCCAATGTATTTCACGGCGACCCCAAAACGCCCATGCGAAGGCACCTGCATCCGTCTGAAGAATTCATAGTCGATTTAGCTGAGGATCAGGGAAAATTATATGAAGCGTTTCCGGACGCTAGGACGATTTTTTCTGTCAGTATGAGAAGCACAATTGATTGGGAGATTCACCGGGGCGATTACAGATGAAGTTCTATGTTGATTGCGTCGGATGCGAACAACGCCAGCTTGATGCCCAGAGAATAATTGATTATCTCGGTGCCAACGGGCATGAAAGGGTTGAAACTCCCGCTGCGGCTGACTACTCATTTCTTGTCACGTGCGGCGTCGATAATTCCGCTGAAAAAGCCTCGCTGTCAAGGCTCTCGGAAATGGCGGCAGAGACGAACAGACTTGTGGTAAGCGGGTGCCTCCCGGATATCAGTCCTGATAAGCTGCGGGAATACGGAGAGTTCCCGGCTGTTTCTCCCAGGAGGCTGGAGGAACTGGACAGCCATATGACATCATATGTCTCTATTCCCATGCGAGAAATCGCCTACCCGAATTCTTCCATATTCGACAGCAGGGCGGATCCGACCGGGCTGCTCGGCAAACTTACCCCGAGGGGAGAGTACGATATGGCAAAGAAGGGATACAAAATTCGCGTTAACAATGAATGCCTTATGGACTGCTCCTACTGTGTCATCAAAGATGCCATGGGCAGGGTGATCTCCGTACCTTTTGATACGCTTGTCAACCAGTTCCAGGCAGCTGCTGACCGGAAAGAGCCAACCATAATGTTCATGGGCGGCGATACAGGTGCATACGGCTACGACACCGGTCCAGAAACGCGATTCCACTCACTTCTCCAGAAAACGCTTGAAATCCCGGGAGACCACATAGTGTTCGTACACGACTTCAACGTAAACTGGTACCTGCGCGATGCAAGGTCTTACGACGATGTTTTTGCCCGTAACGAGGAACATGGCAGGCTGAGAAGTGTCATGCTTCCAGTGCAATCTGGAAGCAACAGGATCCTCAAACTTATGAAGAGACCCTACACGCATGAAGCCGTTGCAGAAAAAGTGGGAAACATGAGAAAAAAACATACTTCAATACATCTGGGAACACACGTCATAACGGGCTTTCCTTCCGAGAGCGAATCCGACTTCGATGCAACGGTTAGCTTGCTCGACAAAATAGGATTTGATTTTATCAGCTGCTTCGTTTACTCCGAACGCGACGGCGCAAGATCGTCCGGCATAGGAGACAAAGTTGATACCGACTCAGCCCGCAGTAGGGCGCACAGAATAGCCGGGCTTTTCGGAGACGGCGTGAGAGTTTTTGAGTGATACCATGGCAATACTATCAGTCAGCGAATCCTTTGCTGCATGTCACGGAAGCTTTGACATCCGCGAGGGCAGATATGACGTAGGCGTACATATTGTCGGACCTGTCCTGGACGGTTTTGTTGCTGGAGTTGATTCGTCACAACTCAAAGCATCGCTTTCCGGTACCCTGTCAGGTCTTGACGGCAGATATCTTGACGACATGGTCGGCAGAGCAACCAACGAGAATATCGGACTGTATATTTTTTATCATATGCGACATCACCCTTTGTCTTCCGTGGAAATAGCGGGCGACAGGAGCAGAGTTACAATTCAGGACTCCGACACGAACCACGACAGATATTCGGCCCGCCTGACATACGAAAAAGCCAGAAGCCTGCTGTATCGCGGCATGACAGACGAAGCGCTTAAGCTCGCCTCGGATGCCATAGCCCTTGACGGTTCCTTTGCACCTGCATATAATTTTCGCGGACGCTGCAAAAGAGCAAAAAATCTCTGGAGCGATGCGCTTCCTGATTTCGAGCAGGCGTCGGCTCTTGATCCGAGCTTCGGCGAAGCGTTCCGGAACATGGGAAACGCATTATACTATATCGGCCGGCTGGACGAGATGCTCCAGGCTTTCTCAAGAGCTGTCGAGCTTATACCTTCATCCGCTCTTGCTTTCAACAACAGGGGCTTTGCTTACCAGAAACTAGAGGAATGGGAACTTGCACTGGACGATCACAGGCGCGCGCTGGACCTTGATCCTAACTATGCGGAGGCTTACATCGACTGTGCTAATGCGCTCAGCGCTCTGGGCAGACCGACCGAGGCCGAGAAACTGAAAAGGACCGCGCATGAGCTGCGCGCGTCGGGAAATGATACGTATTCCAGAAAAATATTTTACTGAGGTGAAACATGACGGATCTTTACTATGCCATAGCAGCTTACAATGAGGAAAACCGCATCGGCAGATGCTTGGATTCCATAGCGCAGCAGAAACTGGGCAACTTGCGCACAGAGACTATAGTCTGCCTCAACGGATGCAACGACAGGACAGCAGACGTAGTTCTGGAGCGCCGGAAAAGGCATCCAGTACTTAACATCAGAACCTTGCACAGCAAAAAAGGAAAGGTTTTTGCGCACAACGAGATAGTCCATAACATACATGACCCGACAAAACCCGTCGCCTTCGTAGATGCGGATGTTGCGCTGGATCGTGACGCTATCGGCATTCTTTACGGAGAGCTCGGCAGAATAAACTCTTTGCAGGCTGTAGGCGGCCATTCAGTCCCATACCGTCCTGAGGGCATGTCGCCGTGGCAGGCATTTCTTTACGAGATACTTCATGCAAGATCGCTTTTCCCGATGTCCGAGATATCCGTCAACGACGTAAGCCACTACAAACTCTTTGCCGACACGCATCCCCAGACGGACGCCGACCCGGAATTCGAGAAAAAATCCAAGATTTATTTTCACGGAAGACTTTTCATGCTACGGAACAACCGGGTGTTTGAAATGCCGGAAGACGAGAATCTTGCAGACGACAGCTTCCTGCCCAACTCTATCCATACTAGGTACGGTCCCGGATCATCGAGGGTTCGCTACGACGCGATAGCATATTACGAACCTTACCTGTCCCTGCATCAGCATTTCAGGGCGTACCGCAGAGTTGACGCGCAGCTGCGCTACCTTGATGCCAATTTCAAGAATTTCAGAGAGTCGCGCGAAATGGAAAGAACCAAGCTGGACTGGGAATATATAAGATCAACCGGAATACCGAATGTCTTACGGTTCGCGGCTTACTCGGCCGTACGAGACTTGGAGCACGCTGCGTATCGCGTCCTGCCCGACCAGTCCCCGACAGATCTATGGAAATAAAAACTATCAGACTGCCTGCACGACTGCTTTCCAGTCCGGACACCCGATTACGTGCGGATTGCCATTAGTGCCGCCGCCCAGTAGGTAAATTTTTCCCTTGTAGCCGTCAGCGTATCTGAGCACCTCTTTGTTGTCGTCCACAATTCCGTCCACGGCCGGATACAGGAACTTCATCAGTTCTGCTCTCCAATGGCTCCCATTTTCAAATCCCATTCCTTCCATGTCACGGTTGCCCGGCTGGAATATTACAGGGACTAAAGGAAACCCGTGTTTCCGAAGCCATTTGTATGTCGCATCTCCCACTTCCTGCGGCCTGCCGGTCACGTAGCAGGCTAACGGTTTTCTTTTTACTATGGCAGCCACGCCGGCCTGCGCATCCTGGACTGGTGGGATAGAGAGGACTACCTCATCCGAATGAATAAATCTATTGACCTCGGCCTGAATTTCCTCAGTCTGCCACTCCGGAACATTTCTTACGTAACCATGTGTCTGGATAATTTTTGTCGGGTCATGAAAATCCGGATGTCCATACCTCTTCAGGATCAGTCCGGCCCAATAAATATTGGTGCCGGCCAGCGTTTCGTCAATATCCAGACCGAGCCCGGAAAGCCCGTCACTTTCAAGCGCGGCTTTGGCGGGCGAGTACCGTCTTTCAAATTTATTCATGTCTAGACATTTGCCGGCATGTATAAAAATCGATACTTTATTTATAAACTATCCATGGCAAGCTTTTACTATGGATAATATGCTGGGCTCCAATATATGGAAATATTATCTTTCCACCGCACTGATGCAGTTCACTTTCTTTGTGCCCGTAATACAGCTGTTCTACCTAGACAATGGCCTGACTATATTCAACATAGCGCTGCTGGGAGTAATATGGAGCCTTACGAGATTGGTCGTGGAGGTGCCATCGAGCATACTTGCAGACAAATGGGGGCGCAAGAAGGTGCTGATAATAGCGTCCGCCTTCGGCATCCTGCAGCTGGCAGTTCTGATACTGGCAAGTGAATACTGGCACTTCGTTCTCGCAAGCGCCTTTTCAGCGGTGGCATTTGCCTTTATGTCGGGCACCAACACCGCATTTTTCTACGATACACTCAAGGAGCTGAAAAGAGAAAGGGAATTCGAGAAACTCCGGTCAAGGCAGCTGATATACGAACAGATACCGCTGGTCATCGCTTTCCTGGCTTCCGGTTTCCTATTCCAGTATTCGCAGCTGCTGCCATTCCAGCTTTCGCTGGCGTTCCTGGTGGCATCGCTTGCAGTAACCATGAGCTTCAGGGAGCCGAGATACCACAAGCCGATAAAACAGAGCATTTTCGGCCATTTCCACAGCTCGATGAAGCACGTTGTCGGAAACAACCAGCTGAAGGCGGTGCTTATATTTTCCGTATTGTTCAGCGTAGGGTCCGACATATCGTATAATTACGGACAGGTCTACCTGAATTACCTGGCAATGCCGGTAGTGCTTTTCGGAATTGCTTACACGCTGAAGTCACTGCTTGTGACGGCTTCAGGCAACCTTCTTCCGGCGCTGAGAAAACATATTTCCTACCGGGACATTTTTGCGTTCCAGATACTTGCCGCCGCAGCCCTGCTTTACGTTATGGTATTCACTGGGAACTATATCATAGGCGCGGTGTGTTTCGTGCTGTTCGCGATTCCACACGGACTGTTCGTGATTTCCAGGAGCGGCTACGTTCACCAGAGGACGAAGAGCTCCAACAGGGCCACCGTTGAATCGATTTTCTCCTCCATGGCCGCCGTTACGTTTCTTTTCGTAGAACTGATGACAGGTTATTTGGGCGATCTGTATACGATAAAAACCCCGTTTCTGGTTATTGCGATCGTATTGTCTGTATATTTTGTATATTATCTGGCTGCCGAACGGAGAAAAATCTAACCTTATAAATTTCGCGTTTAATTATTGGCCTAAAGCTACATAAACCTGCCGCTGAAAATGATAGCTATGAAATGCTCCAGATGCAAGGCCAGGGCGGAATTCAGGATACCCGACACAAACAAGGCGGTGTGCAAGGATCACGCAGCTGCTTTCCTGCTGGCCAAAGGAGCAAAAACCTCTTTCTTGCCGAGAATCGGGAACCCTAGATTTCAAGCCAAGGCTAAACTTATCACTTCATAATTTTACATTTTTCGGGTATACACGAATTTTGCCATAACAATTCAAATTTTTCCGAAGAGATTGAGGCCCTCGCGGACTATAAATAACGGATTTCCACCAGTCTAGCGAAGCGGGACTGGTGAGGGGTTCATCCACTACGTTGTACAGAACTTTTTTTCTAACCAGACATAAATAATAAAAGCAGCCCCAGGCTGCAAAAGAACGTGGCTGTTTCGACTAGCCAAAGCTACGTTCTTTTTCTAGCATAAAAAGGTGATTTCATGGAATTGGAATTCGATAGAGGTAGCTTCAGCGTTTACCGGCTGGAGTTCCACGTAAGCTACAAGGTCAAGTACTGCCACGAGGTCTTTGACTTCGTGGAAGTCAAGCAGCGCTGCCAGGAAATTTTCTTCGAGGTGGCAGCGCTGCACGGCATAACCATCATCGAGATCGGCTTCGACGGAGACCATGTGCACATGGACATCCGCATAAAACGCACGCACAACACATACGAAGTTGACAAATGGTTCAAGGGAACTTCCGGAAGAAAACTTCTTGCAGAATTCCCGCAAATCAAGGAGAAATATTTCTGGGGTTCAGGATTCTGGGGAGGACAGGCGTACTGGGACGCAGTCGGAAGAGACCCTGAAATAATAAAGAATTACGTGAAGAACCAGGGCGTTGGAAGGAAGGAGATACCTCTGAACACGTTTTTCAAAGTAAATACCACTGGTCTATAGCGAAGCGGTGACCAGTGGTCAATTTATAATTTACCTTTGGTATAGTGGGCCCGACGAGATTCGAACTCGCGACATCCTGCTTAAGAGGTTCACCACATTTGTTCAGGCGCTCTGCCAGGCTGAGCTACAGGCCCGTTCTAACTTGAATTATTTTATATGTTAGATTTATATTTATGATATACTCGTTATGTTCTTTTCTCCGTGTAATTTAAATGTCCAAATAATAGATTATAATATGCATCTTTTCAAAGACAAGTTCGGTAGAACTATAAGGTTAACTGACGAAAGACTGCAACACATTATAGTAGACCATCCAGAGATGCTTAAGCCAACTGACAAAATAGAGGAAACTTTGACATTCCCCTCTATTGTAATTAAAAGTGAAGACGACCCATATGTTTGGCTCTATTACAGACCTTACAAGTATAGCAATCTTAAAAGCTTTTTATTGGTTATAATCAAGATAAGTAATGGAGAAGGGTTTGTAATAACAGCATTTTATGTTAAAAATCTGCACAAAGGTGAAATAGTATGGAAGGCCTGAAAGTTTGGTATGATGAAGAGGGGGATTATTTAGAGTTCACTATAACAAAAAAGAAAGGAATTTTTGAGGATGATGGGCACGGTATATTCAAACGCATAGATCCAAAAACAAAAGAAATCATAGGATTTGGCGTTATTAATTTCAAAAAGAAGCTAAAAAGGAACAAACAGATTGATTTGCCCATTAATATAAAAATAGTTTAGTTGGAATAAAAAGACTCGATAAATCGAAGAAATAATCAGTTGTGTTTCGGGTGTCTTCCCTGACGGGCTGTCTTGACTTTCTGGTGCTTGTGCTTGATGTTTTTCCTGCCAGAGCGGTTGATAGGTTTCCATTTCCATGAGTCATGCTTTAATTTAGCCAGAGGGTAACCGCATGCGCTGCACTCTTTCTTCTGGATGTGATAGCTGTGGCGGCCGCACCTTCGGCACCGTATGTGAGTTATCTTGTTATGCTTTCCCATTGAGGGGGTTCCTTTTGACATGTTAACACCTTAATTATAGTCAGAACTGTGCAGCTTTACTGACTTGTGCAACCGCTGTCGGTATTATTTTTACTCGCCTTTTTCGGGTGAGACGTATAGTATGTTGTCGCCGCGTACAAGAATTGTTCCCAACTTGACTTTCTCTTCTTCGCTTACTTGTTCTGCGTTCTCAAGCCACATGTTAAGATGAAGATCCATGGCTTGTAGAATGCCGGAAATTTCCCCGCCTTTTTTCAGCTTTATGAGAACTCTCTTGCCTTTCGCGTTGTTCAATACGTCTATTGGACGTTCCATAAAAAACCTCCTAAAATATGAAAAAATTTCATTGATGATAAATTACGTACATACGTTTAAATACTTGTCAAAATTACAAGTATGTACAACACAGAGGGTAACGTCTATAACAGTTTCTAACAGACGGCCTGAAGGATTTGTGATAACTAATGACTCAATGGCAATTACCACCGAAAAAGAAAACTACGGGTGGCGCTATAAAGAAACACGGCAAAAAGAACAGATATCAGCGCGGCCGCGATTACCTGCCGACGCGCGTAGGCGAAACTAAAATAAAAGAAATACGTTCCAGAGGCGGCAACAAGAAGCTAATTGCGCTTTCTACAAATATTGCCAATGTTGCTGTTAATGGTAAATATCAGAAAACAAAAATCCTGTCAGTTACGGACAATCCGGCAGACAGCCAGTTCGTAAGACGTAATATTATAACAAAAGGCGCCATCATAGAAACGGAAATCGGAAAGGCACGCGTTACTTCGAGACCGGGCCAGACTGGTATTGTCAATGCTGTGTTTATCGAAGGAAATACTGTAGTCAGCAAGAAGAAAAAATAGGTATGAACATTTTTCAGCTAACTGTATGAAGATGAGCTTTTTATAATTCGAATCAAATTATTTCTATGGAACTTTTTATTGACACATCAGATCCGGCATTGATAAAGAATTTTTTTGACAGGAGAATAATAAGCGGTGTCACGACAAACCCTACAACAGCTTCCAAGTACATAAAAGAAAATCCATCTGTAAAAACAGTGCATGAGCTTGCTGTAGAGATTGCTGAGGTTGTCGGCAAGATGCCCATAAGCGTAGAGGCTGTGGGCTGTGTACATCCCTATAATCCTGACGACATAACTGTGGATAGACTTTACAAAGAAAGTGCAGAAATAATAAATTGGAATGAGGAAACAGGTGCGAATTTCTGGCAAAAAATACCAACCATACCACAGGGCATCGAGGCAATAGCACGACTTGTTGGAGATTTTGGTGCTAGCGCAAAGATAAATGCCACGCTAGGTTTTGATTACAAGCAAGGTCTAAGAGCAGCAGAAGCCGGTGCTCTTGTTTTCAGTCTTTTCCTGGGTAGAATGCAGGCAACAGGAGAAGACCCGATTCCTGTTACAAGAAAAATAATAGAAGAATACAAAAAACGCGGGTTAAGAACAGGCTTTCTTGCAGCTAGCATGAGAACACCAGAACTTATAATAGATTCATGGAAGGCAGGATCTGATATAGTAACAGCGCCTCCGGAAGTTCTTGAACAACTTGTTAAAAATTATCCAGAGGAATTTGAGAAAATGATTTCCTCACATCCCGCCAAAAGGACCTTCATACCTCTTGTTCTACCAGATTCTTATTCTTCTGAGGAGTTCAGGCACCCTCTTTTGCAACCGGGTCTTGAAAGATTTGTTGCTGACGCAGCTGCCGCTGGCTACGATGTTCTCAAGTAATTCATTAAAAAAAGAAAGCCGGAGGAGCAATCGGGGGAATGCGGTAAAGCAGCGGAAAAGTAGCGAGTATTTTCAGCATACTTTCCTCCGGCTTCAGTATCAATTTTGATTTGTGTGTTCATCACACAGTGCGACACCGATGCCCTTTTCCTCGCGAAGAGGCGCATCGACACCACAAACCATACAACTCATAAAACCACTACATGTTCATTGGAAAACCCTTTTAATACCCCTTTTGGTACAAGCCTTGAAAATTAGTACGATTTTAGAATTAAACAACCTTCATTGCATTTATAAATTTTGACTTAGAGTACTATAACTATGGACAGAGTTCTTGTTGTCTACATAGTGTTGATAATACTCGCGGCTTTCTACCTGTTTGGAATAGAGAACATAGCCAGCGGGGGACATTACCTTCATGGCGGTGGAAGGGATTTTGTATTCAGCTTTTATGATATTACACTCGTGCTTGTGTTTTTCGTAGCAGCGGCTTTGAGTATTATATCATACAAGGCATATTCAAGGAAGAAGAATGAGCGGCTTATGTTTGTTGCCGGTGCTTTTTTCCTTTTTGCAATCAAAGCAGCTCTTAAACTTATAGATAATTTCTTTCTGGGAAATTATTCTCACATAGGCATCTCGATACAAACGCTTGAACTTCTGATATTATTGTCATTGTTCTACGCGCTTTTTAGAAAGTGAGGTTAGTTATGAATGGTCAGCAACATCTTGAGCTGGACGTGCGCAGGCAAATTTACAATTGCATAGTTGAATCGCCCGGACTTCACTTTCGTGAAATACAGAGACGCACAAACCTTGCCACCGGTTCCTTGGATTACCACATACATTTTCTCTACAAAAACGGTCTCATCAGAACAGAACGCGACAAGAACTATGTGCGTTACTACCCTCTTACCAGGAACTGGACTGACGAGGAAAAGGATATGCTCAATCTTCTTAGAAATAACAAAATGAGACACATACTCATTTTCCTAATAGAAAGCAAAAAGTCCACACCGCTGAAGATCTCAGAAGCTACGGGCATATCGTTGTCTACACTTTCTTGGTATTTGAAACAGCTTCAGACAAAAGGAACTATAACCCAGAAGAAAAAAGGACGATTCAGGATTTACAAAGTAACTAATCAGGAGATTATACTAAAGTATCTTGTTGCCCACAAGGACAGTTTTCTGGATACGGTTGTAGATAGGTTTATCGAGACGTGGGAATTTTAAGCCCTTTTCTTTAAGCTTTTCTTAAAAAGAAAACCTTGGAAAAGAAATAATATGAAAAAGTAACTTGCAGTCAAAAGAACTTATTACAAAAGGTGGCTCACTGACGTTCGCTTTTGGTTTCCTTCTTAAAACTAATTCTGCAAATATAATTCATGATAGAATATATCTTGGCGTTTTTTGCTGTTATAATTATAAACGTAGTACCGTTCTTTATGCCTCCTACTTGGCTCGTTTTGGGATTTTTTTACACAAACTTCACTTTTGATGTGGCGTTGCTTGCTTTTGTTGGTGCGGTTGCTTCTACATGCGGTCGTTTTATTTTGTCACATCTTGGAACATATTTTAGGCGATTTTCAGGCAAAGAAAGGAAAAAG
>ERZ1292640.507-Hain-H43-02um-R1-507-length-31683-cov-9_pt1 | contig 31683 bp, 22 predicted proteins | sample MGYA00564404_ERZ1292640 | MGnify/ENA primary metagenome ERZ1292640 (study PRJEB36523, sample SAMEA6512636) | groundwater metagenome | collected 2019-01-08 | study: AquaDiva: Metagenomics assemblies of 32 groundwater samples | reverse complement strand
AATCCGGACATTGCCAACCCGGACATTGCCAATCCGGACATCGCCAACCCGGATATTGCCAATCCGGACATCGCCAACCCCGACATCGCCAATGGCGCGCTGTCCGACGTCACCTGGACGATGACCAACAACGGGAACACGACGGCGGCGTTCAACGTGAACCTGTTCCTGTCGCAACAGACCGACAAGATCTGTCCGGCCGGCGTGAGCCCCACCACCGGATGCATCACCACGCAACTCGTGCTGCGCAAGGTCTACAACACGCCGGTGGCGACCAACTGCGAGGTGCAGTTGCAGTCGCAGAACATCCTGCTGGCAAACATCCCGAATCCGACGTTCGTGCTGCCCGGACAGGGCCTGCCCGACCAGAACAGCGACGCGGCCACGAATGCGACGCTCTGGCTGGCGCCAGGCGAGAAGGCGCAGATCACCCTGCGCGTCTACGACCCCGCCAAGGCCGGCAACGTGCCCGTGAGCGATACCGACCCGTCAACCCCGACGCCGGGAGGCTCATTCATCGATCCGGTGTTCCTGCCGACGACCACCACCGAGCTTGGTTCGGTCACACCGATCGTCCAGCAGCAAAGCGTCGACACCGAGGACATCATCAGTGCCGTCAACTCGGGCGCGCCGCCGCCGAAGCCGCCGGTCGTCACGCCGCTCAGCCCGCCGGTACCGTCCGGGAGCACCGATGATCCCAAGCCCACGCCGGTGTCGTTGGTGTTCGGGCAACAGCCGTCCACCACGCCGTTCGGTGCGATCGTTGCGCCACCCGTGGCTGTGGCCGTGCGCGACCAGTACGGCGCGTTGCTCCCGAACGCGCCCGTAACCTTGTTCCTCGGCGCGAACCCGGGCGGTGCAACACTGTCGGGCAATACGGCCACGTCCGACGTTGGCGGAATCGCCGCCTTCCCTGCGCTCTCGGTCAGCGCCGCCGGCGTGGGGTACACGCTGGTCGCCACGTCGGGCCAGGCGCTGCCGGCGGTGTCGAGCGCGTTCAACATCGGTAAAGCTCCGGCCAGCGTGGTGTTGAGCAACCTGACCCACACTTACGACGGCACGCCGAAGAGCGCGACCGCGGCGACGGTGCCGCTGGGACTGGCGGTGGCCGTCACGTACAACGGCAGCCCGACCCCGCCCACCGTTGCCGGCTCGTACGCGGTCGTGGCTACGATCACCAATCCGAACTACTTCGGCGTTGCGACCGGCACGCTGACCATCACTTCGCCGATTCCCACAGTCCTCGACACCTTCGTACCGGGAACGGCGGGCGGAACCGAGAACCCCTTCGCGGATGGCGACGGAACGGCGCCTGTCAACAGCGGTCTCTTTCTGAACGTCGGCGACAGGGTGACGATCACCGCATCGGGAGCTGTCAGCTGGTACAACGCCGGCGCCGCGCCCCCCAGTGGCGGTCTTGCCTGCGGCGTTGCGCCTTTCATCCTCATGTGTCCGGTTCCCGGCATCTCACTCATCGCGAAGATCGGCGACGGCCCGTGGGAGTTCGTGGGGTCCGGTCCGACAACCCTGACCGCCGCTCAGCCAGGCTTCCTGGCGTTCGCCGTCAACGACAGTTTCTACGGCGACAACGGCGGTGGGTGGAACGTGACAATCACGGCTGCCTACCCCACCTCCGGACTGGTCAGCCAGTGGCTCGCCGATGGTAACGCCACCGACAGCGTCGGCGGCGCCACTGGCACGCTCGAGGGAGGAACCGGCTTTGCCTTGGGCCGCGTGGGCCAAGCGTTCAGCTTCACGAACGGCGCCTATCCGGTCAACCAGTTTGTCCGGATCGCGGATCGACCGGCGTTGCACCTTTCAAGCGCCGCTACGATCGCCGCGTGGATCAAGCCAGCGGGGCCCGGCCTCAGCTACGACAACGGCTCTCTCGGGACCGAGGGCGGCATTATCGTCAACCGTGAAGAATCGTACGAGGTGGCCCGGTTTTCCGACGGCACTATCCGATGGGCGTTCAATGAGACTGGCGGCGGATGGTACTGGGTCGACACTACTCTCGTGGCAGTGGAGGGCCAGTGGACTCACGTCGTCGTCTCGTACGACGCGGGGTCGGTCAAGACCTACATCAACGGAGTCCTGGGACATACTTACGTGCTGAGCGGCGGTGGTGTACTCGTCGATACGCCTCATGAATTCCGAATCGGCGGTCGCCAGTATTCCGACTTGCTTGGCCGGCCGTATCGGCAGAACTTCCATGGCGCTATCGACGAGGTGCGGATCTACCAGCGGGCGCTGACTGCGGCGGAGGTCCTGCAGCTGTTCAACGTGGCACCATAACGGGCCACCGGTCGGCGCGACTCTATGGCGCCAAGCGCCTGCGAACAACGGCGACGAGGCCCCCGGTTTCGTCGCCGTCCTTCTTGATCGCCAGAAACGCGGCGAAGCTGTCTTTCGCGGCCGGGCTCTTGAGTCCCTCCTGCGCGAGGCCCTGGAAATACAGCACCGGCGGGAAGTAGCGATAGGTTGGCCAGTCGTCGAGCCCGATGGCGGTGGCCTCACCCTTCCGCTTGATGGCGACATCAATCTCGGAGCTGGCCTCCGCAAACTGGTCGAGCGCCAGATACGTGCGGGCCATCAGCACATGACCGAGCCAGGTGTCGGCGAGCGACTGCGCCGCGCGCAGCGCGTCGAGCGCCAGGCGCGCCTGGTTCTGCGCCAGGTGTACCTCGGCGCGAACCAGGCCTGCATACGCGCGCGGGTCAGCGTCGATCTTGGCAGCCAGGCCGCTGGCGATCTTGAGCGCCGCCGAGGCCTTACCGGCTCGGGCCAGCGCGAGGGCTGCCGGCAGGGCCACGCTGTCGCTCTCCAACGCCGCCCGCTCTGCCTCTCGTGCCGCCGCCGCCGTGTCGCCGCGCGCAAGATGCGCCTCGGCGAGAGCCACACGCTTCTTCGCGACCGCGGTCACGTTCTTCGCGGCGGTGTCGGCTGAGATGCCCTCGTTCAGCAAGGCAATCGCGTCGGCCGTGCGGCCCTGGTAGAGGGCCACGTCGGCAAGGCCGGCGACGGCAAACGATGCGCCCGCCGCCGACATGCCCTTGAGCTTGGTGTAGGCCGCGACGGCCCCGGCGGGACGGCCGAGCCCGAGTTCGGACAGCGCGCGCGCCACGAACGCCTTGACGAACGTCGGTGTTGTCTTGAGCACCTCATCGCTCTCGGTAATGGCCGTCTCAAACTGGCCCGCGTACATCGCGTAGAGCGCCAGGTTGGACCGCGCACCCACGCTGCGCGACATCGCCGCCGCCTTGCGGCCTTGCTCGAGAGCCTGCGTCATGTTGCGCTCGTAGAAGTGCGCCAGGGCCAGGTTCTCCTGCCCGACACGGTCGCTCGGAAACGCTTCCAGGAGAGCGGTGTACTCCTTGATGGCCTCGGGCACTTTGCGCGCGAACAGGTAGTAACCGCCGCGCGTGCGGTACTTTTCGCGGTCGGTCATGCGGTCGAGGTGTGACAGGGCCTCCTTGTAGAAGTGTTCGGCCTCGTCGGTGCGCCCAAGGTTGGCGAGTTGGGCCGCCGCGCCCGAGTAGGCGCGGCCCATGCCCGGATCAAGCGTGATTGTCTGCTTGAACTGCTCGATCGCCTCCTCGCGCTGGCCAGCCACTTGCAGTTCCTGGCCCTTCGTATACGCGCGCGCCGCCTCGAGACTGGTCGCCGTAAACGTTTCGTTGGCCGCCGGACCATCCTTGGGTACCGCCGTATCGCCGAGCGCCGTGCGCACCTTGCCGGCCAGCGCGCCGACCGTCTCGAGGATCGCGGCCTTGCCGCTGGCGTCCGCCTCCAGGGTGTGGAGCGGTGGACCATCGGCGCTGCCAGACCCGAGCGCCCGCGCCGTAATGTGGAACCCCGATCCCCGCGCCTCGACCTCGCCAGCCAGCACGAGGCCGACGCCCTCGCGCACGGCGACGAGCCGGGCGGTCTTTTCATTGAGCTGGTCGCCGAGCTTGGCCGCCGCGGCCGCACGCAGGGCATCGCGACGCGGATAGGAGGTAATGAACGACGCGCCCTCGATGCCGAGGCTAAGCGCCTGTTCGACAACGCCGTCGAACACCGGGTCGCCGGTCTTGTTCTCGAAGTCGGCGATCAACACCGACACCGGCTCGCGCGCCGCCGCCGGCGCGCCGACGGTCGCGCCACCGCGATTGGAAATCATCCATCCGGCCGCGCCGCCGATGGCCACGATCAGCAGTGCCGCGGCCGCCAATTGCCACTTCGGCCGGGTCGGCGCGTCGTGGGCGACCACCTCGTGCGCGCCGGACCGGACGTGACCGTCCGGCGTCAATCGCTCCAGTGCCTTCACCAGCTCCGCCGTCGACGGATACCGGTTGTCGGCCGACGGCTGCAGGCACTTCATCACGACTTGCTCGACCGGCTCCGGGATGCCGGGATTGATGGTGCGCGGCGCCGGCGGAGACGCGGTCAGCCGGCCCAGCAGCTCGGTCATCGGGTTGTCGCGCTTGGCCAGGCGCTGGCGGCCCACCAGCATGTCGTAGACGATCAGGCCGAACGCGTATTGGTCCGCGCGCTGATCGACCTTGGCTCCCTGCGCCTGTTCCGGCGCCATGTATTCGAGCGTGCCAATCACCGATCCGGCGACCGTCTGGGTGCCGCCGGTCGCCATCGAGCGGGCGATGCCGAAGTCCATGATTAGCGCGTCGCCACCGTCGCGTCCGGTTGCCGCCAGTCCCTGGGCCGCCGAAGCCACCGGCGAAGGCGCCTCGATCATGATGTTCTCGGGCTTCAGGTCGCGATGGACGACGCCCTTCTCGTGCGCGGCCGCCAGGCCCTGCGCGATCTGATGCGCGATCTGAAGCGTTCGCGCGAGCGGCAAGGTGCCCGCCTTGCGCAACAGTTGGGCCAGCGTCTCGCCTTCGACGAACGGCATCGTCAGGTACTTGATGCCGTCGATTTCGCCCAGGTCGTGAATGCGGACGACGTACTTGTGGGTGACCTGGCGGGCGAGCACGAGTTCGCGCTTGAAGCGCTGCTCGAGTTCCTGGGCGGCAGTGGCATCGGACTGCGCGCCGGGTCTGATCACCTTGATCGCAACCGCGACGCCCAGTTCGTGGTCGAAGGCCTGGTAGACCGCGCCCATGCCGCCGATGCCGAGCAGGCGGATGATCGTGTAACGGGGGCCGATCTGTTGCCCGGCCTGGAACGGGCCATCACCGGCGCTGACACGGGGCCGCGGCGACGAGCCGTCGAGCGACGTCACCATTCCGGTCGGCGACATCGTCGGCGCATCGGCGACGGGAAGCGAACCGCCGAGGCCCGTCTCGGCCTCCGCCTCGCCTGGTTTGGCCACCGGGGCCAGGGGAGGGGCAATGGGCAGGCGCGTCGCGTCGGGTTCAACCACTCGAGGCAATACGGTGACGGGGTCGCCGCCGTCAGACGGCCTGAACGAGACATCCCCGAGCTGCGTGCCGCAATTGGGGCAGAACCCGGCCCCGTCCGGCACCACGCGGCCGCACTTGAGACACGTCGGAGTGGTAGAACGGCCAATCATTGCGGTGCTTTGGAGCGCCTATTATGGCGCACCTTGCACACTATTACGCCGCCAGCCGACTGGTCCCGCCGTAGCTTCAGGCGAAGGCGGAAGCCTTTTGGCGAAGGCGGCTATTTCGCCCGAACGTCGTAGGCGTAGACGTTGTCCTGGTCGCGGATGATCAGCAGACCGCCGCTGATAATCGGATGGCTCCACGTCGGCAAGCCGCTCTGCTGCGACAGCGTGAACCGGCCGTGTTCCCGGTAGCCCGCCGGCGAGGCCTCGGCCAGCCCGACGACGCCCTCCTCGCTGTAGAGATAGAAACGTCGGTCGGCGAAAATGAGCGACCCCTTGCCCACGCTGCGATCGCGCCACGCCATGGCGCCGGTATCGAACTTCAGCGCCGTGAGGATGCTGCTGGAAAATCCGTACAAGTGATCCTCAATCAACACCGAACTGGCGTGGTGATTGCGCATGTCGCGCGTGAAGTACACCTCGTTTGCCGACGCCAGGCTGCCGGCGGCGCGAATGTCGAGCAGCGCCGCGCCGGTGCCGTAGTCCGACGACAGGAACACGCGCGTGCCACGGACGATCGGCGTCGCGATGTTCGCGGTGCCGTTGGCCGCCTTGTTGTAGGACCACAGCAGCCGCCCGTCGCGCGGGTCGACGGCGAGCGTGCGCGAGCCGGTAAAGAAGATCACCTGGCTCAGGCTGCCGGTGCGCATCAACATCGGCGACGAGTAGCCGGCTTCATCCGAGTGGTTCTGCCAGAGGGTCGCGCCATCGGCCTTGGCAATGGCGACGATCGACGCGCGCGAACCGCCGGCGTTGACGAGTAGGCGATCGCCGACGATCAGCGGCGATTCGCTGTATCCCCAATAGGGATTGCGGCCGCCAAACTTCTGGACCAGGTTGATCGACCAGATGCGCTTGCCGGTCGCGTTCTCGAGACAGGTGAGATCGCCGCTGCCGCCGAGCACGTACAGCCGGTCGCCTTCGACCGCCGGCGTGCTGCGGGGCCCGTCGCCACGATCGTTCTCGTAGCGGCGGCCGTTCAGGTACTCCCACACCTTCTTGCCGGTGGCGCGATCGAACGCCATCACGTACTCGTTGCCGGCGCGCGCGCCGAGCGTGTAGAGGCGGCCGGCCGACGCTGAGAACGATGAGTAGCCGTTACCGGCGCCGCCCGTGCGCCACACCTGCGGCGGCCCCGCCTTGGGCCAGGCTTGCAGCAGTCCAGTCTCCTGCGAGATGCCGTCGCGGTTCGGCCCGCGCCACTGAAACCAGTCCGCTGGCGCGGGCACCTGGGTCAACACTGATGGCGCCAGCGCCAGCATCCCCGCTACGACCATCGTCCACAGCCGAGCTGTCATCAGTTTCTCCAGAGCCACAGATTACACAGATTACGCAGATGGGTCTGGTACTTAGACGCCGCAACGAGCGCAGGCGGCCGGTCGCAGACCGGCCATGTCGAACCCTTCGGGCCCGACGCCTGCGCGTCACAGGCATTCCAATCGGCGTCATCTGTGTCATCTGCGGCCCTGGTGTATTACGATCTGCGTCGTGAGACCAGCAGCATTTATCGGTGTCGGGGTTGCCATTCTCGTTGGTGTGGGCGTCGTGTTCATGGGGGGCAGGAAGGACCCGGAACCGGCTCCGGCCGCGGCGCCGGTAGCAGCACCCGCGGCGGCACCTGTGGCGCGCAAGGCTGAGCCGGCCCCGGCGCCGGCGCCAGCCGCGCCCGCGCCGCGCAAGGCCGCACCGAAGCCCGCCGCGCCGGCACCCGCGCCCGCCGCCGAAGCCGCGCCCACGCTGGCCTCGCTCACGCTCGAGTCCGACGTGCCGGGCGCCTCGGTGTTCATCGACCGCCAGTTCGTCGGCAACACGCCGCTCACGCTCGACAAGCTCGAGCCCGGCAGCAAGCGGCTGCAGCTCACCGCCACCGGCTTCGACAGCGTCCAGAAGACCGTCGACGTGGTGGCCGGTCCCAACGCCATCACCGTCCGCATCAAGGAAGTCAGCCTCAACGCGAAGGTCCCCGTGGTGCACAAGCACGCCATGGGCTCGTGCAACGGCACGCTGTCGGCGACGGTGGACGGCCTCAAGTACGAGACCGCCAACAAGGGCGACGCCTTCACCCTGACCTACGCCCAGGCCGAGCAGTTCGCGGTCGACTACCTGCAGAAGAACCTGCGGGTGAAGCAGAAGGGCGGCAAGACCTGGAACTTCACCGACAAGAACGACAACGCCGACGCGCTGTTCGTGTTCCACCGCGAGGTCGAAGCGGCCCGCAAGAAGCTGGCCGAGGGCTATACGGCGGTCCGCTAACCATCGTTTTTCCCGCAGGTTTGCCGCCAATTTACGTATTTAGCACCGCCAGCGCGGTTTGCTATCCTTGACCCCATGAAACGCATTCTCCTCTTCATCGCCACCAACCTGGCGGTCATGATCACGCTGTCGATCGTGCTCAGCTTGCTGGGCGTGACCGGCTACATCACGCCGTCGGGTCTCGACTACTCGGCCCTGATGGTGTTCTGCCTCGTGTGGGGCATGGGTGGCGCGTTCATCTCGCTGCAGATGTCGCGGTTCATGGCCAAGATGGCCATGCGCGTCCAGCTCGTCGATGGCAAGAGCGGCCAGCCCGAGCTCGACTGGCTGCACCAGACCGTCGGCAACCTCACCCGCAAGGCCGGGCTGCCGATGCCGGAAGTCGGCATCTACGACTCGCCCGAAGTAAACGCCTTTGCCACCGGTCCGAGCAAGAGCCGCAGCCTGGTCGCGGTCTCGACCGGGCTGCTGCGCTCGATGCGCCGCGAAGAAGTGGAAGGCGTGCTAGCGCACGAAGTCGCCCACATCGAGAACGGCGACATGGTCACCCTCACGCTGATCCAGGGCGTGGTCAACGCCTTCGTGATGTTCTTCTCCCGCATCATCGCCAACATCGTCCGGCAGATGGTCGACGAGAAGATCTCGCACCTGGTGTTCTTCGTGACGACCCTGGTGTTCGACATCGCGTTCGGCATTCTCGGCTCGATGGTGGTGGCGTGGTTCTCGCGCGCCCGCGAGTTCCGGGCCGATGCCGGCGGCGCGCGCCTGGCCGGCAAGGCCAACATGATTGGCGCCCTGCAGCGGCTGATGCAGAACAAGGACATGGTCGACACCTCGCAGCCGCAGCTGGCGACGATGAAGATCGCCGGCGCCAAGGGTGGGTTCATGTCGTTGATCTCGACCCACCCGCCGCTCGAAACCCGCATCGCGGCACTGCAGCAGGCGCAGATCCTGTAAAAAGGGACCTGCTCCGCTATTGCGGTTTGCGTAACAATAGGAGGGGCGAGTGCCCCTCTTATGGTTTCCGAGACTGTTGAAGCTGAAGGCCACCTGATCGACTCGGGCAATTTCCAGTCGATCCTCACCACCATTGTCGAGCACGGGTCCGAGTACGAGATCCTCCGCTTCGATGTCGGCCGCAAGAACGAACAAGGTTCCCACCTGACCCTGCGGCTGACCACCGACACGCCGGCGCGGCTGCAGGATCTGCTGTCGAAGCTGTCGGTGTTCGGCTGCTATGTGGAAGGCACGCCGGAAGTCCTGCTGCGGACGGCCGACATGGACGGCGCCGTGCCCGAGGACTTCTACTCCACGACCAATCACCGCACCTCGGTGTTCCTCGGCGGCGCGTGGGTGCCGGCCGACGATCAGCGCATGGACGCGGTGCTGATCGTGCGCGACGGCCGGGTCGCCTGCCGCAAGCTGCGCGACGTCAAGAAGGGCGACCGGGTGGTGTGCGGCATGCAGGGCATCCGCGTGGCGCCCGACGTGCAGCAGCGCGACAAGCCCAGCTTCGGCTTCATGAGCAACGAGGTGTCGTCCGAGCGCCGCGTCGAGACGGTGGTGGCGCGCGTCGCCGACATGATGCGGCAGGTCAAGGCGTCCGGCGGGCGCATTGCCTTCGTCGCCGGCCCCGTCGTCGTACACACCGGCGGGTCGCAGTACTTCTGCGAACTGATCCGCCTGGGCTACGTGGACGCGCTGCTGTCGGGCAACGCCCTCGCCGTCCATGACATCGAGGTCGCCTTGTCGGGGACCTCCCTCGGCATCGACCTGAGCAGCGGCCATCCGGTCGAGCACGGCCACCGCAATCACATGCGCGCGATCAACGCCGTGCGCCGCGCCGGCGGCATTGGCGCCGCGGTGGCGTCGGGCGTGCTGACCTCGGGGATCATGCACGCGTGCCACACGCACCACGTCCCGTACATCCTCGCCGGCTCGATTCGCGACGATGGCCCGCTGCCCGAGACGATGATGGACCTGATCGCGGCGCAGGAGGCGTACGGCAAGGCGCTGGCGAATGTCGAGGTGGTGGTGATGCTGTCGTCCATGCTGCACAGCATCGGCGTGGGCAACATGCTGCCGTCGTGGGTCAAGGTCATCTGCGTCGACATCAACCCCGCGGTCGTCACCAAGCTGTCGGACCGCGGGTCGACACAGACGGTTGGCGTGGTGACCGACGTGGGCCTGTTCCTCCACCAGTTAGCCGAAAGACTAAGACCGTAATGCACAAGACCCTGATCACGCCGTCGACGCTGGCCGAGCACGTGAACGATCCCAGCTGGGTCGTCATCGACTGCCGCTTCGACCTCACCGATCCGGACAAGGGCGAGTCGCAATACCGGGCGGGGCACATCCCGGGCGCGCGCTACGCGCACCTGGATCGCCACCTGTCAGGCCCGAAGACCGGCACCAACGGCCGGCATCCCCTGCCCGACACCGACGCGCTCCGCCGCACCTTCAGCGGCCTGGGAATTGGTCCCCACGTCCAAGTGGTGGCCTATGACGCCGACAGCAGCATGTACGCCGGGCGGTTGTGGTGGATGCTGCGCTGGATGGGCCACGATGCGGTGGCCGTGCTCGACGGCGGGCTGGCCCGCTGGCAGGGCGAGGGACACCCGGTGCGCGGCGGCGGGGAATCGTCCACCGGGGCGCACTTCCATGGCGCGCCCCGTCCGGGATGGCGGCTGACCGCGGACGATGTGGCGGGGGGATTGAATGACCCGTCGCGGCTGCTGGTGGACTCGCGCACCCCCGAGCGCTACCGCGGCATTGGCGAGACGCTCGACAAGGTGGGCGGCCACATCCCGGGCGCCGCCAACTACTTCTTTCAGCAGAACCTGGCCGACGACAAGACCTTCAAGGCGCCCGAAGTGTTGAAGGCGCAGTGGGCGCCGATCCTGCAGGGACGGGATCCCAAGGACGTCGTGGTCTATTGCGGCTCGGGCGTGACGGCGTGCCATAACCTGCTGGCCCTGGAACATGCCGGCATCCACGGCGTGAAGATCTTCCCGGGATCCTGGAGCGAGTGGAGTTCGGACCCGGCCCGGCCGGTGGCCACCACCGAAGATTAGGGAAATTGGGGGCCTGCCCCCCATTTCCACCAAATGGTGGATTGGGGACAGGCCTCGCCAACCCCTCGGGGGCCGTTCCCGTCCAATCCCCCATGACTCTTCGCATCCTGTTTACCCTGGCCATCCTGGCCGGCCTGGCCGCCGCCCCTAACGCCCAGACGTTCCGGTGGGAGCCAAACAGCCGGCAGAACAATGTCGCCGATCGCGTCGAGCGGGCCCTGGAACGGGCACGCCAGCGCGTTGACAGGCAGTGGAACCGCATCGAGCAGCAGTGGCAACGCCAGATCCAGCGCTCGCTACGATCGACCGATCAGCGCGCCGCGCAGATTGAACGGCAGGTTCGCCAGCGCGTCGAACGCCAGGTGAATGCGCAGGTACGCGCAGCCACCCGCGCCGCCCGCATCTACGACTACCGCTGGAACGACCGCTCGTTCAACTACAGCGGCCAGACCGGCACCGACGCCGACCCCTGCGCCGGCGGCCGCTCCGATGACGACGACAACCGGCAGCACTGCGAAGTGCGCGAGTCGACCATGCCGGCGGGTCCGCTGACCGTGGATGCCGGCGACAACGGCGGCATCACCGTGGAAGCATGGGACCGCAACGAGATTCGCGTCCGCGCGGTGGTGCGCGGCACGGCCCGCAGCGACGAACGCGCCCGCGAGATCGCCGACGGCGTGCAGGTGCAGTCGGGCGGCGGCCGCGTCTCGGCCACCGGACCCGATCGCGACAACCGCCGCGAGTGGTGGTCGGTGAGCTACCGCATCAACTTGCCGCGCCGGAACGACCTCGACCTCAACGCGCACAACGGCGGCATCACCATCACCGGCGTCAATGGCAACGTCAAGTTCGACACCACCAACGGCGGCGTCCGACTCACCGACCTCGCCGGCCGCGTCAACGGCTCGACGCGCAACGGCGGCCTCACGGTCAACCTGGGCGGCAGCAGTTGGGACGGCGAAGGCATTGATGTCGAGACCAGCAACGGCGGCGTCACCGTCGCGGTGCCCGACGGTTACAACGCGCAACTCGAAACCCGGACGGTCAACGGCGGCTTCCGTAGCGACATTCCCCTCACCATCCAGGGCGAGCTGTCGTCGCGCCGCGGCGTCTCGGCGCAACTGGGTTCCGGCGGCCCGACGGTGCGCGTGCGCACGACCAACGGCGGCCTGAAGATCGGCCGGCGGTAGCGGCAGGGCCGGCGGCTTCCGCCTTCGCGCGTTGCGCTACGGCGGACAAGCTGCCGGTGGGGCTCGGGCTGCGCCCATCGTAGGGCTCGGCCGCTTCGCGGCCTCGTGGGGGTCGCTTCGCTCCTGGGGATTACTTGCTCTCGTGGACCCGACGAGCGTAGCGAGCCCTACGAAGGCGAAGCCGAGCCCCACGAGCGGAAGCGAGCCCTTCCCTACTTCAGCTCCACGGGATCGCCGACCGCGATCTCCCCATCGTCGAGGACCTCGCCGAAGGCGCCGCCGCCCCAGGGCACGCTCATGGCCTGTTGCAGGCCGGGGGCGACCGCTTCCATCTGCTCGCAGGGCCGGGTTTCGCCGTAGATGCGAATGCGGATGGGGCCGACGCGGAGGATCTTGCCGCGAGCGTCGCTGAAGTCGATGTCCGACACCAGCAGGTTGGCGCGGCGCATGCGCGGGTCGGGGGTGGCACCGAGCGGCGCGGTGACAGCCTCCCAGTTCTTGTTCGACACGATCGTCACCTGCCGCTTGCCGCCCTGGTTGGCGTTGCCGACGATGCCCTTGCCCGCGACCACGGTCGCGGTCGCGGCCGGATCCATCGGGCCCTTGCGCATCCGCTTGATCCAGATCTGCGTCAGTTCGCTCACAGGGTGATTGTATCGGGGCCTGGCACGGTTACGTCTGAATCATGGCAGTCCTTGCAACGATTGCAGAAACTGCAACGAATTCGCGTGTAACCGTGCCAGGCCCCTTAACAACTAGAAGCTCGCCTTGATCCCCAGCTGAATAATTCTCGGGTCGTAGGTCGAGGTGATGGTGCCGAACCCGGCGGCGCTGCGGTTGCCGTTCGGGGCGCGGTAGTTGACGCGGTTCAGCAGGTTGAAGAACTCGCCGCGGAACTCCAGCGAGCTGTTGCGCCACGGCATCTGGAAGCGCTTCGACGCCACCAGGTCGACGGTCCAGGTCAGCGGCCCGCGCACGTTGTTGCGCGGGGCGTTGCCGAACGGCTGGCTCGGGTCGGTCGGGATCGTCACGTTGGTGCGGCTCAACCAGTTACTGATGGTGCGCTCGCCCTCGGGCACCAGCACCTCGCCCGAGACGTTCGGCCGGTAGTTGTTGGCGCCGCGGAAGTCCTGTTGGATGCCCGAGACCTGCTGGGCGGCGGTCGGCGTGTAGCGCAGCGTGACCTGCTCGCCCGGGACTACCGTGTTGATGCCGGCGAGCTGCCAGCCGCCGAGCAGCGCGTTCACGAACCCGTTGGCGTTCGCCATGAACTTGCGGTCACGTCCGAACGGCAGGTCGATGACGAAGCTGGTCGTGCTGTTGTACGGCTGGTGATACCCCGAGAGGCCGTAGTCGGCCTCGAGGTTGTTGAAGTCCTGCGGCGCCGGGAAGTTGCCGTTCGGGTTCTCGAGCGAGCCGGCGCCGTTGTCTTTCGACTCCGACAGCGTCAGCGAGCTCAGGATCGAGAGCCCGGCATTCAGGCGCCAATTGAACTTCGCCTGCAGCGATTGGTAGGCCGACTTGCCGCCGTCGAAGGCGTAGGTGATGTCGGCATACCCCTGGATCGGCCGCCGCTGCTGGAGGGTCAGCGTGCCGGCGGCGTTGTTGGGCGCGGCCTGGTTGTAGTTGGCGAAGAGCAGGAGGCCTTCTGCGCGATTGCCGACATACGCGACGTCGAGCAGCGCCCCCTGCCACAGTTCGCGTTGGACCGACGCGAACCAGCTGTGCACCTGGCTCGAGCGATAGTCGCTCGGCATGTAGGTGATGTTGGCCTTCAGCGGGTCGAACTTCGACGGGTTGGTCAGGTCTTCCGGATAGCCCTGCTGCGTCGTCCGGAAGTCCGGCTGGTTGGCGGTCTGCACCACCACGGCGTTGATTACCTGCGGGCCGTTGATCGGCAGCACGTTGCCACCGCCGGCGCGGTGGAAGTGGACGTAGCTGATGCCCCAGCCGCCGCGCAGCACCGTCTTCGGCGACAACGTGTAGGCCAGGCCCAGGCGCGGGGCGAAGTTGTTGCGGTCGGGGGTGATGGTCGATCGGTCCTGCAGCGAACCGTCTTTCGCCATCACCATCGACCGGGTCGCCGGATCGAAGTTCGACAGCACGTTGTTCTCTTCGACCCACGGCGTGGCGTACTCGTAGCGGAGACCGGCATTGAGGGTCAGGCGATCGTTGACCCGCCAGTCATCCTGGAGATAGAGGAAGTGCATGTTCTGCACGAGGTCGGCGACCAGGATGTTGCTGAGCGCATAGGTCGAGCGCAGGCCGAAGTAGAAGTCGGCCAGGTTGTACTGGTTGTTCGACGCTGCGCCGGCCGGGCGCGTGAACTGGCCGGCGTAGGAGTCGCGGCCGTAGAGCGGGTTGACGTCCTGCACCTGGGTCTTGATGTTCTGGAACTCGTAGCCGGTCTTGAGCGAATGGCGGCCCGACAGCCACGAGTAGTTCACCTTCGGGTTGAGCACGGTCGGGTACTGCCACTGCGGGTTGGTCGCCTGGCGCCCGAGTTCGGAAAGTCCGGTGATCTGCTGCGTGGGCAGGCCGCCGGCGACACGTGGGTCGGTCGGCAGGCCGCTGATGCCGTAGGCCTCGAGGGCCCCGGCCGTGCCGAGTGCCGCCGGATCCTTGCCACCTTCGGTGTTCGACCAGCCCATGCGGATCTCCAGCAACGAAGTTCCGCCAGGCTGCCAGGTGACGCCGCCCGAGAACTGGCGGTTGCTGACGTAGGTGGTCGAGTTGCCACCGCCGCCCGACGGCAGCGGAAGCGACGGCGTGTCGAAGATCTCGACGTCGCGCCAGCCGACGCGGCCGAACGCCGCGAGGCGCGGGCTGATCTGCACGTCAACCTTGCCGCCGGCCTTCGGCGTGTCGTTGGTCTGGTTGCCGAGCTGCATGTAGTTGTTGGCGGTGCCGGACGAGGTCGGCGCCGGCAGGTCGTTGAGCACCTTGCGCGCGAAGGCGCTCATCGGAATCGGCATCCCGGCTGGATACACTTCGCCGGTCAGGGGATTGCGAACGGTCACGGCCAGGATTCCCTGGCGCTGCGCCATGGTCGGTACCGTCGAAAATACGTTGCCGCCGCGCGTCTGCTTCAGCATCTCGAAATCGGTGAAGAAGAACGCCTTGTTCCTGACCATTGGGCCGCCCAGCACGCCGCCGTACTGGTCGCGATCGAAGGCGGGCTTGACGCCGTTGGCCGGCCGGAAGGCGCCGGTGGCGTTGAACTCGGTGCGGCGGGCGAACTCCCAGGCCGAGCCGCGGAAGGTGTTGGTGCCGCTGGCGTAGGCAACGTTCACGGTAGCGCCGGCCGAACGGCCGTACTCGGCGCTCATGTTGTTGGTCACGACCTTGATCTCGCCCACCGCATCGGGGGCGGGCTGCATCACCTGGTTCGAGAACCCCTGGTTGCTGGTGCCGTAGGCGTTGTTGTCGACGCCGTCGATCAGGAAGTTGTTGAAGGTCGAGCGCAGGCCGTTGATGTTGAACGAGCCTTCGCGCGAGGTCCCAATCGACGACTGCCGCGCGCCCGGCGACAGCAGCGTCAGCGCCGAGTACTCGCGGCCGTTCAGCGGCAGCGCGCGGGTCTGGTCGGCAGTGATGATCTGGCTGCGATCGCTCGAGTCGGTCTGCAGCAGCACCGCGCGGGCGCTCACTTCCACCCGCTCGTTCAACTGGCCGACGGCCATGCTCAGGTCGACGCGCTGGCGGGCGCCGACCGTGACCTGCACGTTGTCGACCAGCGCCACCGAGAAGCCGGCCTTTTCGGCGGCAATCACGTAGACGCCAATGCGCACGTTGAAGAATTCGTAGCTGCCGTTGGCGTCGCTCATGCGCTCGGCGGTGACACCGGTCTGGGTATTGGTCAGCGTCACCTTGGCGCCGGGCACGACGGCGCCGGTGGAGTCTTTGACCAGGCCGACGACGGTGGCGGTTTCAAACTGCCCGCCAAGGGCCTGGGTGGGAGTGGCCAGGGCAAGAAGTGCAGCTAGTACAAGCAGTACTCGTCTCATCGTTTATCCTCGACGAGACGGTAGCAACTGCCGTTGAACGCGGCGTGACGCGCCGGCGACGACGCCGTAACGGGGATCAGGGACGCCCTGATCCCCGATCCCCGATCCCCGATCCCTGATCTACGCCATCTGCGTCGCCACCGGAGTCACGGCGTCCTGGTCCTGCTCGCCCGTGCGAATGCGGTAGATCTTCTCGATCGGCAGCACCAGGATCTTGCCGTCACCCACTTCGCCGGTGCGCGCCGCGGCCAGGATGGTGTCGATGGTCGGCTGCACGAAGTGGTTCGAGACGCCGATCTCGATCCGCACCTTTTCGGACAGCGCCATCTTGACGCTGGTGCCGCGGTAGTTCTCGACGTGCTCGATCTCGCCGCCGTGGCCCTGGACGCGGCTGATGGTCAGGCCGCGGACCTCGGCATGGAACAACGCCTCGAGCACGTCACTCAACTGTTCGGGTCGCACAATCGCCACAATCAACTTCACAGCCCGCCTCCTTCCACAACCGCCACCACGGCCCGCCCCTTCGCCAGCGAGCCGTCGCTCGGCGTGACCAGGATGGCGCCATCACCCGCCGTGTAGGCCTCTTCGCCGTGGTCGTTGACATCCAGGCCGACGCCTTCGAGGCGCCCGACCGCGCGCAGCGACATCACCAACCCGAGGACCTTGAGGATGACGAAGGTCGCCACGCCGCTGTACGCCAGCACCGCCAGCACGCTGTAGATCTGCGTCAGCACCTGTCCGGGATTGCCGCCGATCAACCCGTTCGCGCCGCCGCTCCACGCCGCCTCCGCGAACACGCCGGTCAGGATGGCACCGGTGGCGCCGCCCACCCCGTGCGCGGCCACCACATCGAGCGAGTCATCCAGCTTCGTCCGCGCCCGCAGGATCAGCGCGAAGTAACTCGGCACCGCGCCGATCGCGCCAAGCGCGAGCGCCGACGCCGGGCCGATATAGCCGGCCGCCGGCGTCACCACGACCAGGCCCACGACGATCGCCGTGGCGGCGCCGATGGCGGTGACGCGCCCGCCGCGAATGAGGTCCAGCACCGTCCAGACGGCGAGCGTGGCCGCCGGCGCCAGCATCGTGTTGGTAAAGGCCAGGGCCGCCGCCGGCGTCGCGCCAAGCGCACTGCCCGCGTTGAAGCCGAACCAGCCAAACCACAGCAGGCCGGCGCCCAGCAGCGTGAACGGCACGTTGTGCGGCAGGATGGCGTGGCGGCCGTAGTCCTTGCGCGGACCGACCACCATGGCCGCGACCAGCGCCGCCGAGGCGGCATTCACATGCACCACCGCGCCGCCGGCAAAGTCGAGCGCGCCGGCGGTGGCGAGAAAGCCGCCCCCCCACACCCAGTGCGCGACCGGCGCGTAGACGCCGAGCACCCACAGCACGATGAACACCAGGTACGGGCCAAAGCGCATGCGCTCAACGACCGCGCCCGAGATGAGCGCGGCGGTGATGATGGCGAAGGTGCCCTGGAACGCCATGAACAACAGATGGGGAATGGTGCCCTGCGCTGCCATGCCGACGCCCTGCAGCCCGGCAAACGCAAACGACCCCACCACCGGCGAGCCCGGCGCAAAGGCCAGCGAGTAGCCCACGAGCGCCCACACCACGGCCACCGGGCCCAGCGCGATAAAGCTCATCATCATCGTGTTGAGCGCATTCTTCGATCGCACCATGCCACCGTAGAAGAAGGCCAGCGCCGGCGTCATCAGCAGTACCAACGCGGTGGACACGAGCATCCACGCGATATCCCCGTTGTTCATTCACCATCCTCCAAGAAAGACACGCCCACCCCGCAGGCGCTGCCGGGGTGGCTGCAAGATTGGTGCACAGCACCACGAATGGTGCAGCGGCGCAGCTAAGCGCCGACGAACAAAGCAGTTGGAGTTAGTTATTCAGAAACGAACGGGGATACTTGCAGCCTACATATATGTCGGACAATTATTTTGATCCGACAAACATGTTGGGCTTCGCCACGGGACGAAACCGGCCCGGATCGAGGCCCAGCCGCCGTACCTTGTAGGCCACCACCCGCTCGCTCGAATCCAGCAGCCGCGCCGCGCGCGCGACGTTGCCCCGCGCCGACTTGAGCGCGTCGAGAATCAGGTCGCGCTCCAGGCTGACCACCGCCTCTTCGAGCGAGACCCGCGGCAGCGTGCCCGACACTTCCGCCGTCTGCAGCGTCGGCGGCAGGTCGTGCGCGTGCATCACGCCGCCCGACGACACCAGCACCGCGCGCTCGACCACGTTCTCGAGCTCGCGCACGTTGCCCGGCCAGTGATAACTCATCATCAGGTCAATCGCCGTCGTCGCGATCCGCCGCACTTCCTTCTCGTGCAGGCGGGCGTATTTCTCGACGAAGTGATCGGCCAGCAGCAGGATGTCGGACTTGCGCTCGCGCAGCGGCGGCGCATAGACGCTGAAGACGTTCAGGCGGTAGTAGAGGTCTTCCCGGAAGGTGCGCTCGCGGATGGCCGCTTCCAGGTCCTTGTTGGTGGCCGCCATCAGCCGCACGTTCACCTTGATCGGCTGGGTGCCGCCCAGCCGCTCGATCTCCCGCTCCTGCAGGACGCGCAGCAGTTTGACCTGCGTGCCAGGCGTCAGCTCGCCGACCTCGTCGAGGAACAGGGTGCCGCCGTTGGCCAGCTCGAACTTGCCCTTCTTCGTCGTCTTGGCGTCGGTGAACGCGCCCGGCTCGTAGCCGAAGAGCTCCGACTCGACCAGTTCCTCGGGCAACGCACCGCAGTTCACCTTGACGTACGGCTTGTTGGAGCGCGGCGAGTGGTAGTGCAGCGCGTGCGCGATCAGTTCCTTGCCGGTGCCCGACTCGCCGCGAATCAGCACCGTGGTGCTGGCCGCGGCCACCTGCGCCATCTGCTCGTAGAGCGTCTGCATGGGCCGGCTGGTGCCGACGATGTTCCGGAAGTCGTAGCGCTCCTTCAGCTCCTGGCGCAGTTGCGTGTTTTCCTGCTGCAGCCGCTGCCGCTCCGACTGCACCAGCCGCTCGACGCGCACCGCCTGACCGACCATGGTGCCGGTAACCACCAGCAGTCCACAGGTGTGCGCGAGCGAGACGTCGGCGCGGTACGGCAGCATCACGCCCAGCGCACCCTGCGTGCGGCCGCCAACCGGCACCGGGACCGAGATGAACGACGACTCGCGCCCGGCACGCGGGCGCGTGCCGGGGCGATTGGCGAACAGCGGCTCGCGGCTGACGTGCGGTACGATCACCGGCCGACCCGTCTGCACCACGCGCATCGTGATGCCTTCGCCCAGCCGGTAGCGCGCGCGCTGCTGCCCCTGCCAGGCAACGCCGGTGGCGGCGACGACGCGCAGTTCCTCGTCGGTCTCGTCCCTGAGCCAGACGCCGACGCTGGTGGCCCCGACGAGATCTTCGAGGTGTTCGACGACCCGCGCCAGCGCGCCGCGCAGGTGCGTAGCCGCCGCCAGCACCCGGCCCAGCTCCGCCAGGGCGGTCAGTTCGCCGGTTGGGCCGTCATGACGGGCTCGTGGCATGAGGCGTATTCAACAGAAGTGGTGCCTGTCCTGTCCAATACGACAAAATTGTCGGAACCATCCAGAATCCGACAATTCTTGCGGATGCGGTCAGTAGGCGAACCCGATCCCGACCGTGCCCATCGTCCGTGTTTTCTGGTCGCCGTTGAAGAACGCGGTGTGATCGCCGAGCTTCTGGAATTCGACGCCGCCGTGGATGTTCCACGACCCATACCGCGTCGTCGAGCCGAGCGGCACGGTGACGATGGCCGCGGCGCTCATGAAGCCGAAACGTTCATCCACGCCGTCCACCTCGTAGTAGTGGCCGAGACTCAGGCCCACCTTTACGGGCACGGCGACGCTGGCTTTCGAGAAGGCATAGCCCGGGGCGATGCCCAGTTCGAAGTAGGTGCCGGCCTTGGTGCCGCCGTCGGCCTGGCCGGCGCCGGGCGACGCGCCGAACTCACGCGCGAGCAGGGCGTATGGCTTGAACGCGGCCTTGCCCTGGCTGGCGCTGTCGTCGACCGCCAGCTTGACGCTGATCTCCTTCACCGAGGTGAAGGTGTTGTTGGGACTCGTGTAAGCCGTGTAGGTCGTCGCCAGCGCGACCCCGCCGCCGAAGCCGAAGCCAAGCGTGGCGTAGAAATCCGACTCGTACCACAGCTTCTTGCTCGGACCATCGGCGCCGGTATCGCCGGTGTGCTGGCTGTTCCAGGAGCCGACGTTCAAGCCCACGCTCTTGACCGCGCCATCACCCGAGTAAGCAGCAATTCCGAGGTCGGCCCACGGCCACGTGGCTACGCCGGTCGAGTGCTGCCGGATGCCGCGGAACATGTACGTGCTCTGGAAGTCGAAGCCGCCCGATACCGAAACCGCACCGGGATTGGGATCGGCCGGCTCCTGGGCCGCGCTGCTGCCGGCGGCCGTGGCCTCGGGCGCCGACTGGGCGTGTGCCGTGCCGGTGACTGCTGCCAACGCTAGAGCCAGCGACGAGACGTGCATGATGGAGCAACGAACAAAGGGGACGTGAATGCGAATCAAAGTGAGCCTCCTGGCGGAGGCCTACTCCACGCTGCGTGCCAGCGCGGTAACGATGGCGGTCGATGGCAGCTAACTCGTAATCATGCAGCTACTTGGCTGGAGCGACCGCATCCATGCGGTGGACGCATGGAGACAACCCCGTGACTTTTGGAGACACTTGCGACAAATCTGTCGGCTGGCTAGAGCCCGAGCATGGCCATGGGCAGCCATTCCTTGAGCTTCGCCGCGTGGGGTTTCACGAGCGCGATGTTGGCGGCGGGCACGTCCGGCCGCGGCACGTCGGGAATGGCGACGCCGGTCTGCTTCGCGCTGTCGCGCGCCATCGCCTCGATCGCCGACGTGTCGATGCTGCCGGCCAGCTGCATGCCGGCCGCTTCGTAGACGCGCAGGCGGACCCACGAGAACTCTTCGTCCGAAAACTTGTGGACGTTGAGGGCGTTGACGTGGGCCTTGCGCGCCTCGAGGTAGATGCTGGTGAAGTCAGAGAAAATGGTGCTGAAGTCGCTGAACGACCAGTCGGCGCGGTCGGCGTCCGCCTTCTTCCTGAACGCTTCCGACTTGGCCTCGAAAGCAGTCCACCGGTCGCCGAGCTCCGATCGCACGCGCGCCTGCACGGCCAGGAAGCGATCGAGCTGCAACTCCGTCAACTGGCCATTGGCGGGCGGGGAGTACGGGGCCTGGTTCCTGACCTGCTCGCTAAGCGTTGCCAGTTCGCGGGCGCGCGCCATGAAATCGGCGGCGCTGTCGAACATGGGCCGCGCGGCGCGATAGGCGTAGTAGCCGGCCACGCCGAGGCCGACTATCGCGATGACCAGCACGATCAGGCAGCCGCCGAGAAGTTTCTTCATACGGTGTCAGACACCGTTACAGAATTTGCCATCATCAAAGTGTCCCATAAGGTGGCAAATATTGTAACGGTGTCTGACACCGTCATTCACGCAGATACCTCACCTGCGCCGTGGCATGGCGCTTCACCTGGCCGCAAATGATGTCGCACAGGGTGAACACCGCCGGGTCGGCGATCTCGTAGATCACGAACAGGCCGTTGCGCCGCCGCGACACGAAGCCGCTGGCATGCAGCAACTGCAGGTGCTTCGACAGGTTGGCCTGGTTCAGCCCGGTCTCGTCGATCAACTCGCTCACGTTCAGCGGGCCGCCGCGCAACGCGTTCACTACCCCAAGGCGCGCCGGTTCCGAAAGCACCTTGAAGCGCTGGGCGACCAGGCGAAGGGTGTCAGGCCCGAGCGGCTTGTTGCTCATGACGGCCTTCCACCGGGAGACCCGCGGCCGTCCACGCCTCGAAGCCGCCGGTAAGATTGGTCACATTCGGGAAGCCGAGACGTTCAAGAAGTGACGCGCCAATGGCGGAACGGCTGCCGGCCTGGCACTGCAGGACGATGGGCTTGTTCGTGGGCAGGCTGCGACAACGGTCCGCGAGGTAGCCGAGCGGGACGTGGATGGCGCCGGGCAGGTGCCCGCTCGCCCATTCGTTGGCGCTGCGGACGTCGACCACCGTGACCGCGCCCGTGGCGGCCTTCGGCTGCAACTCGGCGACGCTCATCTGCGGCGTGCGGCGGAGCACCGCACTGCCGGTCACGGCCGACGTGCCGAGCCAGCCGGTGATGCGGTCGATGCCGATCAGCGCCAGTAGTCGCGACACTTCAGGCAGGCGTTCGGCGGTCGCATCATCAACGATCAGGTAGAGATCGGCGGTCGACGGCACCAGCCATCCCGCCCAGGTCACAAACGATGCATTTAGCGGGATGTTGAGCGTCCCCGGCACGTGCTGCTCGGCGAACTGCGCCGACGGCCGGGTGTCGATCACCAGCTTGCCGGCGGCAAGCAGCTCCACCAGCTTGTCGTCGGCCAGCTTCGGCGGCGCCTGGTGGGGTCCGAGCACGACCGGGCCCACCTTGTTCACGCGCTTCATGTTGGCGAAGTAGGCCGGCGGTTCGGGCTGGCCTTCGAGCACCCGCTCGACGAACTCCGCTTCGGTCTTCACGTTGAAGGCCCAGTTGAAGCGGCGTTCGTAGCCGAGCGTCGACGACGGAATGGCGCTGATGCCCTTGCCGCACGCGGATCCGGCACCGTGACCCGGCCAGATTTGCAGCCAGTCCTCGCGCGCGGCGAACTTCTGCAGGCTCTTCCACAGTGTCCGTGCGCCGGCCTCCATCGTCCCCTTGATGTTGGCGGCCCGCTCCAGCAGGTCGGGACGGCCGACATCGCCGACGAACACGAAGTCGCCGGTCACCGCGGCAATCGGCTGATCGGCGGCGGCGCCGTCGGTGATCAGGAACGACAGGTGTTCCGGCGTGTGCCCCGGCGTGTGCAGCACGTCGACGCGGATGTTGCCGATCTGCAGGCGATCGCCATCGTGCAGCGGCTTGCCTTCCGCGATGAAGGAGTACTTCCAGTCCGCATCGCCTTCGTCCGACAGGTACATCGTCGCGCCGGTGCGGTGCGCGAGTTCGCGCGAGCCCGAGACGTAGTCGGCGTGGATGTGGGTTTCGGTGATGTGCGTGATCCGCAGGCCTTCTTGCGCGGCGGCCTCGATGTACTGGTCGACGTCGCGATTGGCGTCGATCACGATGGCTTCGCCGTTGGCGTTGCAGCCAATCAGGTAGCTGGCCTGGGCGATGGACGGTTCAAAGAAGCGTTTGACGAACATGGTGACTCCTTGTTCACGAGCGAATGAGCACGTACGATCCCAGGACCACGAGCGTGGTCGCAAACACTTGTTGCAGGCGGTGCTGCGGCAGGCGGTGCGCGACCATGCCGCCGGCCAGGGTCCCGACGGCCGCGGTCATGGCAAACGGCACGATGAACGACGGCGTCAGCGGCGTGTTTCCCAGGTAGCCGGCCAGGCCCGAGAGCGCCGCCATGGTGATCACAATCAGCGAGGCGCCGGCCGCCTCGCGCATGGGCAGGCGCGCCACGATGACCAGCGCCGGCACGATCAGGAAGCCGCCACCCACGCCGATCAGGCCGGTGAGGATGCCGAGCGGGAAACCCAGCAGCAGCATCACCGCCAGCGGGCGGCGTTGGCCGGGGGTGGAGTGGGCCGCCGGGCGCCAGATCATCAGCGCGGCAGCCACCAGCATCACGACGCCGAGCAGCCGCAACTGGGTAGCATCGGCCAGGCGGGCGCCGGCGAAGCCGCCGATCAAGGCACCCACGGTCGCCGCGGCGCCAACCACCAGTCCCGCCGCCAGCGGCAGCGTACCGCGCATGAAGGCGCCCACGGCGCCGAACGAGGCGGCGGTGGCCACCATTGCCAGGCTGGTGACGACGGCCTCTTTGGGCGGGAAGTGCAGCAGTATCGTGAGCGCCGGCACGGCCAGGATGGAGCCGCCCGCGCCGAGCGCGCCCAGCACGAGGCCGATGCCAATCGCGAGGCCCAGGGCCATCAGCGTCATATGTCCATATGAGTATACAGCAATATGAAAGGCTCAGCGGCGCGCAGGCTTCGTAGGGCTCAGATCCCGAACACATCCCGGTAGAACGCCAGTTCCTCCTCGAGCGCGCGGATGATGTTCTCGGCCTTGCGGAAGCCGTGCTGCTCGCCGTCAAACGTCACGTACTTCACCTTCAGGCCTTTCTTGCGGACCGCGTCGGCCATCATCGCCGACTGGTTGGGCGGCACCACCTTGTCGTCGAGCCCCTGGAACAGGATGATCGGGCACGACAGGCGATCGGTGAAGTGGATCGGCGAGCGCTGGACATAGACCTCGCGCGCCGCGGGATACGGACCGATCAGCGACTCGTTGTAGCGCGACTCGAACTTGTGGGTGTCCTGCTGGAGCACCTCGAGGTCGCTGATGCCGTAGTAGCTGGCGCCGGCCTTGAACGTCTGGTGGAAGGTCAGCGCGGCGAGCGTGGTGTAGCCGCCGGCGCTACCGCCGCGGATGATCAGGCGCGCCGGATCCGCCTTGCCGGCTGCCACCATCGCCCTGGCGCCGCCGACGACATCGTCGACATCGGCAATGCCCCACTGGCCGTTCAGCCGCTCACGATACGCGCGGCCGTAGCCCGTGCTGCCGCTGTAGTTGACGTCCAGCACCGCAAAGCCGCGGCTGGTCCAGAACTGGAACTTCGCGTCGAGCACGTCCAGCGTGGCGCCGGTCGGACCACCATGCGTGAGCACGAGCAACGGCGGCCGCTCGCCCGCCGGTGCCGTCACCTCGGGATTGGCCGGCGGATAGTAGAAGGCATGCACCTCGCGTCCGGACGCCGTATAAGTGATCGCCTCGGGCACCGAGATCCACGCGGGATCGATCGCCTCTGCCGATGCGGACCGTAGTACCTGTACCGCACGATCCGCGAGCGTCAGGCGCATCACCGCGCTGGCCTGCGTCGGCGATCCGCCAATGAAGTAGATGGCCTCGGCGGTCGCTTGTATGGACTCGAGCGGCTCCACCGGCAGGGCGACCGGAGTGAATGCGCGGGAGTGCGTGTCGATCAGCGCCAGCTTCCAGCGTCCCTCGGCCGTGTAGGTCGCGGCGATGCGATCGGCCGAGACGAACGCATAGGTGACCATGCTGAACGTCCACTGCGGCTTGCCGAACTCCGCCGCCATCGCATGCACGATCTCGACATCGTCCTGGAGGCGATAGAGGTTCCACCACCCCGATCGATCGGAGACGAAGTACAGCGTACCGTCAGGCGACCAGGCGGGCTGGAAGATCGACTCGGCCGCGCCGCCGGCGATGGTCTGCACCGGCCCCAGCGTGCCGTCGGCAGTGAATCGCGCGATGCACAACTGCGTGCCGTCCCAGGGCATGTTGGGGTGATGCCACTGCAGCCACGCCAGCGAGGCGCCATCGGGGCTGATGATTGGATCGGAATAGAAGTCGGCGCCCGCGACCAGCACGGTGTCAGGCACCGCTGAAGGGTTGCCTCCACTGGCAGGGCCGGTTGCGACAATGGTGTTCACCGGCTCGCCCGGTTTCGAGTGGTCCTCGCGAACGCTGATTAGACGATCGCGCGCGCGGTCAACGCTGAAGTCGGCGAAGAAGCATCCGGCCGCAGTGATCGGTTGCGGTGATTCGTCCGGCGCCTGGCGATAGATCCGCTGGTCGGCAAAGTTCGTGAAGTAGATCGTCCCGCGGTCGACGCAGTAGGCCGCCCCGCCGTACTCGTGCACGCGGGTGCGCACGTTGAAGGCCGGCGGCGTCACGTCGGTGACTTCGCCCGACGGCCCGCGCTTCACAATGACGTAGCGGCCGCCCTCGGACGCCCTCCCCTCCACCCAGTACACATCGGCCGCGTCCAGCTGTATGTGATCGAGCCGCAGGGCCCCGGCTGTCATGCGGGCCGCTGTGAGCGGCGACGGCCAGGCGCCGTACGGGAGAGTGGTAGTCATCGCAGTACGCAGATTCTGAGTCATTCTCGCACTTTCGGTGCCTGGCACCTTTACAAGCAAAGACGACGACAAACTATTACGAATCGCGCGCCAGTTTGAGGGCGCATCCAACTTACGCAAACCGTAAAAGGGGAGCAGGTCCACTTATACTCTCCGCATGCGTGTGAAACTGCGTTCGCTCTCGTTCGTTCTCGTCCTCCTGCTCTCCCTGGCCGCGCCGCAGGCCCAGTCGCCGGCCGCGCCCAAGGTCACCACCCCGGAACAGTTTTTCGGCCACAAGATCGGCGCCGACTACGTGCTTCCGAACTACACCAGGTTCACCGAGTACGTGCGCAAGCTCGACGCCGAATCGGATCGCATGACGGTGCAGTCGATCGGCAAAACCGCCGAGGGCCGCGACCAGTTGATGGCGATCATCACCGCGCCCGAGAACTTCAAGAAGCTCGAACGCTACAAGGAAATCTCGCGCCGGCTGTCGCAGGCCGAAGGGCTGACCGACGACCAGGCCAAGGCGCTGGCCCGCGAAGGCAAGGCCGTGATCTGGATCGACGGCGGCCTGCACGCCACCGAGGTGCTCGGCGCCCAGCAACTGACCGAGACCATCTACCAGTTCGTCAGCAAGAACGATGACGAGACGCTGCGCATCCTGAAGGACGTGATCATCCTGGCGACCCACGCCAATCCCGACGGCATGGAACTGGTCTCGAACTGGTACATGCGCAAGCCGAACGAGAAGGAACGCAGCACCGGCCAGTTGCCGCGCCTCTACCAGAAGTACGTCGGTCACGACAACAACCGCGACTTCTACATGATGAACCAGCCCGAATCCACCAACATGAACCGGATTCTGTATCGCGAGTGGTTCCCGCAAATCATGTACAACCATCACCAGACCGGCCCGACCGGCACGGTGATGTTCTCGCCGCCCTTCCGCGATCCCTTCAACTACGTCTATGACCCGATCGTCGTGAACACGCTCGACCAGGTCGGCTCGGCCATGCACACCCGCTTCGACGCCGAAGGCAAGCCGGGCGTGACGACCAGGTCGGGATCGAATTACTCGACCTGGTGGAACGGCGGCCTGCGGACCATGGCCTACTTCCACAACCAGGTCGGCCTGCTGACCGAGAGCATCGGCAACCCGACGCCGGAAACGATCGGCTTCGTGCCCGACCGCGTGATCGCGCGCGGCGACCTGCCCTTCCCGATCACCCCGCAGGTGTGGCACTTCCGCCAGTCGATCGATTACTCGATCACCGCCAACTACGCGGTGCTCGACTTCGCGCAGCGCTATCGCGAGAACCTGCTCTACAACATCTACCTGGCGGGCCGGAACAGCATCAACCGCGGCAACACCGACAACTGGACCGTCTACCCGCGCCGCATCGCGGAGGTGAAGGACGCCATCGCCAGGGACCAGAAGGTCGACGGCGCCACCGACTCGCGCATGGTCTCGGGCGGCCGCATCGCCACCGTCCCCGAGAAGTACTACGCGATTGTCCGCAAGCCCGAATATCGCGATCCGCGCGGCTACATCCTGTCGGCCGATGAAGGCGACTTCCTGACCGCCACCAAGTTCGTCAACATCATGATCAAGAGCGGCCTCACCGCGCACCGCGCGACCGCGCCGTTCGCGGTCGCCGGCAAGCAGTATCCGGCCGGCTCCTACGTGTTCAAGGCGGCGCAGGCGTTCCGGCCGCACCTGCTCGACATGTTCGAGCCGCAGGATCACCCGAACGACTTCCAGTATCCCGGCGGCCCGCCCATTCCGCCGTACGACAGCGCCGGCTGGACGCTCGCCTTCCAGATGGGCCTGAAGTTCGATCGCGTGCTCGAGGCGTTCGATGGCCCGTTCGAGAAGATCGCCGACGTGATCAAGCCGGCCCCCGGCAAGGTGACCGACGCGGCCGGCGCGGTCGGCTTCGTCGTCAATCACAAGAACAACGACGCGTTCATCGCCATCAACCGGCTGATGAAGGCCAACGAAGAGGCCTTCTTCGTCGGCGATCGCGGCTACCAGAGCACCGACGGCACCGGCGTGATCTTCATCACGGCCAAGCCGACGACGAGGGCGGTGCTGGATAAGGCGGCTGCCGACCTGGGCCTCAACTTCACGGCGGTGACGCAGCGTCCGGCCGGCGCGATGTACAAACTCACCAGGCCGCGCATCGGGTTATGGGATCAGTACGGCGGCTCCATGCCGTCGGGACACCTGCGCTGGCTGCTCGAGCAGTTCGAGTTCGAGTTCGAACGCGTCTTCCCGGCCGCGCTCGATGCCGGCAACCTGAAGGCGAAGTTCGACGTCATCCTGTTCCCCGACGGTGGCATTCCCGAAGCTGACGGCGGTGGCGGCGGATTCGGCGGGCGTCAGCCAAACCCGCAGGACATTCCCGAAGAGTTCCGCGCGCACCTGGGCCGCGTCTCGATCAAGCAGACCGTGCCGCAACTGAAGGCGTTTGCGGAAGCCGGCGGCGTGCTGGTGGCGTTCGGCGGCTCGGCCGTCCTCGGTCATCACCTTGGCCTGCCCGTCAGCGATCACCTGGTCGAAGTCGGCCAGGATGGCGCGGAACGGGCGCTGCCGGGCACGAAGTACTACATCCCCGGCTCGATCCTCAGCATCGCCGTGGACAACACCAACCCGGTCGCCTTCGGCCTCGACAAGAAGGTCGACGTGTTCTTCGACAACAACCCGGTGATGGAGCTGGCGCCGAACTCGTCGCTGCTCGGCGTGAAGCCGGTGGCGTGGTTCGACACCAAGAACGCGCTGCGCTCGGGATGGGCGTGGGGCCAGCACTATCTCGAAGGCGGCACCGCCGCGGTCGAGGCGCAGATCGGCAAGGGCAAGGTGTTCCTGTTCGGACCCGAGATCACCTTCCGCGCGCAGCCGCACGGCACGTTCAAGTTCCTGTTCAACAGCATCTACTACGGCACGTCAGTGGCGTCGGGGGCTGCTGGCACGACCACGATGCAATAGCAGTAGGCCTGGGACTTGGGGCTTGGGGCTTGGTTTTCAAGCCTCAAGTCTCAAGCCACAAGCCATGCAGGGCACTTACAATGCCCCCATGCCGCCTCTCGAGACCATCTTCTCCTTCGCCTCCTTCATCGCCATGTTCGGCTGGATCCTCCTGGTGGTCCTGCCCGCCGACCCCCGCGTCAAGCTGCTGACCGCCGTCATCATCCCGATGACGCTATCGGCCATCTACCTGGTCTTCATCTACCTGCACTTCAGCGGCGCGCCCGGCGGCTTCGGCTCGCTCGCGGAGGTGAAGACGCTGTTCGGGAAGGACGAACTGCTGCTGGCCGGCTGGGTCCACTACCTGGCGTTCGACCTGTTCATCGGCGCCTGGGAAAGCCGCGACTCGCAGCGCCTGGGCATTCCGCGGCTGGTGATGGTGCCCTGCTACATCATGACGTTCATGCTGGGCCCCATCGGCCTGCTGTTCTACTTCGCCATCCGGACCGCGAAGACGAAGGCGCTGGACCTGGAGGCGGCGTGATCGCCGAGCTGCGGGCCCGCGATCCGCTGCTGTTCTGGACCGGCGCGCTGATGTTGCTCGGCCTACTCGTCGTCACGCTGCTGTCGATCAGCGACCAGCGGCTCATCCTCGGCATCAACCCGTGGATCAAGCCCATGAAGTTCCTGATCTCGATCACGATCTTCCTGTGGTCGATCGCGTGGTTCATGCCCGAGACCGAGCCGGACGGGGTGCGCCGCGAACTGGTGCGCTGGACCGTGACCGTCGCGATGGTCATCGAGATCGCGCTGATCGGCATGCAGGCCGCCCGCGGCACCACCTCGCACTTCAACGCCGCCACGCCGTTCGACGTGGCCGTCTTCAACATCATGGGCGCGGCCATCACCGTGAGCAGCATTGCCGTGGTGCTGTTCCTGTGGATCCTCCGCCGCGACACGCCGTCGCAGCGGGCCGGCTACCTGTGGGGCGTCCGCATTGGCGTGGCGCTGTTCATCCTGGCGAGCATGCTGCCGGGCTTCCTGATGGTGGGCAACAACGGCCACTCCATTCCGGGCCCGGACGGCGGCGCCGGGTTGCCGTTCGTGAACTGGTCGGTCGAGTTCGGCGACCTGCGCACGGCACACTTCTTCGGCATGCACGCCCTGCAGGCTCTGCCCGTCCTGGGCTTCCTGCTCGATCGCACGCTCGGTTCCGACCAGCCGAGCGATTTCGTTCCCACCGCGCGAAACGTGGTGATCGCCGTCGGCATCTTATGGTTCGTCGTCACGGGCGCGCTGCTGGGCATCGCGCTGCTGGGCCGCCCGGTAATGGCGCTATAGTGAGCAGTTGATCCCGACCAACAACCCCCTCCCGACGGCTGGTGCCCTCCCGACACGGAGTGCCCTCCCGACGGGGTGCTATTAACTTCCCGGCAAGGTTTGACATGAATTATTACGGTCCGAAAGACATGGCAGAGAGCTGGCGCACCGTTCGCAAGAACACCATCCAGGTGGCCGAAGACATTCCCGAAGAGAAGTACTCGTTCCGCGCCGCGCCCGACACCATGAGCGTCGGCGAGATCCTCGCGCACCTCGCGGCCACGCCGCACTGGGCCAACCAGTGCCACTTCATCGACCAGAAGACCGCCGTCACCATGGACGACTTCGGCCGGTGGATGGGTGAAGTCAGCAAGGTGTCGAAGGCGCTGACCAGCAAGGCCGACATCGTCGCCGCCCTCAAGGCCGACGGCGAGAGCTTCGCGGCGGGCCTGGAGGCGATGACCGATGCCCAGTTGGCCGAACAGGTCGCGCTGCCCATGGGCGGAAAGAGCCGCTTCGAGATGCTGCTCGGCGTGAAGGAGCACGAGATGCATCATCGCGCCCAGTTGTTCCTGATGGAGCGCATGATCGGCATCGTGCCGCACTTGACCCGCGCCCGGCAGGCGGCGCAGGCCGCCCGCAGCTAGCCGCGCATGACGTTGCTGTGTGCCGGGGAGGCGTTCGAGGATCTCGTCTTCTTCGCGCTCGATCGCCTCCCCGACCTCGGCGAAGAGGTCAAGACCGATCACTTTGCCGCCACGGTCGGCGGCGGCGCGGTAATCACCGCAGTCCACGCCGCGCGGCTGGGCATGACGACCGGCATCCTCAGCGCGCTCGGGGATGCGGCGGCCGCCCGCCTCAAGCGCGAGGGCGTCAGCGTCACCAACCTCCGCAAACCTAACGAGCCGCACGCGATCACGGCCGCGCTATCGACGGAAGAGGATCGCGCGTTCGTCACGTTCAACGGCGTGAACGCGAAGCTCGAGGCCCGACTTGCCACCGTGCTGGCCGCCTTCGCCAAGGCTACGGCGCGCCGGGCCCCGCAGCATGTGCACCTTTGCCTCTACCCGCACGACTGCGCACAGTGGACACGCATTGTCACGCGCCTGCGCAAGCAGGGCGTCACCACGTCGTGGGATTTCGGCTGGAACGAGCCGCTGACCGGCGACCGCGGCCTCACCGGTCTGATCGACGCGCTCGACTTCGTCTTCGTCAACGAGCTCGAGGCGCGGCTGTATACAGGCGAAGCGACCCTCGAGGCGGCCATCCCGCACTGGCGCCGGCGGCAGGCCATCACCATCATCAAGCAGGGCGACAACGGCGCCACGTGGATTGCGCCCGATCGCGACATCCACTTTCCCGCGCCCCGCGTGAAGGTGGTGGATACGACGGGCGCCGGCGATGCGTTCAATGCCG
>ERZ1292640.506-Hain-H43-02um-R1-506-length-31698-cov-6_pt1 | contig 31698 bp, 25 predicted proteins | sample MGYA00564404_ERZ1292640 | MGnify/ENA primary metagenome ERZ1292640 (study PRJEB36523, sample SAMEA6512636) | groundwater metagenome | collected 2019-01-08 | study: AquaDiva: Metagenomics assemblies of 32 groundwater samples | reverse complement strand
CAAATCATGAAAAGCTAGTGGCATTGGGCAAGCTGCCCGCGCTCCTTTGGCACCACTGAATCAGCCCTGGCGGACCGCCGGGTTCGCACCACGCGCTGCCAGGGGTCGCAACATGCTGACTCGGCGGTCCGTGCTTCCGCCCAGCAGTTCTCATTTCGGCCCCCGGCCGCCTAAAGGCGGGACTCCGAACGCCCAAACAGGCCGTGCCGCGTCGTTCGGAGTCCCGGCTTTAGCTGGTTCTGGTCGCGAGCCGCATCCAATATGGCTGGCTTCCGCCGGTTGAAGCTAAAGACGGCCTCGAACGTCTATTCCAACGTTGTTTTATCCAAAAATGGCTAGCGGGCGGTTTGGCGGCCATCGTAACCTAGGCTCATGAGAATAAGTTTATTTGGGATCACGGGAATTTCGCTGGGGATACATAACGTCAAAGACCCCAGGCTGGACCAGGCCGACAAATTGGTCGAAGCCAAGAAGAAAACCTATGCGCAAGTCGAATTGGTGGGTGAAGACGGCGCCCTGGATGCCGATGCTATCCTGGTCCTGCGGGAGCAGTGCGCCGATTTGATTCTAAAGGATTTGGAATTTGTGGAGACCCGCCTCAGTCGCGACCCTCTGGAAGCGGAAAGGACGGTCTTAAATAAGATCAAAACCCGATTGGAGAACGAGGAATTCCTTTTCAACGTCGGGTTAAGCCAGGAGGAAATGCAAGCGGTGGCGGCGCACAGTTTTTACACCAATAAACCGATCATCGTGGCGGAGAGCCAGGAAGTGGACAATCACGAGGCCTTGCTCGTGCGAGCTCTCCGTGAAAGCGGCCACATCAGCTTTCTGACGGTGGGCGGCAAAGAGAACCGCGCCTGGTTGATCCGCAAAGGCTCCACCGCCGTCGAGGCCGCCGGGTCCATTCATACCGATATGCAGAAAGGGTTTATTCGCGCCGAGATCATCAGCTTCGACGACTTCATCCAGGCGGGCGGGGAAACGCAGGCCAAGCGGGCGGGGAAACAGCGCCTGGAAACCAAGCAGTATGTCATGCAGGACTGCGACCTGGTGAATTTCCGCTTTAACAAATAAAACCAACCCAAGCCAAGAAATGAAAAATAAAAGCCAGAACAGCCTCATCTCGCGCCGCCAATTCATGGGCGGCGCCGCCATTGCCACCGCTGCCTTCAGCGTCGTTCCCGGCCACGTGCTCGGATTGAACGGGGCCACGCCGCCCAGTGGAAAGCTGAACATCGCCGGCATCGGCATCGGCGGACAAGGCGCCGGCGATCTCAATCAATTGACCAGTGAAAATATTGTGGCGCTGTGCGATGTCGATTGGTCTCACGGGGCGGGAACGTTCAAAAAGTTCCCCAACGCCAAACCTTACAAGGATTTCCGCAAAATGCTCGAGGAACAAAAGGACATCGACGCCGTGGTCGTGGCCACGCCGGATCATGTCCACGCGCCGGCATCCATGATGGCCATTAAAATGGGCAAGCATGTGTATTGTGAAAAGCCGCTCACCCACTCGGTCTATGAAGCCCGCAAGATCGCCGAAGCTGCCCGCGAACACAAGGTCGCCACGCAAATGGGGAATCAGGGACAAGCCTCCGAAGAAACCCGGCGACTCTGTGAATTCGTCTGGGACGGCGCCATTGGACCGGTGGGCGAGGCGCATATCTGGACCGACCGTCCTTCCAACGGGCTTTTCAACGAATATTGGCCGCAGGGGGTTGGCCGGCCCAAGGAGACTCCAGCCGTGCCGCCCACGCTGGAATGGGACTTGTGGCTGGGACCTGCTCCGAACCGGCCCTACCATCCGGCTTACCTGCCCTTCAAATGGCGCGGCTGGTGGGACTTCGGCACAGGCGCGTTAGGAGATATTGGCTGCCATGCTTTCGATCCGGTCTTCCGGGCTTTAAAGCTCGGACCGGCCACCAGCGTCGAGGCCAGTTCCAGCCGGGTCAATGAGGAGACGTTTCCGCTGGCTTCCATGGTGACCTACCGCTTCCCCGCTCGCGGCGACATGCCGCCCCTCAAGCTGACCTGGTCTGACGGCGGGATTCGGCCACCGCGGCCCGAGGCCTTGGGCAACGGCCAACTGATGGGAGACAACGGCCGATTGCTCATCGGCGACAAAGGCATGATCCTGGGCAACCGGATTCTTCCCGAGTCACGCCGGAAAGAATACCCGGACCCACCCAAAACGCTTCCCCGCTCCATTGGACATCACAAGGAATGGATTGAAGCCTGCAAAGGCGGCAAACCGGGCGGGTCCAATTTCGATTGGGCCGGGCCGCTCGCCGAAACTGTCTTGCTGGGCAACGTCGCTCTGCGCCTGAAAGTCCGCGAGGAATTGACCCGTCTGAGGCTGGAATGGGATGCGCAAAACCTGAAGATCACCAACCTCGAGGAAGCAAACCAATTCCTCCGCCGCGATTATCGCGAGGGATGGACGCTGTAGCTGAGGCGCTACGGGGTTGCCGCTGGTCACCGGGCTCTTCATTCGTGAGCGTACATACGACACGGAGTACTAAGGCTTCGCGGATCGGCTATGGGTTTCCTCGAGACGGCTGTTCACCTGCTTCATGCGCTCCGTCAACACTTGCCACGGCTCGTCCTGGCCGGTCACCAGTCCGTAGTTGCTGTTTTCTCCGTCGAAACGCCCCTCGGCCGGCTGGTCTGAATATTGGAACCAGTGGAAACCGACCATGAATGGCAGTTGCGCCAGCGCGGTGACGTAGCGGTCGAAGTGGTCGGCGCGATCCTGCTGGGTGGCAATCGCCTGGCCGGCGCCTTTGGTGTTCGGCAGCCCTGAGTCTTTCGCCTTGAACGAAAACTCGGTAAGCATGACAGGTTTCCCGGTTGCGGCCTGCAATTTCCGCAATGGGTCCACCGGGGCCGCAAAACTGTAGTTGTTATACGACACCACGTCCACGAACTCGCCCATGGCTTCGACAACCTCCGGCGGGGCGTAGCCGGCGAAGCGGCAGCCGAGGAGAAGATGGTTCGGATCGGCGGCTTTGATGGCGTCGCGGCAGGTCTTGAAATAGGCGCGGGCATAGTCGCGCAGGAACTCGCGCTGGGCCGCTTTGGCGGCGTCGTTCGTCATTGGCAACGATTCGAGCGCGGCCAGCTCATCCCACGACTTCAACTGCGCGCCCCAGGCCTGGTTAAAGGCGTCCACGCTCGCATGGCGGGAGCGCAGCAAACGCACCGCCGCCTGTTTGCCCGGCGAGTCTGCCGGCCGGGCGATGAAGTCCTCCAACAAGGTCTTTTTCGACCGCCAATCGGCGCTCCAGCGGAGTTCGTTGTCCGAGAAATAGCCGAGCAGGAATGGGTCGCGGACGCGCGGCGCGCACAGCTTCTGCGCCTGCGCGCGCACGGCTTGCTGGAAATGGTCCGAGAACACGTCGGCCACTTCGCCCTTGAGCCAGTTGGCCCCGGCGCTGTCCGCCAGCCCGAGGATAACGGTGTAAGGCACGCGCTGCTCGAACATCTCCCGGCTGGACCACGCGCCGACGGTGTTGCAGCCCCAACTGCGGAGCCGCTCCGCCGTCGCCTCGGCCCATTTGGCGGCCGAGCCGTATCTGTTCGGCCACCACCCGTCCGTAGGGCGAATAGCCCAGCTTGGGCGACGTGTCGCCGGAGTAGTTGATGTGGTTGACGCCTTTGGAGAAAAAGGCGTTGCCTTCGGGCGTGATGAGCCACCAGACGTCTTCAAGCTGCTCGGCATGAAAAAAGCCGGTGGACTGTCCGCGCACGCCGGTCCAGCCGCCGAAACGATCGCGCGGCTCCGCGCCGCTGGCCGCCAGCCAGAGGGTGAATGATGCCAGGAAAATCAGTTTGTGTTTCATCGTTTTGCCTTTCATTGCAGCACTACAGCGACACTCTCCGACCCGTAGCAGCGGACGTGAGTCCGCTCACTTATTCGCCGGCAGAAAGTTAGAGCGGACTCACGTCCGCTGCTACGGTAACGAAGACAAAGCACCTGCTCAGAGTCCTGCAGCCGAAATGTCGCCGTAGTGGTTAGATCGATCATTACAGCGCCTGTCTCACCGCATTGCCACCTTTCCTTCGACCGTCAAATTGGCCACTGAGGCCACTCCCGTAACGCCTGTTTTGCGGAAAGCCACGACCACAGGTTTGCCGCCGCGCTGAACGCGCACGCCCAGGGCGGTGTCACTCTCCAGCCGCTCGGCCGTCCAGTCGGCGCGTTGCCCGGCGCGAAACGGCACGATGACCGTGAGGACTCCGATCTCCCGGCGTTTTTCCAGGGTGCTGGCCTCGACGTGCCATTGGTTGGGGAACTCGCGGTCCGGCTTTGGCTCGAAGCCGTCCCATTGGCGGAATTGCAGCGGTGCCGGCGAAAGATATTTTACGGTCACGCCCGCCTTCGGCTGCTCGGCGGACAGAAGCGCGTTTTGGTCGTCCACCGTAAACGGCTGGAGGGCGTGGAGCATGAATTGAAACGCAGCCGGCTCAGCGGCCACCAAATCGTCAAAGATCACAATCAAGTCCGGCTTCACGAAGGCAACGTGGCGGAGGCAGCGCGCCAGGCGTCCGCCGTAAGCGGCCGTCGCGTCGCCTTCGACATAATCCAGCGTCGGCGTGAATTGAAAGTCCGCGATGCGACCGTGAGGCGCGGCGGTGTGTTTGATCTGGCCCTCGCCATTCACCAGCACCGTGTTGTGCGCCACGGTGCTGTGCGCCCATTGATAGTGGAATTTGCTGCCGTGCAAGTCGCGATAGACGCACGTGGTCAGCAGCGCCTCGCCATACGCATTCAACTGAAAGCTGTTGTGCGGGTTATGCCCGTGGCTCTGCGTGCCGAAGGGACTCGACTTGAACAAAAAATGCACGTCATCGGCGCTGTCCAGCAGCGTGGCGTGCAGGCTGGCCACACCAATGCCGCGAAAAACCTTGGACGGCGGCAGGTCCGTGGGCGGCTTGGCGGCAGGCAGCGGCGGCAAACTGGCGTGGTAGAGAAAACCGAGGATGCCTTCCTCTCCTTTCATGCCCCAGCGCTCCGTCCACCAACGCCAGTAACCGGCACTCGCGCCTTCGGGACGATTCCCCTTGGCGCGGAGGAAATACTCCATGAAACCGCCCCAACCGCCGGAGGGCGGACGGAAGGATAAGTCGCCGAATCCCATGTTGGGCGAACCGGGCGGCGCGACATAGAGCGGAAAGTCGCCCACCTGATCAAAGAACGGTTTTTGCAGACCATCGACGCGCAAGGCCGATTGGGCCGCTTGCAGCCACCAGACCGCTTTATTGATGTAACCGGCCCAGTAACTGACGCCTTCGTGCCAGCCGCCGTCGTCATCCGACCAGACCGGGTAGCAGGCGTAAAACTTGTTCACCGCGTAATCGAGCCAGGTCTCGGCTTCGGGCACCTCGCCCAGAAAGGCGATGCCGGCTTCACCGACCTTGTGCCAGACACGATTGCCATGGCTGTTGAACGGGCGGTTCAGATGGCCGGTGCCGTAAGCGATTTCGCCGCTTTCCCAGGCATCCTTGACGCGGCGCAACATTACTTTGCGGACGGCTTGCCGGTCGGCTTCCGAGAGGGAATCGTAAGCCCAGTCATAAGCGCGGGGCAGACGGTAAAGCATCGGCTTGCCGGCTTCGCAGTTCAGCTTGAAATTCGTCGGGCCGTCGGGATTCCACGAGGCCAGATGCAGAATCCATTGGCGGGCCGCCTCAGCGTATTTCTTCTCGCCGGTCAGCAGATGGACAAAGGCAATGGTCTCGGCCTCCAGGCAGGCTTTCTCCGTCTGGGTGCGATTGGGCCACCAATACTTGACCAGTTCCTTGTTGTCTTTGTCGCGCGCCGAGCCGAGATGGTCGGGCTCGGGTGTGGGCCCGGCAGCGATGAAACGGTCGGCGGCAACGCGCAGTTTGGCAAAGCGTTCCGCTTCCTCTCCTTGGGCCAGCGAGCGCAGGCGCGGCAAATCTTCCGGGCGCAGGAACAGGCGCGGATGCCCCTGCGGCACGCGCTGGCGCTGTTGCACGCGGGTGGGCATGGGAAACTTCGCCGCCTCCGCCGGCACGGTGACGGCACGCGCCAGGCTCCAGTTCGACGTCTCGCCGTCTTTCGTCGCGAAGCGGTAACGCCAGTAATAAAGGCCGGGGGCCAGAGGCTCGTGGTGGGTGTAAGTATTGAACGGCAGGTCACTCACCGTCACCGCGTCGCTGAAATCCTTTTGGCGCGCCCACTGGACGATGTAGGTGTGGGCGCTGGTTTCGTGCAGCCAGATGCACGACGGCGGATTCAGCCGCGCGCTGGCGTCGTCGGCCGGGCGATAGCCGATTTCGTCGGGCAACGGCGCGCGGTTTTTGACTTGTGGTTCCGCTGCGCAGAGAGACAACGCCAGAGCCGATAGGAGGCCAGGGAGCATTCGTTGGTACATATCCAGGACGTTTATTTCCTCAAGTTTAGTTTGATTTGAATTAAAAACCCAGTTTAGCCAAGGCGCTCTGCAACTGTGCTTGAAACGTCATCAGGTCTTCCTGCGAGGGACGGTAGCCCTGCTGCCGCGAGGCCAAGCCCAGCCGCCCGAATTGGTCAAGTTGCCATTCGGCCAGATTGCCGTCGCTAAACGTGACTTTGCCGCTGACCAGCGCGCCGGGACGAGCCACCTGGTCCACCGTGACGGAAACGCCTCCGGGAACGTCCATCGCTTCTTCCTCCAGCTCGGCCGACGGCACGTCTGCTTCGTCAGACGTCTTCGTGGCGGCTGCGGAAGAAACGCGGTCCTTGCCCTTTTCAGGGACAACCGGGGCCGGTGGCGCGGCCGGCTCTATCTCTTTCGGTTTCAGCTTGAGGTCATCCAAAAGAAATCGAACTTCCATGTAGGTCAGGCGAAGGCCCAATTCGGAAGCCAGCTTCTTTTGGATTTCGGAAAGCTTAAAGCCGTCCTCGATCCAGTTCTGCACTGTCTGTTTCTGCGTCTCGTCCAGGTTCATAATTCATTCGTTTACCGGCGAGACTCGTTATCGGTCACTGCGGCCTAATTATCAATGGTGTACTGGAGCAGCTTTGGTCACCGGTTGCTCGTTGCTCATTCGCAGGTCCGCCCTGAATTCTTGGGGATTTTTGTTGGTTTCGCGGCACAATTTTCGCCGCCAAGAGGCGCCAGGTCCGCCCATCCTCCAACACAGGGAGACCTGGGTGTGTGGACAGCCCGGCTGCATCGGGAAACCTTAAGAGGGCTGAGGCTGGGTCATCCAGATCAATTGTTTGTCGATATTCTCTGGGTCTATTTGACAGTGCCCAACGGAACGTACTTCGGCAGGGCGGCCAGATCGAGCACGAGCCGTTTTCCCTCGATTCTTGGGGCTTGACTCTGCACGTTGCCCGCCACGACGGGCAGCTTGCTCTCCACCCCCAGACCGAGGTCGATTGTCGCCGGGTGCGGGGCCGCCAGCGTCCAGGCAGCCAGCTTTTGCTCGCGGGCGGTATTGGTACACAGCAGAACAAAATCCTGATCGCTGCCCATGTCCAGTCGGCGGGTGACGCGATAACCGGAGAGTTCCCGTGTCAGGGTCTGGATGGCGCTGTAAGCCGGCTTGGGCTTCAAGTCGTGGGTCACGGTGCCGAAGTGATGCTCCCGTTCATTGGCATCGGTGCCGTCATTCTTCCAGTCATACCAAATCGAGAGAGGCACGCCGCGGAGGAGGTTGGCCAACTGCTGGCGGACGATGTAAGCCGCCTGGGTTTCCAGCGAAACGCCTTTGCTGTGCGAGGCATAACCCCATTCGCCGCTCAGGATGGGCATTTTCTTCTTTTCGGCCGTCGGCGCGTAGCGCTCGATCAAGTCGCGGAGCTTGTCGTAATCCTCGGCGGCGGTTTCCGGCGGTTTGCTGTAATTCCGATAGGGATGGACGCTGACGGCATCCAGATATTGCAGAACTCCGGACTTAAAGAAATCCTCCAGGAATTTAAGCGGGACCTCCGACGTGGCCGGTCCGATGAGGGTGGCTTGCGGGTCGGCGGTGCGCACAGCTTGGCACGTGGCCAGGGCGAGAGCGTTGTACTGCTGCACATCCGGCTTCGGTTTCCAGAAACTGATGTTGGGCTCGTTCCAGATTTCCCATAGGATGTGCCGCCCGCGGAAATGAGTTGCGGCCGCCGCCGCCCACTGCGCAAAAGCGGCCACGCTTTCCGGGTGTTGCGGCGACGCGGTATCCTTGTGCTCCTGCCCGGTAATCGGGTTGCGGCTGGTCACGGTTTCCTCATAGAGGGAGTTGGAGTAATCGAGGATGTAGAGGGCGCGCAGGCCGCGTTTGTCCAGGTTGGCGGTCAGTTCATCATAGGCGGACCAATCGTATTCGCCTTTCTTGCGTTCGGTGCCGCCCCAGCCGAAATCCATGCGAATGAATTTGAAACCCGCCGCTGCGATCATATCCAAATCCGTTTCATGGCCGCGGGTGAAATGGATATTGACCCCGACCCCGGCCGGCAGAACGGCCTCAGGCAGTTCGGCCGCCCAGGAGAAAGCGGAGGCCAGACCTAACAAAGCAAGGGATTTCATTTTCATAATCATCAGACGCGGAAGCACCATTCCGTTATTCGTTCGAACCGTTCGCGAGAGACTCGAAGAAGGAGGTGAGGCTTAGCTTTATTAGCGTGGGGAATGGCCGGGAGCGGACAGAAGCCTTGACTGTCTCGAAAACGATTTGCTTCACCGTTTTCCCGCCCGCACTCTCGCGTTTCAGGCAGGCGCTCACGTCCATCCAGCGGATTTTGCCATCCGACGTGCGGATGACCAGCATCACGGCGTAAGCCTGCGGCTGCTAGTAATCGGTCCAGCGTGGGCTCTTGATCTTCGGAAAGGTCAGCATCGCCGTGCCATCGCAAGGCTGCCGCAGACACCACGCCCGGCTGATGAAGGTCTCCAGCAAGGTGCGCAACACTACCGCCTTGTCCGTCGCTCTGTGGCTGAGGAAGACGTTGTGGGTGAAGGCTTCGCTGCTCATGTCAGCAGAGTTTAGGCATGGGCCAATTCGAGGGGCTGAACGCTGCCGCCCAGCTTCAGCCGGCGCTTGATCTCCTTCGCGCTGGCGGCTTCCAGCCAAAGCTCCACCGCCTCCGCCCGCATGGCGCAGGCTTCCTTGCGGCTCTTGCCCTGGCTGGCGACGCCCAGTTCGGGACAGGTGGAAACATGCCAGCCTTCTTCCTTTTGGATAACCGCAGTCAGAGACGGGAGTTCGATCACTTCGCCGTCCTTATAGATCCAACCGATTTTCATATTCGGGGTTGTCTGTGAATTCGTAGTCGGCGGCAAGTTTCAAAAGATTCTCGAGGGGCGGACCGGCGTGCCAGCCCTCTCCAGGCGAGCGCTCCCCGCGGCTGGGGAGTCCAGTGCCCCCGTTTTTCTGCAAACTTGGTCTTTATCTCGGAGGCATTGTGGCCTACCTTGCGGAGAATTGTTTACAAACCAAAATTATGCAGACTTTACCGACTGTTTTACTTCGTCCCGGAGAGGCCGACCGCGTCGTGGCGGGGCATCCGTGGATTTACCAAGGGTCCATCCTCCGTTTGACAGCGCCAGCGGCTGACGGCGACATCGTTCAAGTCAAGGACCACCGGCAACGGTTCCTGGGGATCGGCTTTTACAATTCAAAATCCAAAATCAACGTCCGCATGGTGGAGACGGAGCGGGTGGACGTGAACCAGGCCTTTTTCGAGCAACGCATCCGCGCGGCCCTGGCTCATCGGCAGAAGCATTTGCCCAATGCTTCCTCCTTCCGCGTCGTCAATGCCGAGAGCGATTTCCTGAGCGGCTTGATCCTCGACAAGTATGAGGATGTTCTGGTCATTCAGACTTCCGCGCTCGGCATGGACGTGCGCAAGCCGCTCATCCTGGCGGCGCTGCAAGAGATTTTTTCGCCACGCGCCATTGTGGAGCGGAATGAAATGGCTTCGCGGAAATTCGAGGGTTTGCCCGACGCCAATGGCCTCCTCGCCGGCGTAATCGAGGGCGAAGTCCAGATTCAGCTCAATGGCCTCAAATTTGGCGTCGATCTTTTGACCGGACACAAAACCGGCTGTTACCTTGATCAACAAACCAACTACGAGCGTGTCGCCGCCCTGGTGAACGGAGGCCAGGTCCTGGACTGCTTTTGTTTCCTGGGCGGTTTCGCTCTGCACGCAGCTCGCGCCGGAGCTACTCATGTGCATGCGCTCGATCAAAGCGCCGAGGTTATTGCCTCCGCCGCCCGCAATGCCGCCCTGAACGGCCTGGCCGAGCAGTGCACTTTCGAGGCCGCCAATGTCTTCGATTGGCTGAAAGCGCACACATCCACCGGGCCGCACGAAAAAGTTGTGCCGCGTTACGACTTGATCATTCTCGATCCGCCATCCTTCACGCGCAATCGGGCCTCCGTTCCCGACGCCATCCGTGGCTACAAGGAAATCCATTTGCGCGCCTTGCGACTCTTGAAGCCGGGCGGGGTGCTGGCCACCTTTTGCTGCTCGCACCACATCGACGCCGTGACGTTTCAGGAGGTGATCCTGACCGCCGCGTTTGATGCCCACCGCATTCTCCGCCGGATCGCGACCTTCAGCCAGTCGCTCGATCACCCGGTCATTCCTATCATCCCGGAAACCGAATACCTCAAGGGCTTCGCCTTTGAAATCGCGAGATGACTTCCGCAGGCAGAAAAGAGTCGCCTGGCGGCTGGCCGTGCCTACAATGAGGCCGAACCTCATGAAACCGTTGCTGACCGCGGGATCGAACAGGTGCTCTGCACCGCAGCAAAAGCTCGTCGCGCTGACTTCGGTCCTAAACACGCTGGAAACACAACCCATGAAAACGAAAGATTCACCACCCATGAAAACAAGTGAAACCACGAACCAATCCGGGCCGGCGGGCCTTTCCCGACGCCAGTTCATGCTGGCCGGGGGCGCGGCGGCCACGACCTTTGCCATTGTGCCGCGGCACGTGCTGGGCGGACCGGGCTTTGTTGCGCCCAGCGAGAAGATCACCCTGGCCAACATCGGCTGCGGCACCCAGGGATTGAGGGAGATGATTGGGATGCTCTCCATGCCGGAAGTGCAGATCGTTGCCGTCTGCGATCCCGTCAAAGACGGCCACGACTATGTGGACTGGTCCAGAGACGACCATCGCGCTTCCATTGCCACTGCGCTGGGCCAGCCGGACTGGCGACGCAACGCGCCGGGCATCCCCGGAGGAAGAGACGTGGCCAAGGAACTCATCGAGACCGTCTATGCCAAGCAACGGGCGGCGGAGAAGTTCAAGGGCTGCGCGGCCTACGCTGACTTCCGCGAACTGTTGGAAAAGGAAAAGGACGTGAACGCGGTCAAGGTCATGACGCCCGACCATCTCCACGCGACCGTCGCCATCGCGGCCATGAAGAGGGGCCAGCACGTCCTCATGCACAAGCCGCTGGCCAATCGGCTGCAGGAGGCCCGGTTGGTCGTCGAAACCGCACGCCGGACGAAAGTCGCCACGCACTTCCTGCCCGCCAGTGACGGCGCCCAGATTCGAGCGATCAAAGCCTGGGTTGACGACGGCGCCATCGGCACGTTGCGGGAAATTCACAACTGGTCGAACCGGCCGGTGTGGCCGCAATACCCGACGATCCCGACCGACACGCCGCCGATCCCGGAGGGCTTTGACTGGCCGCTCTGGCTTGGGTGCTCGCTTGATCGCCCCTACCATCCGCACTACACCCATGCCGTGTTCCGCGGCTGGTATGAGTTCGGCGGCGGGGCGCTGGCCGACATGGGGCATTACAGCCTGTGGCCTGTGTTCCAGCAGTTCAATCTCGACGCCCCGATCTGGGTGGAATCGCGGCCCGCCCATCTCTGCACGCTCCAAAGCAACGTCGCGGTCAAGATCAAGAACGACTTTTCGTTCCCGGCGGCCTGCACGATTCGCTTCAAGTTCGCGGCCAAGGGCGACCGCCCGGCGCTGGACCTCTTCTGGTATGACGGCTCGATGAAACCGCCACTGCCCGAGGAATTGGAAACGGACAACAAGGATTTCGAGCCTGAGGGGATGATGTTCGTCGGCGACAAGGGAAAGATACTGGCGGGCTTCCACGGCGAGAACGCGCGGATCATTCCCGAGCAGAGAATGCGCGACTACCGCGCGGCGAAGAACCTGCCGGAAGCAAACCCGCAGCAACGCAGCCAGGGCCGAGGTGATCGTGCCGGCGCCTGGGTCGCCGCGTTCAAAGGCGGCAAGCCCACCTACGGGGATTTCCTGCTGGCCGGACCGATCTCGGATGCCTTCAACCTGGGCGCAGTTTCGTTGCGTCTGGGTGGCCGGAGGCTGCTCTTTGACGCCGCCAACATGAAAGTCACCAACGTCCCCGAAGCGAACAAGCTCCTGACTCGCGACTATCGGAAAGGTTGGGAGCTGACGAGTGGCCCAGCGTAGGTTTTGCGGGTGAATCGTCTTCAGAAATCCGGCCAGAATGCCGCGCGCCGTTGGCCATTGCCAATGCGAGTTCCCATGCTATTAGTCTGGGGTGACTGACGAAACAAATGCTTCCCTGGAAACCGGCAACGCCATTGCCATCCAAGGAGCGCGCGAACACAATTTGAAGGGCCTGTCGCTGGTCATTCCCCGGGATCTGTTCGTGGTGATTACCGGCGTCAGCGGGTCGGGCAAGAGCACGCTGGCATTTGATATTCTGTTTGCGGAAGGGCAGCGGCGGTTCTTGGACTCGATGAACGCCTACGCGCGGCAGTTCGTGGAACAACTGGCGCGGCCGGACGTCGATCTCATTGCCGGGCTCCCGCCCACCGTGAGCATCGAGCAGCGGAATTCCCGAGGCGGCGGCAAAAGCACGGTAGCGACCGTGACGGAGATTTATCACTTCCTGCGCCTGCTCTTTGCCCGGCTCGGCACCCAGTATTGTCCGGAGTGCCAGGCGCCGGTCCAAAGCCAAACCCGGGACCAGGTGGGCCGGCATTTATTGGCGGAACTGAAAAAGCGCGGCGATTTGCTGCTCCTGGCGCCCGTCGTGAAGAGCCGCAAAGGTTTCCATACTGAAGTTGCAGAATGGGCCGCCCAGCATGGCTACGCCGAAGTGCGCGCCGACGGCAAAATCTATTCCACCCAGGAACGTTTGCGGCTGGACCGTTTTCGGGAACACAACGTCGAAATTGTCGTTGGCCTGCTCGAACGCAAACCCGCCCGCGCCCGAACGAACGGGAAGACCGCGCAGCAGCTCATTGACGAAGCGCTGAGCCTGGGCCGGGGCGCTTTGCTGGCCCTGGGCAATGACCGCATCGTGACCGTGCATTCGACGGAGCGCGCGTGCCCGCAATGCAACCGCTCCTTCGAATTGCTGGACCCCAAAATGTTCAGCTACAATTCGGCCCAAGGCTGGTGCCCGGCCTGCCGCGGGTTCGGCGAGCTGTTCTATTTGCCGGATGTCGAGCGGGGCGCGCGGGCCGATGCCATCGAGGAGTCCTGGTTTGGATGGCAGGAAGGGAAACGCGAGCTGTGCCCGGACTGCCAAGGCGCCCGGCTCAATCCAGTGGCCAGGGCCGTGCGGCTTTGCCTGGCCGGCGCCAAAGTCAAAATCCAAAATGCCAAAGGCCCTCCAACGATTGATGACTTCGCCCAGACTTCGGTCAAAGAAGCTTTCGCCTGTTTTCGCGCGCTGAAATTGCAGGGGCGCGAAGCGGAAATCGCCCGGGACATTTTGCCGGAAATCCGGGAGCGCCTTAAATTCCTGGCGGAAGTGGGCCTCGGTTACCTGCAATTGGGCCGCGGCGTGACCACCTTGTCCGGAGGCGAAGCTCAGCGCATCCGGCTCGCGGCCCAACTGGGGTCCAACCTGAGCGGCGTGCTTTATATCCTGGATGAGCCGACGATCGGCCTTCACGCCCGCGACAACGCAAAGCTCCTGGCGGCTTTGGCGATGCTGAAGGCGCGCGGCAATTCCTTGGTGGTGGTCGAGCATGACGAAGCCACCATGCGCCACGCCGATCACATCATTGACCTCGGTCCCGGCGCCGGCCTGAAGGGCGGCGAGTTGGTCGCCAGCGGAACATTGGAGGAGCTGATGCGCCATCCTGAATCGATCACGGGCCAATGCTTGAGGCAGAAACGGGTCTTCCCCTCGCGAGGCCGTCGCCGGCCGGTCCACCTGGCGGCGGGCGGGCGGGCGCGCAGCAGCGTGGAATACGGCGGGCGGGAACCCACCACAGGCTATGTCCTGCGCGAATCCATGGAACCATTGGCCCCAGCCAAGCCGCGCCCAGAGCGCCCAGAGTCGAATGACGCCGCCAGGCGTCTCGATAGCACCGCGCCCACGCCTTGCCTGACCGTCCGCAACGCGGCGGTGCATAATTTAAAAAACCTGACCGTCGCCTTCCCTCTGAATCGGCTGGTGGTGGTCACCGGCGTGAGCGGGTCGGGCAAGAGTTCACTGGTTCGCGAATGCCTGTTTCCGGCGGTCCAAGCGGCTGTGCGCAAAGGAAAAACGCCGTCGTTGGCGGAAGTTCCTTGCCAGGTGAGCGGGCACGAATTGATCAAAGCCGTCTATGAAGTCAACCAATCGCCCATTGGCCGGACGCCCCGTTCCACGCCGGCGACCTATGTCGGTTTCTTTGATGAGATTCGGCAATTGTTTACCCAGACACCGGAAGCGCGTTTGCGCGGCTATTCCCCCAGCCGTTTCTCCTTCAACAGCCCGCAAGGGCGTTGCCCCGCCTGCACCGGGGCTGGGACCCTCAAGCTGGAGATGAGTTTTCTGCCGCCGGCTTTTGTCACTTGCGACACGTGCCAGGGCACCCGTTTCAACCGTGAAACACTCGATATCGAACACCGCGGCAAAAACATCGCGCAAATCCTCGAGCTCAGCGTAGCCGAGGCGCTCGAGTTTTTTGCCGCTCAGCCCAAAATCCGGCGGCCCTTGGAGGCCTTGCGCGATACGGGCCTGGATTATCTCAAGCTCGGACAGATCAGCCCCACCTTGAGCGGGGGCGAAGCGCAACGCATGAAACTGGTCACCCATCTGCTGACGGGTCTGAAGGAGGCGGCCGATTTGTTCAACCCGGTGACGCGGCATAATCTGTTTATCCTGGAAGAGCCGACCATTGGCCTGCACATCGCGGATGTGCGGCGGCTGGTGGAAGTGCTGCAACGGCTCATCGACGCCGGCCACTCTGTGATCGTCATTGAACACAACCTTGATCTGATCGCGGAAGCGGACTGGATCATCGACCTGGGGCCGGAAGGCGGAGAGGCGGGAGGCGAAATCGTCGCGTGCGGCCCGCCCGACCAAATCGCCCAAAATAAACGTTCGCATACGGGCTGGTTCTTGCGTAACCTCCTGGGCGTCCATGAGCGAGTCGTATGAAGAAATCGTGGAAGGCGAAACCTACTTGCGCTCGCCTCCCGATGCGCGCCACGAAGCGATCTGCGGCCGGCTGCATGTCCAGGTCACCCGCAGCTTGGCCAGCGTGGGCAGCACCCGTTTGCTGGCGGCGCGCTCGGTCGTGCAACTCTCCGCCGGCACGATGCTCCGCCCGGACCTGGCCTTGGTAACGAGCGCCACGGGGAAGCTTTGGCTGGCCGCGGAAATCGTCAATGCCCGCGACCACCGCGTTGACACCGTCACCAAGAAGTCCATCTACGAAGACCTGAATCTGCCGCGCTTGTGGATGATTGATCCCCGCTATGACAACGTGGAAATTTATCATGGCGGACCCTACGGCTTGGCGCTGCAAGGGATTCTCGCCAACAAGGAGCTGCTCACTGAAAGCCTGCTGCCCGAATTCCAAATGGTGATTGCGGAGTTGTTTGGGGGATAGCTCAATCATGGCTGGTGGAGCTTGGAAAACCAGGCCTGCTGTTCGACCAAGCCCGAAGTGGTTCGAGGCGGTTGATCACGCAACGTCCAGGTCACGCAGCCGGCCAAAGCCTGCATGCCCTGCGCGGTCTTGGTGCGCTTGACTTCTTCGCGCCGGATGCGTTCCAGCTCCGGTCCCGCCTTTTTCCAGGTTTCGACCCAGCGCTTGGTCAAGGCGCGCTCTTTCTTTGTCATGCCTCCATCCTACCATCTTGCCGTGAGCCGGCCAGCGGATTCCTGTTCGCTTTGGCCGGGAGAGAGCCATCGGGAAACAGACTGATCTCGGCGCTTTTGGCTGCCGCGCCACACCTCGCGCTTTTGAGTCGGCCCCGCGGCGGGGAGTCTCGCGGTTGGGCGCGGTGAGCGGCTGGAGAAAAGCAGCGCGTCTTTGGGCGGCTGATCTGCCACCGGCGCTGGATCAGCCAGCAACAACTGCTCTTCGTCTCGCAGCGCTTGGATGAAATCGGACGCATGGTGGGCGGCTGGCTCAAGCAGGTGGAGCGAAAGACGCGCCCTTGATCCGAATGCGCGGGGTCAGTCCTCACTTTTTTGCGCCCGCGATCCCCAAAAAAGTGCAGGACTGACCCCGGCTCCGGGAAAAGAGAGCCGTGACTTTCGGCCTCTCGGCCTGCCGGCCACGGCCCGCGCCGCGTCTTTTCCCCGCGTGCGCGGGGCGTGGGAACAGCGGTTAGGCTGGAGTTTCCTGGCACCGGAGCGGCAGGCAGTCCCCGCCGCGCACCGCGCAGACTCGTTCCGCCTTCCGGGCAGACGACACCCACCCACACCGAAACCCAATGTTGTCATTGCGGTTGTCGGGATGATCGTTGTTGCGATACAAGGACAGGAGGTCGTGAGGATCGTTATTGATCCACAACCCGCCCCGCAACACACCGGTCGTCTTCCGCCGCCGCCGCTCCAGCCGGGCGGCCAATGGCCAGCGCACATACGCCCGCCGCAAGCCTTGCGAATTCCCTTCCCGGCTGAATTGATACCAGGCAAACACGCTCGGAGTGAGCCTGGAAAAATCTTTGCGCCGCGCCAGCCGGCGCCGCCGCCGCTCAAACCGCCGCTTCGTCGCCCCAAGAATTCGCGGGCGCAATCCCGGCAGAAAGCGAAACCCGCAGAAGGGCACGCCTTCGCGCGCGGCCAGCAGCCGCGACTTCGGCTCCGCCAGCTTGAGCCGCACCTGGGTCAGTTGCTCGACAATGCCCGCACGGAGCTCCCACAGCCGCGCCTTATCGTCGCCGAACAAGAGGAAATCATCGGTGTAGCGCACGTATGCGCCGTGCCGCTGGGTTTCCGTCACCCAATGATCGAGCGCGTCCAGATAAAAGTTGCCCCAGAGCTGGCTGGTCAGGTTGCCGATGGGCACGCCGCGCGGACGCCCGCCGGCCTCGACCAGATCGTCGGCTGGAAAGAGCGGCGCCGGGACTTCCGCGCCGGTGCTGAGACTCGCGAGGATTTTGCGCATCAAGGTCCGCACGCCGTCGCAGCGCACCAGGGCCGCCAGCTTCGCGTAAAGAATCTCATGGTCCAGGTTCGGGAAGAACTTGCGCACATCGCACTTCAGCACGTAGCGATAGCGGTTGGTCAACTGGCGGCAGCATTCCCGTGCGGCGGTCGTGCCTTTGCCGATCTGGCAGGAGAAGCTCCGTGCAATGAACCTGCGTGCCAGCACCGGCGCGAGCCGGTTGCACAAGGCGTGATGCACCACCCGGTCACGAAACGGCGCGGCCGCAATGAGGCGGCGCTTGGGTTCACGAACCTCGAAGAAGCGATAGCCGCCCGGCCGGTAGGCGCCGGAGAGCAACTCCTCGCGCAGGGCCAGCAACTCGGTTTCGCGCCGCAGCCACCAGTCTTCCACGTCGGGACGGCGGCTCTTGCCGAGTCGCGCCTTCGATGCAGCGCGAAAGAGATTGTCCACCGAGGCGACGTTTTCCAGAGTGCAAAGCTGCGCTTGTTGGCGTTGATTCATGGCTCATGAAAACAGATGACAAACCGCCGATCCACACCGCAACGGTCGAATGTCTCGGCTGGACGCTCGACCGCACCGCCGGCCTGCCCAAGAGCGCGCGGTTCACCTTTGGTCAAAGGCTGGACAACCTCACGCTGGACGCCCTCATGCTGGTGACGCGGGCCGTTTTTTCCCCGCGCCCGCACAAGGCCGCTCACTTGCGCGAACTCAACCTGCTGCTCGAACAACTGCGCGTCCTCTGGCGCCTGGTCGAGCAGCGCGGCTGGATCAGCCGGCAGCAATTGCTCTTCGTGAACGGACGCCTTGATGAAATCGGCCGCATGACCGGCGGCTGGCTCCAAAGCCTCCCCCGCGAATAGGAGCGCGGACTTCAGTCCGCTTCACCGCGCGATTCCGCGAGACCCCTGAAAACGCGCGCTCGCCGTCTGCCGTCACGCGGAGCAGCGTGAACTCCGCGCACCTGAGAAAAAGGCCGCCGTGACTTTCAGCCAGACATGCCTACCGGCCACGGCGGCCGCCGCGTCTTTTCCCCGCGTGCGCGGGGCGTGGCCAGCGGGATTAGGCTGGGCTTCTTGGCTCCGGCCGGGCAGAACTATTTTCCACCCGGCATCACGCCAGTTTCATAGTGTCCGCCTTGCGAAACTCACCCACACACCACCACCACACGGAATCCACCATTGTTGTTGCGATTGCCGGGATGATCGTTGTTGCGATTCGCCGCGCGCAGATTCGCCGGATCATTGTTGATCCACGACCCGCCCCGCAGCACGCCGGTGAGCTCCCGCCCGCCACTTCCGGGCCGGCCCCAATGGCCCACCCGAAATCTCAAAGAACATTTCGACTCAAATGCGCTTATAAGCCCCTGTAGCAGCCGATGTGAGTCGGCTCCATCTTTCGGGAGATCAGAGCGGACTCACGTCCGCTGCTACAATTTTGAAACAGCCTCGGTTTCAAAAAAATTTTCGCGCCGCTTCGCGGCACAAAGAAAAGGGTAAAAGAGTCAAAGAGCAAAGGAAAAAAACGCCGCCCAGCACCAGCGAAACTCACCCACACACCACCACCACACGGAATCCACCATCGTTGCGGCGATAGCCGGGACGATCGAAGTTGCGACTCGCCGCGCGCAGAAGCGCCGGATCACCGTAGATCCACGACCCGCCCCGCAGCACGCGAGTTTCTTCGCCATCATCCGCATCGTAAACACCTGAGTTGAATCTCTTCGGCGCGTCTTTGTCATCACGATCGACCCACTTTGTCTGGCACCATTCCCAAACGTTGCCGGCCAGGTCCGCCGCGCCGCAGTCCGCATTGCCCTTGGGAAACAGGCCCACGGCACTGGTGTTGCCGATCTTGGTTCCGTCCCAGTTGCACCGTTCGTTCAGGTCAATGTCAGCTTTCTCGTCAGGCCACGGGTAGAGGCGGTCATCGGGCGCGCCTTTGTCCTTGTTCCACCGCGCGGCCAACTCCCATTCCGCTTCGCTGGGCAGGCGAATCTGCACGGCGCAGTCTTCCGGCAAACCCGAATCACGGGTCAGGTGGTTCCGGATTCCCGGACTGTTCAACCATCGGCAGAAAGCCAGGGCCTCGAACCAGCAGACGCCGACGCGCGGGTGGTTTGGAGTTTGAAATACCGGGCCGTAATCCTTCGGACGCGTGATGGGAAATTCCTCCTTTCGATACTCGTCTCGCAGCCAATCAGGCACCGCGCTGTCGCCCGCGCGGCCTTGCCGCCATTCCCGGCCCGCCCCCGTCCAGAAATCGTCCTCACGCTCGTAGCCCCCAGCCTCCACGAATAACTGGTACTGAGCCACGGTGACGGGATACCTGCTGATAAAGAACGGCTTGGTGATGCGGGTGCAATCGAATTGCGTGAAGCTGCCCCAGGCGCGGTGTTGGCGGCCTTTCGGCTCGCCCAGCTTGAACCCAGGCAATTTCGGAAAAGCTTTTCGCAAAGGGTTGCCTTCGCCCGCACTGACTTCGCCTTTGGCGCCGCACCAGAGGAAGTCGGGCCGTTTGGGCGCGGTCTCGATGATGCCGACACCAACCGGCAAATCTTCCAGCCAGGCCCGCGCAACGCCGGCAGCGGCGCGCTGCTTGGGAGCGAGACTTTCCTGCGTCAACCATTTGTCGAGGGTTTCGCGCACTTGCTTCAGACATTCGGGTCCGAACCGCTTGTGCGTGTTCTTCACCTCTTGAATGCCGACTTCCCAAAGGATTTCCCCGCCGACCACGGCGCGCCGTAACGAAGCAACTTCCGACGGGGCGGCGTCGTCGCAGAGTTCAAGAGCCAGGTCCCTAGCCTGGTCCGGACTTCCTTAGACGTGAGCTTGAATGGCCGCTGCCCATTTTACGACTTCTTCCCAGTAGCCGTTGTCGCCCACCAGTTGCGTCACGACCTGGTCGAAGGGGTATCTGTCCCAGTGCAATCCCAGTTCCTTGCCGACCGTCTCAAGTTCGTCCCGATTCGTGAGGTGTTCCCCGGCCAGGAATTCCTGCAGCTTGTAGGGCATGGTGAAGAAGTGTCCGCCTTCGGGCACGAGCAGGCCGGTACGGCGATCAATGACCTGGATGACCTGCAAGGCCCATTGTTCCCGCGTGTCTGGGGAGTGCTTGTCGGTATCCGGAAGTTCCGCCAGGGCCGACAGCAGCTTCGATTTTGCAATGCTCACACTGGGCTGTGCCGGCTGGTCGCCGGGCGGCGGCGGAGCGGCTTGACGCGCTTGAAACGCGAGGCGGCACAAGACGCGGCGGAGGGAAGTGACCTCCAGATCGTGCCTATTGAGCAGTTCGGAGAGTCTGGTCTCCGGGTGTGCGGGGTCGTCCCGCTGCCGGAGTTCCTCCCATTTGAACAGCAGCATTTCGACAAGGCGGTTGAGGATGGAAGCGCGCTTCTTCGGCAGTTCCTCGAAGCGATGCAGCCAGGCCATGACCGTCAGCATGAAGGGATTGGCGGCCAGTTCGCGGAGTTCCTCTCGCTGGACGGCCAGCTTGAGTTTGGCAATGCGATCGGCCTGGAGCGCAGCAAAGCCGGGGTTGCGCCTCGCCACCTCGGCATAGAACTGCTCGATGAACCGCTCGATCTTGGGCGCGTCCAGTTCGGCCAGGTCCGATTTCTCAAAACCGTTCAACTGCCAGGCCGGATCGTCGCAGGACCGGGGGCGGCAGGTGACAACGATGCGGCTGGCCTGGAACGGCCCCAGGGCAAAAGCCTCCACGGTGTCGAGCACAAAGCGGCGCAGCTTGTCGTCGTCCGGCACCTCATCCAGGCCGTCGAGAAAGACGATGGCCCGGCCGGTGGTGAGCGCCGTTTTGAGCGCATCTGCGCATTTCTCAAGTGGGGAGGGTTTGAGTTGCTGAATGATGTAATTCGTGAGGTGCTGGCCGCCGTCCACGGCGGGAAGTGTCGCAGGCAGGCTGGCGGCAAACTGGCGCAGTTCGACGAAGACGGGGATCAAGTCTGTTTCCTCTTTGGGCCAGAGTTTCAAATGCTCCAGCCAATGTGCGTCCGGTTCGAGGCCGCACTGGGCGAGGCAGAGGCTGAAAAACTTGAGGAGGGTGGATTTTCCCGAGCCGGGCAAGCCGATCAAGACGAGCCGGGTACGGAGCGCAAGCTGCTTCAGCGCAGGCACTTTATCGGGCATCGTCTGTCCGGATGCCGCCTGTTCCATCCGCCCGTGCGCGCCACGTTCGGCCTCGGCCTTCGCATCCAGGTCAATATAGACTCTAGCCAATTCAGCTTTGCCCTCGGCTTCGAACTGCGCACCCGGCCCGCCAAAGCCGCTGAGGCTGATCTCGAAGAATTTGCCGACCAGGTTTTGCCGGTATGGTTCGAGGGCGGTGGCCGCCTCCGACGCGAGGAAGGCTGGAAGCGGAGGAAGAATCCAGCGATCCAGGAATGCCTTCCAAACCGCGAAACGCGGATCATCCGTCCCGCTTCGAGCGGCTGACGGTGCCTGCAGGAGTTCGTCAAGCTCCACCCATTGTTCGCTGGTGTTGGCTCGTGGAAAACGCCGCCGCAAACCGTGGAGCAGCGCATGCCAAAAGGTCTGGATGGCGTCTTGCCGACCCTCCTTTGTTGTAGGTTCGGTGACCAGCTTCCACAGACCACGCCCGACAGTGTAAAGGTTTTCCGGGCTGCAATGCTGCTCGCCAGATAACATCCGCTCCAGACAACGCCGTTCCGTGTCGTATTTCCTTAGAGAGACCTCGCATTGCTTCAAGCAGCCCTCCGTGATTTCAACAAAGTCTCGAATCCTCTGCGGCTGTAGCGTGTTCACAGGCCCGAGCATGACCTAATTGCGCAACCGGGACAAGGTTTTCGATGGAATGTCCCGTCCCGCCTTCTATCGGGCTTTCACAAGTCGAGAGATACTCGCACCAGCTTCGAGAGAGTGGATCGAAGCGACGTTCGATCGAAACGCAGAGTCATGGCCATGACGCCTAAACCGCTCAAAACGCGAAAGGCGTCCAATGAAAAATGCAACTAACGGCGCTCCCGCTTCGGCGGGGAGCGAGAACGACAGACAACTCAGGCTGGCAATGCTGGCGCATGACCTGCGGAATGTGCTGGCGGTCCTGGCGGGCTGGCTCGACGTGGCGCGGCGGGCCGTCGATGACACGGAGCGGCGTGACGCGCTGCTCGAAGCAGCGGCTGTGATACCACGCATCTACGAACTGCTGGAGCAGGTGAAGGTCCTGGCACCGACACCCACGCCGAATCCAAAGGTGAACGACACAACCGGCGCGGCCATAGCAGAAACGCTGGACGCGTTCGCCGCCGTCCTACCGCAGAACATCCAGCTCATGAGAAAGGTTGCCGGCGACCTGGCGCGCGTCCCCTTGAGCGCAGGGCAGATTAACCAGGTGCTGATCAACTTGCTCCGCAACGCCTGCCAAGCCATGCCGCAGGGTGGTGCTCTGGTCGTGATGGCGGGGAACGTCACCATCGAAGCGGAGGCAGGTCCGAACGGCAGCCCATCAAGCCGGCGCACAGGTAAATTCGTGCGCCTGTCTGTGGTGGACACCGGGTGTGGCATTCCACTGGAAGTCCAGAAGGTGCTCTTCGAGCCGTATTCCACCACCAAGCCGCTTGGAGAAGGGACGGGGCTGGGATTGGCGAGCGTGAAGAGCCTCGTGGAGGGCAACGGAGGCTTTGTCACCTGGCGGACCGCGCCGGGCAAGGGCACGCAATGCAATGTGTACCTACCAGCCATCGGCCCGGACGAGACGGGAGGGAACCAGACGCCGGGCTTGGAGTAGAAGCCCGCTTGGTGTGGCAACACGAAGGCGAACGGGTTTCCCGTTCGCCTTTCTTGTTTCGTGGCCGCGTTCGTGAGAACGCTGCTGATTCCAGCCGCGTTGTCACCAGCGCGGCCACGAGGATCTTAATACCGGTAATGCTCCGGTTTGTAAGGCCCGTCCACCGGCACGCCGAGATACGCCGCTTGCTGCGTCGTGAGCTTGGTCAGTTTCACGCCGATTTTTTCGAGGTGCAGCCGGGCCACTTCTTCGTCGAGCTTCTTGGGCAGGCGATAAACTGCGACTTGATAGGCAGCGCGGTTTTTCCAGAGGTCCAACTGGGCCAGGACCTGGTTGGAAAAGGAGTTCGACATGACGAAGCTCGGATGGCCCGTGGCGCAGCCGAGATTCACCAGGCGGCCCTCGGCGAGCAAATAAATGCTGGGACCGCCGGGGAAGGTGTATTTGTCCACTTGCGGCTTGATGTTCAGCTTCTGCACGCCCGGTGCTTGGTTCAGTCGGTCCACCTGGATTTCATTGTCGAAGTGGCCGATGTTGCAGACGATGGCCTGGTCCTTCATCTGCGCGATATGCTCCAGCGTAATGATGTCGCAATTGCCGGTGCAGGTGACGTAAACGTCCGCCCGGCCCAACGTCTCCTCAAGCGTCGTCACTTCGAATCCTTCCATGGCGGCCTGAAGCGCGTTGATGGGATCGATCTCGGTGACGATGACGCGAGCGCCGAAACCGCGCAAGGAATGGGCCGAGCCTTTGCCGACATCGCCGTAACCGCACACCACGGCGACTTTGCCCGCCACCATCACGTCGGTGGCGCGCTTGATGCCGTCCGCGAGCGACTCGCGGCAACCATAGAGGTTGTCGAATTTCGACTTGGTGACGGAGTCGTTGACATTGATGGCGGGGACGAGGAGCCGGCCCGCTTCCAGCATCTGGTAGAGACGATGAACGCCGGTGGTGGTCTCTTCGCTGACGCCTTTCCAATCTCGGACAATATGACGCCAGAAACCGGGGCGCTCCTGGGCGACGCGCTTGAGGAGGTTCTTGATCACCGCTTCCTCCTGCGAGCCGCTGGGCGTGTTGACCCATGGGTCGCCTTCTTCCAATTGATAGCCTTTGTGGATCAGCAAGGTGGCGTCGCCGCCGTCATCGACAATCAGTTGCGGGCCTTGGCCGCCGGGATGGCTGAGGGCGGCGAGCGTGCAGTCCCAATATTCCTCCAGCGTTTCGCCTTTCCAGGCAAAGACGGAGATGCCGGTCTTGGCCATGGCGGCGGCAGCGTGATCTTGAGTGGAGAAAATGTTGCAACTGGCCCAACGCACCGAAGCGCCGAGATCAACCAAAGTCTCAATGAGAACGGCGGTCTCGATCGTCATGTGCAAGGAACCGGTGATGCGCACGCCGTGGAGCGGTTTGCCGGGAGCGTAACGCCTGCGGATAGCCATCAGGCCGGGCATTTCGTGCTCGGCAATGTCGATGGCTTTGCGGCCCCATTCGGCCAGGCTGAGGTCTTTGACTTTAAAGTCCGGAACGGATGGGCCGTTGCCGCCGGCGGTTTTGGGGGCGCGGGTCTTGCCAGGTTTAGTGGCGCGCGGACGAGGAAGAGTCAAGGTGGGCATAGGCTTGTTAGATTTCAGATTTCAAATCTCAGAGTTCAGATTTCGATTTTCAAATCTGGAATCTCAAGTTTCCAATCTCAAAACTTGAGCGTCAGATTCCAGCTTCCAGAATGCACTATTTTACGGCCCGTTTGAGCGCGGCGGCTTGGTCGGTTTTTTCCCAGGTAATGCTCTCCAGGTCATCGATCTTGCCGAAGTGGCCGTAATTAGTGGTTTTGGAATAGATCGGGCGCAACAGGTTCAACTGCTTGATGATCTGCGCCGGCTTAAAGCTGAAAATCTCTTGCACGGCGGCGGCGATGGCTTCATCGCTCACTTTTCCGGTGCCAAAAGTATCGACGGAAACTGAAACCGGATCGGGATGGCCGATGGCGTAGGCGAACTGGATTTCCGCGCTGGTCGCCAAGCCGGAGGCGACGATGTTTTTGGCGATGTAACGCCCCAGGTAGGCGGCGCTGCGGTCCACTTTGGAGGGGTCCTTGCCGCTGAAGGCGCCGCCGCCATGCCGCCCCCTGCCGCCGTAGGTATCGACAATGATCTTGCGGCCGGTCAAACCCGTGTCCCCTTGCGGTCCGCCCACGACGAAACGCCCGGTTGGGTTGACGAGGTATTCCGTTTTCCGATCCAGCATCTCCGCCGGCAACACCTTTTTGATCACTTCCCGGATGATGAAATCCCGAATGGTCTTATGTTTCACCTCCGCCGTATGCTGCGTGGAAACGACCACGGCCGTAATGCAGACTGGCCGGCTGTTTTCGTATTGCACCGAGACCTGGGTTTTAGCGTCCGGACGGAGCCATTTCACTTTCCCACTCTTACGGACAGCGGTCAGTTCCCGTCCCAGCCGATGAGCAAACATGATCGGGGCCGGCATCAATTCCGGAGTTTCATCACAGGCAAATCCGAACATTAAACCTTGATCTCCAGCGCCTTGCTCGTCCGTGTCCTTGCCTTCGGCGGACCGCGCATCCACCCCCTGGGCAATGTCCGGGCTTTGGGAGGTGATGACGTTGGTGACAAAAACCTTGTCGGCATGAAAGACGTCGTCGTTGTTCACGTAGCCAATATCGCGGATGGCCCGGCGCACGATGGCATTGTGATCGAGCTTGGCTTTGGTGGTGATTTCCCCGCCGACGATGACCAGGTTGCTTTTGGCATAGGTCTCGCAGGCGACGCGGCTGCGCGGGTCTTGCTCCAGGCAGGCATCCAGGATGGCATCGGAAATCGTATCGCAGACTTTGTCGGGATGGCCCTCGCCCACCGACTCGGAAGAAAAGATGTAATTTTTACGCATGAGCTTTTAACCTGGTCACGGCCTTAAACATAAACATATTGACGTATCACGATAGGAAGATATATAGCTGTGGAAGTCCGTCAACTGCGAAATGCGAATTAATTCTCGTCGGCGGTTTGCCGTCCCTGCCGAGTTGCTGCGGTCGGACCGTGCGTGTAGGATCTGCTCATGAAGATGATCGATTTATCGTTCGACAAACGCAGCCATGCGTGGAGGTAACTCATGTCCGCCACTCTTAAATCTTTGCGCGCTCTGGCCGACCCGACACGGCTGCGCATCATAGCTTTGCTGGAAAAGGACGAGTTGTCGGTAAATGAGCTTCAGGAGATCACCCGCCTGGGCCAGTCCCGGATTTCGACGCACCTCGGTTTGTTGCAGGAGTCCGGGCTTCTGCAGTCCAGGCGGGAAGGGAAGCGGACCTTTTACCGGTTGAACCAGCAAGCCGACACGATGGCGCGGGAGTTTATCCAACTGGCGGTGCGCGGCGCCAAGGAGATGCCGGAACAAGCGGCCGATCAACTCAATCTCAAGCGCGTCCTGGCCCGGCGCCTGGATCAGGCCCAGGTTTATTTCAACCAGGTGGCGGGCCGGTTTGACCGCAGCTATGGACCGGGCCGGTCCTGGGAAGCGTTCGGGCATTTGCTGTTGCGCATTTTGCCGCCGCTGGTGGTGGCCGACCTGGGCTCGGGCGAAGGTCTGCTCAGCGAATTGCTGGCCCGGCGAGCCAGGAAAGTCATCGCCGTGGACAACTCCGAAAAGATGGTGGCATTTGGCGCCAAGAAGGCGAAAAAGAACGGCTTGAAGAACCTGGAGTTTCGGCTGGGAGACCTGGAAGAGCCGCCCGTCGATCCGGAAAGCGTTGATCTGGTTGTGCTCAGCCAGGCCCTGCACCATGCCAATAATCCGGAACGGGCCATCGGCAGCGCCCATAAAATCCTTCGGAGTGGCGGCCAGATCATGATCCTCGACCTTCTGCAGCATCATTTCGACCAGGCTCACGATCTGTATGGAGACCGCTGGCTGGGCTTTGCCGAAAGCGATTTGCATCGCTGGCTTGAAGGCGCCGGTTTTAAGAAGATCGAAACTGCCGTGGTCGCGCGGGAAGAGCAGCCACCCCATTTTCAAACGGTCCTGGCCGGCGCCGTGAAATGAACGACTTTCAGTATCCGGCCTCCATACGCATTGGGGAGGGACGACTCCCACGCCGTCCCTGGAATTCGAAAACGGTTCCTGGACGCCGATAACTTGGCCATGAAATCTCAGGTCCTTGCCCGTTCACAACCATGAAGAAGAACAAAATCAAAGTCGCGTCCGTGCAAATGAGATTCCGGTCCTCCCTTTCCGAAAACGTGGAGTGGATACTGGAAACGATTCGCTCGACGGCCCGGCGCGGCGCGGAGGCGATCCTTTTTCCGGAATGCGCGGTCACAGGCTACAACTGCGATTTTGCGAAATTATCCGGCGTTGCCATCCACGCTGCGCTGGCCCTCGTCGCCCGCGCCGCGCGTGCCTCGCGCTGCTCTGTCCTCATTGGCTGCCCAACCATCCAGAAGGGGAAGCGCTACAACTCGCTGCTGGTCTTTAACCGGCGTGGCCAGGAAGTTTTTCGATATTCGAAGATTCATTTGACCACGCGTGAGGCCGGCGTGTTCGCTCCCGGAGATTCCCTGGCTTTGTTCCCGATCGACGGCATCCCATGCACGGCCATTATATGCCACGAACGGCGTTATCCGGAGCTGGTGCGCTTGCCGGTCATGCTGGGCGCGCAGATTGTTTTCCATCCCAACGCCGGCCTGGATGCTTGGGCCGTGTCCAAATCCAAACGCGGCGGCCGGGACGGCATCGCGGTGCGGGCCTTTGAGAATGAGGTTTACTATGTCTTCGCCAATTCGGTCGGTCCGCAAGGAGGCGGCCTCTGGTCAGCCGGTGATTCAAAAATCGTCGCGCCCGATTCCCAGGTCCTGGCTTTGGCCAACCATCGAGACGCAATGGTCATCATGGCGGAACTCGACCTGGCCAAGGCCGGGCGGCGATATGCGCGGGAAGCGTTGTCGCTGCCGTTGTTTCTTCGGTCCCACTGGCGGGTCATGCTGGCAGCGTGCCGAAAGCAGTTGCGGCCGAGGATGCGAGCTTGAGCACCGCCACTGCATAAAACCGTTCACTTTCCCTTTTTTCGCAGCATTTCTTCGCGCAGTGCTTTGAATTCTGATCCTGGCTTCCACTCCGGATAAGCGTTTTCTTGCGCGACGCGGCAGCCCACTTCAAAGAGGAGCCGCAACTGTTCCACGGCGCCGCCCAAATCCCAGTCCGGCTTCACTTCATCGGTCACTTTGTGGTAATCACGGTCGATGTATTCCTGGCGCTTTTCCATGCCGTAGCCGGCGAATTTGCCGATAAAATCAATCCCGCCCTTGGTGTAGAGTGCCGGCACTCCTTTCTTGGCAAACTCGATATGGTCGGAACGATAGAAATAACCTTTCTCCGGCTCCGGGTCCGGTTTGAGACTGCGTTGCTGCGGGGCGGCAGCCTGAGTGAGCAAGTCTTCCAGCGTGGAATTGCCATCGCCCACGACGGTGAAGTCCCGCGTGCGGCCCCACGGATTGAGTCCGTCCATGTTGATATTGGCCAGCGTGGTCTCGAGCGGATAGAGCGGGTGATCGGCATAGAATTTCGCGCCCAGCAAACCCTTCTCCTCAGCGGTGACAGCCAGAAATAGAATAGAACGCTTCAGCGCCGGCTTCACTTTTGCGAATGCTCCCGCCAACTCCAGAAGCGCAGCCGCGCCCGTGGCATTGTCGAGCGCGCCATTGAATATCTGGTCGCCTTCCAACTTCGGATTGCGGCCCAGATGATCCCAATGCGCCGTGTAGAGGATGTGTTCGCCTTTCAATTTTGGATCGGACCCTTCCAGGCGGGCGACCACGTTGCGGGAGGCAACATCACGCAAGCTGTTCTTGATCGTCAATGAAGCCCGGCTGCCCAGCGGGACCGGTTTGAACTCGCGGCTCAAGGCGGCTTTCTTCAAAGCATCGAAGTCCTGGCCGCCCGCGGCAAAAAGCTGTTTCGCCTTCTCCAGAGTGATCCAACCTTCGACGGCGACGCGCCCCAGGTTTTTATCCGGCGTCTGCAGATCGAAATTTTCGCGGCTGTTGCTGCCCACCACGACAAACCAGGGATACCCCGCCGGGCCGGTCTCATGCACGATGAGGGCCGCTGCAGCCCCTTTTTGCGTGGCCATTTCGTATTTGTAGGTCCAGCGTCCGTAATAGGTCATGGCGCGGCCCTTGAACATGCTCTCGTCCAGTTTGCCCGGATCACTCGGATCGGGAATGGCCGGATCGTTAATCAGCATGACGATCGTCTTGCCCCGGACATCCACGCCCTTGTAGTCATCCCACCCGTACTCCGGCGCGACCACGCCGTAGCCCACGAAGACCACGTCCGAGTCTTCAACCTTGATTTCGGGCACGAACCGGCGCGACCAAATGACGCAGTCACTTGGGAAACCGAGCTCGGTGCGTTGATCGCCCACGCGATAGACAATAGTCGGCTGCGCGGCAAAGCCGACCAGAGGAACGCTTTGCACATAAGTCCCATCGGGATTGCCCGGTTGCAGGCCAAGCCGTTTGAATTGCTCGATCAGATACCGGACCGTCAATTCTTCGCCGACCGTGCCGGGAGCGCGTCCCTCAAATTCGTCGGAAGCGAGCACTCGAGTGTGCCGGAGCAGGTCCTCGCTCGTGATGCTTTCCAGCGGCGGCTTCAGCAGGGCCGGGAACGTGCTCGCGCTGCGCTCCTTGGAGGCTGATTCTGCGGCCACCGTAACCGGCTGAAAAGGTATGCCCCAAAGAAGGGTAACGGTGATCAAGATGAAGAAACAATGTCTAATAAACGGCTCAGTATTTCGGATCGTGTTCATTTGCGAAGGGTCTTGTCACGGGCTGTCTGTTTTCGATGCCGCCACCTCCACCACAGCCCCATACAGAAATTCCAGGAATTTTCCGAGGCCATCGATAGACAGCCGCTCGTCATTGCCATGCACCCGGGCGCTGTCCTGATCACTGCTGACGCTGCCGACACCGTACGCTTGCACCCCTTTGGCCCGCAACTGGGCTGAATCCGTCGCGCCTGTTAACATCATCGGCAAGGTCACAGCCTCTGGGAAAAGGCGCTGTTGCGTTCGTTCCAGCGCGGCAAACATCTCGGTGTCGAGCTTGGAAGGCGGCTGCGCTGGCCGGCCGCGGCCGGCGGAGGGAACCACTTCGACCGCCGGATCGTCGATCAATTCGCGCAGCAGTTTCGCAAACGCTTCCATGTCCTCATCCGGCAAGGCGCGCACATCCAAGGTCGCCAGGGCATCGCCGGGGATGACATTGCTGCGGAAACCGCCTTTGATGATCGTGGGCGAAATGGAGGTTCGGAGCATCGAATTGTACCCAAGGTTCAGGGCGCGAATCTTCTCCTGAACCATGGCGCTCAAGACCGGGTCTTCGAGATGGCTGTAGAGAAAAGCTTCTTCGGGCGTGCTGACCCGCGCCAGGCGCGAGAAGAAGGCGCGGGTGGTTTCATTCAAGCGCATGGGCGGCTGCCAATTGCCCGCCTTGGCCACGGCGGCGGCCAGGTGCGTGATCGCATTGTCCGGCCGCGGCCGCGAACCATGCCCGCTGGTGCCTTTGGCGGACAGCAGGATCGGGCGCGGCACTTTTTCGGTGGTGGCCACGCCGACGTACTTCACTTTCCCATCCGCTTCAAAAATCCGGCCGCCTTCATTCAGGGCAAACTCGCATTCGATCTTGTCCCAATGCCGCGACACCATGAAGTCGATGCCGACGTGGGTCGTGCCTTCCTCGCCGGCTTCGGCCAGAAAAATCACATCCCGGTCGAGCGGCACTTTGAGCCGGTGCAATTGCAGGAGCACCTCCAGACAGACCGCGCCCATGCCTTTGTCATCCGCGGCGCCTCGCCCATAAATGTAACCGTCCTTGATGACGCCGCCGAAGGGGTCCACCGTCCATTTGTCACGTTCGACGCCGACCACATCGAGGTGGGCCATGAGCAGAAGCGGTCTTTTCTTGCCGTTGCCCTTCAGACGCGCGACGAGATTGCCGCGGCTGGGTTCGAGGGCCAGAATCTCCGAGGGAATCCCTTCGCGGTCGAGAACTGATTTGAGGTACTCAGCACCTTTCGTTTCGTTCCCCGGCGGATTGCTCGTATCGACCTTGATGAAGCCGCTCAGGATTTGCACTGTCTCATCGCGAGCCGCGGCGACGTCGGGCCAGGCGGCTGCGCCCAAAGCGGTAGTCGCAGTCAGAAGGTTGATCAATGCGACCAAGCCGAGCGAGAGGCGCCTGGCGATCTCCTCGATCCTATTTAACCGAAACGGTTTCATGATTATGGGAAGTTCGTTTCAAGCATCGTTTGCCGGAATCAGACGGAGGATTCGTATCAGTGAAGAAAGAACTCGTCCAGCTTTTGCTGAGGAAAACCTCTCGCTTTGCAGGTTCTTGGACATGTTCACCTCAATGCGGAGTGCGGAGCAAGAGTCAGAGCCTCGTGACCTCGGCTGCGATGCCGACGGACGAGGTCCCTCCTCCCATCCTTCCAATCGCCAGCAGAATCCCATGTAGCAGCGCATGCGGATTCGGCGGGCAGCCGGGAACATAAACGTCCACCGGGATCACCTGGTCCACGCCGCCGAGGCTGGCGTAGTTTTGTCCGAAGAT
>ERZ1292640.505-Hain-H43-02um-R1-505-length-31766-cov-5_pt1 | contig 31766 bp, 27 predicted proteins | sample MGYA00564404_ERZ1292640 | MGnify/ENA primary metagenome ERZ1292640 (study PRJEB36523, sample SAMEA6512636) | groundwater metagenome | collected 2019-01-08 | study: AquaDiva: Metagenomics assemblies of 32 groundwater samples | reverse complement strand
CCTGCAAAGAAGGGAGTATTGACCCATATCCCGACATCATAAGACGGATGAACTTCCTTATCGTCGATTATCATGAACATCAGTTCCTTGCCATCAATTATGCAGAATCTTGCTTTCTGGTCCGTGTGCTTTATTTCTGCGATCTCTTCCATTTCTTTGACTGCATCCTTAGTTTCTTTTGAAAGTGGCGCTGCAATCCTGATTTTGACTCCTCTCTTCTTTATTTTCTCAAAAGTTGGCTTCAAGCCTTCTATCTTTCTCATGAGCCCTTGAGAGGTTGTCATTATTGTTACGCTTTTCTCTGCGTTTTTAATCATCAAGTCTAGGTGGTTATACAAGTTATGCCTTCCTTTGAGGCTGCCTGAGAGCTCTGAGGGCTCAACAAGCTCTATTCCCTGTATGTGCAACTGCTTGAGGTCTTCGATTATTTCTGTGCTTTTGATGTCTTCAAGCCTCTTTACTTTCCTGTCAACTTCCATCTTCATGTTTTTCTTTACTCTTTCAACTACTTCAACTGGAGGAACGGCCAGGTATTTTATCGGCTTGCCGAACTTCATTACTACAAAGCCTTTCTTTTCAAGGCTTTCAAGAACATCATATGAGCGGGAGCGCGGGACATTGGCAATGTCAGAAAGCTCTCCTGCAGTAGACACTCCTCTTGAGAGCAGTGCTGTCCAAATCTTTACTTCATAAAGATTGAGGGAGAAATACGTTCTTAGCTTGCTGAGGAACTCTTCTTTAACTATCATTTTTTGTTACCTCGATGGTTTTTTTCACTGGGGAATGAAGATAAAGCTATTACTACTATTAATATATTACGTTTTTGACAATTATCCAGTAGCAAATGGGTTTGACTACGCAAGAAGAGCTCATAAACGGAATCTTAAAATTGCTGCAATTCCTGAAAGTGCATCCAGCTTTTTTCCTGCTTCATTATCTGAATTAATTATGAAAACCTTACCAGTTGCTGAATCAACTTTTTTCATTATATCGTCGAGCAATTCAAAATTTCCTTCTGCCTTCTTGATAGAAATTAGCCCTGATGTCACTAAAAGTGTCTTTATGCCACCCATATCTGCCATTTGCTTGACTTCGTTCAGGCCATAGGCAGCCAATCCGTCGCCTCCTATCGCTTTAAGGAGCTCATCAACTAGCAAAGCCTCCTTTGCCGCCCGGTCCTCTCCTATTACTGCCTTGAGCTCCGGTTTTTTAAGCACTTCTTCAAGTCCAGTCCGATCAATTGTGTTTATTGTTGCTGTCCTTATTTTTTTCATCAGTTTGTCATCCTTTATTTCCTTGATGAGCTCCTCTTTCCAAAATGCTGGGCTCGCTATGATTATGTTTGTAATATGGAACCTTTCATCGTACTCCCTGATTTTTTCAAGAACTTCCGGGTAGAATGCTTTGCTTGACATTTTGCCTTCATATTTTTTAGCGACTTCTCCATGAAGCTCAACTAGAACCTCATATCCATGGCTCTTTAGCATAGCTATTATAGCAGATTCCCTGTCAAGAATACAAATTAGCGTGTCTGAAAAAACTGTTTTTGATGCTTCTTCTATCCTGTCCAGTTGGTAGGAATGCCATTTATGTTTTATTATAGTCATATTTGTTCCAGGCTCTGCCTCTATTGTCTGATGAGAGCCTTTTGGAACGTCTTCATGCTCGCTTGTGGTTACGCCAAGTACCCTCAACTGCTTTGAAGTCTCATCGTAAGTGACTTTTTCAACAAGAATTGAGACAAAAAAATTTTTTTTCACTGACGCCTCTCCTACCTTAATTTTTCTTTGTGTTTCAGCGCCGATATTGTCTCCCTGCTCGACTATTGATGATAGATGCCAAAGGTCATCTGCCCCTTGCACTTGAACGACAATTGTATTTTGCTTTAGGTCCTTTCTGAGAATTTTCATTGACCTTCAAAACAAAAGACATTTATATATAAACCTATTGAGGTAGAGAATGCTTTTTCGTAAGGGCCAAGGAGGAGGAGCTAGTACTGCAGCCTTCGTTGCGCTCATAACGCTATTCATAATCATATGGATACTTTTCTTGCCTCCAGCTGAGAGGGAAAAACTGCTTAATAACGATTCCAATTCGGATATAATTGAGGAGCAAAAAAATACTTTGCTTGATGAATCGCCAAAAACACTTTTTGTTGAAAAGCAGTCAGAGTTTGAGCACAGGGTTAATGCCGTCAACCTTTACACTACGGAAGAGGACCAGGTAATAAAACGAAGAGATGGAGTTCTTGTTCAGTCTGGCTCAGGAGAACAGAACAGCTTTAGAATTGCTTTTCATCTTGATGATCCAAAAAACGTAAAAAACGCTCAGCTTGCATTCACAGTTGCTAGTCATTCAGGCGTGCTAGAAATACTTCTTAACGATGAAGTGATTTTCAGCGGTGAGATAAAAGAGGTCGCCCCTTCGCCAATTACTCTTGACAATCTTGAAAGCGATAATATTCTTGAGTTTAGGGTTACGAGCCCTGGCTGGCAGTTCTGGAAAATTAACTCTTATCAGCTTGAGAATGTCAGGATTATTGCAAGCATACAAAACCTGAACAACAGGGAAGCTTCTACCCAGTTTTCCGTTACTTACACTCCAGAGAATGTTGAAAAAACGACATTAAGGTTTGTATTAGACTGCAACCAAGGGCAGATGGGTGTTTTAACTGCTACAGTTAATGACCGGGTTGTGCTTTCAAAAGTTCCGGAGTGTGGTATCGCTGAAACTGTTGACTTCGACCCCAGGCTTTTGCTTAGAGGAAGCAACGTTCTTACTTTCAGGAGCGAGACCGGAGCAGTTCTTATTGATAACATCGTAATAAGAAGCGTGGTTCAGCAGCCGACTTTCCCAATTTATTATTTTGAGCTTAATGAGAGCAATTTCAATAAAGTGGAACGTGATCTGAAAAACGTCAGGCTCATATTGAAGTTTGCTGGTGATGAGGACAAAACCGGAACTATAAACATCAACAACAGAAAACTGTCATTTAACCAAAATACGAACACTTATTCCAAGGACATAAGCCAGTATGTCATTAATGACAACAATTTCATCCAGATAATCCCTGAAAAGACTCTTGATGTCCAGCAGATTGTAGTCAAGCTTGAGTGAATTCTTTAAATATAATAGAGAAATATTTATAAATATCAATATACAGAAATGTATACTGACATGAGTCTGTACTTCTTAAGGAGCGGCAAGTAGATGGCAGGAGCTGCAGCAGGCACTGCAACTGGAATGGCAATACCGGCAGATTCCAGGCCGACTCTTGAGCAGCAACTTGAAGAAGTTAAAAAGAAGAGTAATAAGGAACAAGCCCAAACAGCGCAACAATTAACCCAAGCTCGAATGAGCGGCAATGAAGCATTTACACATTCTCCTCTTGATAAGGTAAGCAAAGAACAAGCAAGCGCTGCTAAAGAAGAGAAGAAAGCTGCTCATGAATTAGGGGTGGCAGCGAGTGTTTCTGCGACAAATAATTCTGGAACCCACAAAGGTGGAGTTGATATCGGAAGAAATCTTTCAACAACAATCAAAAATGTTTGGGGTTCCCCTAAACCAATTTTAGTTGCTGGTGCAGCAGGAGCTGGTGCCCTTGCAGGTTTCGGTTTGAGAGGATTAGGAAAAGTTGCAGGTGGAACAAAAACTGCAGTGGGACCAATCACTGGTACATTTCCTATACTTGTACTTGTGTTTATTATTCACATTGGTGAAGTTTATTATAATTTTCCGAGAGGCTCGGCAGGCTTTGGCGCAATTCTTGGGGGGTATGCAGCTGTTCTTGTGCTTTCAATGACTTTGTCACATATTCCAGTTAAAGATTTTGCTCCTTATGTTGTCGCCCAGATTTTAGTTCCAATGGCCGTTCAGATGTCGCTTACTAATCCCGCTTTGTCTTTCATATTTCCTTACAGGGAAACTATTGCATCAGTCATGATATTGTGTAATCTTTGCGCAATATACCTTTTGTTCGCAACTGACCAGTCAGATACAATAATGCACTGGTCGAAAAATTTCTATATCATTTTCATAGCAATAATGATTATACCTATATTTGCAACTCTATTTGAAGAAGTTGTTGGTCCGCAGCAACAATCCACAGTAAATTTCGAAACGGTATCAAGAGGATTGCTAAAAGATTGGTGGACTAACGCGCAGACATTTGGAGCTGGAGTAATTAATTTCATTCCGAATCTTATAGATCAAACAAAAAAAGATGTTGATCCTGAACCACCTCCTGGAGCAGCTATCGGAACAAGGCAAGTTATAGGCTGGGAGCCGACGAACGAAGAGCAAATTTTCAGGCCAAATACATTCCAGCGGACAAGCATGAATCTGCACATAGAATCAGGTGATAAAACAACATATCAATTTGAGAATTTTTGCAGGTGTGTGAAAGACAGAGACAAAGACGATAATGTTGATGCTGACGATGATGGGTTTGCTGATATGGGAAGTTGGACTGATAAAATAGGGTTATCACCTAAACTGGCAAGCACAAGAACTTTCTTTTGCCCGATTGACCCTTGGAGCTGTGATGAAGAGGATACGAGAGACAGTGCTGACATACAATTTCTTGCTAAGTATGATGTAAAGATTGTCGGGTCTTACACAACTTATTTCATTGAAGAATCTGTCGATGAGTTCGGGATATTAAAAACTAATTATGAAGGAGAGCTTGACTTCTTCAAGAGAAATTTCGGTCTTGACCAAGCCCCGCTTTCAGAAGCGACTCAATCTCCTTGTTTCATGTCAATTGATACTAATCAAAACAGGCCTCCGATTGGCGTTCGTAAAGACACTCCTGAATGGGCAGATTACAAAGTTCCTTTAGTTATCGGATTCACAGCGCAGAGTTTTTACGGGGATACAATAATCGACAGCATAGGGAGCATGGATATTGAAGTTCCTGAGGGAATAAGTGACCTTGTTTGTGAAGGCTTTCCAGGTCTGCTTGAAAAGAAAGATGCTCGTACTTATTCTCTAAAGACCCAATATGGCAAGGAAGTTCATGGGAAAAAAATAAGGATTGATTGCGAAGCTACTGTAGATCCGAATAAACTAATTTGGAGCGGGGATTATTCTCAAAGCACTTACAGGGTTACTTCTGTGTGCAACATGCTAAATCAGAACAAAGTGAATGCAAGGCTTGTAGCTCGCGTAGGTGGAAGTAGTGGAGGAGGTTTCAGCAGGAGCTGGTCAGCTTGGCCGAAAGAAGGAAGCATTGCTGGAAGCGATGCTTGCTATGGATACACACCAGGCCTTGAAGGTGTAAGAGGTACACCTTGGCATAATGGAGTTGATATTGGAGGGTCAGGCGAAGTTAGGGTTGTAGAACATGGATTTGTAGATAGAATTTGTGCTTACAATAACAGGATTGGAGGAAAAGGAGGCTGTGACGATAATCAAGGTTACGGAAATATTGTAATTGTAAAGCACAGCGATAATTTTTACACTTTTTATGGTCACCTTGCAACATGGGATGTTTCTGAAGGTGATGAGTTGAACGTAGGTGATAAAATAGGAGAGGCTGGAGATTCAGGAGTGTCCACTGGAGTTCATCTGCATTTCGGAATTGCTACACAAGACGGAAAGTTAACTAATCCAGGAAAAGACGTTCCAGAGCAGAATCCGATTTGTAGTTTGCCAGAATCTTCATCCGGGGGAAACACATGGAAAGGTGTCTGCCCTGAACCGGTTGGGTGCAAACCTAGAGGTGGAGGAGTTTCAGGACAAGAAGGTGAGATATTATCAAGATTTGCATCTGAATTGGGCATTCCTGATAATAATGCAAAGGCAATTGCGCTAACTGAGACTGGTGGAGAACATTGGGATGAGAATGGAAATGTTAAAAGAGGAGATGGGGGGGCATCAATTGGTATGATGCAGATTTATACAATTGCACACCCAAAATGTGCTGGAATTATTCAAGGAACTTCTTGCATGGGCGCGCCAACTTGTGATGGGCAAACATTAGAAGATCTCACATGTAATGTTGAAGCTGGACTTATGAATTTTAAAAGTCATTACAATGCACAATGTGCAGGATTCACTGGCTGGGAGGCTGCTGCCGGAAGGTATAATGGTTGCTGCGCTTCTGGTTGTACAACATACTTAGCAGAATACAGGAGAAACGGAGGAACAACATGAGACTAATCATTTTATTTGTTTTATTAACACTACTTATCTCAGGCTGCGATATGATAACAAATATAATCGTTGGCAAACCTCCAACTGTTGATGTGAATTATAACTCTCTCCATTCAGGTGTTCAGGGAATAAGCATGTCTTTTGCCCCTGACAGGCCTCAGACAAATTACATTGTCATGCCAAACGGAAACGATATTACTGTTATAATTGGAATGGAAAACAAGGGAGCTTGGGATGTTCCTGCTGGAAAAGGAATTCTCGCGCTTAATTACGACAGGACATATGTTGATTTTCCAGATAAGAGCAAAGAATTCTCGACTTCTGAATATCCTCTTAACGGAAGAAGCCTGATAAAAGCGAAAGGTGACAAAGTTCAGGTTGACTTCAACGGAAACATTCTTCCATTAAAAGAATTAAAAAAAGACATCACAATAAATGCAGTTGCCTGTTATGAATACGGCACCGAATACATATTTGATGTTTGCATTGATACAGACCCAACAAACACAAGGACAACACCAAAGGCTTGCGACTTATTACAAAACAAGAAAAAATACAATGCAATAGGCTCTGGCCAAGGCGCGCCAGTTGCAATCACTTCTGTCGACCAGGCAATTAGGATAAAGGACGGAAAGCTCGATATTGATTTCATAATAAAGATTAAGAACGTCGGAAACGGCAAGATTTATGATATTGACGCCACTCCAGCAGTTCTTTGCTCAGGGGGGAACAGCCTGGAGGCAGCTGATAAAGTGACAATAAAGGTTGAACTTGCTGATAAGGTTTTAACGTGCGAAAAGATTGATAATAGTATAGATAATAGTAAAATATATGTACGGGAAGGTCTCGAAGGAATAGTTAATTGCAGGGTAACAGGGTATTCAACAGTTAACGATGAGTCATTCCTCAGCAAGCTCAAGGTCACTTTGACATACGACTACACGGACAGCATTGGAAAGATAATTATACTCAAAAAAGCAGGTGCAAGAGTATGAAAAGAATAATTCTTGTAATAATTTTGTTGCTGACTATTGTTGCGTATGGTTGTACACCCTCTGATACCAGTAATACTGACCAGTTCAGGACTGGCACACAAGGATTGGGCATTAGTTTTGTTCAGAATCAGCCACCAAGCAGGATAGTGTTGCAGGATGATGGCCCCCAAGATGTTATGGTTGGCTTAGAGCTGCGCAATCTCGGTGCGCATGACATTACTCACGGTGTTTTGGTGTATTCCGGTTATGACCAGAATCTTGTATCATGGGCATTTTCCAGTCTCTTTCCAACTTTGGAAGGAAAGAGCTTTTCTAACCCTCAAGGAGGAAAGGAAATCAAGGAACATCCAGGAATAATAAACTCAGCTTTGATTGGTGAGATCTACAGGCCCGTCTTTCAGGTTACTGCATGCTATGATTATAGCACAAGAGCTGAAATTCCAATTTGTATTGATCCTGACCCCACTGGGAAATCTGTAAAACCATGTTCTGCATCAAGTTTTAGCGCTTCTGGTGGCCAGGGAGGCCCAATCGCTGTGACTTCTGTCAATCAAGAACCTTCTCCTGGAGAGACTTTATTGAAGATAACAATAAAGAATGCAGGAGGAGGAGATGTGTTTGTTGGTGATATTGGTGTTTGTGGCCATGGAGAAAAAGGGCTCACATATAAGGATCTTGATAGGGTTAAATTTGGAAGTGTAAGCCTTGGAACAACTCCTCTGAACACTTGCAAAGGAATGGATTCGTCTGGCAACATCCCTTTGACTAACGGCCAAGGAGTTATTTTTTGCACAGTAAAAGGGCTTACAAAAGGCTCTTCATACAAGACAACGCTTAATGTTGTGCTTGATTACAGTTACAGAACATCGACATCTAAAAATATCGAGATAGTCAAACTAGTATAGAAAGATTTAATAACAATGCAAGACGAGGGGATAGCATGAATAGGAATATTGTTGTTACTGTTTTACTTTTTGGTATCTTGACTCTTGCATCAGCAGGATGCCAAAATAACACCAGCACAAGTGCGACTTTTGTTGGAGGAGATAAAGGTCTTGCAATATCCTTCCTTCCAGGAAGTCCTCCTGATGAAGCTTTTGACGCTGGCCAGAGACCATTTGACGTTGTTGTACAGCTTAAGAACGTTGGAGAGTATGATGTTGCCGCAGAAAACGTTCTTTTGAAAGTTTCAGGACTTAGCCCTAATGACTTTGGTGTTTTGCCGCAGGATCTGGTCAAGAGACCTTCAGAGCCACTTACTAAAACACAGAAAGACCCAACAGGAGAGACTGTAATTGAGGGCGCAATAACCACTATCGACTTCACAAATCTTAGGTATCTTCCAGTTCTTTCAGGTCCTACTACTTTTCCAATAAGGGTTGATGTTTGTTACAAATACGGTACTGTATCCGAAAGCACTCTTTGCATAAAGGAGAATCCTTTGAATGAAAGAGAGCAGGCTGTTTGCAAAGTCAATGAGGAAAAGCCAGTTGAAAATTCAGGTGCACCTGTAAAGGTGACTAAGCTAAAGGAATTCGCTAAGGGTCGCGACCAAATAGGCTTCACATTCAATATAGAAAAAGTTGGCTCAGGCCAGCTTTTCAGACCGGGCTCTGACTGCAACGCCAACTCAGACAGCATTGTTGATGAAAACAAAGTTTTCATTACAGTTGATAGCAGGCTATCTGGCCTAAGATGCAGCGGCTTGCAGGGCGGCAGCGACACTGCTGGTTATGCTGTTCTTTATGGTGGAACAGAAGGAAGTGGAGGACTGTCAAGGGCAATTACCTGCACGCAGAGCCTACCTCCAAGAGTGACTGCATTCCCTCAGCTTATCAGGATCAATATAGAATATGATTACAAGGAATTCGTCTCAACAGAAATTGTGGTTAAGCACGGATAAAATCTTTTTCTAATAATTAAGCACTACCGGCGTGCAGTCTCAATCATTGTTTCAATACCTGGCCACCGCGGCCTCGAGCGGAAAATTATTTACCCGATAAAATACTTGCCTTAGCCAAGAAAGCTTCTAATTGTACAAACTCATCGCTTCCTTCAACAAGCCTGAACTCTGCTTCGCCGCAGGCAATGTATAGCTCCATCTGCGACTTGTTTGGGATTTTTAAATTAAGCAATTCTCTTTGGAAGAACTTTATCATGTCAAGGCCTGCGAGTCCGTTGTCGTACATGACTTTTTGCATTAGTTTTCTTGCTTCTAAGAAATTATTATCGATTGCAAGCTCGAGTATTTTTCTTACATCTCTTGGCTGTGCTGCAGATGCCATCGCATAAACTAGCTCCAGAATAATATTTTGTGAGCTTGCAGCCGCGCTTTGCAGTATGTTTTCCAATCGCCTGCAGTCTCCCTGCGAAATCTCGAAAAGCGCCTCCTTTGCGTCAGGCATTATTGTCAGCTTCTCGTTTTTTGCTATGGTGTCAATAATTTCAAAAACTTCAGGCTTTGCCATCGGCTTGAACCTGAATATGGCGCATCTTGATTGTATTGGGTCGATTATCTTGCTTGGCGAGTTGCAGCTGAGAATGAACCTGCAAGTCTTGGTGTAGTTCTCCATTGTTCGCCTTAGAGCCTGCTGTGCTTCTCTTGTCAAAGCATCAGATTCGTCAAGGTAGATTATTTTGAAAGGCACGTCTCCCAATGCTTTAGTCCTTGCAAAATCCTTGACTTTGACTCTAACAACATCAATTCCTCTTTCATCCGAGGCATTTAATTCCAGAAAATTGTTGTGCCACTCTTCACCATACAAAGAACGGGCAATAACTAAAGCAAGCGATGTCTTTCCTGTGCCAGCCGGGCCAGCAAAGAGAAGGTGGGGCAGATTCTTATTCTTAACAAACGACTCCACTCTCTTGACTATCTCTGCATGGCCTTTAACATCTTTGAAAGTCTTAGGCCTGTACTTTTCAGTCCAGATTAGTTCTGACATAGCAGATGGGGAATTTGAGAGTAATAAAAAGGTATTGGGAAAAAGTATTTTATTGCATATTTTTAAAATTTTGATAATCAGGTGAATTAATATAAGTTATGCATCCTGAAAAACATAAGAAAATTAATATGATCAAGAGAATTATCATAATTTTATAATTTTTAGATTTGTTGATTATGGATAAGAATAACATTATCATAATAGGATATAAACTCAAAGCAAAAATCCACATAATAGCAGCAATTATAAGAGATATGGGAGAATCTTTTGCAATATTAGGGTTCGAATTTAAAAATAACATTAAGAATTTGAAAAAATAAAGGATATTTAAAGGGAAAAATAAAGTATAAACTATCAGAAAGAAAAAGAAAGATAGTATGGATGTCCAAATCGAAGATGAATTTCCAAGGACTTGCTCTGCATAGAGTTGAGCCATAAATGCAAGCATAATGTAATATATTACCCAAAACTTTACACTTGTCCCCAGATCAAATAACCAATCTAAATCAAGAAGATCTTTGAAAAAAGAAAATTTATTTTCAGCTTTCTTGGACATTACACTATATCTTCCTCAGCAATTACCATGAAGTCGCCGATGGCTATTACTGAGCTGAATGGAATGAGTATCTGTCCGTCCTTGTCTTTTTCAAGGTCCATCTTTTCTGTGTAGGCTGTTGGATTGGCCAGAACCAAATGTATCAATTCGCCTGTCTTGGCTTCGAATATGATATCGCCAACTTCGCCGAAGCGCTTGCCGGTCTTACTAACTACTGTCTTGCCAATTAATTGTCTTGAAGACTTTTTGTCAGAAGAGTTTTTTTGCTGTGTGTCCATTTATGATTCACCCTTTCAGTGTAGCAAATATTGCCCACCCTACTATTTAAATCTTCCTACTTCCAGTCTATACTACCCATATTGTGATGCTAGGTGTTCTGGCAAGATTTTTAAACGATTTGTCTGATAAAGGGAGTAATGGACATAGAAGCAAAAATCGGGCTGATAAAAGAGGTTGGTGAAGAAATAATCACTTTAGATGAGCTTAAGGAGCTTTTTGACAAGAAACCTCATCCTATCGCATATGATGGGTTTGAACCATCAGGCCAGATGCATATAGCACAGGGTTTGATGCGCGCAATTAACGTAAATAAGATGATTAAGGCTGGCTGCAAATTCAAGATGCTTGTTGCAGACTGGCACGCATGGGCTAACAACAAAATGGATGGAGACTTAGAAAAAATCCAGGTTGTTGGAAAGTATATGATTGAAGTCTGGCGAGCTTCAGGCATGGATGTAGATAACATTGAGTTTGTATGGGCGAACGACCACGTGAAGGATTTGGAATACCATAAGTTAGTCATGCAGGTCGCGAGGAATTCAACCCTAAACAGGATAATCAGGACTGGGCAGATAATGGGAAGGAAGGAAAGCGACTTGCAGCAGGCTTCGCAGATTCTTTACGCCTGTATGCAGTGCGCTGATATTTTCCATCTAAAAGCAGACATTACACAGCTCGGCATGGACCAAAGAAAGGTAAACGTTCTCGCAAGGGAATTAGCGCCAACTTTGGGGTTGCGAAAGCCTGTTGTGATAAGCCACCACATGCTGATGGGTTTAGGCGAACCGGTAAAGACAGATGATACAGAACAGAAAGCCCTTGAAATGAAGATGTCAAAATCCAATCCTTCAAGCGCTATCTTCATGACTGACTCTGATGAGCTAGTAAAAAGCAAGATAATGAAAGCTTACTGCCCTGCAAAAACTGTTGAGAACAATCCTCTTGCCGAATACCTCAGATACATCATATTCCAGAAAAAAGAATCAATAACTATCAAGCGACCGGAAAAATACGGTGGCGATTTAGTTATCGAAGGCTATGATGATTTTGTGAAGAAATATGAGGAAGGTAAAATACACCCAGCAGATTTGAAAACTGCTGTTGCTGAATCGCTTAACGAGCTTTTGGAGCCCGTGCGCGAGCACTTCAAGAAAAATGAGAGGGCAAGGGAATTGCTGGAAAAAGTTTCTTCTTACAAGGTAACGAGATGAGATTAGAGGAATTGAAAATAATTCTTGCAAACAAAGGCTTAGATTCGTTATTTCTTTATGGTAGAGATGGTGTAAAAGAATACAATATTGAGTATTTTGCTGATGCATATCCGTTAAGCGCTTGCAAACTCGTAATCACAAATAACTCTTCAACTCTTTTCGTTCCTGATTTAGAGTTTCAAAGGATGAAAAAAATATCGAAAATTACTGTGAGAACTTTCGACAAGAGAAAACTTTCTGGCAAAGTCGGTTTCAATGGAAATTATCTGTCAGTCAACGAGTTGAAGAGAATAAAAAAGGATAATCCGAGAGCAAATTTTGTTGACATAAGTGATGAAATTGTTAAACTCAGAAGCGTAAAATCTTCAGAAGAGATAAGTAGGATAAAAGAAGCTTGTAAAATAACTGACAAGATACTTGCAGATCTTTCCAAAAAAATAAAAGCTTGCAAAACAGAAAAAGATGTTGAAAATTTCATTCTTGAAAAAACAAAAGAACTCTGTTTAGAGCCTGCTTTTCCACCAATCGTTGCCGCCGGAAGTAACGCTGCAAACCCACACCATACACCAACAAATACCAGATTAAAGGGTTGGTGTATAATTGATATGGGTGTAAAGTACAAAGGCTATTGCTCAGATATTACAAGAACGTGGTTTTTTGGAAAGCCGACAAATAAAAATTTGAATATTTATGATGAAGTTCTCGAAGCACAAAAACTCGGAATTAAAATGGCTGCCGGCAAGTCTGCTGCAAAAAACATTGATATCACGATAAGGAAAAAACTTGGAAAAGAATCAAGCCATTTCATCCACAGCACAGGCCATTCAGTTGGAAGAGAAGTCCACGACCCTGGAATAAGCATAAGCTCAAAGTCAAAAACAGTTCTGAAGGAAGGTATGATTGTCACAATCGAACCTGGCCTTTATTGGAATGGTATGGGAGGGCTAAGAATAGAAGATACTGTTCTTGTTACTAAATCAGGCGGAAAACCGTTAACAAATTTCACAAAGGAATTGCTTGTTTACGAATAATATTCAACCCGTGGAATTGAAGAAGTAAACTTTCATTTCAATATTTTTTGGCATTTGTTTTCAATACACTTTATACTACTAAAATCTCCTCCTATACCACCAATACATGCAGGGCAGAATCCGGATCCTTTGGGTTTGGTAAATGGACAGAAAGTATTCCAATATTTGTTGATGGCAATCACTTCATTGTCATTAATATCATATAGTTTACAACTTCCACATCCTGACTTACATGAATTCCACTCTTGAACATATGGTTTGCAATCTGAATCAATCCTGCAAAAAGTATTTGGATTTTGCGGAAAAATATTGTTTAATGGATATAATATTCCAAGAAAATTCAAAACTAATACAGCAAGAATAGGAACGATAATAAAAATAGCAATTATTTTCCTGTCCATAGTCTATTACTGGAATTAATCTATAAAAATCTTCTTGTAGAGGAATACAACTAAACACTCCACACTTAACTGCCATGTACTACATCCCTAAGAGAACCGATATATTATTTTCGAATAGTTTAAAAACAACCGTAAAGCCTCATCATTATGCAACAGCTAGCAGACAGTGTAATCAGTGCAGCAAAAATAAAAGGTGTATCATATACAGAGGCCAGAATTGAGAGCTCTAAAAGCAGCGGATTTGTCCTAAAGAACGGTATTCCCCACGTTTCTGGTTATGACGTAAGCAAAGGCCTTGCGGTAAGACTGATATTTAATGGTGCCATGGCTTTTGGAAGCACAAATATCTTGGATAAAGCTTCAGTAACAAAACTTGTTGACTCAGTTATAAAGTCAGCCAAAGCCAGCGCTCCCTCTGCCCTAAAAACTGAGTTTTCGCAAGAGAATCCTGAAAAAGCAAGCTATCAAGTAAAACAGAAAATTGATGTCAGGACTGTATCTCCTGAAAAAAAGCTATCTCTTTTGCAGGATATTGACAAAGCCATTTTGTCAACAAAAAAATCAGTTCCAGGAAGATACTTAATCCTCGGGGATGATTATGTTGAGAAATTTTTTGTTAATTCAGAAGGCACAAGAATTAACTCCATTATTCCAAAAACTAATTTCACTTACTTTACAACACTAAAAGAAAAAGGCTCGCTTATCCAGCGATACTGGCAGTATGGTGCTTCGGGAGGATTCGAAACCTTAACTGCACTAAATCTTCAGAAAGTGCTTCATGACGAGATACTTACCCTCAGCAAGAACACAAGAGAAGGAGTAAAGGCACCGACAGGCAAAATAGATATGGTTTTAGGGCCTCAGATTGTCGGCATAGTGGTTCACGAAAGTGCAGGGCACCCAGGAGAAGCTGACAGGATTTTAGGCAGAGAAGCTGCGCAAGCAGGCGAGTCTTTTCTCAGCATTGATTCTGCCGGGAAAAAAATTGGGAGCGATAAAGTCACAATAATAGACGACCCTTCGATAAAAAACAGCTTCGGATATTACGAGTTTGATGATGAAGGAGTTAAGGCAAGAAAAAGATATCTTTACAAAAATGGGAAAATAACAGAGTTTCTGCACAGCAGGCAAACCGCAGCTCAGACAAGCACAATAAGCAATGCTTCTGCAAGATCCAGCTCTTTTGATAGGGAGCCATTAGTGAGGATGGCCAACACGTACTTCGAGTGTGGAGAGTATTCTGAAGAGGAATTGATAGAGGGAGTGAAAAAAGGAGTTTTGATGAGAACATTCATGGAGTGGAATATTGATGACAAGAGGTTCAACCAGAAATATGTTGGAGCTGAAGCTTATTTGATTGAGAATGGAAAAATTACAAAGCCCGTTAGGCAGCCTGTTCTGGAAATAACAACTCCGAAGCTTTACAGCTCTGTCGATGCTGCAGCCAACAACATCGAATTCCATGCAGGCAGCTGCGGTAAAGGAGAGCCTATGCAGGGAATGCCTGTATGGTTCGGCGGGCCTTCAATTAGAATTAGAAAAGTGAGGCTTGGGAAATGATTCTGCCAAAAAAAGTTCTTATGGAATGTAAGAAGCTTGGTGCAGAAGATGCCGTTGTAAGTCTCGAGAGACTTAGTACTTCGCAAGTTAAATTTTCTAACAGCAAAATAATTACAACTGAAAACAATGATAATATCGGGCTTTCTATTTTTCTTTCATTAAAAAAAAGAGTTGTTGTAACAACCCTAAGGGAACTCTCTGTGACTTCAGCTTTGAAGTCGGTCAAGGAGCTCATTTCTTTTGCAAAAACCCTTCCTGAAAACAAGGATTATAATGGAATAGCAGAAGGGCCGTTTAAGTACAGGAAAAAATCAAAATACAGCATAGGAATAGACGAAGCAGGCACTAAAGGCATAATGCAAGTATCAGAAGCAATAAAAAAGGCAAAAAATTTGGGCATTCCAAAAACTGCCGGAGTTTGGGAAGCAAATTACGCTACTTCAGAACTTCACACTTCTGGAAATGTGGCAGCTAGTGAAGAAGGCTATTCTTTTTATTTTTCATTAAGAGCATTCACAGACAAGAATGCATCAGGGCATAGTGTTTGCTCTTCCACAAAACTAGAAGATCTGCACGTTGACAAGAGTGTTGATGAGGCTTCTGGAATAGCAAAGCTTTACACAAACCCGGTAAAAATAATGCCCGGAAAATATAATGTGCTTTTTTATCCTTTGGCAGCTGCAAACTTGATAGATAATGCTGCCCAATCCGCATCAATTTTTTCTGTTGAGTCAGGAATGTCTTTTTGGGCGAACAAACTTGGCAAGAAAGTTGCGAATAATAATTTCACTCTTTATGATGATGCGACTGATGATACTGGCGTTGGGTCCTGCAGATTTGATGCTGAGGGAGTGCCAACAAAAAAAGTGGAGATAATTGGTAATGGACTTCTGAAAACTTACCTTCACAACACTTCAACTGCGAAAAAATACGGCACGAAAACAACTGCAAATGCAGGCCTTGTCTCTCCGGAGCCCAGAAACCTCGTCGTGGAAGGGGGAAACGTTAATAAAGAGAATATCATTAGCCAGATGGATAAAGGCCTTGTGGTAACGAACCTCTGGTACACGCGTTTCCAAAACAATGCTACTGGAGAGTTTTCAACCGTTCCTCGAGACGGGCTTTTCCTAGTAAAGAAAGGAAAGCTCTTTCCAGTGAGGGATGCGCGCATAAGCGACAACCTTGCAAACATGTTAATGCAAGTGGAAAAGGCTTGCAACGACCAGCGCTGGATTGTTAGCTGGGAAGTTTCGGTGCCGACAAAAACACCTTCGCTATTGATAAATAACGTTAGGGTTTCGCGTTCGGTAGACTAGGTAGGAAAAATGAGAATAGACCAGAAAAACAACGGAGAGCCATTTAGCTACTCTGGAACAGCAAACAACACTGAGGATGAAAACAGGATTCTTAGAGAGACCATTAATCAGCTTCGGTATGAACTTGATAGGTACAGGCGCACTCCATTGATGATTTGCGAGGTCAGGGAAATTTTCGGAAAAAATGCAATAATCAAGATTCCAAATGGTAACCAGTTCTTTGTTGAAGTATCAGATGAGTGCGAGGTTCTAAAGCCAGGAGACACTATTTATGTTGAACAAAAGAACCTTACCATCATAAAGAAAGCTAGACTTATGAGAAGGTATAATGTTGAGAAATTCATCAACATGCAGCGCCCTGATGCCACCTGGGAAGATATTGGTGGCCTTGAGGACCAAGTAAGGGAAATAAAGGAGGTCATCGAACTTCCTCTTAAGAAACCTCAGCTTTTCAAGAAAGTTGGCATTACACCCCCTAAGGGAGTGCTTCTTTATGGCGCTCCAGGAACAGGAAAAACTCTTTTGGCAAAAGCAGTTGCGTCATCAACTAACTCGACTTTCATCCAGATAGTTGCCTCGGAGTTGGTTCAGAAATTTATAGGAGAAGGAGCAAAGCTTGTCAAAGAAGTATTCCATCTTGCAAGGGAGAAAGCGCCTTCGATAGTTTTCATTGATGAGCTGGATGCGCTCGCAGCAAAGCGAATCGAGCTTGGAACTTCTGGAGAGAGAGAAGTGCAAAGGACATTCATGCAGCTTCTTTCTGAGATAGACGGATTCAAGAATCTTGACAACGTCAAAGTAATAGGCTGCACAAACAGGAAAGACATTCTTGACCCTGCAATCCTGCGGCCAGGAAGGCTTGATAGGCTGATATTTGTGCCTTTGCCCAACAGAAAAGGCAGGGAAGAAATATTCAGGATACATTCAAAAGACATGAACCTTAAAATAAGCTCTCAATCTAAGATGGTTGAGGAAATGGATGAGTTTACTGGAGCAGAGATAAAGGCTGCTTGCACAGAAGCAGGCTATTTTGCGATCAGGGATAATAGGACACACATAACTGACTCCGACTTTTTCAGCGCAATTAAGAAAGTGAAGCTGTCTGAAGAAATTGAAGGAAAAGAACATTTAAGTATGTTTGGCTAGCCAAAAATATTTTTAGTATCAAGCACTTTATTAATATACGGTTTTAAAAGCTTACGATAACAATTATCCTTAGTTAGGACAATTATCTTGTCAACGGATGAAAAATCCTTTACCTGTGAAATATCAAACTCTGCTCTTATCTCTTGGCCTGATAGTAATGAGTCGTATCCAACAACTATTGCGTGCTTCTTCTTGAGCTCTTCAATAAGAGCAAATGCCCTACTATTATAGGTTGCTTTAACACCTTCTCGATATGTTAAACCAACAATAGCAACGGTTGTTTTTTTATTATTTCCTTTCATCACGATTGATGCAAAATAAGAAGCCATACTATCATTTACATCACGCGCGAGTTTAGTTATTTGCGCATCAAATTTTTTAATAATGAACCAAGGGTAGACTGGGATGCAGTGGCCACCTGTGCCATTTCCAGCTTCGTGGATATTGCAGAATGTGTGATTTGCAGCAGAACGGACTTCCCAGAAGTCCACTCCAGCTTTTTCGCAAACTTTATACAATTCATTTGCTAATGCCACATTCACATCACGATAAATTCCCTCAAAAACCTTAACAAATTCAGCTACCTTGGGAGATGAAACTACCATAACATTGGAAAAGCCATCATATAGTTTTTTAACTACCCTTGTACTTTGTTCATTAACACCAGATACAATCTTCGGAAATTCGCTGTATCTACTGAGCGCGAAGCCTGACATTGTCCGTTCTGGACTATAAGCAAGGTGGAAGTCGACACCTGCTCTTAATTTTGAATTTTCAAGAATTTGAATTACAACATCATTCATAGTACCTGGTGGAAGTGTAGTTTCAATAACAACTAGGTCATTCCTTTTGAGCCCTTGTGCTATTGTTGTAAGAGCGTTTGTGAGTGGACCATAATTAGGATCATTATTTTCATCTAGGAAAAGTGGCACAAGAACTATGTGTGCTGCAGCATGTTTGACCGCGTATTGGCCATTTAAAGTTGCCGAAAGTTTTTTTTCCGATACAAGTCGCTTGACAAGGTTAGTTACTCCAGGTTCGTCTATATTCGCTATTCCTCTATTGATTGAATCAACTAAGTTCCTATCAATATCAACACCAACCACAGTGTGTCCTGCTTTTGCGATAACACATGCGAAGGGCAAACCAGCTTTTCCAAGTCCAAAAAATGAAATTATCATTGTTCCTCTGCCGCTTTCAAAACTGCGTGCGCCATCTGGAGTGCAACCAAAGCCTCCTTGCCAGTCACTTGTGGTTGCTTACTAGTCCGAACGCCTATGATGAATGTTTCGATTTCTGTTCGCAACGGCTCTTTCTTATTTATTTGGATTTTCACAACATCTCCTGGGCTTACTCCCATGATATGTTGTGTGTAATCAGTCGAATTCTTATCAGCAAATATATTCTTGTACAAGTAAAGATCTTGAAGTAAATAATTGACTTCGAACATACCTTTTTCTCCTGTGACAAAAAGTTGGCGTACTGAAACCGGAGTGAGTCTATCTAAATTCAAAACACCGACGATACCATTTTTAAACCTGAGGGTCGCAATACATATGTCCTCATGCTGCTTATGCAAGTGACGCTCAGTAACCGCCTTGATTGACGACGGTACATCGTCAAGCAAGTAGGAGAATACATCAAGGTCATGAACGGCTAAATCGATAATGACCCCCATGTCGACGATTCGTGTTGGAAATGGTGAAAGTCTTGAAGCTGAAATTTTGTATATCTTACCTATTTCACCCTTAACAAGACGCTGCTTTAGCTCTATAATTGCAGGATTAAACCGCTCTGTATGTCCAACACAAAGAATTACTCTATGTTTTTTCGCAAGACTGATTAACTCTTGCGCCTGTTCAATTGTTGATGCTATTGGTTTCTCGATGAGTACAGAGAATTTTGCTTCGATACATAGTTTGGCAATAGAGTAATGGAGGTGTGTTGGTACAGCTATACTGACAGCATCAGGTTTCTCTTTAGAGAGCAAAACTTCAACTGCTGAATAAAAGGGAACACCATATTTTCCCGCTATATTTTTAGCTGTTTGTTCGTTAGTATCGCAGATTCCAACTAGTGAGACATCATCCATATCCATATAGATACGTGCGTGGTTCCTGCCCATTGAGCCAGCGCCAATTACAGCTACTCGAATTTTATTCATGAAAATGAAGTCACCGCATCAATAACTTCTTGTTGATCTGATTCTGAAAGAGAAGGATAAATCGGAAGCGAGATAACCTCTTGAGCAATTCGCTCTGCAACTGGGCAAAATGAAGTAAAGGGTTTTAGATGTGGATAATCATAGAGTGCTTTTGGATAATAAATTCCATAACCAATGCCTTTATTAGCGAGGTGTTTAGCAAAATCATCACGATTTCTTATTACTAGCGTATATTGGTGATACACGTGATTGTTATTTTTACCAAGAATTGGTGTTCTAAGCCATGAGATTTGTTTGAAGGCGGTGTCATAAAGTCTGGCGATTTTCTGCCGCTTTGTAACAATCTCGTCAAGTTTTGACATCTGAACTACACCTATAGCTGCCTGAACTTCAGTAAGTCTAAAATTATAACCGAGGACAGAGTATTTATAACGTTCGTATTGACCTTGGTTGCGAAGCAGACGCGCAATACGAGCAAACTCATTATTGGACGTAACAATCATACCACCTTCAGCAGAAGTAATGTTTTTTGTCGCGTACATGGAAAACGTTCCCAATTCGCCTAGAGTTCCTGCTGGTTTCCCATTATGTGTTGCCCCGATTGCTTGGCAAGCATCTTCCACGATAGTAAGATCATTCTCGGCAGCTAACTCTCTCACAGGTTCAAATTGATACGTTTGTCCATATAAATCAACTGGTAGAATTGCTTTCGTCTTTTTTGTTATTGCATTTTTGATTTTTTCGGGATCGATTGAAAACGTCTCACTATCAATATCTACGAAAACGGGTATCGCGCCTTGCATGAGAATTGCATTTGCCGTCGATACAAATGTAAATGGTGTCGTGATGACTTCATCACCTTCACTTATCCCTGCAATCTTAAGAGCAAGGTCAAGTGCTGCCGTACCATTGCTAACAGCAATAGCTTGAGCGCCCCTGCACAAGGACGAAATCATTTTCTCAAATTGAAGGACTTGTGATCCCTGAGCCAATATACCTGATCGCAACACCGAAGAAACCGCCTCGATTTCTCTTTCATCGATGTATGGCTTAGCAACAGGAATCATAGTCTTAGAAATGCTTCGTACTATTTAAAATATGGTGGTAAATATGTTTTCGACGAATTCATTCCAAAATACAGACGAGACCGCAATATTTATGAAGTAACTCTTGTCTTGAAAAAAAGATGCGGAATTTTTCAAAGGAAAAAGAATTTTTTTTCGCACTAATCTTGGTTGCATTTTGTTTTTCTCTATTTTTTTTTGTCTTTCTGCATGACAGACTGACGGGTGATCAAGTCGGACTTTGGACCTACATTCTCAAAGATCAATATCGCGAACCATTCTCACTTTGGAATTCCCGTGCGAGTGCTGGCGCTCCCCAGGCACTGAGCCCTGAATTCAGTTATCTTGACATCTCTTATTTTCTTAGCATAACCATCGGCAATGTCGTTCTTCGCTCTAATATAGTCGACGGATTACATCTAGTTCTTTTTTTTATCGGTGTATACCTTTTAACTAAACACATCACGAAAAATAATAATGCTGCTCTTGTTGGTGCCATGGTTGCGACCTTCTCTTGCGGTGCTACAATAGCACGCATCGGCGCAAATCCCTACTTTTTCGGTATTGTCACAATACCTTACATTTTCTACACACTCGTCCTCCTTCTTGAAACACCCACATACAATCATTCATTTTTCCTCGCTCTCTCTTTCACTTATCTTATCATTTCTGGTGGCCTGGCAACATTTGTATGGTTAATTTTTTTCATCTTCTTTTACATTATTGGATATTTGGTACTCTTTTTTGACAGTAAAAAAATAATGAGAATAATCATATTTCTTGCTCTGGCCATGGTTATGTTCACCTCATTTTCTTTTTTCAAAATATGGGCAGGATTTACTTATCTTGATGATACGAATACAAGACCAGGACCGCAGCCCTACGAATACTTCACACAAGGACAGGGAATTCCAAAAGAAATCGGTAGTAGGTTCATTTCCTTTCTCATTAGGCCCGACATCATCGATTATCTAAACCTATGGATTGGACCAGTTGGTATAGGACTTGTGCTCTGTTCAGTTTTAAGCTACAAAAAAAGACATTACCTACTTTCAATACTTCTTATCAGTATCGCTATTCTTGTTGTGTGGGACACTTTTATGACACACTTAGCCCACCAGGTGCCATACCTCAACAGAACAAAAGACGTGGTAAAGAGCTTCTTTCTCTATAGCACGTTTATAGGTGTTGTGTCATCTTTTGGATTCTTGGAACTACAAAAACGGGTAAAAACTAAATGGCTCGTGACATTCATAGTCACCGCTGTTAGTTTGCAATTTTTCTTTTTCTTTATATTAACTTCTGCACAAGGGATGTCCGCCCAAGAAGGTAAAGAACTTGAAAAGACACTTGCTGCTGACACTTTTTTTTTGGACATTCCCAAAGATCAGCTCTTTAGAGTCACATATCAAGACTTTTCTGGAGGACTTATCCAGATTCGTTTCTCAGAAAATAATCTTTACATTGGAGATTGGATTCATGGTAATGGCTTCTCCAGACCATTTCTTATTTTCAAGCAGGCAGCGTATACAAAAAAAACAAATGAGATGCTCGGTATATTAAACATAAAATATATTTACTCAACCACTCAACGAAATAACCTGCCACTCTTCAAATCAGGAAAAAATGAATACCTATATGAAAATCCATTTTTCTTACCACGTTATCGACTTGTAAAGCACGCAATCTTTATCCCGAAAGAAAATTTGGTTGAGTCACCAGTCACCTACGCTATTCTTCTCCAGACACCTGTTGATTTCAATACTACAGTTGTAATTACAGAACCATCCCTACCATCCGATTTAACCAAATTTGATTTACTAGTGCTGGGGAACTATCAATTTACCCAAAATGAGGCAAAAGAGCTCCAAAATTTCGCTGCTCAAGGCGGTCTTGTTTATCCTGACATAAGTGGAATGAACCGTTCGATTGAAACTTTTTTCTCAACTCCGAAAATACAATTTAAAGAAATCACTGGCGCGAAAAAAGGGTTTGACAGTCTTCAATTGCAAATCAATGAAAGCGGTTGGGTTGTCTTGAGCGAAACATTTTCGATTTACTCCGGATGGGAAGCTACATTAAACGGAAAGAGAATCCCCATACACCGTGCTAATGGCATCACTTCAGCCGTTTACATTGATACCCCCGGCACTATTTTGTTTAGGTACAAACCCCAGGCTATGTATCTTGGAGGAATTATTTCTGCCGTAGCAATCATCATTGGTATAGGATTGCTTTTTATTACAAAAAAAATCCGATTCAAGTGAAAATTCAGGTACTTTCAAAAGATTTTATAGCCGCATGATGTTTCAAAAGAAGAAACGTACCGCTCACGACGCCCGTCACAAGTGTAAAAAGTAATTGTATGACATGCAATGAAAAAGCATAAACAATCGCCTGTGAAGTGGAAATACCGAGTGCAATAAGCGCGACTGATACACCTCCTTCGTAAACCCCTATGTTTCCAACTCCTTGAACAGGTATAAGTGAGACAATCGCAAGGCTTACCACAATAAAAAGTGTGTCAGAAAAACCAAGCGTAAGCCCTAGTGATGAAAAAATGAAAAATGTTGAAAGCGTACTGACGATCCATAAGATAATGCTTATAAGAAATGCTTTCGCAATAAGAGATGATTTCTCTCTACCCGGGAAGGAGTCGATACTATCAAGAATCTTATGAGTGAAGTAAGAGATAATTCTGATTGAAATGAATCTGCGATGAAAATTGTTAAGAAAATTATGAGCCCATGATCTACATAAGCTTGCGACAATGATGGAAAAAAAGATACATAAAAAAAGGACAACCACAATTAATAAACCATAAGAAGGTATATCTGTCATAGTTGGCAATAAGAGTATTGACACAATATATAACAAACAGAGTGCAGCGACATCGAGTATACGCGACAAAAACCAGCTTATTATGCGAATCCCTGTCTTGATATGAAGATATTGTTTCGTAAGAAAAATGTAAGAAAGCTCACCAACTTTGAATGGAAGAATGTTGCTGAGTAAATTATAAGTGGATACAATTAGACCCAAATCGAATAAGGAAACCCTTTTATTAAGGAGCACTCGGAACCTGAATGTTCGCGCCATCAACGTCGCTACATAAAAAACTACAGCTACAAACAAAAGAGAGAAATTAACTGTGCGTAGCGTATTAAGAATTGCATACACATCAGTTTTTGAAAATAAGAAAATAGAAAGAAATAAACTAAGAAGTATGCCAATAAAAAGTTTGTTTTTCGAAATCATGAGAGAGCAGGTACCTTGAAAGAATACCCACACTTTTTACAAAGCACGAGTTGAGTTGATTTTGTAATAACAGGCTTACCACATCGACACACTGCACTCACAGACCGCGCTGGAACTCCACGTACTAGCATATGAGAAGGAACATCTCTTGTTACCACCGCACCAGCAGCGACCATCGCATACTCGCCAATGGTGATGCCGCAGATTATGGTCGCATTTGCCCCAATTGAAGCTCCCTTTTTAATAATCGTCGGAGGGGAAACTCGCGATTCGTTCCACAAAAACGCACGAGGATATAAGTCATTTGTAAACGTCACCGCCGGTCCTACAAACACATCGTCCTCGAGTGTAGCTGGAAAGTAAATTGACGCATTATTTTGTATCTTGACACCATTACCGATCACTACTCCTTTGTCGATGTAAACGTTTTTACCAACTATACATTTTTTACCAAGTATCGCATCCTCACGGATTTGAGCTTGATTCCACACTATTGTACCAGCGCCTAAGTGCGCGTGATGGGATACCTCGGCAGTCTTATGAATTTGCAATTTGTCCATGCACCCAAGTAATCCACCTCGTTTATAAAAGTTTTTATAGATGGAAAAAAATATGTCATCATGAAATTTCCATATAAAAAAGCAATTGTCACTGGTGGCGCCGGCTTCATAGGTTCACACATAGTTGAAGCTCTTTTGAAACATGATATTGAGGTCATAAGTGTCGACAATTATGTTGGGGGAAAAGAAGAAAATATTGCTCTATTTAAAAAAAACAAAAAATTCACTGATATTCATGGTGATGTCGCAGACCGCGAGCATATGAAACAGTTGATGCCGGGCGTCGACATTATTTTCCACAATGCAGCCTCGAAAAAAAATGTGTGCATCACAGACCCTAATCGTGATCTTATGACGAACGCACTTGGAACACTAACGCTCCTGCAGCTTTCTCAAGAATATGGAGTGAAAAAATTCGTCCATGCTTCAACTGGTTCTGTCTATGGTGAAGCAGTTGTGCTTCCACAAAGCGAAGACCATCCTCTCAGACCTCGTTCATACTATGGGGTCAGCAAATTAGCTGGCGAGCGGTATGTGGATGTATTCAACAGCCTTCACAGTCTGAACACGACCATCCTCAGGTACTTTCATGTTTACGGTCCTCGACAAGAATCTTCAGATTACGGAGGTGTAATAGCTATATTCAATCGCAATATAATGGCAGGCAAGCAACCAATTATTTTCGGTGATGGAACGCAAGAGCGCTCATTTACGCACGTCCATGACGTCGTCCAGGCAAACATGCTTGCGGCAACGAAGCCCGAGTCAGAAGGAGAAGTTTATAATGTCGCCTCAGGCATCAAAATAACTATAAATGATACCGCACGAATGCTTCTTCACTTCCATGGTTCTATGCTTGAACCAATCTACGATGACTGGTTAGTCGGTGACATAAGGAAATTCGATGTCAAAAACACAAAACTGAAATCCCTTGGTTTAAAATCGTTCATACCTTTCGAAAAAGGTCTTCAAGATACAGCGAAATGGTATAAAAAATATTTTTCTGGTTCTCCCTCCACAAAATAAGACGAAGCTTGACAAGACCGGCAATTGCTTTGAATGTACGAGTAGTGATACTCTTTTTCCTAGCCCTTTTCTCAGTGACAACTATATCTTTCTCAACTATCCTTAAATGTGAACGCTGTGCACGAATGAGAACTTCACTTGGGAACACGGAACCATCCATAACAGTTTTTCTTATTATCGGTTGCATTTTTTTTGTCCTGAATATGTTGATGCTATGCGTATCACTCACACGTAGTCCGAAAAAGATATTGAGCAGAATATGGTATCCTCTACTAATCAGCCGCCTGAAAAAAGGACGGCGATCAAAGCCCTTATTCGCTTTAGTGCCAACAACAATATCTGCCGACTTGAGAAGTGGAATTGCCCTCTTCAAGTGATCAATATCGTACCAGTCAATAGATGCATTTGCCATGAATATTCCCCTTGCAGCGAGAAAGCCTGCTTTCATCGCACCCCCATAATTGGGTTTGTCAAGAGTGATGACGCGTATATATTTTTTTTTTTTTGCGAATGATCTCAGAATATGAACTGTTGAATCAGTACTACCGTTTTCGCAAAAGATGATCTCGAATCGCTTACCGAACGAAAGAGAAAGCGATTTATAGATAGTTCCAACTATTTTTTTGCTATCCCTGCTTCATTATGGATAGGGATGATAAGAGAAATCAAAGGGTTCATCATGAATCAAATCTTCCGGCTCACTTAAATATTTTGTCCGTTAAGATGCCTTTTTAGGCAATAGTTGCACTATGTTTTTTTCATCTGGATTGTAGTGAAGCAATTGGTAAAATTCTCACAAACATATTGCTTGCACAATCTATTTATATCAATAATAATTTTTTATGACATGAATAACAAAACCAATCCAGATAAGGGGGAGGGGGAAAATTCTCTTAAGTCAATCCTCCTTGATATCGGCATCATTGTCTTGATATCTATCATCATATCATTGAACTTTGCTCCTTTTTTTTCGCTAACCAAAATCCCATTTCTCGACCCAACTACAGGACAACTTCCTCGCATCCTGGCGCTTAACGAAGCAGTGACAAAATACGGCGATATATTTCCCATATGGAACCCTTACCTAATGGGAGGAGAGCCATTTACCGATGCGTCATCACAAGGAGTTGACTCAGTTATGTGGGTGCTTATCGTGCTTTTCTCACCCATAACTGGCTTGAGTTTGAGCTATCCAATCGCCATTGTTTTAGCCGGTGTGACGATGTATCTCTTTGCTCGCTATCTTTTTTCTGATCGCCTAGCCTCGGTTGTTACGGCATTACTCTACACATGTACAGGATATCCAGTATACATGCTTGAAACTGGATCACTTCTTCAGCTTTACGGATTTGCGATTGCACCACTGATATTTCTTTTCACAATCAAATCATTCAGAGAAAAAAACTGGGTTGTCCCAGCAATAATTGCTGGCCTCATACTTGGCATCGAAATTCGAATGTCAATTGATATGAAAGTTACACTCTTCCTTACCCTTATAATGGGAATGCTATTTCTCACTCAACTCATTGGGAAGCTTACAACGGAGCAGATTATTAAGCTAACTTTAATTGGAATAATCATCTGCCTCATCGGATTCGGACTGGCTGCGCAAAAAATTTTGCCTGCAAAAGACGTTATATCAGGAGGATCACGCGCAAAACTCACATATGAAGAATCTTCGCTACGTAGCGTCAACATCGACGATTTTTTTCCAATTGCAATCCAGCCATACTCCGCAGGCATATCTATTCGATACCAACGTAGCGAACTTAGCAGTCCCAGACATGGAGCTTTCGCACTTGGGTTCATCGCAACAATGCTCGCTATCATTGGTGTTTTGTATAATCTTAAGAATAGAACCGTTATTTTCCTTGTGTTTGTTGCCATTATATGCGTCCTTGTTGTAACTGCCTCTCCATTCTTTTATTTTCTGTGGAAGTTTATCCCGCCTTGGAACAGTTTCAGGTATGTTGAGAGAGGATTTATTATGTGGTCACTGAGCATATCTCTTCTCGCGGGTTTTGGATTCATCCAAGCTAAAAAAACAATTCATGAAAAAACAAAGATCAACGGAAAATTGGTAACTTCTGCACTCTGCACACTGCTTATAGCCAATGTATTTATCTTCAACATCGCGCCCATACCAGGATACTTCTGCAATTTTGAAAAATTAACGAGAGAAAATCAGGTTACTGCATGGGAAAAACAGCAGTCAGGAATATTCAGAGTCCACGAGTGGGAAACTCGTGGTATTGACTGGCCTACCGACCCTTTTACATCCAGCTCTGGCCTGGAGCATCTCTACGGGTACACTGGAAACTGGATTCCTCAGTACATGAACGAATTTTTGAACGTTGGATTTCAGTCGCCTGCAAAATTCTGGGGAGTTATGAATGTTAAATACATAAGCTCAATGCGGCCTATTAATGTCACTGGGTTGAAGCTTATAAAAACTTTCGAACCACATCAATGGGATGGTGTGTGTCCCCCTAAAGAGGTGCTTAGGGTGTACGGTCCATATTTATATGAGAATGAGGAGTTTGTTAGCCGTGCAATTATTCCATCGAACACCATACTAATTTTAGGCCAGGAAGATGCTGCAAAAAGGTTGATGTATGGCATAATGCTTTCGCCACAGTTTAATGCTTCAAATACAATATTAGTAATGGGGAAAAAAATGCCTATTGAAAGTTATGATCCTGAATTGCTGAAAAAATTTGATGGTATCATCCTTGCATCCCCTGAAGCGATTTCACAACAATCTGGTCCTACTCTCAATATCTTTAAGCAACAAGGCGGGGTGTTGATGCCGGATATATTAAACGACGAATCTTCAATGAATGGATCAGATTTAACGCGAATACTTAGTCTTCAGAGTGAAACCAAGATAATTGCTGATTACTCTATCACAACTTATAGTTTTGAGAAGAAAACCTTTGCTGTACCCGAATCAAAAAAATTTCTTCTTCTAAGCGAACGGTACTTTTATTTCGAAGGATGGGAAGCGAAAGTAAATGGAAAATCGGCACCAATATTTCGCGCAAATGGGTTCGTGTCAGCAATACCTCTTGATGGTAGGGAAGGTAAAGTAGAACTCTCATACGCTCCGAAAAGCTACATCATTGGGAGTTCAATTACAATCCTCTCGATATTTTTCTTATTAATTTATTTTAGTTATATATATTTCTTTAAGCGTCAATTAAGTTCAAATAATCACGAAAAAACTCAAAAAAAACATAGAGATCCATAATTGATACTGATCATTAGAGCCAGAGTATAATTGAAGTTAATTGTTGGGCTGCGTCCTAAGTCTCGTTAATTTGTAAAAGATATTTTTGAGAATGAGTCTGCAATATATTTCCGCCCGCTGTGTGCGGGCGGTGCGGCACTTGACTGAAGTGCCGAATTTGTGTTTGAGTGCTGAAAAGGTGCTCTCTACTATGCTTCTGCGGTGATAGGTACGCTGCCTGAATTTTTGTGCTGATTTGAATCGGAAAAATCCTTCTCGAGCTTTGGCTCGAAGTGGGATCATGGTTTTGATGCCACGATAAAAGCAGTGCTCGTGCACTGCTTCGGAATCGTAGCCTTTGTCGGCTACGACTATTTTTGGCTTGATGCGTTTGAGCAGATGCTTGAAATCTTTGACATCGTGCGCAGCGTTGCTGCGCATCCTTGCTGCAAGCACTTTTTTGGTGCGCGTGTTAATCACAATGCTAAGCTTGACTGGTTTTCTGACGGGAAACTGCAGGTCAATACGATGCAAATAATGAAAACTCGGACAGCTTCGGCTAAATGTTATGCCATCAACAGCTACAATATTAGCTTGCGCCGGTGCCGTGCAAGCTAAAAGCCGCTGCCAAAGAAGAAGCGGCACACGCTTTGTCATGTACTGCAAAGCGCTCTTGCTTGGACAAACGTGTCCAAGCAAATCAAAAAGTTGTTTTACTCGTCTAAATCCAAGTTTAGAGTATTCACGAACAAGTAATGCCCGCAAATGTTGCCACAACTCATAGCGCTTCGGTCCAAACCGATGTAGCCAACGCGGCAAACCCGCAATGCGCAATAATCGCTTAATTTTTCTAGCAAACCTTTCTTTCAGCTCCATGGTGGGGCCTTACTCCCCACCCCCTAAGCGGCCCCTAAAGGCTGCTCAGGGTCTTAAATTTTTAGATTCAGGACGCAGCCGAATTGTTGCAAACTATTAAAAGCAATAAATTTGATCTTTAAAATATTCAACAATTTATAATTAACTTGAAGAAGTAAAACCGCGCGCTCGGCAGTTACTCCCTGTTCTCATCGCTTTCGCTCAAAGGGTGTTCACATCGTCATCGCGCGCATCATAAAGGAAAGCTTTGCCATTAAAATAGTTTGTTAGTTTGGCTTAAAAATATGAAGAGCAATGAAATAAACAAAGAATATTTGCCTTAATGGAAGGATTATAGTGTCTTTTTTTAGGAATGAATACAGAGTCAGGAAGCAGTTGATTATGAACAGGAACAGCCACGGAAACCATGCAATTGAGAATAATACTGCCTCCCCGAGTCGGTCTGCTGTCCAGTCTGCAAGTTTTATTGATTGTTGGTTGACATATTTTTCTGATTTCCTCATCTTTTTAGTTAGCAAATCTGCTGCTAGTGATGCCGCAAACAAAAATACAAAAAATAAAGGATTATCGTAATAAAAAATCACTGAGACAACTGTCAGGATGAGCCCTATTCCTGCAATTGTGTTTGGGTGCAAACTGGGCTTTTTCATCTTTGTACCTGGCTTAAGAAGAATATTCCTCCAAATATTATCGTCATCAATCCTTCAAGAACAAAACGTTGCCTTCTGCTTGTATAGAAATGGATGAATACTTCTGTTTTTGCGTACGGATAGAGCGGCCTTGTCTTCCCTATTATGAAGTCGACAACATAATGAAGAACCATGCACATAAGTGCAATCTGGACTATGCGCTTGTCTTGAATTACCAAAAGTGCAACTGAAAAAAGTAATGAAAACAGGCCAAGGCCGATGAGCTCGTGTGATGACATTCTTGATTCTGAGCCGAAATGCAAGTATCTAACAACCGACTTAAAGTTCTTCAATATGTAAGGAATGTGGTCAAAGTCAAGTATCACTGAGAAAAGGGCAATAACCCAAATATCGCTTTCATTGACTCCAAAAACAAGGCTGACTATTGAGTAATTAAAGAGGATGTGAAAAAGAATATTCATATATGATGTTAACGCAATACATTTAATAAAACTTTAGATGACACTGCCGAAGTCTGGCTCTTGTGTCGAGTCAAGCTCTGTTGAGATTGTTTCTTCAGGAATGTTTATGTCGTTTTCAGGCACTTCTAGATTGTCTTCAAGTGGGTCAACTTCTAGTTTGCTTTGTTTTTGACAACCGACAGCCATGAACAACAATACGACGATGAGTATTAGAGCAATTAACTTCTTCATTTTGACTTCTCCTCTATTGCCTTGTCATGTGTTGACTTAAGCTCATTAAGTGTAGTTCTTGCCGATCTAATGGCATCCTGTGCTGCAACATAATCTCCTGAATCTGCCGATGTTTGAGCATTTGAAAGGAAGTTTTTGTATTCTGAAAGGCGTTTTTCTATTGCTCCTGCTTGTATGCCTGAAGACTTTATTTTTCTTATGTTTGACTCAGCTTCCTTTGCAATCGAATTCCCTCTATCGATTGATCTTTGTATTTTGTTCCCAAGGTGGGCATTAAGGAATGCGTCTCTGATTTTTTTCCATGCATCCTTTATCTGTTTGTTTACACTGTTTATCTCTTCCTTGTTTCGAGTGTTAATTGCACTAACAAGTTTTGGCTTAAGTGATACGAATTCTGCCAAAGCTGTCTTGACTTCTTCCATAGACACATTTTTTTCAAGCGACTTGTTTATTGCATCATTTACGATATCGACATGGTTGTCAAAGAATCTTAGCATGGCAATCTTGCGCGACTCCACTGCTTGTTCAGAATAATATTCAGATTCATTTGCCCTGTTTTCTTCAAGTTGCTTAGTCTTTCCTTTTAGGGCTTCTCCATATGCTCTCAGGCCGATTTCCTTTGCTTTAACTAAAAACTCTTTTGCTAAGTTT
>ERZ1292640.497-Hain-H43-02um-R1-497-length-32023-cov-5_pt1 | contig 32023 bp, 36 predicted proteins | sample MGYA00564404_ERZ1292640 | MGnify/ENA primary metagenome ERZ1292640 (study PRJEB36523, sample SAMEA6512636) | groundwater metagenome | collected 2019-01-08 | study: AquaDiva: Metagenomics assemblies of 32 groundwater samples | reverse complement strand
ATCAGGTAATGCGAGTAATAGAGCGCTAAAGTGCCCACCGTCCAAAGTCCCCAGGCAGAGAGTGCAGCGTTCGCCAAGTACATAAGCGGAACACTGAAGAGAGTCGTAGCAAAGCAATAGACAAGGCTCATCAAAACCGCGCGATTCCAGCCGAACACAACAGGAAAGGTGTTATATCCTGTCGCTCTATCCGCCGAGATATCTTTGAAATAACCGAGGAGAACGAAGATCGCGTAACTGAAAAACGTACTACCAACCGTTAACCACAATGTCACACTTCCAAACGGTGCGCTCAAGCCATTCGATCCGCAGAGATATCCAATTACCGGCAGAAGCGCGACTATCCAGGAATTCCAAAGAGGCCCGCCCCACCACTTGCGTTTAAACGGCGTATAGGTGGCTAAGCCAATCACTCCCAATACTGTCAAAGGAAGCGTTCTAATATTTCCCATGAAGAAGGCAACCCCGCACAAGGCGAGGCCGAACAAACTGACAATTAACACCTGTCGCGGCCTAATACTTCCCTGTGTTAGTGGCCTGTAAGGTGAAGAGATCGAGTCCGTATCGGTCTGAAATACGTCAGTCAGGGCCTGACCTAGACCGTAACTCAGGAAAAACGACGCTAATAAACACCAGAACAAGATTTGGTCCATCGCTCCAGCAAGCGCCAGGCCTGTAAGTCCGGATACACCAGAAACAAACATCAAGTATGGTCGCAAAGTGATCCAATATGCGCGCCAGAAAGGAATTGACAGAACACTATAGGGCACCTTCACTTCGACATCCTCTCACCAATTTTACGGATTTCGTCTTCAGTTTTGTTTAGAATACCGAACTTCTTGCCCAATCCAGTCATGATTTCCACGCAACGGTTTAAATCCTCGTCAGTATGACGTGAATTAACAGCGAACCTCAAAATAGCTTCACCGTTTGGAACTGCTGGGTAACTTACATTTCCGCACTTGATTCCGCTCATAAAAAGATCTCGACTAAAAGCCCACAGCAACTGATTTGTACCAATGAACACCGTTATGATGGGGCTTTCCGGTTCACATACAATGAACCCCGATCCCTTTAATGCCGGAGCGAACACCCGGATATTTCGCCATAATTGCGTTCGATGTTCTGGTTCATCAGTAATGATCCGGAACGCTTCCGTAATCCCCGCACAGGTGGCGGCTGGCAAGGATGCGGTAAACACCGCTGAGCGGGCAAAAAATCGCAAGTAGTAGATAAGCTCCTTTTTCCCCGTTACGTAGCCGCCTGAGGTACCAGGCGCTTTTGAGAAAGTCCCCATCAATATATCCACCGCCCCAGGAAGATTGAAGTGATCCTCAACGCCTTTTCCGTTGGGACCAATCACACCCACGGAGTGCGCCTCGTCTAGCATCAGTTTGGCATTATGGCGTCTGCAGATCTCAAGAAGCGACGGCAGCGGCACGATGCAGCCATGCATACTGAAAACGCCATCCGACACGACCAGTTTACCCTTGCAGCCCTCATCAGCATCGGCCTCTGAGAGCAGTGCTTCAAGTCTATTGAAATCAAGGTGCGGATATGTGTAGTTACGCTGGCAATCAGCGGCAGAACAGGCATCGTGAATACTTGTGTGGGAAAACCGGTCGCGAATGACAATATCCTTCTTTCGAAGCAGACCGGTGATAATTCCACTATTGGCGCCATATCCACTCGGAAAAACGAGTGTATCCTCCCTCCCGTGGAAGTCACTAATGACCTCTTCGAGCTCTCGGAGATAGCGGTTAGTCCCGCAAAGCAGCTGAGAGCTAGGTGTGCCATATCCCACTTTCCGCAAAGCCTTTTCCGTCGCATCGATAACGCGTGGATGCCGGTGCAAGCTAAAATAGCTATTTGAGTCGAAGCAGATCAGCTCCTCTTCCCTTTTTGTGATTGGGTTAAAAGCTATGATCCGATGATCGAGCCCACTCGTTAGAGTGACGCGATACATGGTCTGGTATAGCTGCTTTTGTTGCAGATCCTTGATCATTTCGTAGAACCGATCGCATTTTTCAAACAAGTCCGCAGAATCCACACGATAGAAATCAAGAGCCGAATGCTCCTCAGCTTGAATTTCCGCAGCCCCACCTACAGCATAGTCCCCGGCAAGCTCACCCGTAAGATAAGGAGGCGGATCAAGAAATGGCTGGAGCCTCTCAAGCGTAGTCTGCTGCATGTTCGTGAAAGCCAGTACGGCAACCCTGAAATTACTAGGTACACTCTCTACGACGAGTCGTTCGATCCTAATGATCTCCGCTTCCGGTACCGACAATTCCAATGGTGGCGAGACAAGCTTGATGTCAATCACACGAGATCCACGCAGCACAGAGGTCCCGTTCAACATCAAGCACTTCAATCCAGTGCTTGAGATTTCGTTTAAATAGCCAGCGTGGGACCGCCCATCCTTGTCGTAAAACTGAATTGCAATCGACATGGCGGGTTTTGGAACAAAGCGAGCCGTGCGCGCAGAGTAATTACTTTGTTTAGCATTGGCCTCCATCAGTCCTCCAACCTAGCCCGGTACGCATCGATCACACATCGAGCCACCGTGCTGGGGTCGATTCCGCTTCTCACAGAATCCAAACGTGCCAGAAATTTATTTCTAAATGCGCAGTCATCACGAAGTTGAAGTACACAGTTTGCAATTCCTTCTATGCTGCCTGCCTTCAGTAGAACCTCGCGATTCTCGAGGTATTCCAGATTACCCAGCTCTTGTTGCATTACCGACGGAAAGTCGATAGGGATGAGTGGCACCCCTACGGCCAAAGTTTCCTTCATCGTTTGCTTTCCCGGTTTTGCAATCACGGCGTCCGCGCCTCTCATTAGGAGGTGAACATCATCCCGCCATCCGAGCGGTTCCAGCGTGGCGTTCAGGCCTGGGGCGAGGTCTTGAAGTTTCGCCAGCAGCTCGCCATTTGTGCCACAAATCGCAACAATTCGGACTCCATTGAGCAGACCGACGGATTTCACCATAGGTATTACACCCATGTAACCTTCGCGGCTCCCTGCAAACAGGACAACAAACTCGCTCTGAACCCAGCCATATTGGCGCCTCACGTCTTCCTTCTTTTGGTGGTGGGCTTCAAGAAAGCACTTACGGATATTCAACTTAGCCTTTATTGCATGCTTAGGATCAAAACCGTAGCGTCGATAAGCTTGCATGGCTTCCGTGGTTGGAATGAGATGAAAATCGATTCTATCGTCAAACCAAAGCGGGACACATGAGGTTCCAGGGTCGATATTTCCAACAAATGTAATGGGCCGACGCGAGGTCTTCGATAATCCATAACCAATCATCGATACAATATATTGGCTTGTCAAAATGAGTATGTCCGGTTTCTTTTCAAGCAATAAGCGGCGGAGACCTCGCAATGGTTTTTTGTAAAAAAACTTCCATCGGTCAGGGCGTATCAGATGCAGAGTTCTTATATAGAAAGTATTTAGCCAAATGGAATGGCGTAAAAGATAATTGTATATGGACGTAAGCCAGGCCCCTGTTGGGCTGTACTGTTTGAAAAAATCGATGATTTCAGCATCAACATTTCCGCTCGTCGCTTCGAGGAGGGCTTCGCGCATAGCATGGGAGCCGCTTATCAAGCCATGACCTCCCTTTGTAGTAAGAATGAGAACCTTCGGTGTTTTGCTGGTTTCCAATTTATTCCATAGTATCAAGATTTAAGTACTCTAGCTCTCTGAATGTGCGGTGACGTGGTGATGTGCGGGTGCTCCAACCCATATTTCTCCTGGACCTATTACCGTGTTTGGCAAGACAACACTTCTGGCACCGATTACGGCGTTATCGCCAACAACAACGCCAGGGCCGATTATGGCATCTCCACCAATAACCGCGTTTTTGCCGACTCGAATGCGTTTAATTACAAATTTTCCTAGAATCGCATAATGACCGGCGAGTTTTGCAAAATCCCCAATCCTTGAGTTCGCACCAATCTCGATGAGAAACGGATCTATCAAAACAGCATCGTAGGCAACGATTGAAGAATCATGAATTTTTGCACCACTGAGCCGATAATGAAGTTTTCGAAGAAATGGATTTGCGTGGACAATTCTAAGGAGGCCGGGGACCCGGATAAAGTTCACGATGCCAGCGTGGAGAGTCCAAAGCAGCATTGCTCCCTTCCGATCGGCTGGGAATTCGCCTTCATCCGGCCAACGGATAGTGGCATGCAAAACTCCGGAAATGAGGATGACATTGAGAATCACAATAAATATAGCAAGCGGGACCGCAATCGCGACGCTCAGAATGCGCCACTCACCAGGAAATAACGAGAGTGCCAAATAAATCATAGCCAACGATGGTACAGTAGCTATGGAATACACAAACAGGGCACAAAAACTCCAAAGCCACTCCCATCGTGAGAGAGAGGTATGCATTAGAAACAATGGTAACTGGGCATCGTTCTTATGACAATTGGTCTTAGCTAGTCTTAACGCCAAGTAATTGGCACAATCACATAATGAGCAAACCAAGCAGGGTTTCGCCGCCGTTGCACTCCCACCACCACTTTCTTGCATTCTCCTAACCTGTTCTGACACTACATACTTTTCTACTTATTCGGAATACCATCTTGGCTCCAAAGATAGTTTTGTAGCTCATTTATCCATTGATCACGGGTTATATTTATACCTTCTAACCCTATTTTTGAAACATTACCATAACCAGTGCTATCTTTATTCAAACCATGTCCTGCCATTTTTAATTGGAGATCTAATAGTTCTCTATAGCCAGTATAGAAACCATGTGATTTCTCAAAATTCTGTATTTGCTCTTGCGCATGCATTCGCACATCAAGCATTTGTTCATAAATAGATTTAATTTTTTTAAATAAAGGCTCTATATTTGATTTTCTTTCCTCATTGATTAATCGACTTAACTCATCTATTTTTTGTTGCATTGCCAACTTTTCTTTTTTGTTATTACTGCTAATGATCATTTGATGACGTTCATAGTTTATCCACCACTCCCTATCCTCGTTGGCCTTTCCAGCAGCACAATATGAATTCACCACTTCATTATGCTGCGTAATAAGTGCGGTTAAATCAGCATATAACTTTGTTACGCAAGCTATTTGGCCTCCAACAAAGTTATTACGAGTTAGGATTTCTGAAGCTGTTTTGAAATTTCCAAAGTTATATTCTAAAGCAAGATCCCTTAGCTCTTGCTCAGTAGGAAGTTGCGCAAGCGAAATAGTTCTAGTCATAGCACGCAGCATGTCTTCATCAGGAGCCGTGCGCCCTGCGGTAATGGCAGTGATCCTCACTCCCCTAGCCAATTCGTGAAGAATAATCCCTTTGCGCTTACGGGCAGTTTTTTCTTCACCTAGCGAAACATCATCGTACCAGGATTTTGAGATCCGCACCTCGATTTTGGTTTGACATGCAACTGTGCCCTTATCGCTTAAGATTAAACTTTCACCACCAGGGCATTCCTTAAGTGGTTTGCTTTCAAAGTACCAGCTCTTACTCAGTGACTTATGTAAAACCGTATACAACCTAGGGACACGTGCTTGGATTCCTTCTAACGTGGACCGCACTCCAGGAACACTGAGTGGATCAAATGTTATTGAACCTTCATTTTCATAAAAATCAAAAAGGTCCCCATTTGGTCCTGAGAAACCTCCTCCGCTACCTTCGTTTCCGGCGCGGGCCGGACCCGAAACAGATCCAATTACGAAAAGTGTTAAAACTACTAGATTTTTGAAACTCATAAAATATCTCCTTGTTCGTCCGGATCCGCGTCTAAATCCGGCATATTATAATTAAATCTTGACGCAGAGCAAGGTATATCTGAGTTTTTCTGTCCGGAAAACAAAATATTAATGAATTTATTGCTGTTTTATTTAGTTTTTCTCTGTAAACCCGATAACATATTGTTATTATGGGAAATTCAATATTTGAATATAAAGACTACAAGGCATATCTTAAGGAAATCCTAAACCGAAGAAGTGAAAATGAGCGCGGTATACGAACAAGACTTGCCGAGGCGATTTACTGTCATAATGGATATGTCTCCCAAGTGTTGAACGGGGCTGCTCACTTCAGCCTAGAACAGGCTGAGGCCATCAATAAATATCTAGGCCATAACAAAGATCAGAGCAGTTATTTACTTTTATTAGTTCAACATGCTCGTGCCGGGACCTCAGGGCTTAAGGAATATTTCAAAAATCAAATGCAATCTCTTATAGAAAAACAGTTCGTTCTAAAAGATCGCCTGCAGTTTAAAAAAACTCTTAGTCGCGAAGACCAGGCTACTTTCTACAGCAGCTGGCATTATGGGGCTATTCACGTGCTTGTCTCTTTGCCTCTTTGTCACACAGAAAAAGGGATTAGTGATTACTTAAGTATGCCCATCGAAAGAGTTGCTGAAGTACTCCAGTTTCTTACATCAGCGGGACTTGTTATCAACAAAGATGGCCTCTATGAAATCGGTACAACACATATTCACCTAGAAAACGATTCACCAATGATCTCTAAGCACCATACAAACTGGAGAATCCAAGCCATCCAGTCACTAGATCGAAAAAAAACGGATGACTTGCATTATTCCTCCGTCATCACAGCCTCGTTTGATGATAGCGTAAAAATCCGCGAAATATTTATCAGAGCAATCGAGGAAACCAGAAAGATTATTCGCGAATCAAAGGACGAAGCTTGTTTTTCGTATGCTTTGGATTTTTTTAGGCTTGGGGGCGCTTGACGGATTCCGTCTTCAGTTTTGTTTAGAATTTCAGCGCACTTTATTGGTTATTCCAATATAGCATCTAGTGGCAGTGGCAGCTCTGATGGGGCTGTCTTGCTAGCACAATTTAGGAGGTCCTCTGCCGAAAGAAGCTGATAATCAGGTGGAATCGCATCCTCGAGCCGCTCCTGATAGAGTTTTAGAGCTTTACCTTCGCTGGCCATGCATTCACTGATGTTCTTGACTTCTTCTTGTCTTGGCTGAACCCAGGGCGCACCTATAGCCGGCAGGGCATTTGAGTAATAGTCCACTTCCCTCATCGCAAATCGGTCATCTTCGGAGGCGTCCGGTTTAATTTGAACTTCAAAGTCAGGCAGTATGCCTACGATTTGGTTGGTTCGACCTGAAGGCTGAAAAAATCTTTCTGTGGTTTCATACTTAAAAATAAAATCATTCCACATGGATGGTGATTGCACTGTAGCCTTGCCAAAAGACCTGACCCCGAGGAGCCAGCTCCGTTGATAGTCCTGAAGTGCGCCGGCAATGATTTCTGAAGCACTAGCGGAGTTTTCATTAATCAACGTCACCATTGGCAAACTTTCTGCAATGGCTGATTTATCAGAAACACTGTCTCTAAGTTTTTCTGAGTTAAGATATTTGGTTTTAAATATAACTTTCTTGCCAACTAAAAGTCCACCGATGCAAGTAGCTTCATCTAAAAAGCCGCCACCATTGTTACGAAGATCAAGGATTATACCTTCTACTCCTTGCTCTTTTAGTTCGGTGAGTGCCTGGCTGATTTGGTTACAGCCACTTGTCTTCGAAAAGCTATCAAGCTTTATGTAGCCATAGGTAGTATCGGTATCCTTGAGGCTCTTATGAGTGACGTTATCGGTTACGATTGGGCCCCTGATTAATTTAAACTCAAGTGATTGGCCTTTTCTTAGAATGGTTATGACAACCTCTGTATCTTTTTCTCCACGTATTTTACCAACAACAATGTCAAGGTCCACTCCGTCAATTGATTCGCTGTTTACGTGGGTGATGATGTCACCTGCTTTAAGCCCAGCCTTAAGAGCAGGGCTGCCTTCTATTGGTCTTTGTATTATAGTAGCGGTATCGATCTGCCTCAATACTGTGCCTATTCCAAAAAATATTTCTTGGTCTTCGTTTTGTTCCACCATGGTTTGTATGATTGGAACAATGTGGGTATGTGGATCTTCTGCTACCTGCAGATACTTATTTATAGCCAGGGCGGTGAATTCAGATTCGTTATCCGGCGTTATTGAAAGTTTTTTGATGGATTCTGATATGTGGGTAAAATCAGTCTTCTCCGGATCTAAGTAGAGTGCTGTAAACTCAGCAATTAATTTTTTTTGCCTTGCCATATGTTCCAGCTGGAGTGCCGCCGTACTCTTAGGAGTGTCTTTGTTCTTTGTAAGTTTTTTCAGTTCAACGAGTACAAGCGGTCCAAAAAAATCTTTGACCTCTCCGATGCGTGGATCACCTTGCTCCATTAACCCAGGCGTAACAAACATCATTGCTGGCTTGGCTGATCCTGCAAGCATATTGAGTGAGCTAATACATCCTATGAAGTTGGCTTGTGATTTGTTGCAGTTTTTTTCATTAATAAACTCTGATTGAAGCAATGTGAATTTTAAGCCAGTTTGATTCCAGTATTCTCTCTCGCTTGTCTTTGCCAGTTTCTGGGCCAGTTTCTGGGCCAGAAGCTGGTTGGATGCTGGTTTCTCTACTTCTTGTCCGTTTGAAGATACAGCATTCACTAGAATGGCTAAGAGACATATTAAGAGATTGAATTTGATTCTGATGGCGCCGAGGGTCATAAAGGCCTCCTTAGGGGGATGTTTAGACGCTATGCGTTAGTATAGTAATATATCTTATTTGTCAAATTTTATAAAAATTCATGACGGGCTTTTAGGCTGGTATTTAAAGCGTGTTAATTTAAAGGGAATTTAAACATCAGGCTGCAATTTGACCGTAAATTCGAAGCCAAACTGCCTTCTGCCACAAGCCCGATGAAGGGCGGTGCTGTTACCACGGATAGGATATTTGCTATCTTTGGAGCTGACTACCGGTATAACGAATTTGTTGTAAGTCCTGGTATTGAGCTAGCCGAAAGGGACTGGCGTACCAATAGTGGTGATGTGACGTATCGAGATCTGCTGCCTAATGTGTGGTTTAAGCTCCCGGCATTTGGTCATGAAAATTTGCAAGGGAAGTCTAGTGATGCTTTTAGGGTTGGATATATTTCAACCTGGCACCGGGCATTCGGGCCGTTAGAACTACGGGACCCTCAAGATGAGGACGGGCGCCTGGAGCATAGGCTGGATCTTGCGTATGAGTTCAATTTCAGTATGAATGCGAGTCTCGCGCTGATGGCGACCGGTGATCTGGATAAGTTCTTAACTGACAAGAGTTGGGATGGTGGTAGTGGCATGCTGAGAGTGCGGTTTTGAGGCTCCGTTAGGGATGAACACTCGCCAACACAAACCCCAGAGTTCCGTCAGTTACTGCTCCACCATACTCCTTAGATAATACGTGCTTCTCACGTATGAACTTGTGCGACTTACGCAAGCATAAGTCGACTCGAGCCTCGGCCCTTTAGATGAAATAGAATACTGGGTAGAGGCGAGCGATACAGGCGACAGAGATGAAGCGCCTGATCTTAGCACGAAGCCAAAGTGCGCGGTCTCTTGTTGCAAAATCAGCGTTTTAAAGTAATTCGTAATATCAAATTCCATCTCCCCGCTGGCCTCGCTAGAAGTGAGAGCTGTAAATGTTGGGTCAAAATCCCCTCCGGATTGTGACCACTTCCCTTTGGATGAGAAATAATGTGCGCGATCCCAATTAGCCGTATGCCACCACGGTTTCTCCAGCAATAAAAGCTCGACCTTGCCCGTCAGGCCACTCTCGCTGCTTTCAACCACCGACAATATCAACTTAGCGCTTGTAAGATTATCAGGCGCCAACGTCGCATCCCCGCAATTAAAGATATCCAGGAGTATCGCCGGAATAATCAGGAAGGGAATAAGCAATGAACTTATAGGATCACTTAGCAGATTCTCGATATGGCTGTTCCTGTCTCTTTTCCCAGTCGGAAGCTTGACTATCGCACGCTCCTCAATACTCTGGCTCTTTGAAATACGCAAAATCTGATCATCCGCGTGGCTGGACTGATCCGCTGAACTTATGTAGGTATCCGTCTCGACATAATCTATGAATGTAACGGATCCACCACATCCGCTTGAAATCACAAGCACCGTGACAAGTAAGATAGACACCATCCTCATTTTCATGGTCTCCATACTAATTCTAGCATCTGTGAATACGATGCGAAGAGATTATCACCCCAAACCAAAGGTGACTGATAGTAAAGCTCCTCATGATCGACCACTCCACGCACAAACATTGCCCGTGTCCAGACTTCCATGTTCTTGATACCAATACCTAGACCAAGTTTAGTTTTATAGACTGTACGCTCAGGCATGGCATAGCCGAACTCTTTTGAAGCTATGGCCGTCTCACCCAGGGAATATAAATCCATGCTCAAATCTGACATTAGATTAAATGGGAGATACAATCTTATACCTGGGCTGGTCACGTAACTTTTCTTGTGGGCTACTGATGTCTCAATGCCTTCAAATTGTGTCAGTGAGGTATCCGAGACCGACAGTGACTTAAACTCCATTCGCAGCTTTACCGGGTTTAAATCGTAACCCAATCTTAAAAGAACGATGTACCCCAAAACTGAAAACTGAGACCCTGCGAATGGGGTGACCAGCTTCTGATCTTGCACTTCAGCACCGATATCAATTACAAATCTATCGGTGGGCTTGATAGAAACAACCTCAAAGCCTAAACCCACAATCGGTGTAAGCGAAGCTTGCGTGAAAGCCATAAGACCATTGAGCTTGAACCCGGCTGAACGTTCGTTTTCTACCGGTGGCTTAAGCAGCAGTGAAGCGCGAATCCCCAGCGAACTGATATTCCTTCCTATGAATCCGTACGGTAATGGCAAGAAATGCTCTTGTATTATCGGCGCGGAAAATTCAGCAGAAAATTTAACCGGTGCTCTAAGTTGCTCCGGTGGAGTTTCAAAAGCAGCGTCAGTGGCATCGGCCCTGGCTTGGTTCACGCTTAGGGTGCTCAAGAGAATTACTAAGAAGATCATTATATTTTTCAGCATAAGATATTTCTTATGGCCTTACAAACAGGTCTGGCCTTTTTGAGCGAGTGCGCTCCAGCATCTGCTGCTTCCGCCAAGCAGCGATCTTCGCGTGATCACCGCTCAAGAGTACATCAGGAACCGTCAAACCGTTAAATTCCCTGGGACGTGTATACTGAGGATATTTAAGAAGACCACCTTCGAGGCTCTCTTCACTCAAGGAACGTTCGTTTCCAACCACACCTGGGATAAGGCGGCATACAGCATCAGCCAGTACAAGCGCCGGGAGTTCACCTCCAGTCAAGACATAATCCCCAATCGATATCTCCATATCCACACACGTTTCTATGAATCTCTCGTCAACACCTTCATAATGTCCACAAACCAAGATCAACGAGGAAAAATTAAGAAGCTCCTTTGCCAAATCCTGTGTGAGCAACTTGCCCTGTGGGGATAGCATAACGGTTCTAACCGCCCCGCCTTCGTTCGTAGCCAGTGCGCGAGCATGCTGCCAAGCTGCGTATAGGACATCAGCACGCATGACCATCCCTTCGCCGCCACCAAACGGAGTGTCATCCACGGTCTTGTGTTTATCTTTGGAGAAGTCACGGATCTGCACAGGATTAAAAGACACCAGGCCCTTATCCTGAGCTTTACCAAGCAGACTAACTTCCAAGACAGGCTTAAGGAGTTCCGGAAATAACGTTAGGAAATAAAAACTTCGCCCTGCTGGCTTATTACTCGACGATCTCGAGGACTGTTCTTTTTCTAAGCTTCGTGGACGCGCCATTTAAGATTGTACGCACAGCTCGCGCTGTCCTGCCTTCTTTACCAATGATTTTTCCAAGATCTTCCTTAGCCACCTTTAGCTCGATTACGGTGGTATTCTCACCTACTATCTCATTGACCGTAACCTTATCAGGCAGGTCAACAAGCATACGAGCCACATACTCTATCATCTTGGAGAGTTCGCTTAACTTCTTACCAATGCCGATCGATCCCGCACCCACTTCCGGTGTTCCCGCATTTCCAACTTGTGACATCGCAAAAGTCTCCTTCAACTATAACAACCACACACGATGTCTTTATTTTGCTAGGATTTTCAGCAATTGTCCAACCGTTTCTGATGTCTTAGCTCCCTTAGACAGCCAAGCTTTAACGGCTTCAAGATTAACTTTAACTTTTTCTTTCGGTGTTTTGGCCTTCGGGTAATAATGCCCTAGTTTCTCTAGGTAAACGCCATCACGCTTGCCTTGGGAATTCACCGCTACAATCAAATACTGCGGGCTCTTTTTAGCCCCTTGTCTGGAAAGACGAATAGTTACCGACATGTCAATCGTTCCTTTCAATTAATTTATGGAGTTTTGTGATTAGCAATTTCAAGTGCCATCGTCAACTGTGCCTATGCCTAATAAGTGAAAAAATCGCCTCGCCCACCCTTTTTTTGTCCTCCACCAGGTTATCCAATGATGGCTTATAGATGCGTCCGAGGGCTTTTTTGTGGACCTGGTGGTTGGCGTCCTTCATGCCTGTCAACAATATCACTAGAAGTCCCTGGGAATTAAACTCATTAAGAAGATCGATAGATGACTCCCCAGGCAGGACCTCATCAAGCAGAACCAGATCTGGGCGATTACGTAATATTTCCCGCCGTGCCTCCCATCCATTCCTGGCAAAACCACTCACCGCTATCCCATCAATAGAAGACAAGAGATCCTTTAACAAACGGCACATATTTTCAACGTCTTCAACGATCAGAATCCTAACAGCAGCTTCAGCCACATTGAGCCTCCCTGGTAAGCCTCACGAGCGCATCCGTCCATCTATCACTGGAATTCAGCGAAGGCGCCAATAAAAGCCGCTCTCCACCTGCTTTTATGAACAAATCCCTGCCCCTTATACCGATCTCTTCAAGCGTTTCAAGACAATCACAAACAAATGACGGACATACCACGACAATCCGCTTAATACCTTGAATGGCAAGATCAGCCAACATGTCAAACGTATAAGGCTTAAGCCACTCACCAAACCCGAAACGCGACTGGAAAGCCACAGCGTATCTTTCCGGCGCAAGACCTAAACGAGCGGCCGCCAGCCTGGCTGTCTCACCGCACTGTGCTTGGTAATCACGCGATCCGCCACTACGCACCGGCAATCCATGGAAGCTGAATAAAACAAAATCATGGTCATTTGCCGCCATGACCCCAGCCACTGCGGCCGCCAAGGCCCCTACAAAAAGCTCTGCACAATAAAAAGGCTGGATCACACGAGGTTTTGCTTCATCTGCCGCCGTCATGCTCATGATCTTATTCACCTCTTCAAGGCATGACCCTGTAGTGGCATGGGCGTATTGAGGATAAAGAGGAAAAACACTTATGTCTGCAATGCCTTCACGCTTGAATACCTCTAAAGCGCTTTTTATTGATGGATTTCCGTAGCGCATCCCAACGCGAACGGACCAGTTTTCTCCAAGCTGCTTTTGTGCTTTATCGGCAAGCATAACCGTATGAACAAGCAGTGGGGACCCCCCTTCCATCCAGATCTTCTGATAAGAAAGCGATTTCTTGCGTGCACGGAATGTGGAGATAAATCCATTAACCAGTATCCAGCGAAACACATATGGCAAATCCACGATTTGTGGATCCATGAGAAATTCCTTTAAGTATTTCCTGACCGCGCCCCGTGTGGGATTATCCGGTGTACCGAGATTTAAAAGAAGAAGACCCTTCTTGTTTTCCATCCGCTACGCTGTCTCCTGGCCGATATCAAGATACATTTCTTTGGTATCATCGTTATATCCGAAGTACTCGGCGAAACGGCCCCAGGAAACAAGCACTTCAACAATCTGATGTGGATTTTCATTAGGCAGCCACTCGGCGATCCTCTCGGTAAGGGCTTCAACAGGCAATCTTAAGCCTTCGTCTTTCCTAAGAAGATTCGTGGTCATTTGCACTATCCGTAACCCTCCAAAGAGTTCATGCAGCATGCGCTTGCGGATATTAATATCACCATCAACGAATGGGCGGCCAAATTCTGTAAGAACAACGCTTTGCTTAGGCGTATCCACCAGCTCAAGAATCTCCGCCGCTTTAGCTAGATACAGTGTACGGCCGAAGTCCTTGCCGGTCTGGTGCGCAAGTTCGAAAATATCAGCCGTACCACCGGAATCAGCAATCGCCTCAAGGAGACCTATCACTTCTCCGATCTGGACATTTGGTAATGCCTCCACGGGAGGCTCTTTAACCTGCGGCTTAGGCAAAACGGATGGGCCGACATGCACCGGAGCATCCGGCATCAGTGCCTCAGTAATCAATGCATGGATTTGCGACACTATGAGCCTGAAAGACGGTGACTGGTCGTCTCTAGGATAAGGGATATCGTTAACGATCTCACGTCTGACGAAGCCCGGGTTGCTTCCCATCACCAAGATCCGCTTAGCCATGAGAACTGCTTCCTGGATATTATGCGTGACAAGGACCATGGTCCTGGTCGGTGTTTTTTTATCTAGAAAAATATCGATGACTTCTGTCATCAATGTATCCGCAGTCAAAATATCAAGCACGCTGAATGGCTCATCAAGAAAAAGAACTGGCCTTTCCATCACGATCGCCCTAGCAATACCGACCCGCTGCTTCATCCCGCCGGAAAGCTCGCGCGGATAGGCCTCCTCAAAGCCCTCAAGTCCGACGATATCAATGGCTTTCTTAACCCTAGCCCGTATTTCAGCAAGCGGAATATGCAGGGGCTTAAGAGCTAGCGCGATATTCATGTACACCGTTTCCCAGGGGAACAAGGCAAATGACTGAAAAACCATGGACACGTCATGGTTAATGCCATCGAGTGGTTTGCCGTGTATTAAAATCTCACCATCCGTCGTCTCAGTAAGACCACTCATGATTCTAAGACATGTTGACTTGCCAACTCCCGAAGGGCCAAGCAGGGCCACGATTTCATCCTCATAGACGGAAAGATTAACCCCATCCAGCACCTTAAGATCAGTGCCAGATTCAAGCTTGTATGTCTTAGAAACATTTCTAAGCTCTATTAATGTTGTCCTGCTGCGATCCGGCTTGTTCATCATTGTTATATATCCATTCTATACCGCGTCTGTGCGAAATGATAAATCGGTGACCATACAAATCTGCCCAGTAGCAACACCAGTCCGACCATTACCACAAGGCTCGCGGCAAGCACTGGTAGCTGCTTGCCTGCGGCGGCCTGGCTAATGGTTGCACCGATGCCCGCTGCTTTGTGAATCGTACCGTTATATGCCATGTACTCCGATACTATGCTCGCATTCCATGCACCGCCAGCAGCGCTCACCCATCCGGTCACAAGAGCGGGGAAAATACTTGGTATATAAAGAACCTTCCAGATGGCCCATTTACTGCTTTCCATAAGTGACAAGGCGTACTTAAGCTCCTGTGGCACACTGAGAGCGCCGGCTAGGACATTAAAAAGAACATACCACTGCGCTCCTAACATCATAAGAATCATCGAACTCCAGTTAAAATCCATACCGATCCAAAAACATGCTCCAAGCACCAATGGATAAAGCATTGGCGCCGGGAACGAAGCACAGATCTGCACTAGCGGCTGCGCCCATCTTATTCTTTTTGCAGACGTCCCGATCCAGATACCGACCGGCACGGCCCAAAGCGTGCTGAGAACCAGAACAAACCCGACCTTTAAAAGCGTGATAATGGCATTTTTAATAATCATGAGCCAGGTACGTAAATCCACTCCTCCAAGCAGCAGAAAAAGCTTCCATGCGCCAAACACCATTACACCCGTTAAAGCGACGCTAACTGATACGCGCAACAATGACAAAAAACCTCTTGAACGAATGGTCGTTACTACAAACCGCCTGGCGACTTGCTGCCGTATTTGTGGTTCCTCCCTAGCACTTTGAAACGCCGGCCCCGATGTACCAACACTCGCTTTGTCAAGCTGCGTGCCCAATTCGGCAAGCCTGTTTAAGAGATATCTGTGATAAAGCAGCTTAAGAATCCTGACGATCTTAGACTCCCTAAGCATGATCTTCATTAGAGGCTCGGTCGTGGATGTAGCTATACCAGGAACTTCATCCATCCGAAAACGCCTCACCCACGCCAGTACAGGGCGCCACAAAAGAAAATCAAGCCCGATAATCAACATCAGCATGGCGGTGACACCCATGAACATTGCCTTTGTGTTGCCTTGCTTGATTGCAACCGCCATATAAGCGCCGATACCAGGAAGCCTGTATTCCTGTTCGCCTAGCGTGAACGCCTCACACACGCTGAGAAAAAACCAGCCCCCTGCCATCGACATGACACTGTTCCATGCTAGGTTGATCGCCGAAAACGGCAGCTCAAGTCTTCTAAGCTTTTGCAACCATGTAAGTCCCATGATGGTGGCCGCTTCACGGTAATCATTTGGAATCGACTTCAGCGAAGAGTGATAGCTGAAAGTCATATTCCATACCTGGCCGGTAAAAATCATTATGATCGCCGCCAGCTCAAGCCCAACATTCGTCCTCGGAAAAATAGAGATCAAGCCAAGTACCAGGCCCGGTAAAAAGCCAAGCACAGGGATGCTCTGAAGAACGTCGAGAAGCGGTATTATGAACATCTCCGCAGTTTTTGATTTCGCTACAACATAACCTACCACCAAAGTGAAAACCAATGAGATGATATAAGCCGTCCCACCACGTACTGCCGAGAAAAGCACGTACTTCGGTAAAGCAAGAAACGACAGGTCTATAACGGTGACTGGATGAAATTCCGCCTGCCACTCCATTCCCGTGGCGACAATGCCGTAAATCAAAGTAAGCAATACAAGTAGGATGAAGAAATCCGGCACTGACAGATATCGCTGCGGAAAATACGTACGATGCATCCAAAAGCCCTCTTCTCTTATTTCAGATATGATAATCTTGATTTAAGGATCAAGTTTTTCCAGCCGCGATACGAAACATAACCCAGTTTAACCGTGGCCGGAAACAATATCCGCAAATGCCAGGGGCCGTTGTGAATTCATCATTTCGCGCATTAAAAAATGGAAATTACCGCATATATTTCGGTGGCCAGATGGTCTCAATGGCAGGCACATGGATGCAATCTACCGTACAGGCGTGGCTTGTCTACCGCTTGAGTCATTCAACAGGATGGCTTGGAATAATTACATTCTGCACGCAATTCCCCGCATTTATAATAAGCCCGGTTGCAGGAATCATAGCCGATCATAAGGATCGAAAGAAGATACTGATGTGGACAGGCATTGTGGGCCTGCTGCAGGCGCTTGCACTTTCTGCACTTGTCTTTACCGGTCAGGTGAACTTGTGGCACATTACTTTTCTTTCCGTGGTGCTTGGATTGGTTAATGGATTCGAACTCACCACGCGCCACGCGTTCGCGATGGACCTCGTTGGCAAAAGCGATCTTAATAGCGCGATAGCCCTGAATTCAACAACGATCAACAGCTCACGGATACTAGGCCCCGCTCTTGCCGGGATCTGCATTAATTGGATTGGGGAGGCCTGGTGCTTTATCATCAACAGCATGAGCTACCTTGCCATAATAGCATCCCTGCTGATGATAAAGATGGAGCCTCGTACCGCAGCCATCACTGATAGCATACGTATTTATCCAGCTCTCTCTGAATTACGCGCGGCCATAACTTACATAAGAGGGGTGAAAAGAATACGACGACTAATGCTGATAGCGGCAGCGGTTAGCTTTGTCGCGTTTCCATATACCGTACTTCTCCCAGCATTTGCCAAGACCATACTGCATGGGGATGCGGTGACGCTATCATCGCTCATGGCGATGACTGGTTTTGGCGCAATCATGGGAGCCCTGGCAAGCGTTACCGTCCTCAATGACCGCTACATCGAGCGAAAGCTTACTATGTCAATGGTTAAAACCGGAGGATGCCTTTGTGTCTTAGGGTTATCCAACACGCTTTGGCTATCCCTTCTTTGTACATTCGGGCTTGGATTTTTCCTGATGGGTATGTTTCCGATAATTAACACTGCAATACAGCAAACCATTGAGGATTCCCTTCGAGGCCGCGTACTGAGCTTGTACACAATGACTTTTCTTGGAGCGATGCCGCTCGGGGGCTTGATGGCAGGCTGGCTGGCTGATCACCTTGGTGTTCAAACGGTGACGATCAGCACTGGTATCATTTGCGCCGGCCTTGGACTCATTTTTAACTCCTCATTTCAGCTTGAGCCAAACAGTAGTTTTGGCGCTAGAGGCGGGTAAAGCAACCCCCATCCCGCCGCCACCGGTGCAGCCACAGCACAATACGCCCACCTATTGACATAGAGTGTCAATAGTTCTATAAGTGTTGTTTATGAAGTCCAAATTGCCTGCGCACATTATAGTTTTGATCACGTATTTATTGACTATATTTCCACTACAAACATTGGCTGCGCCTACTTGCTCTATGCTTAAGGATCAGTGGAACAATCTCTACGTAAAGGATTTTGATATAAGTTTGAACAAAGCCACTTTTAGTTGCACTAACGATAATGGCATATTAGCGAGCACACTTTACGATTTGGAGACAGCTGATTTTAAACCCAATCCATCTGGTTACAAACCAAATTTTTATGCACGCATTGAAAAGAACGTAGGCCACATTAAATATGATGATGGATGCCCTAAATCTATTGCCTATACTTATGAAGATACCATCTATCTTTGTAGGCAGTTCTTCATTGATAACCGCATAAGCAGAGCTAGCACTCTTGTTCATGAAATGCGGCACACCCAGAAAGACGCTCCTGTGCATGTCAGCTGCGATGGTGGGAAATACCCAGAAAAATTAGCATGTGATCAGGATTTTTTTGATGCCCATTGGGAAGGGAGTGGCTACAACGCCGACATATTTTATCTAGCTTGGACCTTAAAAAGAGGCATGAATAACGAGCTCAGCAAAAGTATTATTCAAAGTGAGATCAACTGGATAATCCCAGATAGGTTTAATAATATTACTGATAAGATGATTAAGAAATGGCGTCGAAAATAATATAAAAAACGACAGTGAACAAAAATCAAAATATGGTGGCGAATGCGTCAACCTGGATTTCTCTTTGTTCTCAAGACGGAGTTTTAGCAATGGTCTGCTCTGATACTGGCAAATTCATAGATGAGGTGCGATACTTAAATCATGCGCGTGGTTGGGAAAAGAAAGCCCCCTCATAGTTTGAATGCCGCGGCGGCATTTTTGGAAATGGTTATTGACCTTCATCATGGGCGACCTTTTTTTAAAAAAGGAGTTTATCGGTATAAAACATTTCAAGAGGCGCAAGACGACGCCTTGAATGCGATGGCCGGCCTGTTGAAAAGTAACCACGCAAGAAAAGGTCACCATTAAAATGCATGATAAAAAAAACAATGAGTATTCACGTCCCCCAAATCTTGAGGATCTTGTAAAGATTTGTGATGGCCTGAACAAATCTGGAGCTGCTTATATTGTGATAGGTGGGATGGCAATGGTTCAGCTTGGGTTTATAAGAGCTACGGAAGACATCGATTTTCTTATTGATAAATCAGTTGAAAACGAAAAACTTGTTTTGGATGTGTTGGCGCGGCTTCCGGATCATGCAGCAAGACAGATTGCTCCAGGTGAGATCCAAAAATATGAAATCATCCGCGCGAGACAAAGACCTCATGGATCTTGTGTTTCTGAAACGTCTTACAAAAAACACTTCCGGCACATCTAAGTATTGAATATCTTTGTTAGCAATAACTTTCAACAAATTGCTCTTGTGCTGCGGTTTCTATCGCCATATGCGAGCGCTGCTTTCTGATGATCGCGATAGCATTCTCGGTGCTAAAACCTCGGCTTTTTAAAAAACAAGCAGCGACAAGCCCGGATCTCCCAAGGCCGCCAACACAGTGGAGTAAAATTTTGCGACCTAAGCTCAAACCGATCTCCATATCAGCGATAAGTTTTCTTAAACCTTCGGGTTGCGGCGCATCCCCGTCATGGATTGGGAACTCATGCACGTTAAACCCTGATTCAATGTAACTTTTAATAAGATTGCTGACGCCAAAATGGCTTAGCTCCGCGTGAGTAACCAGGCAAACGACATCTGCAACACCACTGGTCTTTAAAACTTCAAGATCCTGCTTAAGATCTCTTTTCTGGTCCTGCCGTCCTGGTAAAACAGACAGCCCGATTTGCCGGCTTGAGACTGGTACATCGATCCAATAAATGTGTAGTCTACGTTGCATGAATATTTTCCAACGCTAAAGTTTATATCTTAATATCAGGGGGCAGCTGGCATTTAGGGTCGCGTCCCTGTGAACGGGCGCGTTCATATCTGCGTGTGGCATCAGGCATATTGGTGTTTAGGTCAGCGATGCGCGTATCATGGGCCGGATGAGTTGAGAGCCATTCGGGCGGGGCGCCGCCGCCAAAGGACTTCATATTCTGCCAAAGCGTGATGCTTTCGCGCGGATCAAATCCGGATCTGGACATTAAGTCCAGTCCTATGAGATCAGCTTCGCTCTCCTGGGTCCTGCCAAACGGAAGTAGCACGCCCACCTGAGCACCAAGCCCCAATAGCCCAATAATTAATTTCCCATTCGGGTTATCACCGGTCAGCGCGCCAATGGCCTGAAGCGCGCCTTGGGTGGCAAATGTATCAGACACTCTTTCGGCGCCATGCTTTGCAATCACGTGGCCAACCTCATGCCCAATAACAGCAGCAAGCTGCGACTGGGTCTTTGCGACTTTAAAAATGCCGGTATGCACGCCTATCTTGCCACCGGGGAGAGCGAACGCGTTTGCGGTGTCATCCTTAAATACGATGATCTCCCAATTAGATACATGCAAGCTGTCCTTTGCTGCTTCAGTCAACGGTTTTGCTACACATTTTACATATGCATTTATGGCTGGGTCAGATGAAATCGGCGTCTTGGCCTTCATTTGCTGAAAGGCTTGTGCGCCCAAAGAATCCATCTGCGCATCGGGCACCAAAATCAGCTGCTTGCGGCCAAGCGGGGAAGTAGCACAGCCGATAATTACTAAACACGCCACCGACAAAAAACTGCCATAACCGCATTTATAACTGCCGCCTGTTTTTAGCATGTAGTCACACCGACACGACTTCCTTGACTTCCGGAATCGCCTCGCGAAGACGTGTTTCAACACCCATTTTAAGAGTCATCGCGGCGCCGGGGCATCCACAACAGGCGCCCTTCAACTGCAAATACACCACGCCATTCTCAAACTTCTTAAACGACACATCTCCGCCATCCATCGCAAGTGCCGGACGTATTTCTTTTTCGATGATATCCATTATTCGCTTTTCAACAGACATTTTAGCCTCCTTATTTCAAAAAAAGTTAGTATTGTTTTATACAAGGAACCAACTTTAACATGATCAGGTCATATATATTAATCTCTTTAATATCAATCACGCAATTCGCAGTGGCCGGACAACCGGAACCGGTCGTCAGCGTGACAAACAGCCCGAGCCCACAGAGCAGCGATATGCCAGCAGCTTTTGCGGAATCACTACGCGCCACCTTGAAAGAGTTGAAACATCTTGGCTCAGTCAATCCATATCATGTCTTTGCCGGCCGCTTTTGCGACAACTGTGATGAGGATATCGCCATCCACCTCATCAAGCCCGATGGCAACCGAGCTGCAACATTCGTCTATCCAGGGAAAATCATTGATCCAAAAACAAAAAATGTTGTTCTTGACTCGAGGGCGTTTTTTGGAAGATGTATCCCTGCCATACAAAATGAAGTGTACGTGGTCTTTCAAAAAGAACGCGTCGACAGGCGCCACGGTCCACAGTCAAGCGTACTCGTCGCCGAACCACGCGAAGGACTTCTTTACGAAAAACTGCTGGAACGCCGGTTGCCGCGCATAGATCAAACACTGAAGTATGTACGTAAAAAAATATGTTACGAAGTGCCCATCCGAAACCGCAGGATGACAGACAAAACAATTAGCCTGAAGCCACGACGCAGTTACGACGACGACGATGACAAAGAAGAGGATAAATAAGTGATCGCCCAGGTGTACCGATTGCAACACATTAGCATGTGTTCACTCTGGCAAGCGATGCTGTTGACAGTCATGGAAACATAGACACCAGGTACTCGTTCGATGCGGATAATTCCACGCCTGAACTGCGTTGGTCATCACCACCGCCTGGAACAGCGTCATTTGTTCTGCTGCTTGATTCCTCCACTGGCCCCATTTCACGCTGGGTCGTGTACAATATACCTTCACACATACACCATTTGCCTGCCGGCATCCCGCCACAAGATTCGTTACAGAACGGGATATGCCAGGGCATAAATAGCTTCGGCAAACTGGGCTACACCGGCCCATCGGCGATCGATGGAAGCGGCAGCACGGATTATGTCTTCCGCTTATACAGCCTCAATGTAAAATTTGACTTACCACGCCGCATGACGCGTGAAAGATTGCTGTCCGTCATTGCTCCATACGTCGTGGATTCCGCCGAGCTGCATGTCAGATATGAAAAAGCCGCACGAAAGGCCGGTTAATCGTGGGACTTACGTGGCGCTTTCATGGCACTCACGTTGCAAATTAGCCCCAAGTAACAAGACAAAGGAGATCACTATGAGAAAAATAATAGCCTTAACGTCTACAACACTAGCAATCGTGTTTGCTATAGCGCTAGCCAGCGCTGAAGATGCTTCCACGCAGCCTGCTGATACGAGCCAATCAACATCCGCACCTGACATGTCACAAACAATGCCTGACACTTCTCGTGATACGTCAAAGGCTGCCACGGAAGACTTAAAAAATGCAAAAACATGCATGGACGACCATGGAGTTATTCATAATCGTGGGACAAAACAATTCCAGAAATGTATCGATAATAAACGACGCATGATGGAACAAATGGGCGGCCAGGCTGGTACTGACGAGACCAAATCTGAAAATAACACGACATCAACATACTGATGGCTTAATAAATTATATAACTTACATGACCGGAGATATGCTTCACCATGCGTGCTCCGGTCATGCTCTTTGACTCAGCCAAGCCATGCATGTTATCACCACTGCATGGCTAAAACTCAAACATTAATCAACAAAAGGCCGGATGGCCGGTCAATTATACACCGGTCAAAACTTGTGCGATTCACCAACAATACCATGGTCAGACGATACAAAGTGGAATTCACATGCCCTGAATTCACCTGCTTATGCCCGATGTCAGGCTTCCCTGATTTCGCCACCATACACATCAAGTACATACCGTATAAATGGTGTCTTGAGCTTAAAAGCCTGAAGCTTTACATAAACAAGTTCCGCAACAGGGGCCTTTTTCACGAAGACGTTGTCAACGTAATCCTGGATGATCTGGTAAAACTTCTTGATCCACACGAAATGGAAGTCACTGGGGACTTTAACGTACGCGGCAATATTAAAACCGTGGTAAAAGCGCGGCACATACGGCAATCTTGAATCAGACCCAGCATTGGATATAATGAAAGGACGAATCATGGCGACAATCAGAAACGTTAAGGCACGTGAAGTTTTGGACTCACGCGGTTTCCCGACAGTCGAAGCGGAAGTCATCGTGGACGACCCACACCATAAGGGTGAATATATAACGGAACGAGCCATCGTTCCATCCGGTGCTTCAACAGGCGAAGGAGAAGCACTGGAACTTAGGGATGCTGATCAAAAAAGATACTTAGGTAAGGGAGTGCTCAAGTCAGTAACGAATATCCGCGAAAAAATTACGCCTGCCATTATTAAAAGGGACTTCCCACTACAGTCGCTGCTTGATGATGCCCTGAGAGAACTTGACGGCACACCCAATAAATCAAATCTTGGGGCAAACTCCATACTCGCAGTAAGCATGGCATTCGCCAGGGCACAGGCAGCCGTCATGCAAAAGCCACTTTATCGCTACATATCTTCAATATTTGATTCCTCGGGTGCCACCCTCCCCGTGCCTTTCATGAACATCATAAACGGCGGGAAGCATGCCGATAGCGGCTTGGCGATCCAGGAGTTCATGATCGTGCCCGCTGGGTTCGAAAGATTCTCAGATGCGCTACGGGCCGGGGTTGAAGTCTTCCACCGCCTTAAAAAAATTCTACACGACAAAAAGCTTTCAACCGGTGTTGGCGACGAAGGAGGGTTCGCTCCGGTATTCGATGATGAAAAGCCACATGAACAAGCGCTTTCGGCCATCATGCAGGCAATAAAAGATGCTGGATATAAAGCAGGCACCGAAATATTCCTTGCGCTTGATTGCGCAGCCAGCGAGTTCATCTCAACAGAACCCGTGGCATCAGGCGTTAGATACTCGTTTGAAAACAAAAATTATCAAGCCGGAGAGCTGATTGAGATCTATTCAAAATGGGTCGATGCATATCCAATAATATCAATAGAAGACGGCCTTGCCGAACATGACTGGGAAGGCTGGTCCATGCTGACAGCAAAACTTGGCAAACGTTGCCAGCTCGTTGGGGATGACCTTTTCGTCACAAACCCATCTTATTTAAGACGTGGCATTGAATCATGCATAGCAAACGCAATCCTAATCAAGCTAAACCAGATAGGCACAGTCACTGAGACGCTCGAAACTATGAAGCTTGCTCATCAGTCTGGTTACGGCATAGTCACGTCCCATAGAAGTGGCGAAACCGAAGATACGTTCATTGCTGACCTAGCGGTTGGGACCGATTGCGGACAGATCAAAACCGGGTCTCTTTCCAGAACCGATCGAATAGCGAAATATAACCAGCTCCTAAGGATAGAGGAGCAACTTGAAAACTCAGCCAGATTCATAGGCAGAGCAGTCTTCAAATGACCAATAAAATCTGGCTTGCAATATTCGGCCTTTGGTTGATTTTCATATCTGGAATACCATCAGGCTTGACTGGTTCGCCTGGGCTTATTCAACTGATCAGCCTCAAGGGGCTTCTGAACGCAAAAGAACAACAGGTCATTCAGCTTAAAGATGAAGTCACAAGACTTGAAGTCCAATCAACTCTGCTTGAAAAAAGTCATATTGCGCAGCGACGAGAAATCAGACGGACACTTGGCTATGCGGCACCGGACGAACTTATTTTTGATTTTTCAGTGACGCCTTAAAAAAATATTTCATTTCGCCCGCCGATAGCTTAATTAACCACTATCTGTCAAAACTGATACAGTAACCCGCGAGGTATCTTAATGAAGATTGGCGTTGTTAAAGAGACCGGCGAAAAAGAAACACGGGTGTCTACCACACCACAAGCCGCAAAGAGACTGATAAAGCAAGGCTTTGAAGTCGTGGTTGAACCGTCATCAGGTACAGCCGCTGGCTTCCCGGATGAAGCATATAAGGCCGAAGGCGCTATGATCGCTGACAAGCAAACAGCCTTCGGCGCGGATATAGTGCTTAAAATCAACAGACCGCTAAAACAAGAAGTCCAATTGATAAAGCGCGGAGCAATCCTGATTTCGTTCCTGGATTCATTCCTGGATGATGATCTATTACCAACTCTGGCAAAAGCAGGAATTGACTGCCTGGCAATGGAATTGATTCCACGCACTTCCAGAGCACAAGCCATGGATGCCCTTTCTTCACAAGCAAACATAGCTGGCTACAGAGCTGCGATCGAAGCGGCGGCGCAATACAAAAGATTCATCCCAATGATGATGACGTCAGCAGGTTCAGCCAAGCCAGCACGTGTCGCCGTACTGGGGGCCGGAGTCGCTGGACTACAAGCCATCCCCACTATACGCAAACTTGGCGCGACGGTTGAAGCATACGACGTGCGGGCAGATGTAAAGGAACAGATAGTCTCTGTTGGTGCAAAATTCATTGAACTGGATATCGGCGAGGAAGGTAGCGGCGCAGGTGGATATGCGAAGGAACTTTCTAGTGCAGCGAAACTAAAACAACAAGAGCTACTCAACGAAAAGCTTAAGAAATTCGACATTATTATTTCAACGGCGAATATCCCAGGACGGAAGGCCCCCATACTGATCACGGAAGACGCCGTCAAAGGCATGCGAGCCGGATCAGTCATAGTCGACATGGCTGCTCCAAGCGGCGGTAACTGCGCACTCACCACAGCGGGAGAAATAGTCGTCAGGCACAATGTGACGATAGTCGGTATACTGAATTACCCAGCGCTCGTGCCGGCAGACGCAAGCGAGTTTTATGCGAAAAATATCTTCAATCTTCTTTCACTGATAACAACAAAAAAAGATAACCAAGCCGCGGTACAGCTCAACCTTGACGATGACATCATAGCTGGTTCACTGGCTGTTCACCAAGGCGAGGTCAGATTCAAGAAAAAAGGATAGGTCATATGTCCAGTACAATGATTGGTGTTTACGTTTTCGTGCTCTCATGTTTCGTCGGCTATCATGTCATTTGGGGGGTCACACCAGCGCTCCACACGCCTTTAATGGCTGTGACAAATGCCATCAGCGCCATCGTAGTGGTAGGCGCGATATTAGTTGCAGGCGCCACACACGGTGATGCAATGGCTGCACAGGGATTTTCAGCGATACTGATTCAAGTTATAGGTTGCCTGGCCGTATTTCTTGCTGCGATAAATATTTTTGGCGGCTTTGTGGTAACTAATCGCATACTCGCCATGTTCAAGAGAAAAGACTGATAAGGAAAAATCATGGGACTAAACCAAGACCTGTTCGCGGCAGTTTACCTAATCGCCACGGTGCTCTTCATCCTCGGCCTTAAAGGCCTGAACTCACCCAAAACGGCGCTAAAGGGCAATATGTTCTCAATGATCGGCATGGCAATGGCGGTCATCGCGACATTGCTTCATCCAAGCGTAAAAACTTACAGTTGGATCATTGCCGGCCTGACCGCCGGTGCGCTGATCGGGATAATAGTTGCTGTCAGGATTCAGATGACCGCGATGCCCCAGCTAGTCGCGGCCCTTCACAGCTTTGTTGGCCTGTCTGCCGTGCTGGTAGCGACTGGCACATACTTCCTTCACAGCAATGAAGGCCATTTCAATACTACATTGATGATAGAACTGGCGGCGGGTAGCTTCATAGGCGCGATCACCTTCACCGGATCAGTCATAGCATTTGGAAAGCTACAAGGCCTGCTTGGTTCTGATCCTATAGTTTACAAAGGCCAACATTGGCTGAACCTGATGCTTGGGATAGCAATGTTTGTCCTTGGTGCACATTTCGCTTGGCATGACAGCATGATTTCATTTTTCGTCATGACGGCAATCGCGTTCCTTCTTGGGATTCTGCTGATTATACCGATCGGCGGCGCTGACATGCCGGTAGTAGTGTCGATGCTGAACTCCTACTCCGGATGGGCCGCGGCAGCGACCGGGTTCACGCTGCAGAATAATCTTTTAATAACAACCGGAGCGTTGGTAGGAAGCAGCGGCGCCATCCTGTCATATATAATGTGTAAAGCCATGAACCGCTCATTCTTCAGCGTGATTCTCGGAGGGTTTGGTGGCGAAGTCGCCGGTGACTCCACGATGGCCCAAGCCGCTAAAAAGGGCGTGAAATCCGCATCCGTCGAGGATGCAGCCTTCATGATGGAAAATGCTTCAAAGGTAATTATCGTGCCTGGATATGGAATGGCCGTCGCACAGGCCCAACATGCCGTAAAAGAGATGTACTCTACTTTGATGGAAAAAGGCGTGGACGTGAAATTCGCCATCCACCCGGTCGCAGGCCGCATGCCAGGACACATGAATGTTCTACTGGCCGAAGCTGAAATTCCCTATGACGTTGTGTTTGAAATGGACGAGATAAACAGCGAGTTCTCCAGCACCGATGTTGCTTTCATCATAGGGGCTAACGACGTCGTCAACCCCGCTGCAAAAACAGACAAATCTAGCCCGCTCTTTGGCATGCCGATCCTTGAGGCATATAAGTCAAAACAGGTATTTGTAAACAAGCGGTCCATGAAAACAGGTTATGCCGGCGTGGACAACGCCCTCTTTTATTACAACAACTGTTCCCTTGTTTTCGGTGATGCCAAAGGCGTCGTTGATGGCATCGTGAGCGCGCTTAAGGGGTCGGGCTAGCTAGTCTCTCTCTCACGCCACCTGTCTGATGCTTTGCTGTCTTGATTCAACGTACCACTGTGGGCAAGTAAATTTTTCGCGCGTGAAAGGAAGCTTGTAAAGTTCGATCTCATTCATAAATGTAGGGATACTTCCTGTAGGTATCAACTCACCCACTATCTTGCCATCAGGTGAAAGCCCCCGATGGATATACTTATAAATATCCTGGATCTGATATCCACCGTGCTCATCGACTTCAGGTAAAATTTCGCTGATATCCGCAACCCTGCGCGTCCCATCGCGCATGCGTTTTATATGCACCACTATATGTATAGCCGACGCGATCTGCCTTCGAAGCGCCACCACAGGAACCTGGGTTTCGCCCATCATCGCAAGAGTCTCAAGCCTCACGAGTGTATCATACGGTGAATTGGCGTGCGTTGTCCCCATCGAGCCGCCATGGCCGGTGTTCATTGCCGTTATGAGGTCAAGCGCTTCCGGTCCCCTGACCTCACCTACTATTATGCGATCAGGTCGCAATCTTAGAGCGGCACGCACGAGCTCACGCACATTGATCTCGCCTTTTCCATGTATATCGGCATGCTTGGTTTCAAAAAAAACCACATGGTCGGTTTGTATTTTAAGTTCCGAAGAATCTTCTATGATCAACAGCCTCTGGGTTTTCGGAATCCTTGAGCCAAGCGCATTCAAGACCGTGGTCTTACCGGTGCCGGTTCCTCCAGAGACAATCAGGTTCTTAGAAAGGAAAATACAGATATCAAGGAATCTCGCCGCGTCTTTCGAGATGGAACCATTGTTTACAAGATCAAGAAGTGCGGCGGTACCTTTTTGAAATTTTCGTATGGCCAGTGTCGTGCCTTTTCTTGAACACGGTGGGAAGACCGCCGAAACGCGGCTCCCGTCCGGCAGACGCGCATCCAGTATCGGATTTTCGTTATCTATTTTGCGTCCCACGAATTGCGCGATGTTGCGGACCGCGGCCTGTAGGGCCTGCTCATCAATGAAGCGCACGCTTGTCCTTTCAAGAACACCACGGCGCTCGACAAAAACCTCCTGGCAGCCGTTTATAAGTATTTCTGAGACGGAATCATCATCAAGATACTCTTTAATGGGCCCAAGGAACATCCCCACTGATTCGTTGAAGACACCCACGGTTGCTGACCTCACTCCTCCGGCTGATCCGCGTTTGCCGAAGCTAATTCCTTTACAACCAGAAGGCCCTCGGTCCCGTTAAGTGGGCAATAAAACCTGAATTTGCCGGGAAATGTCGGGGTAAATGTGATCTCTTCTATTTTATTAGACCTGATCTGCCTTCTGACCTGGAAGCTATCCATCATGATACAAAGCGTGTTCTTTGATATTCCGGTGACAAACAATCTGACAGGCGTGCCGCGTGAAACAAAAAGCGTCTTCGGGAAAAAACCAAGATCACCGGCTATGAGCGCGGCTTCCTGTACGCCACGCACCGGTAGCAGCCCGTTTGCTAGTCCCGCCTCGGCCCGCTGGGCTGGGGGTAGCTCTTTAGGTGCCAGTGTGGCAAGAGAGCTGGATGGTGGCTTTGAGTTCTCCGTATTGGCTAAGTTCCTTTCTATATTCCCGCGAAAGGGGGCGCGGCCAAATCGCGCTGGCGGAAAATCCTCATCCGGACCAATCAAATCATTATTCCCCCATTCATTATTGGATGAATTGGATGAATTGGATGAAGATGCAGAAGCACTCATCAAAATATTGACTACCACTAATACCGAAAACAATAATGTTACAAGGAAGCGTCCCATACCGGATTCCCCCAAACACTATTCGGTCAGTGGGCCGGCGAGCATTAGCTTTCAACTTTTGATCTTGAACTCAGCTCATATTCCAGATGTCGGCGGTAAGAGCGCGCAAGCAATGTAAGCTCTTTTGTCTCGGCATGTTCTTCCAACTCCTTAAAGAGTATCTTCCCGCGGATCATCATTTCCACGGTCAGGTGACCTATTGTGGAGCGCTGTTGCTGAAACTTAATCATTTCCTCAAGCAATTCAAATTTGTCCATCGCCAGGATTTTGGCTTTGTAAGCAATATCATCTAAATTTTTTAATTCACGCAATTCACGGACAGCTTGTAATGAAATGACGTTACTCATATTTTCTCCAGAGGCTTAACTCGCCTACACGGCGTCGCATTACAGCAAAGAAAATGCCATTAAAATACCTAGGCAAAACAAGTGTAACTTATTGAAATTAAACAACTTGGTGTCACAACGCTACTGGTAATTTTTATCTAGATTGACTGATAGTCATACATAGCCGTGGCATAGCCGTGGCATAGCCGTGGCATAGCCGTGGGCATAGCCGTGGGCATCGCCTCGAGTTTTAACGCATTAACTTATCACTCACAGCAAATTACTTGCTAACTCAGAAAGCTTCGAGCGCTCACCTTTGGTCAAAGTTATGTGAGCTGATATCTCTTCATCTTTAAATCTCTCGACAAGATACACAAGCCCGTTGTTCGCGGAATCGACATAGGGGTTATCAATTTGAAAGCTATCCCCAGTCAATACAATCTTTGTGTTATCACCGGCCCTGGTCACAATCGTCTTTATCTCGTGAGGCGTGAGGTTTTGTGCCTCATCCACTATCAGATACTGCTGCGGTATCGACCTGCCGCGGATATATGTCAAAGGCTCTATCTGTAAAAGGCCCTGGTTCATGAGCTCCTGGCATCCCTTGCCAGCCCCACGCCGCCCCTTCGCGCCCGTTGCACCAAACAAAAAATCTATGTTGTCATAAATAGGCTGCATCCATGGATTAAGTTTTTCCTCTATATCACCTGGCAAGAAGCCTATATCTTTACCTAACGGAAAAACCGGCCGCGACACCAGGAGCCTGTGATACACTCCTTCATCAACTGTTTTTGACAAGCCAGCAGCTATTGCAAGCAACGTCTTGCCGGTACCCGCCTTGCCAAGCAGGCTCACAAGCTTCACGTCGTCATTCATCAACGCATCGATCGCGAACGCCTGTTCAGCATTTTTTGGGAATATCCCCCAAAGCCCCTCCACTGGTTTAAACAATGGCACTATACAATCAAGTTCCTTTGAGAAACGCCCCATAGCCGTGTGGTTAGGATTGACTGAATCCTTTAAAATCACATATTGGTTTGGTTTTAGCGCCGCATCGATCGACGTTTTTGGTGATCTCTTGTTCTGGTAAAACTCATCTATCGTCGTGGCATCCACATTGATACTGGCCTCACCTGAATAAAGTTGTTCTAATGAAACGCTTGAAGGCTCGTAATCCTCAGCCAGGATTCCCAAAGCATCAGCCTTTATTCTGAGGTTAGTGTCTTTGGTGACAAACACGAGCGGGCGCTTTGGGTGATCCTTCTTCAAGGCAATGGCAAGCGCCAATATGCGGTTATCGGCCTTGTCCATCATAAGATCTATTGGGAGCGGCTGCATCCCGCCAAGTTCTACGGTGAGCAATCCGCCATTAGGGAGTTTTACTCCTTTTGAGAGTTCGCCGTCTTCCCTCATCTTGTCAATCAGGCGTGAAAACAAGCGCGCATGGCGGCCGTTTTCACTCATGTCACGCTTGAATCTGTCTATCTCCTCGATAACTACTATCGGGATAATGACGTCATTATTACCGAACTTAAAAATAGCATGAGGGTCAAACAACAAAACATTGGTATCTACTATAAAAGCTTTTCTCAAAACATGCTCCTTTCAAAATCAATACTACAATCCAACTTTAAGTGCCAACCTTAGCAGGTATCGCCGCTCGGGATCCTGTAAAGCATAAGCTCCCTGCTCTTCAGCATACGACAGGGCAGTAAGCCTGAATAACCAAATATCAAGGCTGAATCCATATGTGAAATATGCCTGGTTCATGCCGCCATAAACCGAGATAAAGGGCAAGGCGACTTCCAATCCTGCATGATTTTTTTTCTTCCAATCACCGGAATCCAGCATGTGCTTATAGTCATATGCAAAAGTCGTCGACAGCCCAGGTAGCTTATATGTCAAGGCCAGCCCAGTGGACATATTGCTTGTTTGAGGATCAGCGTTCCCGTCAAATGCTGCGTTACCGATATCTGTCAGGGCCATTCCAA
>ERZ1292640.496-Hain-H43-02um-R1-496-length-32031-cov-5_pt1 | contig 32031 bp, 40 predicted proteins | sample MGYA00564404_ERZ1292640 | MGnify/ENA primary metagenome ERZ1292640 (study PRJEB36523, sample SAMEA6512636) | groundwater metagenome | collected 2019-01-08 | study: AquaDiva: Metagenomics assemblies of 32 groundwater samples | reverse complement strand
GACTGAAGCATTCCAGCCGGCATCAATTGATCCTTCTATTCTCACGGCGGGCAACTGGCAGACTCCACAAGCATTCAAAATTGAAAACAAAAAAGGAACTTGCGTGGTGACTGGATTTGGCTAGGGCAAACATGGCAATCGACACCATATTCATCATGGTAGTCAGCGTCATAAGCATATTCTTCCTACTATTCTTATTTACAGGCAAGCTACCAGGAGTCGGGAAGGAAGTTTACTGCAAGACATTCTTCCATCTTGCTTCAAGCAAATTATTCCCTGAGCAGATAAGGCAGTCACAGGATTATTGCGTGAATTCTGACAAGGAAAAAGCAATAATTTATCAGGCAAACCCCAGAAAATTCGTGCGGTCAACTCTAGCAGATGGTGCAACAACTGCAAGGATAAGCCCCAGCATTGTTGGCAGTGAAATCCTGACATTATCAATTCCTGATGATGCGAGGGTAATCTCGACGAATTTCACATTTTTCACAAAAGAAACTTTACCGTCATTAGAAATAAATGTTGGAAATGATTTAACCACCGAATTCACTCTCCTTAATCCAGATCTAAATAAAAGATTCTCAATCAGCGACCTTTCAATAACTGACGAAATTTACCGCCAGCTCAATTTATCTGCAAAACCCTGCCCACTTGGAGAATGCCAGATTCCAATAAAAATCACTGCCGGAGGAAATGTGACTCTTACTGGATTTGAGATTCAGTATTCAAGCTGTGGGATAATCAGCACGACAATAGCTCAAATGCAGCTGTGCAATGAAAGAAGCGGCCTAGGAACATCGGCAGTAAACATAATATGCGGAGAAATAGCTGTCTCATCAAGCTGCCAGGCTGCAGTGGCAGACAATGCAGAAATCGCCAAGCGCATCATCAAGGAAAACCTTTGCCAGCAACTGCCAATGGAATCATTTGGCTGCGGCGCAGGAGAAAAAGTGATGTGGCTGCGAACTTCAATAAATCCTGCCGAGAACATCCTCATAGAATATAGGGCAGATACCAAACAAATAGCAGTCAGTTAGAGTTTGTCGAATTTGTAGGTGCTGGAATTTTTTAGTAATAAATATGCGCTCACTCGCCGCGCGGGCTTTATTGATCTGGGCACTTTATCGTCGCAAAGCGACTTCAGGGTGCAATAGCAAAATCTTGGCCTCTCTGGCCTTGAAGACAAAATATAATTTAGCTCCCGAGTTCGAGACAATAATTTTCAGTTAGGCTTCCATGTTATCTGGACTGCATCAAAACCTGTTTTTGTGATTTTAAATGTTATGACGGCAGGTTGCTTGGCGCCAGTCAATCTTTGAATCATGTAGAACGGCGTTTGGTCTGCCTCGAAAACAACGGAATTCATTTTTGTTTCGCAAGTGTCAATTTTTTCGCATTGGCTTCCAGCCTGATTCCTTATCCACAGGCAAATATCGTTTCCCTGTCCTTCAATCAAATCCTTGTCAACAACAGCAATTTTGGAAGCGACCGAGGGAATCCGCAAAGTCATTGTCTCCTCGCTGTAAATGCCAAGCCTGCAAATCTTTTTAGAAATTTCAGCTATCTGATTAAAATTAGACCGTGCAATTCCAATGTCCTGGCTGTTGAGGTACCTTGCAAGAAGGCTCGAGCCTGCAACAAACATTATCGAGCCTATCAGAAGACCGGCAATCACCCACATCCACACCTCAACGCTTTCCATGATCAGATTATAGCAATGCTCCTGTCTTTCCTATGAAAAGTTACGACCATTTTCGTGTCAGCTGGATTAGCATACATCGAGCCGTTAACACCCTCAGTAACAAGATCTGCATTCACATCATTTTGCATGCTTGCAGGGCATCCCCCCCGAGAGAGGATTGTATAACAAATCGAAACTTCATTTGAAGCAAGCTCAAGCCAACGCTCATAGCAAAGCTTTGCGTGCTTGACTATCTCTGTGCGAACTCGTGTGCAATCATTAATGCTTGTAAGGTTGATTACCTGGTTATCAGGAACAGGCGGAGCATCTTTGTTGCAAGTGCCTGCGATTTTACAGAAGAGCATGTTGCCACTGAATGCGAATTTGATTACCAAAGTCACAACCACCATCACGACAATTACTGCAAGAAAAATAAGGAAAGTGAACTCAATTGACATATCTCCCTTCTTCACTTGGAAACCTCTTTGAGAACAAACCACAAAAGAAAAAGGGCAACAACTACAGCGAGTATTCCAAAGATAAATATCAAGCTTGATTTTATGTGATTACCTGAAGAAGCTTCTTTTTCTGGCTCGAAAGGCGAGTCAAGGCCATAATCCTCTCTCTGGACTGCAGCAGAAATTTCTGCCATCTGGATCCGTTTCAGATTTCCAAGATTATCAGAACGAAAAATAGGCATTGGAACTCCACTCCTGAACTCAACTGCCTCTTTGAGCGTATCGAATTCATGCCTCGATTTCCCGTCAGTAACGACATAAGCCATTGTGCAAACCTTTGATTTTAGCGTTTATATTCTTTACTGTTAAACTGGATTCTGAATCTGCTTGACTAGCTCGTTCATTATAAGTACACCAACAAACGAAACAAGGACGTAGATTACTATTGCATAAATCATGTTCTTTGCAATAGTTGCCTGCTTGGAAACATTATCAAAGCCATTCTCAACCCCATTTGAAAGATTTGATAGCAAGTAAACAGCCTCGACGAGATAAACTCCCACCATCGCTTGAAACATTGTCGGAGGAGTGACTCTTGAAAGGTTGAAAAGCCCTCCGAGAATATCCCCGGCGTTCACAACACCTAAAGAAAGCGATTTTATTATCGCATCGAGCTGCTGAGTCATTAACCATAACGATCTCACTATGACGAAAGTCAAAGAGCCTACAACTGCTGCAAGGAAAGGCGCAAGGAATTTTGCCTGAACATTTATTGAAGTTACAGTTTCAGTAAGCAAGTCGTACAGCAATTCTTTTATTTTCTTCATGCTAGTAAGATAAATAGATATTTTTGTTGTGACATTGTAAAGTATCTGTGCTCCTTTCTTAGCACCTTCAACTAGAATCCACGATATCTCTTTTAGAAGAACTGATGGATACCTTACCAATACACCTTCCTTTGGATGGAAGATGGCATCACCAAATGTCATACCCATATTCTGCATCTTTTGGAGGATTGCAGAAAAAAAGAGGTAAATGCTCCGCTTGCTAAGATTAAGGCTGTCATACTCCATCACGAAATTCTTTACTGCTTCCTCAACAGGAATTCTCTCTGTGAACTGATTGCCAAGCTGGAATAATGATTCTGGCAAATCATCTTCTATTTCTAAAATCTGGTTCCTAACTTTTATTCTTTGCACACTGTTAAAATAACAATAAAAAATGAGCCCAGTTGCCAATCCTAAAGGAATCGTGACCATTACCAGCAAGGACTGCCACGTATACTCTTCAGCAAGATGAGATCCTGCAGCAATCGAGTCGGTTTTTGTTAGCGTTTTTCCTTCTTCAAATGCTGGCAGTGTGTTAGAGAAGAAGTGATGAATGCCAGGTATCATTATTAGACCAGCCATTATTATTGCAATAGGCATCAATTTAACGAGCTTCTCAAACTTTCCTATCTTGAACCGGTAATACCCAAGTGGCGGAATGAACGGATTGCTAGTGATGTCTGGATGCGAGAACGCACCAGGCCTTTTGGCGATAAGGCGGCTTGTGAAAAAGAAAAGAAGAGCAGGAAGAATGATAATGTATGTGAAGAAAAGGTAAGAAATGTTAACCTGGTCTGCCATAAAAACGCTAATCATTGGAAACGCAAGAAGGCCGATAAGCGGAAGCATCATGCCAAAAGTTTGCAGAACCATAACAGGCCCCTGAAGCTCGTGGCTGTAATGTTTCATCTTATCATAAGTTTCATTGAGCAAAGTGTCCAAAGCCTTGTTAAGAATCCTGCTCTGGTTTTCCTCATCAGCCTGATTAAGAATCTGCTTAAGGATAAGGAATGCCTTGACGAAATCAGGATTGCGTTTTGTCCACAAAGGCATGAAAAATTCTGTTGCCTCAGAAACTGTCGATGCCTTGCCTGATTCCATAAGCCACATCAGCTGCTTAAGGTCCCTACCGAAAGGCCCATTAAGGTGCTGCGACGCAAAATAAATAGCGTTTTCAAGAACAGGATTGACTTTTAAGTAAATCGTCATGTACAGCATGGCAAGAAGCGCTTCCTGCTGGACCTTGATTCGTGTGATTTGTGCCTGAAAGTTAGGGTAAGTGTAAACTATGTACGCGATGAAAGCGCCAGAGCACCACAGGAAAAAAGCGAAATCACGGATGCCAAGTATGTAGAAAGGAATTCCCACGAATAATGCCAGAATGCAAGTCATGAAAGTTGCTGCCCAAACAGCCTGCGGAGTCGTGCTCATTCCAGCGACTATTAAGCTGTCCCAGAACTCGCGCTCTTTCTTCTCACCGGGCTTGAGAAATGATAAGTAACGGGAAGCGAGGTAACAGTAACGCTCATAAAAGGTCTGGGGCTTAAACCTTTTTTCCTCTGTCTTTTCGAATTGCTGGTATGTTGAAGAAGTATCTGTTAATGCTTTGTTGCCTAGAAGGGAGTCAAGCTTTCGCTTGTACTTGACGTTAATATCTCCTTGTGAAGACATAGCATGGATTTATGGGCAGCTCGTTGGGCGCAAAGGATTGGCTGGATCGCAAGTTTGGGCAGCATCAAGGATGTAGTCGCCCACTATCTTCCAGTTGCGAGCCTCATCCTCAACAGCGAATTTCGTCCCTGCAACTGGCAAGTCACAACCATCACTGGGCGAAACTTGAACTATGATTCCAATATCAGTAACAAGCTTATTGTACAAATCCCAAGTTGCTTGGTCCTGAAGTAATAAATTCTTACAGCTAGTCATAGTAAACTGGCCGCCTTGGCAGCTGTCTATAATCAGAAAGCAGGGAACCTTAGTCTTGCAGAACTCGAATTTTCCGTATCTTGCCTTTTCAGCAATCTTTGACTTGTCGGCATCTGGGTCTAATGATTGGTAATTAGCGCAGAATTCAATTGCGCTGTTGACATCATTAATTCCATCGCAAAGCGCCTGGCAATTCAACTTTAATCTGTTGACTTCCTGCGACTTCAATTCTGCAGCAGATGACTTCTCGACCTGGCCGAAACCTTTCTTAGATGTTTGAAGGAAAATGTTGAGAATAACAAGAGTGATTATGAGAAGTATGAACAAGCCGAATATCATTTGGAGCTCTTTTTCGCCGCGTTTGTTCAAGCTATCACCGCTTTTTCTTAGATATTCCTGTTTAAATAGCTTTTTAAATATTTCGATATGGCTGTCCAAACCTTTATATAATATCTAATATTTACATTTAACTATAGTTAACATGAAGCCAAAACTCGAAACACCGCAGGAAGTGGAAGTGTGGTACTTGCTGCCAGCTATAAGAAAGCAGCTAGTTATCGCGATGATAAACAAAGGGCTGAAGCAAAAAGATGTGGCAAAGCACCTTAAGCTTACTGACGCTGCAATAAGCCAGTACATGCACAACAAAAGAGCTGCAGACCTTAGACTCCCTGAACATTTGATAAAGAAAATAGACAAGTCAGCCCTCAAAATAATGAGCAAGGAAAGCTCACTTCAAAAAGAAGTCCAGGATATTGTACATTCAATGCGGGACAGCAAGTTCATTTGCGGTGTTTGCAGGAATTGCACTGGAGCATCTTCAGACTGCGGAGTCTGCTACACATGAAGGCGTCAAAACTTGAAATAAAGGACTTGTGCGCAAGCGTTGATGGCAAACAAATTCTCAAAGGAGTAAGCCTCACAATAAACAAAGGAGAAATACACGCCTTGATGGGACCAAACGGCTCAGGCAAGAGCACTTTATCATCAATACTTCTCGGACATCCAAAATACAAGGTTGATTCCGGCGACATACTTCTCGACGGGCAAAGTATTCTAAATATGAAGCCTGACGAGAGAGCAAAAAAAGGTCTGTTCCTCGCATTCCAATACCCGATGGAAATTCCTGGAGTCAATTATCTCACATTCCTTTTTACGGCAGCAAAGGCTCAGAGAAACGAGCCGAAAATGAGCCTGTTGAATTTCAGGAAGGAGGTCATTGAAAAGCTGAAAGTCCTCGACCTTAAACCATCGTTCCTTGAGCGCCATTTGAATCAGGGATTCTCAGGCGGTGAAAAAAAAAGAGCAGAAATACTTCAAATGCTTGTTTTCAACCCCTCGCTGGCAGTACTGGATGAAACTGACTCCGGCCTTGATGTCGACTCTCTAAAAATTGTCTCAAAAGCGATAAACACAGTTCGAGGCAAGGAATTTGGCTGCCTTCTCATAACGCATTACAACAGGATACTAAATCACGTAGAGCCAGATATTGTCCACGTGATGATTGACGGAAAAATAGCAGTTACCGGAGACAAAAGCCTTGCCGAGGAAATCGAACAGAAAGGCTATCATGCAATCGAAATGAAGGCAACAATATGACTGAAGTCCTGGAAAAACTTAAAGATAATTATGAAGAAAAGTACGGCTTTCACGACGAAGAAGCATCACTATTCAGAACAGAAAAAGGGCTCAGCGAGGCAGTCGTTCGGCAGATATCAAAAATAAAAAACGAGCCCGAATGGATGCTTAATATTAGGCTTAAAGCTCTCAAGGCATTCACCTCAAAACCAATGCCATCTTGGGGACCTGACCTGTCCACAATTAAATTCGACGAAATAACATACTATCTTAGGTCAATGGATAAAGCTGGGAGGACATGGGAGGAAGTGCCTGACGCAATAAAGAATACCTTCGAGAAACTGGGCATTCCTGAAGCCGAAAGAAAATTTCTGGGAGGAGTTGGAGCGCAGTACGACTCTGAAAGCGTTTACCACAAGCTCAACAAGAGACTAGAGGACCAAGGAGTAATATTCCTCGACATGGATGTTGGCCTGCAAAAATATCCGGAAATTGTAAAAAAGTATTTTGGAACAATAATCCCATTCAACGACAATAAATTCGCTTCGCTTAATACAGCAGTTTGGAGCGGAGGCTCATTCATCTACATTCCAAAAGGTGTGCACGTTGATATTCCACTTCAAGCTTATTTCAGGATAAATGCCAAAAACTTTGGACAGTTTGAGCGGACTCTAATAATAGCTGACGAAGGAAGCTCAGTTTCCTACGTTGAGGGTTGTACTGCCCCAGTCTATTCAACTGACTCGCTGCACGCAGCAGTTGTTGAACTGATTGCACTTAAAGGCGCAAAGATAAGGTATTCAACAATACAAAACTGGTCAAATAATGTTTACAATCTCGTCACAAAGAGAGCTTATGCTTACGAAAATGCTGTGGTCGAATGGATTGATGGCAACCTCGGAAGCAAAATAACTATGAAGTACCCAAGCGTTTTTCTCGTCGGCAGAGGGGCAAAGGCAGATGTTCTTTCAGTTGCTTTCGCTGGAAATGGCCAGCACCAGGACGCAGGCGGAAAAGTAATTCACATGGCATCAGACACAACTTCATCAATAATTTCGAAGTCGATATCAATGGGCACAGGAAGAGCAACATACAGAGGCCAGCTTCGCGTCGATAAAGGCGCTGAGAATGTAAAATCACAAGTCAACTGCGACGCTCTTTTACTTGATGAAACATCAAAGACTGACACTTACCCATACATAGAAGTGGAGGACGAGACAGCAACTATCGGGCACGAAGCCACGGTCGGAAAAATAGGGGAGGACCAGATTTTTTATTTGACAAGCAGGGGATTGACAGAACCAGAAGCCAAAGCCTTGATTGTTCAAGGTTTCATTGAGCCTTTTACGAAACTTCTTCCAATGGAGTATGCAGTTGAACTCAATAGGCTGATTCAGCTTGAAATGGAAGGCAGCGTTGGATAAAAATGCAGCAGCTATTAAAGGAAAAACAGCGCGAGTTATTCGCACAGATACCGCCAAAAAAAAATCATTATGTTGACCTGACGCGAACTGACTATGCTTCTGAAATGGCGAGCAGGCCGGCAACTGTAACAATAAAATCAGAACTTGTTTCCAAACTTGCATCAATTGATGAAACCATATTATCATCAATAACTAAAGACCGAATCAGCCACAGCAAAACCTCAGCTTTCGTCGATATGACCGCTGATAACGGAACGATTATTGTTGTTCCTAAAAACCAGGACGCTGGAGATATTGAATTAAAAACCGATGCTCTTGGCAGACAGGCAAGCCGGAACATCATAATTCTAGAGGAGAACTCCAAAGCAAATATAACATGGCAGAATTTTGGAGCTGGATTCCTCGCAACAAACACAGATATAGTTTTAAAGCAGGGGAGTGAGCTCAACTTTTCTGAAGTCCAGGAACTCGATGACAATTCTACAGTATTAATGCACACAGAAGCAAGAATTCACAGAGATGCAAAACTGCAATGGAACGTCATAACTCTCGGCTCAAAAATCCAGAGCGTGGAAAGGCACATCCAGCTTCTCGAACCAGGAGCTGAAGGAAAATTTGTTGAGGTATTCTTCGGCAATGGCAGTCAAATCTTTGACAACAACCTTGTACTGGGACATAAGAGCAGAGAAACAAGTGGAAATGTTTTGTCAAACGGAATACTAACAGATAGTGCAAGAAATGTTTTTTTCGGGCTGATAAAAATAGAGGAGAACGCCCAAAAAACCAGCTCGTTCCTGGCACAGCATGCAATGCTTCTCTCACCAGATGCCATATGCAACTCCATCCCTTCTCTTGAAATAGCTGCAAATGACGTCAAGGCCTCGCACGCAGCAAGTGTTGGGCAGATTGACAAAGAACAAATTTTTTATTTGATGGCACGTGGGATTCCAGAAGCAGAAGCAAAAAAACTTATAGTCCTGGGCTTTCTCGAACCTGCGCTCTCAAGAATTCCATCAGATGAAATCAAAAACCGACTGAAAGAGCAAATTGAAACAAAGTGGTGTTGAAAAATGGAGCAAGCAACTAAGCATGGTTTCAATCTTGCCGGCTGGTTAAAAAAATTAACATACAATAGAGGCATAGGAGCAAAAATAGTTCAGCCTGATTGGGCATTTTCGTTAGATGATAAAATTGCTTTGTATATTGATGGTTCCACAGCACACCATGGTCGCTTTGATGAGTATAAAGTTACTGCAATTGACGAAACCAACAAAGGACCAAACAACAATGTGAATTATTATTTCGAAAAATCTTCTGTACCCCAGAAGCCATTGGACTGGCTAGATGATGTCGGGAAAAATTTAGCTGAAGCAGGCTACAAAAACGTTCAGATATACTATAATTCCCAATTCATTGGCATATACGGGCAGGATGATGAAAAATGAAAAAAAACAAAATAATAGTTGAATTTCCAATACTTTCAAGAAAGATAAAAGAAAAACACCTTGTCTACCTGGATAATGCTGCCACAACACAAAAACCAAAACAGGTAATCAAAGCTCTTGTTGATTATTACGAGAATAATAATGCGAATGTTCATCGCGGAGTGCACACATTAAGCGTCGAAGCCACGGAAGCCTATGAAGAGAGCAGGAACAAGACAGCAAAATTCATCAATGCTGAAAGGCAAGAGATAATCTTCACAAAAAACCAGACAGAATCCTCGAATCTCATACTTTACAGCTGGGCTTTTGACAACTTGAAGAGAGGGGATGAAGTGGTTCTAAGTGTAATGGAGCACCACTCCAATCTTGTTCCATGGCAGCAATTACAAAAAAAAGGTGTGAAGCTCAAATTTATTGATATTGATTCAAACGGCGAGCTGAAAATTGAACAGGCAAAAAAATTCATCGGAAATAAAACAAAATTAGTCACCGTTTGCCACGCATCAAACGTCCTCGGAACAATAAATCCTGTTAAAGAATTAGCAAGAATGGCACATGAAAAAGGAGCGCTAATTCATGTCGACGGTGCTCAGTCTGTTCCTCACATGCCTGTAAATGTGAAAGAACTTGATGTCGACTTTCTCTCTTTTTCTGCTCACAAGATGCTAGGTCCGACTGGAATCGGCGTGCTCTATGGCAGGAAAGAGCTGCTTGAGAATATGAAGCCGTTCATGTACGGCGGAGACATGATAAAGGAAGTCAAGCTTTATGAAACAAGATACAATGACCTTCCGTACAAATTTGAGGCAGGCACACCAAACATAGCGGATGCAATTGCTTTCGGGGCGGCGATTGATTATCTTACCAAGTTTGGAATGCAGAATATTGCCAACCACCAGGAAAAACTGATGAAGTATGCCATACCGAATATTAAAAAAATAAAAGGGCTGACTTTATTTGGCCCCAATGATGCTAAAAAAAGAGTTGGTGTCTTGTCTTTCTCGCTGAAAGGGATTCATCCGCATGATATTGCCTCAATACTTGATGCTGAGGGAGTTGCAATAAGGTCAGGGCATCTTTGCTGCCAGCCATTGATGAACAGGCTGGGAGTGAACGCCCTTGCAAGGGCAAGCACTTACATATATAACACAGAAGACTGCCTTGATGTTTTGTTTGAGGGAATCAAGAAAGCGCAGAAGGTATTTTCTTAGCATGATAATCTCAATTAGAAATGAAAATAATTATGCGCTCAAACGCCGCGCGGGCTTAGTTGGCAACATTCCTTCGGAGGATACATGAGCTACGAACTATACCAAGAAAACATTCTTGACTATTACAAACATCCAAGAAACAAAGGGAAAGTCAGCAACCCAGACATAAAATTCAGGGAATTGAATCCGCTTTGCGGCGACGATATTGAAGTAACCATCAAAATTGAAGGAAATAAAATCAAACAAATACTTTTTGACGGAAAAGGCTGTGCGATTTCACAGGCTGCTGCTTCAATGATGGCTGAACACATTGAAGGAAAGACACTTGAAGAATCAGCTAAACTCTCTAAAGAAAACACACTTGAAATGCTAGGCATACCGATTTCCGTAGCACGATTGGGATGCGCGCTTCTTGGAACCAGAGTGATGAAGGAAGGAGTGTACGCCTTTTTAGACAGAAAAAAACATGGTAAAGCAGTCACAATTTCCATAAGAGAACGTTTGGCTAAAGAAGGGCTTATTTTCTGAGCTTCTTCACAAAGGGCATCAATTTTTCTTTTAATTGCAAGACAAGATAAGGATCATCTCTATAGTAAACATTTAGAATATCGAGATTGATAACCTTGCTAGTAGAATTTGGAAAGTTCTTTTTTATGAAAAAAACATGATCTTCTTCCATAACAAAAACTAAATCGGCTTGCTTCAGCATTTCGGCTGTCAATTGTTGGCCACCAAGCTTGACATTTGCTTCAGTGCCGGCAGAATTTACACTGACCTCAGGAATCCCCCTGACTAGCTCTTTGAAAACTGATTCTGCAGTCTTGCTTCTTTGAACATTCCAAGTGCAAACGAATAATGCAAACATATTATCCGCTTCAGGCGCTCTTATAAACACTTTTACCTTCAGCAAAATATATAAACTCTGGAGTAGAGAATATCACAAATGAATTGCTTTGACCACGGAAAAGAATTCACTGGCCTTTGTGGCTGGTGCGGCAAGCAAGTGTGCCCCGGCTGTATTGGAAGGCAGGACGGCAGAAAGAAGTATTGCCGTGACTGCGCTGCCAAGATGGGCAACTTCAAATCAGGAGAAAGCAGCTTTGGAAAAACAGTCGAAGAACAAACGCCAATCCACCATGATGAAGAGCAGCCAAAGATAACTCCAATAGCACAAAAGAGGCCTGCTGTAGCCTTCGGACCAACAAAGCATGTTGATCCAAGGCACTTCGAGCTCGATGATGTGGACGACCATCCAAGAAGGACTGCTGCGCCACCAGTCCATATTCAGCCGCACAGAATTGAACCACAAATTAATCCACAAAATCCAATTGGACTTCGTGTCCAACCTGAAAAAATAGTACATGACGACAAGCCAAAACCTCAAGTGGGTTCAGCAATGGGATCGAATAGATATGGTTCTCCTGAAGCAGCAAGAGCAGCTTTTGGAATGTTAGCTCAGCAAGCAAAAACTACTTCGGCAGCTCCACAAACTGAATCCAAGCCCCACCTACAAACTGGCAGCACTGTGCAAAAGAACGCCGGAACTGGAGCTGCATCAAAGGCATTTAGTTTTCTTGCTGATGCTGCTAAAGAAACGGCGAAGAAATGAGTAAACTTCTAACATTTTGTGATGCATTGATACAGATGATTGATTATCTTGTTGCAGGAAAAACGAGGCCTGAAAAAGTCAGAGGGTTCATTTTGGATCATATAACTTTTGTAAAAAAAGCATGTGAAAAAGTCCAGGGTGTAGACAAAGAAATGAGTGAGTATATATATTATTTGGATCAATTAAAAGGTCCATTAAACAAGGCTTTTACAGGCTCGGCAAAAAGAAATGCTGAAGAAGTTAAAAATAAATTACGTCCTTCTTTTGAAAATAAACTGCGTGCAGTTGCACCAAATAATATTCTTCTAAAATAATACGCCAGGGCCCGGACTTCCAACTTTTTGACCAAAAAGTTTTTGAACCGGGATACCTTTGCAGGATACTAGTGGGTCAGACTAGTCGCCATACCAGGTTTGGCTTCCCTGGCGCAATTTCTTGTATTATTAACTTCTTAATATGTATTTGGATGAAATTTTCGCAAATTTTCCGACGACAATCGAAAATTTCCGAATTTTGAATTTTTTTCCGAAAAATTATCGAGAACTAATCAATTCTAATATATTTGTCCTCAATCGGCGGACAGCCTTAAAAATTCTGAATTAATCCGTCTTTACAACTGAAAGAACATTCTTGACCAGTTTTATTTCTTTCATCACATGAACCATATCAGTATCTTCACCTTTTGGCAGAAGCTCGAATGTTATTACAAGCCTGTCCTTGACCATCTTCTGGTTAATTGTTTCTACATTGACTTTATTCCGTGCAAGAATGTTCAGTATGTCTGCCAAAAGTCCGACCCTGTCAACGATATCAACCTTTAGCTTGACTACCTTCTTCTCGATTTTTTTCTCCCAGTCAAGCCGAACTTTTCGTTTATCATCAAGCGTATGCAAAGTTTCGCAAGTCAGAGAATGCACGGCAATCTTTCCATCCTTCATTTGGTATCCTACAATCTCCTTCCCATCATTTAGTTTGCAGCATTTCGGCCTGGTCAGCTGGTTTTTCTTGACGCCCTTTGCCTCGATTCTTCCAAGAAGCTGGTCATCGCTCTGAACATCGACAACCTCTGATTTTCTGTCCCTATCTTTAGTCAAGTTTAATGCCTGCCTAATTTTTTCTTTTGCCTGGGTTGTCTTTACAATTGATAGCCAATGCCTGGAAACAGTCGACTTCTTAGATAAAACAATCTCAACAATGTCTCCGCTTTTAAGCTCGGAATCAAGTGGCTGGATATGTGTGTTGACTTTTGCCTGCTGACAGTGATTTCCAATCTCGGTATGAACCATATATGCAAAATCAATTGGTGAGGCGCCTTCAGCAAGAGGAATCGGGTCACCTTTTGGAGTGAAAACAATTATTTGGTCCTTGAACAAATCAACTTTCAACGACTCAATAAATTCCTCAGCATCTTTAGATGTTCTCTTCCATTCCAGAATTTGCTTCAGCCATGTTATTTTCTTGTCAAAAGCCTTGTCGCGCTCAGTTCCGTGATACCTCCAATGCGCTGCAATCCCGTCCTCAGCCTGATAATGCATATCCAAAGTCCTGATTTGGATCTCAACAGGCCTGCCATTGATTATCACTTCAGTATGAATGGACTGGTACATGTTCGGCTTTGGAGTGGCTATGTAATCATCAAACATTCGAGGAACTGGAGTCCAGTTGCTGTGAATAATACCAAGTGCCCGGTAGCATTCATCAGTTGAATCGACGATAATCCGAATAGCGTAAAGGTCGTGAATCTCATCAAAAGGAATCCCTTTCTTCTTCATTTTCTTGTAAATACTGTAGAAGCTCTTCGCCCTACCAGTCACATAGCCCTTTAGCTTTTTTTCCTCAAGAAGGTTCTTTAGTTCTTTTATTATTGACTCAACTTCCTTTTCACGCTCATCCTTTTTCTTCACAACCCTATCTTTTATTTCAGTGTAAGCCTTCGGGTCAAGATATCTCAAAGAAAGGTCTTCAAGCTCAGACTTGATTCTGTACATGCCAAGCTTATACGCAATCGGCGAATAAATGTTGAGAGTCTCGAGGGCGATTTGATACTGCTTCTGAGGGTCAAGATGCTTAAGAGTGCGCATGTTATGAAGCCTGTCAACAAGCTTGATAAGAATTACCCGCGCATCCTTGCTCGTAGCAAGCATGACTTTGCGGAGGTTCTGCATCTTAGTCTTGTCCTGCAGCTTCAAATCCATTGGCTTAATCTTGGTAACTCCCTCGACGAGGCTCATTATTTCCTTGCCGAACTGCTCCTCGAGAAGTTTAGGCTTTACACCAGTGTCCTCTATCGTGTCGTGAAGCAATGCAGCGGCGACAGTATCAGAATCAAGCCTCAGCTCGGCGAGAAGGTAAGCAACCTCAAGGACATGTGTGAAGTGCTCTGCTCCAGAAGCTCTTAGCTGACCTTTATGCATCTGTTTCGCGAAATCATACGCCTTGCCAATTAAATCAATATTAGCGTGAGTATTGAATCTCTTCACTTCTGCAAGGAACTCCTCCCTGCTCATATCCTTTGTTTTGTTCTCCTTGACCACGGAAAACGCAGATATTTGCCAGGGCTATTTTAATTTAGCTATCAAACGCAGAATTTTTAAACTTTTGATTAGAACTCAGCCACATGGCCAAGCCAAGAGTATTTGCCACCCGCTGGGCGTTGGGCAATTTAGTCACGCTAATAATAGTGTTCTTCATTTACCTTTATGCTGACACGCAGGCAAAAATTGTTGGCAGCAATTTCGGCTGGGGGATATTAGCGTTCATAACAAAATGGTATCTTATCATCAGTATCGCATTTTTAGCATTGACAATATTAATACCGCTTTTGATCATACTAATTGCCATCATAATTTCCTTCCGGCAATTCTCAAAAGCCAGAAAGAAAAAGAAAGATTACCTTGACATCGACTATGAGGTGAAAGAATAACAACCAAAAAAAAGATTTTGTTCGTAAGCCCCACAAGAGAATGGCTTAGAATCAAGAATTTTGGGGACCAACCTACGGGCACTCAGTTTCTGAGAGTTCCTCCTTTAGCCGCTGCAACATTAAAAGCTTTGACTCCGCCAGAGTTTGAATTCATTTTTGTCGATGAGCAAGTTGATTTCCTTGATTTTGAGACTAATGTTGATCTTGTAGCTGTGATGTGCAACACAGCAACTGCAAAAAGAGCTTACTTAATCGCTGACAAATTTTCAGAAAAAGACATTCCGGTTGTGATTGGCGGCATACATCCAACCTTGAATACCGCTGAAACAATAAAACACGGAACTGTTGTAGCAGGACTAGCTGAGTCCGTTTGGAAAACAATACTAGATGATTTCTCGAAAGGCAGAATCAAAAAAATTTATCACGGGTCTGAATGCAAATTCGTAATCCCTGACCGCACAATATTCAAAAATAAGCCGTATTATTTTACATCTCTGGTTGAAACATCCAGAGGATGCATCCATAATTGCAATTTTTGTTCAACCGCGTCAGCGTTCAAGGGAAAATATTTAGCCAAGGACATTGATATGGTAATCTCAGAAATCAAAGGGCTCGACAGCAAATTCATTGCTTTCATAGATGACAACATCATCGCCAATCCCGAACATGCAAAAAAGCTGTTCAAAGCCCTGATACCCCTGAAAATAAAGTGGGGATCCCAATCAACATACCTTCTGGGACTAAATGAAGAGCTGCTCGAACTAGCCGCAAAAAGCGGGTGCATCGGATTGTTCATCGGTTTCGAATCAATATCAGATGACACCTTAAGAAAACATGATAAAACGTTCGGGAAAGTTGAACTATACAGAAAGGCAATAAAAAACCTGCACAAATACGGGATTATGGTCCTGGGCAGCTTTATTTTCGGTGCGGATTCTGACAATACAAAGGTGTTTGATTCAACATTCAACTTCATCCAGAAAAATAACATAGACGGAATATTTTTCGGAATCTATACTCCGCTGCCAATGACTCCCACTTATACTCGACTCAAAGCTGAACATAGAATAACAGACACTGATTGGGATAATTATGATTATAGGCACTGCGTCTTCAAGCCAAAAGAGATGACAGAAAAGCAATTGATAGATGGAATCTCGCACATCCACAAAATGTTTTTCAGATTTGACAGGATTCTATTTCGATTTGTCAGGTCTATTGGAATAATGCAAAAAAGAGGCACTTTACCGATATTTCTGGGATACTATTCCATGGTTCTCTCAAGAATTGCTATGCTGAAGAAACTCAAGCAACTGAGTTAATCCTTGCATAGGGCTTTGCAGAACATCAACACTCCTAAAAAAATGGAGCCAGCAGGTATTATCAAGGCGTATTTTATTGGCTCGAAAAAAGCGCTCAAAATCAAGATTAAAGGCATAGTTATCGAGCCGAAAATAAGAATGTATGAAATATTTTTATCAATTTTTAATGAAAGAGTTTTCGCGCTGATTCCATACATCCAGTTTAGAAAACCAAGGCCGAGAAATGAAATGTGTGCAAGCCGCAGAAACCTGCGAGGCAAAGAAGAATAATCCATGAATTCTGGAGGAAGCTGCAAAGGCCCATTAAATGCGAACATTCCCAATATCATTCCGGAAACTATTCCAAAAAAGATCCAAAGCCAGCCGAACTTTATGTTTAGCCGAGAATCAGCCATTTGGATATACTTTTTTGTAAAACAAAACAAGAGGAACAAGTATTATCGCATCAGGGATTGCGAACAAAAAGAAGATTAAGTGAGCTGACTGGACGATAAAATAAAAGTAAAGAGCCAGGATGACATACAGTGCCTTAAACATTATGCCCATCTTGTACAGATCTTTATTTTTGTCAATTGATTTGTAGACAAAATAGAACGCGACACCGAACAGTGCAATTAACAGCGCTCCCCCAATCAAATATTGCGTATCAGAAGGAACTGGAATCCCGAGATAATTAAAAATCTGGACATGGAAAAAAGCAAATATCAGCCCAAGAGTGAAATCATAAATCGCTGCCAGAAGAAAAATCGTTCTTGCAACTTGCTTTGCGTCCATAGTAATGCCCAGTTGCTAAGCATTTAAATATTTTTTGAGGAAATTTCGTCTTTATTTCCTGCAAATCAGCGCAGCGCCAAGAATTCCAGAATCAACTGTCGATGCTCTTGCAATCGGCGGCATCGGGAAAAAGCATGACTCCTGCGCTTTAATCTTCATTGATTGGCGGAAGTATTTCCACGCCTTGCTTATCTGGCCTCCAACAATAACGACTTGGGGATCGACTGCATAAACTATGTTTGCAATCCCAATTCCCAAATATTCTCCAAACTTTTCCCATACAAACTTTGCCTCTCCATCCCCTTTCTCAGCTAGCTTGTAAACATGTTCAGGGCTGATGACTGAAACGCGCTTGGCAAGCCGCATAACCCCTCTGCTTCCGACATATTCTTCAAGATGGCCTTGAAGACCGGTAGGACTCATCCAGCCGTTCATGTCAAGGGTGATATGCCCGAATTCTCCAGCATTGCTTCTTCCGTGAAACAGTTTTTTATTTATGACAATGCCCCCGCCGACTCCGGTTCCAAGAACAATACCTGCAACAAAATCATAGTTCTTTCCCGCGCCATGCACAGCCTCTGCAAGAATGAAACAGCTCGCATCATTATCCATATACACTGGAAGCTTGTGTTTTTTACAGATAACCTCGCGCAGAGGAAAATTCCTTAAGGGCGTGTTTGGGGAGTTGATTACTATCCCTTTCTTGACATCAATTGCCCCAGCACAGGCTATTCCGATAGCCTTGATTTTTTTCCCTGCCTTTAATTTTGAAATGACTGAATTAATATTATCAACAAATTCTTTTTCGCTTTTTTTGGCAAGGGAAGGAACCTGAATTTTTTTCAATATTTTTCCGTCTCTGACAAGCCCTGCTTTTATGTAAGTGCCTCCGACATCAACTCCTATCACCAAACTCATTTTTTTAGCTCTTCTTTGAGACGTTCAATTACAGGAACAGGGTACGGGTCAATCTTAAGCTCCTCTGCAAGATAATAAGTGATGAGATCTCCCAAATGGATTACGTATGCGAACCTCTCTAATGGTGATGAACCTTTAATATCGATAACAATGCTCTTGCTTGGCTTAATCAATTCTTGCGTAACAAGAACTCGTTTTCTTACCCGCTCATGGTCATCAGGATAATCCAGGAACAATGTGAGAGTCTTTGCGAATGTCTTTGTATAGCCTAGAATCTCGTTGTGATTCAATTCAGGAAGGACGTGAAAAAAAGCATGAACCTTGCTGTTCTCATTGAACTGCGTCTTCCAGCGATATGCAACAGCGCCGTTTGGCTCGGAAGCGTAAATAAGCGGGACTGTGCCCTTACATTCTTTGGCAATTTTTTTTGCGAGCTCCTCAACAGACTTATCCTCTGCGAAATTTGCAACACCCGAGATGTCAGGAATTGAGAGCAATTTATTTTCAACAAATAGTCTTAGAAGTGCGAAGAACTGGAACCCAAGGCTTGCGCGCGGAGGCATGTCAGCAGGTAGCTTTATCACCGGAACTTTGTTTGCGATTGCTAACTTTTCAAGCTCGCCTCCGGACGTTACCACAACCATAGTAAACTTTGCAGCCAAAGCCTCTCCAAAAGTGGCAATAGTCTCTTCTGTATTTCCAGAATACGAAATCAGTACAACCAATGCTTTCTTATCAATGAATTTAGGCAATCCGTAGTATCGGTTTGAAACTGCAGGAACAATTCCTTCGAGAAATGGAAGCAGAAGAGAGCCGGCAATAGCGCTACCGCCCATCCCACAAAAAACAACCTTCGAGGGCTTATGAAGACTTATCCCCTTACCAAGCTCATAGCCAGTCCTGATTTGTTCTGGAAATGAGTCTATTAACGCCTTAGTTTTTTGAGAGCCAGCAGCCATACAAAAAAACTTGAATTTCAAGCATATTTAAAGGTTTTTAAACAACAAGCTTTTTAAAACCTCCAGAGTTTCTTGAAGCACTAATGGCACTATCAAAATACCTAAAGCAAACATGGGCAGAACACTCTCATTCTTTATGGACTGAAAGGCTCAAAGTGTGGAGAAAAGAGGAATCAACCATAAGAGAGGAACGCCCAATAAGGCTTGACAGGGCAAGAGCTGTAGGATACAAAGCAAAACCAGGCATCATAGTTCTAAGGCAACGGATAAAAAGAGGCGGGAAAATGAGGCCGCAAATACGGGCAGGCAGAAGATCAAAACACATGCGAAGGAAGTTCATTCTTTCAAAGAGCTATCAAGCAATGGCAGAGATGAGGGCAAATAAGAAGTACCCGAACCTTGAAGTACTTAATTCATACTATTTGGCATCTGATGGAAACCACACTTGGTACGAAATAATTATGGTTGACCCGAGTAGCCCTTCAATAGTATCTGATCCCCATTATGCTTGGACTGCTGCCAATAGGAAAAAGGCTTTCAGAGGCCTTACAATGGCAGGCAGAAGAAGCAGAGGGCTATTACACAAGGGCAGAGGGACAGAAAAAATAAGGCCATCTCTTAGAAGCCACCTCAGGCGAGGAACTGCGTGATTACGCAGGACGGCAGCAAAGTAACAGTTGAATATACGGGAAAGCTTTCTGACGGCAGTGTTTTTGATTCTTCAAAAGGTCGCGAGCCATTGACCTTTACAATTGGAAAGCACGAAGTCATTTCAGGCTTTGAAAATGGAGCTAAGGGGATGACAATTGGCGACACCCGAACTATAGAAATTCCACCTGACGAAGGCTACGGCCAAAAGGAAGACCATCTGGTAATCCAAGTTCCTAAAACAGCTGTTGCTCAAGGCAACGATCTCCAGCCAGGAATGGAATTCCAGACAACAGCGCCAAACGGAGCTGTGCTACGCGGCTCTGTGACTGAAGTGCTTGACGAACAAGTAATTCTTGACTTTAATCATCCGCTTGCTGGAAAAACATTATTCTTTGAAGTTAAGGTATTGGAGATAAAAGAATAAATCTAATTTTGAAAAAGTCAACTAAACTCGGCCCGGAGCGCAAAAAATTATTTTCAAATAATAAATATGCCCTCAAACGTCGGGCGACCTTTAATTTCACACTTTTTTAATCATAACTTTTATTACACTAAACTTTATTTGGCATGTAATGGACATCCCAGTCTTCGAATGCCACAAGTGCGGCAACTGCTGCAAGAGCGTTTACCGCTCAACAGAGTTTCACGACGGCTTTTTCGTGACAGATTCGGAGGCTGACTGGCTAAGAAAAGAGGCAAAGGAGAAAGGGATTAGTTTATCACTAAAAGCTCAAGTAGGCATTGCTGACAAAATCTCAAAGAAATACATCGTAACGCTTTGGAAAGTAAATCACGATTCCTGTCCCTTCTTTAAAGAGGGGCTTTGTTCAGCATATGAGAAAAGACCGCTGATTTGCAGATCCTTCCCAGTTGTCAGCACAGGACTCCATGATGGGCAACCTATGGTTCGAAGCCTTGTCTGCCCACAAGAACAAAGTACAGTCATGCCAGAAAAGCAGCCTACAAAAATAGCAATTGAGACACTAACGAAACGTTATGCGAATAATTTTCATTCCGCCTTTCTGATGGAAGATCTGCAGATGGATGAAAGGGGAGTTGTTGATGATTTGATAAAAGGAAATGTCATAAATTCTCGCACAGAAAAAGGAGCGTTCAAGGAGATAAGCCTTTACGACTTCTTGGAAGAAATCGGAGCTGCAGGAAATGAGAGGAAAGCAATAATACAGAAAGAAATCGAAACGCTTGAAATAACCAAAGAGAAGATAAGAAAATTAGTTCTTGTCCCGGTTTCGCCAAAGGAACTTGAAAGGAGTAAGAACCACGAAGAGAATAACGCCGAAGACAGCCCTGACAACACTGAAAACATAACCAAAGACCATTGAAATTATTGTTAATAAGGTTTGAAGCAGTTCAAAAATTGAAGATAGCAGGCTTAGCACACCCCATAATGAGACGTAAAGATTTAAATAGATTGGCATTCAATTAAAAAGGTTAATGGATATCGTTCATTTCTCGGTGAAAGGATGATTGATAAAACAGTGGCATATGGAATTCTTGCCATACTCCTGCTGACGGTCGCTTCCATCACGACCAATATTTTTCAGCCAGACTTAACCGGTTTGGCATCCGGCAATTTAGTGAGAACATGTTTCGATTCGGATGGAGGGAAGAATTACAGCGTCCAAGGCTATACCAAAGGTACTACCACCCGAATTAATTATGAGCTTTGGGACAATTGCCAAGACTCAACTTACCTTATGGAGCAATATTGCTATAAGGACCTAAGAGGCACAAAAAAATTTGCTTGTCCAAGCGGAACAGCATGCCAGGCAGGTGCTTGTGTCAAGATAACAAATTTTTGTAATGGATTGTGCGAACCAGGAGATTCAATAACCTGCCCAACAGATTGCGCAGTTCAACCGCCACCTCCGGTATGTGGAAATGGAATATGCGAATCAAATGAAGTGACAACCTGCCCTGGAGACTGCGTTACACAAGAAAGCTGTTTTGATTCAGATGGCGGAAACAACCCAGGTATTTCTGGAACACTAACGGTAGTTAATGCCACCGGAACTTTCAGCTTTAATGATTATTGCGGTCTAAATAATGTTGTAACAGAGCAATACTGCAGCGGTAACAAAGCCATGACTGGCATAATTGAATGCCCAGTAGGACAAACATGCAGCAATGGTGCGTGTATAATAGATCAAAACGGAAATTCAACTAATGTTACAGTTTACCCTGCTAATGAAAAAGTTATTACTTCCTTTGACTTCGAAACCGGAAGCGGAACAACACCCCCGTCTTGGACTACTGTTGCCTATATATTATCACAAGCAAAATTCAAATGGGAAAGCACATTTGGCCACTCAGGCCAAAGAAGCCTCAACATCAACCTCAGTAGCCCTAATGATGCCCGATGGGTTTATAAAATAAAATTAGAACCCCAAAGAAGCTATCGCCTCGCAGGATACATAAAGGGAGAAAATATTGTGACAAATAACCGAGGGACAACTGGTGCCAATTTGAATGCAAACGACTGGGACAGGTCTCAAGATATTACGGGCACTTTCGGATGGACAAACGTTAGCTTTATTTTTCAAGGTGCAACAAACACAGAAATAAAGTGCCGCCTTGGATTTTATAGCAATACTGTTACCGGAACTGCTTGGTGCGACGATTTAGTCCTGACATCCGATCCATTGACAGCTTATGCAGGAACGCACATACACTTTTTCTTGGAACCGCAAGAATTGGCATCAATAACTGATGCTAACATGAAACAGTGGGTGAGCAACCTTGACCAAGTTTACAATGCTTATGTAGACCTAGTTGGTGGTTCGCCTTTTAACGGCCAAAGCATAGGAATCATGTCAGTTGCAAGGTATCCTGGCGGATGGGCAGTCTCTGGCAATCCAATACAATGGTTCAACATATACATCAACGAAGAGCTAGCCCGAGTCAACACAGGAGACTGGTCTTTTGGAATTATGCACGAAATCAGCCATGATTTCGACCTAGGAGGCGGCATCTGGAATTTCGATGCAGAATTCTGGGCTAACACAAAGATGTATTATGCTGTTGAAATGCTTAATGCAAAAGTCAATATGGGCAAGGATTACACTGGATCTGAATTAAAAAACTACTACAAAACTGATGCTGGAGCGAGCTGGGATAAAACATTAGCTCTCGGAGTTTTTAGCGGGGATGGATTGACTTACAAATTCATCCAGATTCGCGACCAGATTGGATGGGATTCGTACAAGCAAACTTTCCGCTATTTCCAAAGCTTAAGCCCAAGCCAAGTGCCAACAACAAGGCTAGGCAAATTCAACCTCTTTTTGGATAAACTAACAGAATACTCCGGATTCGATGTCAGAACACTTTTCACGCAAACAGAGATGGATGCAATAACTACAGAATATAGTAAATAGTTTTCTCTAAAAGGTTTTGACACAATAGTTTGGTTATCATCAAATAAAAAAAAATAAATATGCGCTCAGACGCCGCGCGGGCTTTATTGATTCCTTTTTCTGCAGTAAAATCAGAAATCAGGACATGGCCTGCACGGCCTCGAGTGCTATTTATTTTTAAAACTCAATATAATTCATTCGTCCGCTAAGTTTTTAATCAAAAGTCAAACCCATATTTGCAAGGGCTCGTAGTTCATCGGCAGAACGCACCCCTCGCACGGGTGAGGCACCGGGTTCAATTCCCGGCGAGTCCAGTTCTCAATTTTAGTTCAAGATGGAATCAACGTTGAATTGTAACTGGACGAAGCGGGGACCTTCGAACGTTTTCGAAGTGGACCCGGCGAGTCCATCCGACACTTTGGGTCAGATTCTAGTCCACTAGCGCATTATCGACTAGATAGTGACCATTTCGCCGAGCAGCGACCATCGTTTAGTGACGTGAACAACGGCTTCTCTCATCACTTATTTTCTAATAATTGTTGCGTTGTTTTTATTTTTATTAAAGTTTGCGCCTCAAAAGAAGATATTACAAAACTCATAGAACATACACGACAAAATCCAGGCACTTCTTACTTAATTGATTTAAACTCAAAAACATTAACTTATGACGAGTAATCTGTTGCAATTGAAATTGCTGAATCTACCAGAACTGCCTTAACAACCGGGATGTGGAATGCTGTTGAAATGCTAAGGGCAAATTTACCTCAAGCTACAAATGTTGCTATAAAGTTTCCTTATATGAATGGTTTTTCTGAATAACTGAGTCGCAACAAAAACAATTAAAATAGGAATGAAAATCAAGGTTGATAGCATGAATGGCATTTTGGCAAGTTTAGGTTGAATGAGTTTGTGCTAAAAATCGGACATCTAGTTTTATACAAGTTCAACCTTTATGCGTTTGCACATCACAAAACCAAAATAAAAAACAATAAGTTTAGTGATACTCGATTATGACCCTGAGTTACAGCTAATCAGCGATTTTTCGAAACCCCTATTCTTTCATCAAGAATTTTTGTACGTATTCCATTACTTTATTTTTCATAATCAAGTTTATTGAAATCTGTTCGCCATAACTTGTTCTTTTTGGAAGCAGGATCCTTTCTTTTTTCAGTTCAATTACCATCTCTTTTGCTCTCCCTTGCAAATGGCTCGGGAACCCTTTTTGCAAATTCTCAATTGCAGTGTGGCTCGCTTCGAATTTACCGAAACGAACAAGCTTGTGGAGTACTTTCCCCTTAATTTCATCATCAGTCCAAGAGTCCATAATAATAGACTTTGAAAGGCAACATTTATATACTTTTCTTAACTCAAATATAACATGAAAACTGAACAGAAAAGCCTCTTATTGCAATTGACTGGCGAAATGTCGCTCTTCAGAATAATCGATTTTCTTGTCGACAATAAAGGAATGGACTACTCAAAAAAGGACATTGCAGAAGGCTCAGGCGTGGCGAGAGCATCACTGTTCAACTACTGGAAAGAACTTGAGACCAGGGGAATCGTCAAGGAAACAAGAAGGTATGGCAAAACAAAACTTTACACGCTCAACTCGGAAAACCTCATAACAAAGAAAATTCTCGAATTGGAAGCGACTTTGATCCGACAAGCCCTAGAAACTGCAACCATCCAGAAAAAAATAAAGGCATAATCCCGAATTTAGTGATACTCGATTATGACCCTGAGGTACTGCTATTCGGCGAGTCCATCATTTCTTTCCTCGAGATGCAGATAAAGGCTTTCGCTTTATCCCCGTATGTTATTGATTATTGCCATGAACGCATTCCACATCGATTTCATCATATTGCTAATCGCATTTCCCTCAGAAGTCTTTGCTGATGTTTGCGTATCATTTATTGGTGGTGTTTCAGTTACAACAATTGGAGCTGGTTCAGTTACGACAGTGAGCGCAGGGGGTGGTGCGGGCGCTAACGGTGCTATGTCATACACAGGAGTAAGAGCAGTGCTGAGTGCCGAGCTGTAATACTCACTTGCGGCAACAGCGAACACCTCAGTTAGACCGCTCACTTGAATCGGTACATTCCTATTGGAATTCGTGCCATCACCGAGCTCGCCATAGTAGTTGGCGCCCCAGCTCCAGACAGTCCCATCTGATTTAAGCGCGAGGCTATGTTCGAAACCTGCTGCCACCGACTTTACGTCGGTGAGACCGACTACCTGAACAGGTGTGTTTATGGCTCTAGAGGTGTATGTACCGTCGCCAAGTTCCCCACGATAATTATTATTTGAACGGTGAGCCCATGTCCAGACTGTGCCATCCGATTTGACTGCCACGCCATGATTCTTGCCTGTTGCAATCGAAACAATCCCGGTTAGCATGACCTGAACAGGCGCGGAAAATCCTTGCCAGACTGTGCCATCTGATTTTAATGCAACAAGTTGACCGCCGGTAGCGATATCCACAATTCCGGTGAGGCCTAATACTTGAGTTGGCGCATACGAACCCGATCCCCAACTCCAGACTGTGCCATCTGATTTCAGTGCTATGCTATTGGCAAAACCGGCAGCGACTGATATTACGCCGGTGATGGGTACCTGAATCGGTTGTGACACAATACTTCTCGCTACTCCCGGAGACCCTCCTGAAGAGCCGCCGAGCTGTCCGTTTTCTTTGTCTCCCCAAGCCCAGACACTACCGTCGGATTTTACCGCAAGGCTATGTGAAGCGCCAGCGGCAATGCTGACTACTCCACTGAGGTTGATCACCTGAACAGGTGTGTTCCTGTTCGTAGTGGTTCCATCGCCAAGCTGTCCGCGGTGGTTAAGGCCCCATGACCAGACCGTGCCATCTGACTTTAACGCCAGTGCATGGCCATTGCCTACGGCAATGTCTACAACTCCGCTAAGACTGCTGAGCTGAACGGGGATTTTACTGTCAGCAGCATTACCATCGCCAAGTCCAGTGGCGCCTTTAGAACCCCATGCCCATACACTCCCCGCAGGGGCAACAGCTGGAGATTCAAGAGCCAGAACAGATGCCACCATACCTAAACTGAAAATCAGTGTTAGCACAGCCAAGCTGATGAAAATAAATGATCGTGTACCTGTGTTTTTTATTTTGTTTTTCATAATAATTCATCATAACAGATAACCCATATATCAACCTTTAGAAAATCAGACCCTGGACTTTAGTCTGGGGAGAATGCATTCCCATAAGATATTTATACTGAGATTATCGTTGCTTCAGAAATGGATTTAATCGAGTTCATTGGCTTTACTGCAGGCTTGTTGGTAGCCCTGTCATCATTGCCCCAACTTATTAAATCTTGGAAAACAAAACAAACAAAAGACATTGCAATAATGTGGTTATTGATTAATATTGCAGGCCAAGTTTTGTGGATGGCATACGGTTATTTCAAAGACAGTTTATCTCTAATCGTGATGAGTGCCATTACGTTATTGATGGTTAGCTCAGTATTAATTTTGAAAATGAGATATGATCGAAAATAACCCCGAGGCACTCACAATCGGTTTGTGTTCAGGTAACACAAAATTTATATATAAATTTATATAAATAGTTGTATATATCTATATAGGTGATAATAATGCAAAAACTAATACACTACCCTAACCTTAAAACAGTTCTAATGGTAGAGGAAACTCTGAAGAACGCGAAGTTGCCAATGACCCGAGAAAAATTGAAGAACAAGTTACGAAAACAGGTGATGCACCAGACTTTGAATGTAATACTAAAATACCTTGAAGAGAGCAACAAAATAATAGATGGAAGAAAAGGAATAACCTGGATTTACAATCCAAGCCCGAAACTTCGAAAAGGAATAGCAGAAGGTAGAGAAATGTGACATTCAAAGGTAAAACAGTAAAAGTAATATTAACAGGAGATGCTCTTGAACAGTTTGATGAATTGAACAAACTTGTCGGAGAAGAAATAAAAGAAGGCATAAACAAGAGCGATCATCAAATCCTGCTGAATTCGATAAAACAGAAGCTTGAGTTCTTGAAATCCAACCCACAGTATGGCATTCACATACCAAAAGATAGAATTCCAAAAGAATATACTCAAAATTATGATGCCAATAACTTATGGAAAGTCAATCTTTCAGGAGCATGGAGAATGATCTACACCATAAATGGCAATGAAATCGAGATAATCGCGTTGATCCTTGATATTATCAACCATAAAGACTACGATAAAAAGTTCGGCTACAGAAGAAAGTAATTTAGTGACACTCGATTCTGACCACGAGGTACTGCTATTTTGCATCTCTCAAAAGATGCCATTCATAACGTTTGAACTCCGCAGAAACAATCATAGTTCGTAAATATAGTCTATAGGAATCTATTATATATCTCCCTGCATTCTTCTGGTTGGGGCGGTAATCATGACTGGATACTTCGGACATATTGAAAAACAAACAGAAAAAAATGATTATTTTAGGCAAGTACTATTCACAGGAAAGCACTGCCAGCTTGTCGTCATGTGCTTGCAGCCAAATGAAGAAATCAGCAATGAAATGCATCCTGATGTCGACCAGTTCTTCCGCATAGAAAAAGGGACTGCCAATACGTTTTCTTAAGCTCTGGCAAGGCAAGAAAGGACGCGCACAGGTTCTATTCTAAATTCGGGTTTCAGCAGTACGGATTCAGTTATAGGAAAAGATTATAAATTTCGAGAACAAACCCCTATTTAGCCGAAAAGTTTATATATACAAAAGTGTTACTACTCAACATGGACAACAAAATATACATCGTAATCATGGTGACCGTCCTCCTGTTATGCACGGGAGTTTCAGCGAACCCGCAATTTTTAATACCAAAAAATGCGGTAAAAATATCTGACAATCTCTACAGCCTCGGGTCAGCATTCGATAAGGATGGAAAAAAGGTCGATGGCCTAATGTTTGTTCACAAAAGAATGGATGCTAAACCAGGAACAGGTGGAGGATCAACCGGATCATCTTCATGTTATCTTCCCTTAGCAAGAGGGACCAAATGGAAAACAACCGAAAGTTACATCCTTGACCCGACAAACAATAATGGAATAAATAACACAATTATAAGTGAATCAGTCCAGAAAAGCATGGATGCCTGGGACACTCAAACTTCATACGATGTTTTTGGAAATCGTGATTTCTCTCAAGTTGTAGATGGTGTTGACACTGCCGGACCTGACGGTAAAAATGAAGTCTTATTCGGAATAAGCGATCCAAATGTCATAGCAGTCACGACAGTCTGGGGGATTTTCAGCGGTCCCACAAACCAAAGACAAATTGTCGAGTACGACTTACTTTTCAATGATGATTTCGCCTTTGGCAATGCAGGCCCGACAAGTGAAACAAGCCTCGGAAACACAAGCCTCATGGACTTGGAGGCAATTGGAACACATGAGCTTGGGCACGCGCTAGGCCTTGGACACCCTGGTTCAACCTGTACTGAAGAAACGATGTACGCTTATGCTTCTTTTGGTGAAACAAAGAAAAGGACTTTGAACAATGGGGATAAAGCAGGATTAAAGAGCATTTACGGATAATTATTTTTTTATATTTTCTTTAAGCAACCTTTTTAAACAATCTCTTTGTTGCTTGGGCGATGAGCAAAGAATTTTCTGACCTAAAAGAGATTGTCCATGAGCTCCGGACTAAATGCCCATGGGACAAGGAACAAACTTTAACGTCACTAAGGGACAATATCGTAGAGGAGGCAAGAGAGGTAAAGGAAGCCATAGAAATTAATGACAATGAGAATCTCAAGGAAGAAATTGGTGATGTAATTCTTGTAGCTTTAATGCTCTCAGAGATTGCTGAAGAAAAAGGACTTTTCAAAATTGAGGATTCGCTAAAAGTTGTTTCTGAAAAAATGAAAAGAAGGCACCCTCACGTTTTCGGCAATGCAAAAGCAAACACAGCTGAAGAAGCTCTGAAACTCTTTCACGAAGTGAAAATAAAAGAAAAGAACGGCGATTTCAAATGAGAACGATATATTTTGCAACATCCAATAAGGCAAAAGCCGAAGAGGCAAAGAAAGCATTATTGCCTTTTAGAATAACAATAAAGCACTTAAATATCACAAAGCCTGAAGAGCAACATGCAAGTATTGAAGAGATTGCAAAAGATGGCGCTGAGTTTCTTGCAGACATGACAAAAAAAGAATTGCTCGTCGAGGATACAGGACTATTCTTTGACGCCTATCCTGGGTTTCCAGGCCCGAATACAAAGCAACTTTTCGAACAGCTCGGCTACGATGGACTGCTTCGGTTGCTTAAGGGAAAAAAAAGAACAGCTTATTTCAAGACAGCGATAGGTTATGCCAAACCAGGGAAGGCTGCAAGACTGTTTATTGGAATTTCAAAGGGGAGTATCGCAAAAAAAATTCAAGGAAAATATGATAAAAATGTGCCGTATGACATCATTTTCATCCCCAAAGGCTACAAAAAAACTTATGCGCTCATTCCTGAAATTAAAGAAATAACATCCCACAGAGTTGTTGCATTCCAAAAACTTGGAAAGTGGCTAAAAAAGCAATGATAAAAAACGTAATCTTTGATTTTGACGATACTCTTACGCACACGCATAGAGGGGAATACACAAGGCATATGAAAGTAGCCAAGAAAATGGGACTTCCAAAGCTGACAAAAAATCAGTTTCTTACGATGTGGGGGCCTCCTTGGAGTGTCTTGATTTCACAGCTATGGCCAGCCTGTAACGTGAAAAAATTCCAACTGGCATATAAGTCAATGTTCGGATTTAAGCGGCACAAACTTGTTGGAGGGGCGAAGAAGACCCTGGATTATCTCAAGAAAAAGGGTTACCAGATATATGTCCTAAGCTCGAGAGATGACAAGAGCCTTATGCACAACCTCCAAACCAACGGAATACATGACCATTTCAAACAAATACATTCTGCAGACCATGCGCAATTCCACAAGCCCGATCCAAGAGTCTTTACAGACTTTGCAGAACAACATGGGCTCAATATAAAAGAGAGCGCCTACATTGGAGATCTGCTAATAGACTACGAAGGCGCATCAAAAGCGGGGATGGAATTCATAGCCGTGCTCACCGGGATACATGACAAGGAAAAATTTGTTAGGGCAGGCCTCAACCCAAAGAATATTATACCTTCAATAAAAGAGCTTCCTGAATGGCTAATGAGGAACAACAAATGATAAGCTGCATTTTTTGCGATATAATAAATGGAAAAATTCCATCGTCAAAAGTATACGAAGACAATAATGTTCTCGGATTTCTTGATATAGCGCCCATACATCCCGGACATACGCTAATCATTCCCAAGAAACACTCTGAAACGATGTTTGATGCGCAGGACACAGACTTAAAAAACTTGTTTCTTGCCGCAAAAAAAATTGGCATCGCAATTATGAAATCAACAGGCGCAACAGGAATTAACATCGGAGTAAACAATTATAAATCATCAGGGCAGGTGGTTTTTCATACCCACCTCCACGTAATACCAAGACATGACAACGACGGCCTTAAAAGCTGGCCACACGGAAAATATTCTGAAGGCGAGATGAACGAATGGGCAGAAAAAATAAAAAAAAACCTTTGAAAGAAGTCCTGGAAGAGGCAAAGAAACTTCTATCTCCAACTGAGGAAGAAATTTCTGAAAGCAAAAAGGTTGCAGAAGAAGTGCTTAAAAAAATAAATGCAGTCGCAAAGCCTGCAAGAACAATTATTGGGGGCTCGGGAGCTAAAAATACATTTCTTCGTGGACAGTTCGACATTGATCTGTTTCTATTATTCCCATACGCTAAGTTTAAACACAGGTCTGCAGAGCTTTCAGATTTAGCAGAAATAAAACTAAAGAAAGTGTTCAGGAATCTCAGCAGGATTCACGGAAGCAGGGATTATTTCAGGCTAAATCACAGAGAAATACAATTTGAGATAATCCCAATACTTGACATAAAAAAAGCTGCACAGGCAGTGAATATAACTGACATTTCTCCACTGCACAGCTCATGGGTAAGAAAGAACACCAATACGAAGATGCAGGATGAGATAAGGCTGACGAAAGCGTTCTGCAAAGGCGCTGGAATTTACGGCGCTGAGTCCTACATCAGAGGATTTTCCGGCTATGTTTGCGAAATATTGACAATACACTACGGCTCATTCCTTGGAGTCTTGAAAGCAACACAAAAATGGATTCCGGGAGATGTCATTGACACTGAAAAATTGCTTAAAGGGAAACCGGCATTTTCAGTTCTAAACAAGTCAAAACTCCAAAGCCCGCTGGTAGTAATTGACCCAGTTCAGCGCGAAAGGAATGCATCAGCAGCACTCGACAATGAAGCATTCTACAGAATAAAGAAAAAAGCTGTAGAATTTATCAATAACCCCTCAACAGAATATTTCTTTCGGGTTTACCTGACGACCGAACAGATAAATGAAAAAAACAAAGGCAAGGCGACAATAATAACCGTGCAGCCGATTGAGGGGAAGGAAGATGTCTCTGGAAGCGCACTACATAAAGCATTCCAGTATCTTGAAACTCATGCTGAAAAGAACGGATTCAAATTAAAGGAATCAGACTGGGAGTGGGACAAAAAAAATCACGCAATATTTTGGTTCGTGCCACAAAAAGAACCTTTGCCTGAAACTTATTTGCATGAGGGGCCTTCACTCAAGTACGAGCAGCATGCTAAGAAATTCAAAAAGCAATACAAGCAAGTAATCGAAAAAAGAAGAAAATTGTTTGCAATAATCCCCCGAAAGCACAGGACGTTGAAATCATTGTTTACAGACTTGCTTGCAAAGGATGAACTATTGAAAATGAAAGGGAAAGAATACAGGATGGTTTGAATTCTTTATAAAAGACACAACAATATTCTCGTAAATATTACGGCAGACAGCGAAAATGTTACGAAGTTTTGCTAAAAAGACATATTAAAATAA
>ERZ1292640.132-Hain-H43-02um-R1-132-length-58368-cov-5_pt1 | contig 32040 bp, 39 predicted proteins | sample MGYA00564404_ERZ1292640 | MGnify/ENA primary metagenome ERZ1292640 (study PRJEB36523, sample SAMEA6512636) | groundwater metagenome | collected 2019-01-08 | study: AquaDiva: Metagenomics assemblies of 32 groundwater samples | reverse complement strand
CCTTCTCCGGATTCATGGAAACCCCCTATGAAGTCACCTTGCCCAAGAACTATAAAAATGTGATGCCTGTTCTGGCACACAACTTTTTTAAATTGTCGCCATTTACCAGTGGTCATGAAACCAGTATTTTTGATAACAATCATCCTATCGATGTTATTGACAGTAACAAATGCAGATGCCTTTCTCATCCATTTAAATGAAACACATACGGAAACCGTAGCAGGAAAATCTGTTACTGTTGAGTTTATTGCTGCGAATACCGAAGAAAACCCTGCTATTGCTTTTTTCATGATCAATGGGAACCTGTACATCTTTGAGAATGCGACTGAACAAAGAATTGATGATATGACTATTGCAGTGGGCAAGATCACAGTTTCTGACGATTTATTAACTGGAGAAGCCTATGTAACAATATTATTGCAAGCAACATGTGATGACAACTTAAAGAATGGAGATGAGAGCGATATTGATTGTGGCGGTTCCTGCGGAGCCTGTGTTACTGGAAAAATATGCAATCACGATTATGAATGCAAATCAAGAACTTGCATAAATGGAATATGTGCTTCCTCTGCATCATGCACTGATGGAATTAAGAATAGCCTAGAGACTGATGTTGACTGCGGCGGTGGTTGCCCAAAATGCAGTACCGGAAAGAACTGCAACAATGGAAATGACTGCTCATCAGGAACATGCCAGAACTTCATCTGTACACAAGAGCAGAAAAGTGGCAATTGCTTTGACATTATCAAAAACAACGGGGAAGAAGGAATTGATTGCGGTGGCTCATGCCAGAACAAGTGCATAACGGTTCGCAACGCAAGCTCGATATGCGGTGTCGGATGCTTCTTTTTGAATAATGACTGCGTTTGCCCAAGCGGCACTCAAAACCAAACCCCACCGGAAGTATCAACTGAAAACCCTCAAAACAATACGATTCAAGAACCTCAAATTGAGACAGAACCACCACAACCCAGTGTAATGAAAAACAATGTCGAGAAAACTATTGACAACGTCCAGCAAACATTTGGCATAACAAATACAACAGCAGTTTATTTTGAAGATTCAAGGCAGGTGCTGATTAGCGGCACTAAATCAGCAAAGTTATTCTGGATATTCCCAGTAAAGTACAAAGTTGAAATTCTCGTTGATTCTGAAACAGGAAAAGTTATAAAGCAAAGCAGACCCCGATGGGCTGTGTTTGCTAAATGATTGCCAAGGAACTATTAGAAGATGTTGAAGCTTCAACTCCTTACAAGGACTGGCGAAAAGAAATACCTCAGCACATATTCTTGGTCAGCATATTTGCGCGAATAGAAGACGAAAAACCAATAGTTTGGCATATCAACTATTACTGCCCGGGCACGGAGAAAAGCGCGACATTCACAACCTACCCAACCATAGAATTCCTCTCTGAATCAACCCTTGCAAACGACAATCCAAAACCGCTAAATGCAGACGAAGCAACGACGGCTTTCCCAGAGATAATGGAACGCGCAACAGAAGCATTAAGCGCAAATTATCCAAACCACACGTACAATAAAATATTAGCAACACTTCATCAGGAAGAACAGCCCACTTGGACAATGAATTTTTTAACCAACCAAGCGCAAACGATTAATGTCCGCGTATCAGCAAGCAATGGAGAAATAATATCTCATAAGGTTTTCTCACTTAAAGACCTCACTTAGTTCTGTAAACCTGCCTTTGCAAACCAATAAAATTTATATAATCATTTTTCAACAAATGCATTATGAATTCTGGCTTCAACGATATCAGCTATAAAACAGTCAAGAAGAACAAGAAGCTTTCTGCATTTTTTGAAATTGACAAGAAGAAAGAAGAGAAATAAAGTTTAAATAGGGAGCCTCATTCCACTACTATAACGTGGTACAAAATTTACCAGGCATTGAGGAACTAGTGGTAGGAATTGCAAAAGAATTGAGCGTTGCTCATTCGCCAATTGACATATATAGACAAGACTATGTTAGTTATGGTGAAAATCCAGAAGTTCCTCATACAACTTATTCGCTTTGTGGGAAAGCCAAAGCACTGAACTTCAGCATTACTGGCCCATTAGCTAAGGCAACAATACTTCAGCTCGAAGTTTTCCCTGATAATGGATCGGGCTTATTGGTTGCAACATTCTCCAGGACAATGTTTGCTCATCTTGTTGACCAACAAATTAAGGATTATGCAACAACCAACAATTTGGCATACTCTTTAAGAAATGCAGAGGACGGAGTTCTTAAGCACGTAACAACGGTTTATTTCAATGAAAGATATCCCTCACAATTTAGATAATTTGGTTTTTTAAAGAGGTGTTTCGAGAAGATATATGATAGTGAGCGCAAAAAAAATATTATGAATTCTGGCTTCAACGCCACAGTTACAAAAAAGTCAAGAAGAACAAGAAGCTTACTGCATTTTTTGAATTCGACAAGAAGAAAGTAGAGAAATAGGTTTATAAAGATAATTCAAGTTCTAAGATTATGGCTCAAAATAATTATGGTTCAGCGATAAGTAAAACTTTTAATGAAATAAGGGCAGATTGGAAAGAAAAAGGCAGGGGAAGGATGAGCATAAAAAGGCAAACATTTTTGCCTATTGAAGATAATCAAGAAAAACCCCACGATAGATATTCGATAAATGGAAGGATTGAAACACCTCTAGGAGGGATTCCATATTCGTTTCTTGATTTGGATATTTTTCCAAACAACGCTCGATCATCATTTTATGCAACATTTCACGGAGAAAAAGAATGGGTCGAACCTGCCAACAGTAAACTTGAGCAACTTGCTTCCAGTGTTAAAGAAACATACTATTCAAGGCGACAGGCAATCAGCACCACTACAATCTCATAATTGAGTCTGCTTTTCGTTCGTCTTAGTTTTATTTCCAATCATTGCCTGAAAAATCCTTAAAGAATTCTTCCTGTTCTGTTCTGCAGAAATTGGATTCGATGTTTCAAATGTGTAAACGTCTGTGCCCAGCTTCTCAAAGTAGCCTCGAAGCCAGAAACTAGAGTACCTTTCTTCTATTTTGCGCTGGAAAAAAAGGGTGTCGAACAAGGAATATTTTTGGCTGAAGCGGGCGTTTAATCTGGTGATAGCCTCCTCAGGCTTGACTTTCAGGATTAGCAGCGAATGTGGAGGGTGTTCGGAAGCAAGCTTATTGCCGGGAAGGCGCATCAATTCAGCGAGAGAAATCTTGTCCTGCACAGGCTGATAGACCATAGTTGAAGGCAAGCCTCGTTCCTGAACAACAGTTTTATTTTGTTTCAAGGCAGGAAGCACAATTCTTTTGTACAATATCTCCCTGTCAAGGGCGAAAGAATTGGCAATAGTCCAGGCAGGATAATTATTTTCCTCGATTAAAAGCTCTGTTCTAAGCGCTCTGCCAACAAAAGAGTAACTTGGCTCAGATGTGAAAACAATATCGCTTTCTGCAATTTCATCGTCGTCAGGAAAAGTGTTTTTTTGCTCGCAAAATGCCCGTACATCTAGGACCTTTAGGTTTTTTGAAACTGCATAGTCCTTGATAGCATTTATGGCTACAGACTTACCTGAGCCGTCGATGCCCTCGACCATGAAGAATTTTCCAACCATAATATAAAAAAAATGCCGAGTTATAAAAAAGTTATTGGCTTAATTTCTTCAAAACAGGAGAAACACTCTTAAGTAGATCATCAAGAGAACCTGAAGAACGATAGGAGAATTTCAAAAACACATCAACGCCGAAAACATTTGAGACGCTCCTATGCACACATGCAGCCTGATACTTCAGAGTTGTGCTAGCGTCACTTAGGGATGATGCTCTCACAACCACGCCATCTTGCTCATTCTCTCTTGAGCTAATTTGTTTAAGCCCGCTTTTTTTAATTATTGAATCCAAAGTATCCTCATCTAATTTATATTTTCCGTCTGAAGATTCTACTCCATCATGAATCGCAATGTATTGCCAGAATTTTGGCGGTTCATGGTATGTTCCTTCCGGAGAATCCAATAAAAACACATATTTATTTTGCCTGCGGCCTGTTAATTTTCTAGCCAAATTCTCAATAGTGCCTCTTTGCCAATATGCAAAATAAGCTGCACCTGTCACTCCAACAAACCCCGCAGCTCCGATTAGCAACTCGTCCATAATGGCTAAGGAACTCTGCAGCCAGATTTAAACTTATTTCTGAAACAAGTGCGATTCGACGATTCTTGCAACTTCTGATTTGAATTCCTCAACAGAAATCGACTCGTTATCTACAAATTCAACTCTTGAGCCATTATTCTTCAGCAATGTCTGCAGCCAGTCAGACTCAAACCTTTCCTTGAGCTTTTCCTGGAATGGCAGGTTTTCAAAGATGGCATCATCTTTCTTTTCACGTCGTGATAGCCGTTCCATAGCTGTTTTCGCCAAAAGTCTAGGGATTATGACGAGACCTGGCGCATGCTGTAATGCAAGCCGATTGCCTGGCAAATTAATTATTTCGTTGAGGGAAATATTGCCTTGGACAGGCTGGTAGACTATTGAAGTTATTATTCCACGCTCCTGAAAAACAATCTTGCCTGCTTTCAGAGCCGGAATAATAAGACGCCTGTAAAGTATTTCCCTGTCAAGCGCAAATGCAAAGGCAGTTGACTGAGCAGAGTATTCTCTTTTGTTGTCCTTTATTATTTCCTGCCTGATGCCTTTGCCAACAAGTGCATATGTAGGCTCAGCTGAGATGATAACCTCAGCATCGCCTATTTCTTCTAAAGTTGGGATTGTGTCAAATTCCTTCCAAAATGTCTTAAGGTCGAAAGTTTTAAGTTTTCTTGAATGAGCTAAATCACGCAAGGCATCGATAGCAATGCCTTTGCCGCAGCCATCAAGGCCATCAACCATAACAAACTTGTTTTTATGCATAAAACTAGATTTTTTTATTGCTTATTAATTGTTTCCGAACCATGATGTTGTCCTTTAACAGTTACTACAACCGAAAGATTTATATTTAGGGAACTCATTTCAAGTCAAAATGACAGGATATCCAGTTGTAAATGGTAGCGATATAACCCTGCCCCAAATGAATTCTGTTGCCGCGAATATACTTGCCGAAGAACGGCTAAGAAAGGAAAAAGAAGAGGGAATAGATGAACACTTCTGGCAAGTCCATTATAATAATCTGGAAGATTTTCATCCCCGAAAGAGAACATTTTTCAGGATTGCATTAGAGCACATCCCTTTTGTAAATGTGGACTACCCGACACCAAAAGAAACCGCTGCTGATTATTTTGCCAGAATGGTAAATGATGGAACTATCCTAGAGAATGGCCAAAGAGAATACATTGTGAAAGGCGGAGTAGTCCTTGAATTGGCCTTGATTGGTAATCCGGATATACACCATTACCAGTATCTCAAAACTTTTTTTGACCCAGAAAAAGATGCAATTCTAGCCGATGACCCTGACCTCCATAAAGTTGAGGGTTTAGTGCCTGTTCGAAGGCATTTATATGAATTTGCATTAGTGGGATGCCGGTTAAAAAGCCAGTACACAGGAATTGAAGGGAAAGTTCTAGAGCACAAACCTGACCACATATCTTTGCGCCCTCAATAAGAAACATATTTAAAACAGCCCGGAATTTTCTTCTTTGATGGGAAAGCTAATCGCTGTTGTTGGGATGGCAGGGGCAGGCAAAAGCGTTGTATCACAAGTTCTTGAGGAAATGGGATTTCCAGTCGTACACTTCGGCGAAGCAACGATGCGCTACCTGAAAGAAAAAGGGCTCCCAATCAACGAGAAAAATGAGAGAACTGCACGTGAGGCACTAAGAAAACAGCACGGCATGGCAGCTTATGCGATAGTAAATAAACAATTACTAGATAAAGCATTGGAACAAGGAAGTGTTGTAATCGACGGGCTTTACAGCTGGGAAGAATACGTTTTTCTAAAAGAGCATTACGGCGAAGACATTGTTGTCCTTGCGATTTACGTTTCACCAAGAACAAGAACTGAAAGGCTCAAGATAAGAGAAATTAGACCGCTATCCCCAGAAGAAAGGGAAACCCGAGATAAATCTGAAATTGAAAACCTTAACAAGGCAGGCCCGATTGCAATGGCTGACTACACAATCCTAAACGAAGGACCAATAAGCAAGCTAAAAGCAGAGGTGCAGGCTTTTTCGCAGCAGTACCTATGAAAAACCTCGGAAAATTATTTGAAATACCCTCTGTTTTCCATTCCGTAAAATCATCTTATTGCAATGAACTTCAAAAGTCCATAGACGGAGGATTCGATTTTCCGTTATGACCGACAACCGACCGAGCTGGGATGAGTACTTCATGGCAATCGCGCACTTAGTCAAGAAAAGGGCGACGTGCCCAAGAAAAAGCGTTGGTGCAGTTTTAGTCAAAGATAAACATCTGGTTTCCTCAGGCTATAATGGCGCTCCAAGAGGACACAAGCACTGCTCAGAAATCGGGTGCGAATTAGTTAATAATCATTGCATGCGGGTAGTCCACGCAGAACAAAATGTGATAGCCCAGGCAGCATCACAAGGGCATTCAACTGAAGGCGCGACTCTTTACGTTACCACATATCCTTGCAACATCTGCCTAAAGATGGCAATAAATGCCGGCATAAACGAACTCGTTTACGACGAGGATTATCCTGACCCAGTTGTTGTCAAAATTCTGCAGGAAGCAAATGTAAAGTTCAGGAAGTTCGAAGGGAAGAAGATTTAACGCTGAATGCTTCTTTCAAGGCATTCATATATCAATTCTTTTTCGAGCCGACCAAAAGTAATACTGGTGAAAGGATCTCTTGACCTCAAGTTTTCAAGATCTAAAAAACTTGTATGGGCTGTTCGATATTTTGCAAAACCTCGGCAACTCATGTTCAAAAGAATTCTTTCCGCTTCAACTACCGCAGCTGAAAAATCGGCTGCCTTGATTGTAGCTGGGTCCTTTGCAGATGTCATAACCGACCAATACCGTAATCGGCGCATCACCATAGGTATCTAGAATTGATTTAAACTTCTTTCCATCGCCCAGCATTATCTTCATAACATCTATTCCGATTGAATCCAACTCGTCCATACAAACGGGATAATAGAATTATTTTTAAATTAATCGCCAATAATTTGTTCATGCCCTCCAAATCAATCACTGGCGGCGAAAAGGAATTCGTTTACACAAAAGAGGATACTGAAAGAATCCAAAGTGAGGACACAGAATCAACCAAGGAGTTCAAGAAGGCGCTTGAAGGCTGGTACGAGAAGAATAATGCTGAGAAACTTCTGGCTGATGCTAAAAGAAAGGCACTGATGCAAATTCTGGCAAGGACGGGGTTGGCTGTTTTGGGAATTGCCATAATTCTGCTTATGATTAAGATATTTGTATTGAAATAATATTTATCGAGTCTTCACCATAACCTTTATAAACAAACTTCTTACACCTGAGATGAGCTTCAAGGTTCTCAAAAAGGACTAAAGGTAGAAGGAACAATCATGGCAGGAATATACGACGTAAACGCACAGGATTTGGTCGAAAAGACCGCACAAGAACTAAAGAACATTCCAGAGATTACACCCCCCATTTGGGCAACATTTGTCAAGACTGGCAGGCACAAGGAAAGGCCTCCAACCCAGCCTGACTGGTGGTATTACAGAGCAGCAGCAATTCTCAGAGCAGTTGCAAAGCTTGGGCCAATTGGCACAGAAAAATTAAGAACAAAGTACGGCGGAAAGAAAAACAGAGGAGTTGCGCCAGAGCACACTTACAAAGGATCAGGCTCAGTAATAAGGACAGTCTTGCAGCAGCTTGAAACTGCTGGCCTTGTTGTAAAGGCAACAAAAACCACAAGAAAAGGAAGAGTGCTCTCAGGCAAAGGACAATCATTGCTTATGAAAGTAGCAAAGACATTAGGTGCAGGAACAGTAGTCAGGAAGAAAGTTGAGGCCGCGCCAAAAAAGAAATCACATGGAACCAAATCTCGAGGAGATACGAAGAAAGAAGCTGGAGCAGCTCCAGTCCCAGATGCAGCGACAAGCTGAGCAGGAAAACCAGACACAGCAGCAAATAGCTGGGCTCGAAAACGTTGCAACAAAGTACCTCGACAAGGACGCTCACGTAAGATATGGCACGATAAAGGCGGCTGACGCTGATAAAGCGCAGCAGATCGTGCTTGTTATTGCGCAGCTCATTCAGGCTGGGCGAATAACACAGCCGCTGACTGACACGCAGTTCAAGGCGCTGCTAAACCAGATAACACCAAACAAAAGGGAAATAAGGATAACACGAAAATGAATGCAATACAAGAAGAGAGCCCCGTTTTTTCAACTTTAGAACGCTTAGTTAACACTCCGACACCATCTAGCAAAGGCAGGGATATAAGCGAAGACTATTTTAATCTTGGTGAATACGGAGTTTTTTTCCGGGTTGAAACAAAAATTGGAACCGATTTCTGCAGAGGGATTGTTGCAGACGACGATACTGCAATAGGGAACATAAGGGTTGTCATCGCAAATATGTACAAGTCCATGACCCAATTATCAACACATGTCACTGATTATGGCAATTTTTTCGACCATCAGACTGGCAATACTTATTTTGTTCCAGAGGATAAGGGAGCAATTTATCAGGTTGTTGATTAAAATGCAAACCCAAACATTAAACCCCTTAGAAAAAATTATTGAAGACCAAATCAAGAGAATACTAAAAGCTCGAGAGGAAGGCATTTCTTTAGCTCTTCCAAAAATTCGCAAGGTAGAAACTGGATATTACATTTTGTCTGTTGATGAAGTACATAATACTTTAATTGCAAAACCTTACGATGCCAAAGCTGAAATTTCGCATTCTAGAATTGTTGCGGATATGGAAGCAAATTATATTCCTGCTACCAGTGAACTGGGTTACGATGGACATGCAAATCCGGGATCTGGAAGAACATATGTAATTAGCGGGTTATCAATCTCAACGCAAATAATACCAAAATGACACGCAATAAACACCCTAGCATAAAGAAGCGACTTGCAAAGAGAGGCAGGCAGACAAGATGGGCGCCTTTCTGGACCGTTCCTAAGATTTACGGAAAAGGAAGAAGGATGCACCCAGGCAGGCATACTGCTGTCAAGCGAAGCTGGCGAAGAACAAAAATAAAATTGTGAAAACATGGCACTCGAACGAACATACACAATACCATTGAGGAAAGAAATAATCAAGGTTGCACCTTATCAGCGGGCTAAAAAAGTCGTGAATGGGATAGTCGCGTTCATCAGCAGGCACATGAAGCAACCGGATGAGGGCAAAATAAAAGTTGGCCAGCAGCTTAATTTGCATGTCTGGAAACACGGCATGCGAAATCCTCCAGTAAGAGTCAAGGTAACTGCGGTTAAGGACGATGCTGGAATTGTTAAAGTCAATCTTTTCGGCGCGCCAAAAGAAGTTGTGAAGGTTGAAGAAAAGGGCAAAAAGTCACTTGAGAAAGAGCTGGAACAAAAGATTTCTGGAAAGTTTGAAGCGCCAAAAACGGAATTGAAAGCAGAAGCTGTAGCAGAAACAAAAGCTGAAGAAAAAAAGCCGGAACATAAACACGCTGAAAAAGTTCATGAACACAAGCCAGAAACGGAACATAAACACGCTGAAAAAGTACATGAGCATAAAGCAGAAGTAAAAGAAGAAGTGGTACACAAACACCCTGAAAAAGCTCACGAGCATAAATCTGAAGTAAAGCACGAAAAGGCAGAGCACAAGCCAGTTCATGTAAAGCATGAAACTGAAGAGAAGCACGAGAAACATTCTGAGCATAAAGTAGTTGCAGAGCATAAGAAGCCTGTTCACAAGAAAACAGAGAAAAAAGAATAATTTCTCGAAATTATAATACGCGAGGGGCCGGAATTTCAGGTCCTTGACCGAAAACCTTTTGAACCGGCATGTCCTTACGGACACCGACTGGTCAGGTCGGTTGGCGTACCAGGTACGCCGTCCCTCGCGCAAAATATTGTAAACGCAACTTCTTAATATGCATATCTGACAAATTTCCGCAAGATTTCCGACCACAGCGGAAAAATGCATTAAAAAGAGGCCCCACGCCGAATGAGTAGAAATATATTTTCTATTTTTTGAAAAAAATGCGCTAAATCGCCGCGCAGGCTTTTAAACGAATTCATTAACAAACATCCGAACGATTAATAACCGTTTTAATAACATTTGAAAAAATTTATATAGTTTATATCGTAATTAAAAGATGTGGAAAAAGTTGATTACATCAAAGCCTTAAGGATCCCATTAATTCTGATAATATTCCAAATCATTCTTACTTATGTGCTATCTTGGTTCACATTTAAAAATGCTACATCGTATGAACAAATTATTGCAGCAGAGGCTTCCATCACGATATATTCGAGATTAATAATGATTTTTAGCTATGCTATCGTTTACTATACAGGATGGATAGTTGTTAGCAAGTTCAAGGGAAATATAAAGAATTCAATTTTCGCAGGATTAATTATTGGATGTATCGAGATTGTTTTATCTTTCATAAATATTATATTGATGTATAACACAATTCCAGGTTATAAAATTGGACTTTCACCTATATTTGGATTAGGAGAACTAGGAATTATTGCGTTTGTGGGCATACTGATAGGATTACTCTTTACGTTAGCAATTAATGCAGGAGTTGCAGCATTGGGCGGTTTTATTTCTTTAAAAGTCAATAAAAAATAGTTGTGGGTTTCGTAACTTTTCTGACAAAATTTTCCAACAATGGACTTCATGCGATGAAGGTATAGGTTAAGCATACAATAATAAAAAAGAACACTAGTATTAGAGCAATGCTTATTAACTAAAAGCTAATTCTCTTGATTGACCCATATCGAGTGATAATATGTTGCCTTTTGAAAACATAAAAAGAACAATAATAGAGAAGATACCTGCAGAGACTTCTCCGAAGTTTGGAAAGCCACCAGAACAAAGAACAATTCCTGAATTGCTTGATGGGGGGATAGTTAATGTTGACAAGCCTGATGGCCCGACGAGCCACGAAGTCTCGGCACATGTCCAGAAAATTCTGCACGTGAAAAAATCAGGCCACTCAGGAACTTTAGATCCAGGAGTTACAGGAGTGCTTCCTGTTGCATTAGGCAGAAGCACGAAAATAGTCCAGATGCTGCTGCCTGCTGGAAAGGAATACATTGCTGTAATGCACATCCATGAGGATGTTGAAGAAAGCAAACTTAGAGAAGTTATAAAAAATTTTGTTGGTAAAATAACCCAGCTACCTCCCGTCAGAAGCGCGATAAAAAGGCAGCTCAGAGAGAGAACCATCTACCATGCAGACATCCTGGAAATTGAAGGAAGAGACATTCTCATGAAAGTTGGCTGTGAGGCTGGAACGTACATCAGAAAACTTTGCCACGATATAGGGCAGCAGCTCGGAACGGGAGCACACATGGCAGAACTTAGACGGACAAAAGCTGGCCCATTCGACGAAACAACTCTCGCAACCTTGCACGACCTTATTGATGCGTACTGGTTCTGGAAAAATGAAGGCAAGGAGAATTATCTGAGAAAACTCGTCCAGCCCATGGAAAACGCAACGTTGCATCTTCCTAAAATCTGGGTGCTAGACACAACCGTAGATTCTATGGCACATGGAGCAACTCTTCACATCCCCGGAATTTCAAAATTTGAATCAGGAATCCAAATTAATGACATGGTAGCAGTTATGACTTTGAAAGGCGAGCTTGTCTGCTATGGCAAAAGCCAGGCAACTTCTGAAGAGTTAAAGACAAAAGAAAAGGGAATTGCAGTTGAAACCCTTCGAGTCTTCATAGACCCAGGTGTATACCCTAAAGTAGAGAGAATGAAGTGACTTACTTCTTGTAGCAATACTTATACTCGTTGCGGTTTCCTGTCGTTGTGAAAGAAACCTCTTTTCGCTTCCTAAGCTTCGCAAGATTATTTGTGACAGAACCTATTGAAGTTTTTAGCCTTTTGCTAATCTCCTTTGAAGTGAACCACTGGCGAGGGTGGCTCTTTAAAAAATCGAACACTTCCTGTTGTCCCATCGTGAGTAACTCCGACCAGCTCCTTTATAAACCTGTCGGATTTTAAGAGCATAATGATAAGACTGGGACCCGGCGGCAACTGCGATAAAGACCTAATCTCATCAATAAAAAGGCTGCCAACTCTCAGTCTTTCTGCGCAGGAAATCGAGTTCACACATGGAATAATGATGAAAAATGAGCTGGCAAAAAAAGCAGGAGAAATTGCCAAGGAGCAAAATATAGCTTTGTCCATACATGCGCCTTATTACATAAACCTTAATTCCGAAGAAATAGAGAAGCAAAAAGCCTCAATGCAAAGAATTCTAACGTGCTGCGAACGCGCGCATTACCTAGGGGCAGACCCTGTTGTTTTCCATGCAGGATACTATGGCAAGACAAGCAAAGAAGAAGCCTACGAAACAATAAAGAATCGAATACTTGAAATGCATGACGAAATAAAAAAATGCGGTTGGAAGACAACAATAGCTCCAGAAATTGCTGGTAAGCACAGTTCATTCGGCTCTGTCGAGGAAATTCTTCGGCTACAAAAGGAAACAGGATGCAACGCCTGCATTGATTTTGCCCACCTTTACGCACGCGAAATGGGAAAACTTAATTACCCGAAACTGTTCGACAAGCTTAAGCCATTGAAGCACATACATGCCCACTTTTCTGGCATTGCCTACACTGAAAAAGGCGAGAAAAACCATGAGATAATGACAGAAGAATTCTTCATGCCTCTCGCAAAAGAGATAGTAAAAAGAAAATCAGACATCACAATAATATCTGAAAGCCCCATAACCTGGAAGGACTCGCTTAAGATGAAGAGCGTGATTGAAAAACTTCAAACTCATTAAGCCAAATCTTTTTAAAACCTCACTGAAATTGATGATCCCATGACAGCTCCCGGCACACAAGGGTCGTGCATAATGGTTATTTTTGGAGCGACTGGAGATCTCACACATAGGAAACTTTTACCTGCACTTTATCATCTTCTGAAAAATGATGAGCTCTCCCAGGGATTCGCACTTGTCACAGTCGCTAGAAGGCCCTTTTCAGATGATCAATACAGGCAAGAGGCGAGGGAATTCATCAGAAAAAACCTCCCAAATACTGAAATAGACGAGACTCTCTGGAATACTCTCGCGGATCGCCTCCATTACTTCCAGATGGAATTTGAGCAGAATGATAAGTACGAAGATCTGAAAAAGAATCTTACAGACTTGGATGTGAGGTACAATTGCCTCGGCAACAGGGTATTTTACCTTGCAACACCGCCAGACTTGTTTGCAGAGATAGCCTTTGGGCTTAAGCGATATGGGCTTGTGCATTCTGATTCTGAAACACCATGGAGCAGAGTCGTTTTCGAGAAGCCTTTCGGGCACAACTTACAATCCGCACGCGAATTAAACGCATCCCTCTCTCTTGTTTTTTCGGAGAACCAGATTTACAGAATAGACCATTTTCTAGGAAAAGAGCTCGTACAGAATGTGCTTGTTTTCAGATTCGCGAACGGCCTTTTCGAGCCGCTTTGGAACAGGAGATACATCGACCACGTGCAGATAAGCTCAACAGAAACTATCGGCGTCGGAAGCCGAGGCGGCTATTATGACAATGCAGGAGCTCTTCAGGATATGGTCCAGAACCATCTGCTCCAGCTTCTTGCACTAATCGCTATGGAAGCCCCAATAACTCTCCAATCTGAAGATATCAGGGCAGAAAAAGTCAAGGTTTTTAGATCGCTAAGACCAGCAGAGGCAAGCGCAATAGAAAGCATCAGAGGCCAGTACATCGACGGCATAGTTAAAGGGCAAACAATTGCTGCCTATCGTGATGAGGACAAAGTGGACAAAAACTCGCAGACAGAAACATTCGTATCATTAAAAGTCGAAGCTCAGAATGGTCGATGGCAAGGAGTCCCATTCTATCTAAGAACAGGCAAACGTATGCAAAGCGATGCAACAGAAATAATTATTCAATTCAGGGCAACCCCTTACCCAATATTCCAGGGTCTTGCCATAGAAGCAAACCGCCTTGTGATAAGAATCCAGCCCGAAGAAGGCATATCAATGATGTTCAATGCGAAAGTCCCGGGAAACGACCTGAAGCTGCAGCCTGTAAAAATGGACTTCTCGCACAAATCAACATTCGGCCTTAACACGCCTGAAGCTTATGTAAGATTGCTCCACGACGTAATGCTCGGGGATTCAACACTTTTTACGAGCTGGCAGGAAGTCGAGCATGCATGGGAATTCAGCGACCGCATACAGCAAAGCTGGAAAGTAAGAAATATCCCCCTTTTGTTTTACGCACCCGGAACCTGGGGACCGATTGAAGCCAACGACATGATTCAGAAAGAAGGGCATACATGGATTCTGCCCTTTCAAGACAAATCCTAACGATTCGGCCACCAGAGCATAATTGCGCCTGCGATAATCATTGCAAATGGCAACAGAAACAATTTTGTGCTGAAAACATCGAGACCAAAAAATACCCTTTTCAAATCAAACTTGAAGAGGGTAAAAATCCCGCCGATGACTAATATCGCAATTCCGTAAACGATTAATCTAATCCCCAGATGAAATCTAAGCTTCTTCATTAAAATTAAGAACACAAACGGATTAATAATACTTGCCTTGTTTGGATTAATTTGAACTTGAGGCAATATGGTTTTAGAATAATCTTCTCAAGCGCTCATTCGCCGCGCGGGCTTGATTGTTTCCTGAATTTGCAGACAAAATTGCCAGAAAAACTTGGCCAGCACGGCCAGGAGTGCAAATAATTATTTAGCTTTCGAGAATGAGACGAATTAATCTTGTTCATTTCAGAAACTAAACAATGTATGCTGCTTGCTATTCGAAATTATTTCATCAAAAGACTCGCCGTAAAACCCAAGCACTGCCTCTGCTATCGGCTTTATCTGTTTCTCTATGTAGTGCTCATAATCTATTTTGCTTTTGATAAGTTCCAAAGGTTGAGGACCATCGACAGTCTGATAATATGAGATGATAGGATTGTCGATAGTTTGAAGCTGCCTTGCAGCCTTGACATGAGGTGGTGTTGTTTTTGTGTACTCGGAAACGTCTTTTCGCAAAGCTTTACGGTAAACAAGCAAATTGTCAAGCTTACCTGAAGTAATGTCTTGGACATAAGACCGTATATAACTCTTAAGGTCCTTTTGGTGAAACAACAATTCAATCAGGTGCATCTGGAACTTCTTTGCCGCCTCAGTCCAGTCACGCCTAACGAATTCAAGCCCCGTAAAAACAATTTTCTCCTTGCCGTCCTTCATTATCATACCGGCGTACCTTTTCTTTGAGCCAACTTCAGAATCGCGTATCTTTGGCATCAGAAATCTTATAAAAGTTTTTTCGTACTGCAATTCCATGCAGGATTTCCTGCCAAAATTATCCCGGACATAGGCATCATAATATGAATTTACCTTACCAACGACTGCACTGGAAACTTTTTGCGCTTCATCAAAGGAAGGAAGATCGAGGCTTATGAAAATCGAGTCAGTGTCGCCATAAATTACATCAAGACCCTCCTGCCGAAGCAACTCGGCTGTCTTCTTGATGATAGTCTGGCCGAAGCTCGTTATCGCGTTAGCCACATCAAGGCTGTAAAACCTGCACGCAGGATTTGCTAAAACTCCGAAGAATGAATTCATTGTAATCTTGATTGCTTGGCTCTCGATATTATTATTCCTTTGTTTTGCCAATTCTCTTTGTTCCCAAAGCCGTTCAATAATCACAGGCAGGATTCCATTATTATTCCTGAACTTTGCTCCATTGGGCGCAGTTATTTCCCCGTCAGGAGAGTTCGAGAGAGGGTCGATATTGAAAGTCCTGATTATGCTAGGATATAGGCTTTTAAAATCAAAAACACTTACAAATCCATAAATTCCTGGCTTGCTTTCCATGACAAAGCCGCCCTTAATTCTTTCGCCCCGGTCAGCAACTTTTGTTGTCATGCAGGCAATTTTTCGAAGCCTCGTTTCCCTTAAGTAAAGCGAGTCCAATGAAGCAACTGAAGCTTTTATCCTATCGGGCAGCATACCAGTAAGCTTTGTTCTCGCGACAGCAAGATCAATGAAACCTTTCTCAACTAGAATCCTGTAAACAAGATCAGCATCCTTGAGGTTGTACTTGCAAAGCTCAGCAGGCGCGTTCTTGTAAAGAAGTTCAATCTCCTCTCTTTTGTTCGTGAATGCAATTGCTTTGGCCTCGCCAAGCAGCTCTTTCGCAGCGGTGTCAAGCTTGTAATCCTCGAGCTTCACAAAAGATGCCTTTAGCAATTGTATGCCGTCAAAAACAATCCGTCCCGGAACTTCTGCCTCTGAGTCGCGCATGAACTCACTTTTTATCTTGACATAAACAGGCATTTTTTCATCACGCGAAATTGAGAAAGGAACCCCAAGCTTCCTGCACCTGTCTTGAAGAACTTTGAAGTCAAAATCAACGATGTTCCAGCCAACGATAATATCAGGATCGAGAAGACGTATTGCTTCCAAAACGTGAGACAAAAGAGCGCTTTCATCCGGAAATGCTTTTGCTCCTTCAACTTCTTTATCAGAAACAACATACGCATGCTTTAATGCCTCTGAATAAAGTGCTATAGAAAAAATCTTTTGTGCATTCCTATCTGTTTCGATATCGATTGAAAGCACTTTCAGCGGAACATTCACTTCTGCCCCGCTTATTTGCGGCTCATCATAAATTCTAGAAACTAGAGAGCTCTGCTTGAATTCTCCTTCAATTTCAATTCCTCCTTTAATGTCATGGTCGAAAAGAAACCTGTAAGCGAACCTAATGTCAGCCTCATAGCACTCAACTCCTTTTGACAGCAGCTGATCACGCAAAGAAGGAACTTCTTTAGGGTTGTTCAGCACAATTTTCGCCAGCTTTTCACCCTTGAAATTTGTGAAGTCAGATGCCTGAACTTCGAATTTTATTCCAGTGTTGATCAGCTTGAAAACATCAGTTTGAGAATCCTTGATGAAAAAGTAAGGCTTGAACGATTTGATTGCGCAGAAGGAATCCCCATTTTCCAGCCTACCGAATAGGTAAACCTTTGCTTTATCATTTTCCACTCTGTAAGTTGCATAAACAACGAAACCTTTCATAAGCGCTGAAAAGTGCTGGTTCTTATAAAATTGCTGGTGATAAGTCTATTGAACCTTGACGGTCACACTGGCTACACAGATATTTGGCTCACCAAAAACATCTATCCTGAAATCAGCGCCTTTCGGCAATTCGCCATTATCTCTTCCCCGGTTACTAAAAAGAGGGTCATTAAGAAAGAAACTAAAATTTTTCCAGGTGCTGGAATTAGTCTTAGTAAGCCAAGGCGTGTACTTGAAAGCGCCCGAAGCAATATTATTAGACAGGTCAGTCGAATCATACTGAAGAGAGATAGAATTATTGCCATAATCAAAAACCTCAACAGTAACATTCGCTCGCTTATATAGCGTCGCCCAAGCAAACTCATCAGCGATATCAAAATAAATGAATCTAGGATAAGTAAATCCAGCAGGAGCTATGCAGGTTTTACCATATTGAAGCGGAGTCACCCTCGCATTTTGGGGCTGTATTAATAATAAGCAATTTTCATTTCCATAGCTCCACTTCACTTCAGAATTAGTCTCGCATGGCAGAGAGCTAAGCTTCTTTTCCCCTCTTTTCAGTGCATCAACATAAGCTTTCGTAAGCTGGATGTAATAATCGCCATGCTGAGCGCTCCTGGCAATCGTGGAGCCCTCATGAAACTCATTCCACGTTTCGAAAACAATAATTGACCTATTATAAACAAGCATTTTTTCAAGGTTCCTCCTGTAGAAATCTCCATCCTTTCTATCTCTCTCAAAGCCGCCATTCCGATCAGGAAGAATCGAATCATTATACCCCGCACCTAAAACTAAAACATGGTCAGCAGCCAAGTCAGTAGGAATTATACCGGACAAAGAAGCACCCCAGCGGTAGGTCAGGTCAACATTAACCTTCCACCACGCCTCCTCCTTAACGATATAAGGCCTCACTCCAAAATCCTGCTCAAACCTCGAGTACATATAATCGAACGACTCCTGGTTGTACTGGTCATTCACATACTGGAGCCAAAGCCAAATAACCGGCCTGCCGTTGATGGTAGCCCAATATTTTTTTGGCACCCGCTTATAAAATTCGTAGATATCTCTGTAAAATGAATCCCTTGAAGTGTTACTAATTAGCTCCTTCACATCCCAGTAGCCATTCAGCACATTTGTATCGTAAAACAAGCCAATCTGCGGATAAGGCTTCCCTTGGGCGTCCATTTCCTGAACTGCGATTGCAGCGTTCTCGACTCCGGTTAAAGACCAATTCAACCTTCGCCCCCAATAAACCATCAACGCATTGTCAATCCCTGCAGCTTTCATGTCAGTAAACTCACGCTTGAACCAATCAACAGACTTGTAAGAAAAATCAACAGTGCTTTGAGGGCTTGTAGCCAAGCCTGCAGGGTCCATATGCGCCCCTGAATAAACATCATACCAATAATAAAAATATGTTCCAGTAAAAACAGAACTGACAGGTTGTGTTGAATTAATAACTGGAGGGACGGTATCATTAACAGGCGGAGTTTCATTAATAGGAGGCGGAGCTGGGCAATCTAAAACACAAGAAACATTTTCGTCTGGCTCGCAAACGCCATTACCGCAAACGCTTGGCGGCGGAAGGATTGTGCAATCTGCCGGGCAAGTTGTCGTTTCGTTCGATTCGCAAATTCCATTTCCGCACACGCTTGGCGGAGGCTGAACTGCACAATCTGCAGGACAAGAAACCGAGTCTCCAGGTTCACAAATACCGTTGCAAATGGCAACCTTAACGCAAGCTCCGTCTTGGCAAACCGAACCAACAGGACAAGCAATTTTTTTTGTGCCCCTCAAATATTTATAACAGTATTGCTCAGCAAGATAGACAGAGCTTTGACAATAATCCCAAAGCTCATATTTGGAGTTCGAAGTAGTCCCCTTAACATAACCCTTGACACCATAATTTTTCCCGCCGTCAGAATCAAAGCAAGTTCTGTTTAATGACCCAGTAGCCAAGCCTGTTAAGTTAGACTGAAAAACATTATTTGTAATCACAGCAGCAGACAACAGCAAAACAGCAATTACCCCAAACAACACTACTTTATCCATTCCCCCGACTCCAAGAGTTTGATCCTGATAAAAATACCCATAATCAAAGTAAAAGAAACATTTCTTTATTTAAAAGTATGGATTTATATGAGCCGCCATAATCCAAAAATTTTCCAACAAACATTTAAATACACTCAACCAAACGATTTCTTAAAAAGAGGGCGATATGGAACTAAGAAAAGACTACATTCTAGACCGGTGGGTCGTCATATCTGAAGCCCGAAAAAAAAGACCAAGAGAGTTCATGCAAAAGCAGGAGACAAGCACTGGTGCCTGCTCTTTCTGCCCGGGAAATGAGCACCAAACCCCGCAAGAGAAAGGCAGGATAGGCAATCCTTGGCAAGTAAGATGGTTCGATAACTTATTCCCATTCGCTGAGCTTAAGGGAAATCCACAAATCCAGACGCACAATGAATTTTACACCTTCGGCAATCCATTTGGAGAGCACGAGATAATAGTCGAAACAACAGACCACAATAAGCAGATGTGGGATTTGAACAGCCAGGAACTGATAACTATATTCAAGGCTTGGAACAATCGAATATCAGAACTTTCACTTAGGCCCGCTGCTAAATGGGTTGCGGTTTTCAAGAATCATGGAAGAGAAGGAGGAGCGTCGCTTATCCACAGCCACAGCCAAGTGGTCTCATTCAACATGGAACCACCTCAGGTCATGGCAGAGATTAATGCCAGCAAGAATTATCAGAACTGCCCGTACTGCAAGCTGCTAGAGAACGAGAAAAAGAGCCACAGGCGTGTCAAAGAAACAGAATCGTTTGCGAGCTTCACGCCTTACGCATCACGGTTCAACTACGAAGTCTGGATTTTCCCAAAAAAACATGTAACACGCTTCACAGAGTTTTCCGAAAAGGAAATGTCTGAACTAGCCGAGCATTTAATACTCATTCTCTCCAAACTTAAAAAGCTTGAAATTCCTTTCAACATGTTCCTACATTACCCCCCAAAAGGATACGACTTGCATTTCCATATAGAAATAACGCCTCGGGCAGCAATTTGGGCTGGCTTTGAGTTCACAACAGGCATAATCATTAATTCTGTGAGCCCCGAATACGCTGCTTCATACTACCGAGGAGAAATCGATGAGTACGGTAACCCACACGTTTGAAGGCGAGGAGGCAAGCGGCGAAAGCAATGATGACCTTCGCTTCTTGCTGACTAATCGGAATGGAAGTTTCCTATGCCTGTCAGCAGGAAAGAAAAGCAGATATGACGGGTATTTCTGGCGAGACGATAAAACATATAGGATAGTTGAAGACATTAAGGTGCTGCAGGCAGCCGTTCCAAAACACCTTACAAATTCATTCACAGAAATCACTCGGGACTTCAGCTCATTCTCAGAAACCTTTTTCATGCCGCGACACAAGAACGGATTCCATTATTCAGTCAACCATAAAAAAAACATAACGCTTGATTTAGACATTAGGGAGAGCTACGACAACAGAATCTGGGGAAGGAACTACGAAGCAAAAGAAACAGATGGCGTTTCGATAATTAATTTTGTGAAGAAAAACGACCCAAGAGAACCTTCAGGCGATGAGTTTGCGCTGAGCTTAGCTGCAATCAGCGATGGCAAAGCAACGCCTATCAGAGAGTGGGTTCACAAAGTTTACGAAACAGATGCGCACAGAAAATCAGAGCCAACAGAAAGATACGCTTATCGAGCATTTGAAATTAGTGCCAGCAGATTTGCGCTCGGAGTCGGAAGGACTGAAGAGGAAGCAATAAAAAACGCGACTGAAATATTTGATAATTACGAGCAACTAAGAAAAATCCAGGAAGAAGAAAACAAAAGTATGCTCGGCTGGCATTTAGACAACGAAAAAATAGGGATGGCGTTCAGGTGCGCAATCGCAAGCCTTGATTCGCTGAGAACCAATGAAGGGATACTCGCAGGGCTCCCCTGGTTTTTTCAAGTCTGGGGCCGCGACCAGGCAATCTCGCTCAAAGCGCTGATGCTGCAGAAGGAATACGCTTACTCAAGGCTCCTGCTGGAGTCCATGCTTCCGCACAGAGACAGATTCGGCAGGCTAAAAAATATTCTTTCAGGCGGAGAGAGTGAGACAGGAAGCGCTGATGCAACAGGCTGGGTAATCCAACGGCTTTCTGACCTTCTCGAACTTCTCGAGAGAGACAGGCAGCTTCGGCTTTACTTCACAAAAAAAGAAGTTGAAATGCTCGTAACATCTTTCGAAAGCATAATCGACGAGGTTACAAAAGACAAGGCGAGGGAGGGCCTCGTGGTTAATGATGCTCTGGAAACTTGGATGGACACTTATTATGCAGGCGATGTCAGGGAAGGCGTAAGAATAGAGATTCAGGCATTGCAAATTGCCTGTTACAAAGCACTTTACAGTCTGACTAACAAGAAGTTTTACAGCGCGCTCGCCGAGAACGCAATCAAGAATGTGAGAAAAAAACTTTTCAACGGCCATTACCTAAATGACGGGCTTGATGACGAAACGATAAGGCCGAATGTTTTCATCGCCTATTATCTTGTTCCAGAACTGCTTGATAGGGCAGAGTGGGCGATGACATTTGATTACGCGCTAAAGGCACTTTGGAACTCATGGGGAGGGCTGGCAACTATCGACAAGTCTCACAAGCTTTACTGCGACGAGAGTACAGGCCAAGACACAAGAAGCTATCATCGAGGAGACTCATGGTTTTGGATAAACAACCTTGCAGCACTTAGCCTTAGCAGATTTGACCACAAGCGGTATCACAGGGAGATTGAGAAAATCCTTGAAGCGTCAACAGACGAGATATTGTTTTATGGCTGCATCGGGCATCATTCTGAGCTTTCCAGCTCGAAAGAGCTTCGTGCAGAGGGCTGCTTCTCGCAGGCATGGAGCGCAGCGATGTATATTGAACTTGTTCACGAATTATTCGTGAAATAAACTCTTTTTGTCCGTTTGTGAGGTAATCAGCAATAAATCATTGCAGATTAACAAAATATATAAACCCTTTTTAGATAAGATTTTCATGCTTGAGAGGCTTCACCAGGACAAAACTCCACCGATAAAGCTTGATCTTAAGGACATTAAAATTCTTTACGAGCTCGGGCTTGAGGGAAGACAGTCAATTTCCAAGATTGCTAAAAAAGTTCAGCTATCCAAGCAGGGTGTCAAGTACAAAATAGAAAAACTTACCAGAGAAGGTGTTGTCGAGGGCTATCTTGCAGTTATTGACCTTTACAGATTGGGTTATGTCCTACATAGGGTTTTCTTTAGGTTTCAGTATGTCAACCGCGAGCAGATGAAGGAAATTATTGACTTCGCAAAAAGCCATCCGAACATCAGCGCAATACAGCAGTTCTTCGGCGCATGGGACATGGCGTTGATAATATCCGCGAAAAATATTTTCGAGTTTAACCAGGTCCTTAAAAGCTTTTACATGAAGTTCGAAAGCCTCGTCAAAGGAGAAATGATAACAATAATTACAGACATTTATCAATTTCGGCACACCTACGCCGATGCTAAATATGAAGGTGCAACAACACTTCATCTTGGCGGAGAGCTTGGCACGGAAATTATTGACGATTTCGATGAAAAAATTCTTCAATTGCTTGCCAGTGACGGCAGGATTCCGCTGTTTGAGATTGCGAGACAACTGGACGTATCAGATAAGAAAGTTGTTTATCGCATAAAAAAACTGATTGAGCGAAAAATACTGCTCGGTTTTACCGTATTGCTGAACAAGGATAAACTGGATCTCGAGCAATACAAGATATTTTTGACACTTAAGAATACATCATCTGACCGTGAAAAAGAGCTGATTTCGTACTGCAAGTTCAACAAGCAGATAATTCAATTAACGAAAATTCTTGGCAGGAATGCCATCGAAATAGACTGCGTTGTGCATAACAAGAAGGAAGCTCAGCAGATTCTTGAAGAAATTCAAGTTAAGTTCGCTGATTTGATATCAAACACACTGACTGCAGTTGTTGTTTCTGAGAAACAGATACATTATTTGCCGAGAAAGTGATTAGGCAGCTCTAGCCGGGCAATAAGACCTGATTAACATTTTCAAATAAAGGAATACGACAATCTTGTTATCTATGAGAGTTGCGCTGTCCTACAAGCGCCTGCACTACAAACAGTTCCTGAAGGGCAAACACCCTTCTGAGAACCAAAAGACAACTTATCAACACAATAACCTTCAAGAATAGAACCATCAGGATAACAAGAATCAACAAAACCATGTAGAACCTGACCAGAGGAGAACTTTATATAAGTACTACCAGCCACATTAAAATTAATACTACCATCAGTATCAGTACACTCATCAATCTTAACATTCGAAACAGGAACGGGCAATGCAACACACGCACCATTGCTACAAGAATAACCTTGTGGGCAAACACCTAGAGAATGACTAACTGCATTAGCAGGAGTACAAAACATTTCATTCACATAACCAAATACATCACAAGAATCGGTAATCATGAAAGCTCCAGATGAGTTAACAACCGAAACCGAACCTATAGCATAAAGATCATTACCAGAATCAACGCAAGAGCTAGGGACTGGCGCACAACCCGCACCAACACAACCAACACCAACCTGCGAAACCTTACAAACTCCCTTATCACATACTGTGCCAGAAGGACAAACTGCCTTTTCAGAACCAAAAGTCAACTTATCAACACAATAACCCTCAAGAATAGAACCATCAGGATAACAAGTATCAGTAAAACCATGCAAAGTCAACCCAGAGGAATATCTAATATAAGTACTGCCCGCTTTAGTATAATTTATGCCCGCATCAGTATCAGTACACTCATCAACCTTAACATTCGAAACAGGAATGGTCAATGCAACACACGCACCATTTCCACAAGTGTAACCTTGTGGGCAAACGCCTAGGGAAAAACTACCTGTGTTAGTTGGAGTGCAAAACATTTCATTCACATAACCAAATACATCACAAGAATCAGAAATCATGTAAGTTCCTGATGAATTAACAACCGAAACCGAACCTACAACATAAAGATCATTACCAGAATCAACACAAGAATTCACAACTGGCGCACAACCCGCACCAACACAACCAACACCAACCTGCGAAGGCCTACAAGCACCAGCACTACAAGCAGTACCTGAAGGACAAACACCCTTCTGAGAACCAAAAGACAACTTATCAACACAATAACCCTCAGAAATAGAACCATCAGGATAACAAGAATCAGTAAAACCATGCAAAGTCAACCCAGTCGAATAATGGATATAAGTACTACCCGCCTGAGCATAATCTATACCCCCATCAGTATCAGTACACTCATCAACCTTAACATTCGAAACAGGAAGAACAGGAGAAGCGAGACAAGCACCGTTACTACAAGAATAACCTTGCGGGCATTCATACAATGCATAACTGCCTTTGTTAGTTGGAGTGCATATTACTTCATTTAAGTACCCGAAAACATCACAAGAATCTGCAATCAAGTAAGATCCTGATGAATTAACAACCGAAACCGAACCTACAACATAAAGATCATTACCAGAATCAACGCAAGAACTAGGGACTGGCGCACAACCCGCACCAACACAACCAACACCAACCTGCGAAACCTTACAAACTCCCTTATCACATACTGTGCCAGAAGGACAAACTGCCTTTTCAGAACCAAAAGTCAACTTATCAACACAATAACCCTCAAGAATAGAACCATCAGGATAACAAGTATCAGTATAACCTTGCAAAACCTGACCTGAAGAAAATTTAATATAAGTGCTACCAGCTAAATTAAAATTAATGCCACCATCCGTATCTGTACACTCATCAATCTTAACATTCGAAACAGGAACTGGCACGGGCACTACTGCTGGCACAAACACTGGCGCTGTAACACAAGCACCATTAGTACAAATCGAATCATCGGAACAAGTGTAAGATGACAAAGCTGAATAATGATTATCAGAAACACAAAAATATTCGCCAACAACTTTGTTAGTTCTGCAATAATCAGAATATGTTGTTTTAACACCTGAATCTGTTACTGTCGTAACACCTGCAACATCGTAAGTAAGGCCACCATCAGAATCGGTACACCTCGAAGATGGAAAAATACCCTGTCCACCAGAACAACCGGATAAAACTAGCATTAGAATAACAGATGCGATCAAGCAAAATAAATACTCTTTCTTATACATTGAGAAAATATCCTGGATTTTACATTATATAAATGTTTAGATTTTAAAAAAACAAAAAAAACTAGCAAGCTCCCTTTAGAGTTTCCATGATTGTCTTCATGTCCCTCTTCTTGCAGTATGCCTTGAACCCATCCTGCTCTATCTCTAGTGTAGGTGTATTCATTGTACCATCCCCCTTTGTTTTTATAACTGAACCGGACTTATAAGCATTTGCTGTAACTCTTAGTTAGCAACCTCCAGATACACACTCTGGCGTAGTACATCCTTGTACCTTGGTTCTTTAGTGATATTATGACAGTGCAACTATGAACATCGACTGCGCCCAACCTAAAGGTGAGTTCTCATTGTGCTCATCCGAGCCTGCGAAGTACAGCTCAGGCAATTCGCCTTTCGCGTTCATGACTTCATAAGTTTTTTTCATGAACTGCTCATATTTTGCTTTGAAGCCTAAATCCTTGTAAATTTTTGCAAGCCAGGGAAAGCCCATGGTCCATTCTGCTTCTCCGGCTCTGTTGTAATATTGGTCACCAATGTAACGTAATACGCCTCTTTTTCTGACAAGATGCTTTTCCACATTGTGGAGTATTTTCAACTTCATCTCATCGCTCACAATATTGTAAGGATAAATCAAAGACAGCAAAGCTAAGTCGACTTTCTTTGTCTTTGACTCATATGGAAGCAATTTGTGAAGAGTCTCCTCACCTTTCTTTATCAGCAAAGGCGGCACTATCACTTTATGTGAGATTGCCTTCAGGCCAGCAACGCAAGCCCCAACACTTGAAGCGTGCACTTCCATGTTCTCCTCCCACATTCCGTTGTCATGGTCATGCCAGTACTCGACGCTCTGCAAATAAAGTACGAGCTTCTGAAGTATTCTGACATCATTGAGATTTCTGATTACCTTGATGCCTTTCTTGTCAAGGTCACCGACTTTAAACAGGAACGCGCCTATCGCATCGTTCTGCTTGTTGCCCCATTCTTCGCTGAACTCATCGAAAGTTTGAGGGTGAAATCTGGCGTGAATATACTGAAAAGCGTGATGCGGCTTGTTTTTTATAGCGTGGTCTATCTTTAATTCGTGCTTTAGCAGAATGTCAAACAATGCATGATAAGTTTTTAGGAGAGCCTTTTTTTCTCCTGTTGCTTCTAATGCGAGAGACTCGTAAATGTTATCCCTTAGCCAGGCCTTGTCATAACCAGTGCTGACGCTATTCTTTGAAGCACCGAAAAGTCCGCTTGGGTATTGCAGACTCCTGATTATGTGCTTTGAAGTGTTCATGCGATCAGACATTTTTGCACGATTCATTTTTCACCATCCCCAAAGTAACCTGCTTGCGCCTTCAAGCGATCATAAAGTTCTCGCATTGCATACTCATAAACAATATCCTCTGTTCTTCTGAAAGTAATATCAAAAGATTTTTCGCGTCCTAAAATTTTCATCCCCATATCAGACATCTCAACATCAGTCATCCCAGTAAATCCTGCGATAACTTCGGCAGCTTTTCTTACAGGGATGCGGTATTCAAGCATACCTGATACAACATCCGAAATGTTATAATTTACATCAAAACGATTTGCCATTGTACACCTCTTGATTGATTATAATACTAGGTACGATTCTTTTGGAATGTTTTTGCCAAAAAGCTCTTCCATTGCTTCATTAACTATAGGATCCATTGGAACAGACTCAGCTGCAGCCTGATTACCTATCGTTACATATGATATTGGTGCTAGGGCTGAACTCAGCCTGACACTCGACTCGGCTGTAAGGTCTCTCGAATCATAATTTATGTTACTCATCTCTACCACCCCTTGAAAAACTAATAGAATATTACATTTATAAGTTTTTCGCTACTGCAGAGTAACAATATAATTTCCAATATGGAATATAGTATTTTGTATACTTTTAACATGAAAAATTTGAAATAAGTATAGTATTTTGTATATCAGAAATATACCTTTTTGTATATTTCACTCATAAAATCAATCAAGTCCAAGTCCTTCTATAATCGCTTTCTTGCTGAACTCTTGCAAATCGCCGTAATTCTGACCCACTCCAAGGTATAAGATAGGCTTACCAGTAACATAAGAAACGGAAATAGCAGCCCCGCCTTTCTCATCAACATCTGCCTTCGAGAGTATGATCCCATCAATTCCTACAGATTCGTTGAACTGCTTTGCTTGCTCAATGCAGTCATTGCCTGTAATGCTTTCGCCGATGAAAATCTTGAGGTCTGGAGCAGAAACACGGGCAATTTTCTTAAGCTCATCCATCAGGTTTGTATTTGAGTGCAATCTTCCAGCAGTATCTATGAGCACGACATCGATATTATTTGCTTTCGCGTGTGCAATTGCATCATATGCAACAGCTGCAGAGTCAGAGCCGTAATCATGCTTGATCAGTTTTATTCCAAGATTATTTGCATGGGTTTCCAACTGCTGGATTGCCGCGGCCCTAAATGTGTCACCTGCTGCCATCACAATTTTGTAGCCTTTCCCTTTCAACATGTGAGCAACTTTTGCAATTGTAGTTGTTTTCCCTGCACCATTAATTCCGAGAAACAAAATTACAAAAGGCTTTTTCTCACTGATTTTTTCTGCAAGATTATAGACCGGTACTTCGAACAATTCTTCAATGCTTTTCCTTAATGATTTAATTATCACTGATGTTACGTCTGATTTTCTCAATGGAATACCCACAATGCTCAGCTTCATATCCGCCTTTATTTTTTCTATGACCTCTACTGCCACATTGTTCTCAAGAAGCGTGATTTCTAAATCCCAGAAAAGCTCTTCAAATTTTTTGTCTGATAATTCGACGTGCGTGAACTTCTGGGCAATTGCCTCGAAGAAACCTTTCTTTTCTTCGACCTTAGGTTCTTCATGTTTTATTTCTTCTACTTTTGGTTTTTCCTTAACTACTTCTTTAGGAATTTCTTTTATTTCAACTGGCTTCTTTTCTTCCTTCTTGCCGAAAATTTTTGCGAAGAAACCTTTCTTTTCAGGCTCCACTTTTTTCTGGACCGGTTTTAACTCTTCTTTTGGTTCGAGTTTTTCTTCAGGTGTTTTTATTTGTTCTTTGACTTTTTCAATTTTGACAATTTCTGCAGGCTTTACCTCTACTTTTTCTGAAAGGACTTCTTCTTTTTTCGGAAGCTCAACCTTTTTTTCTGCAATAATTTCTTTTTTAGGTTGAACTGGTTTCTTTATTTCCGGCTTATGAACTTCTTTTTTAGTTTCTGGCTTTTTATGCTCAGGCTCCTTTATTTGCTCTTTGTGATGCTCTATTTTATGCGCATGCTCGTCTTTTCTTGGTGGCGTAGGATGCGATACTGGATGTTCTTTTTTCGGCGGAACTTTTAGCGGCTCTTCAAGTTCTTTCGATTCTGTTTCAACTTTCTTCGAAAAAGAAGAAACGACGCTTTTGAGCTTGTCCTTTAGAAATTTGAACATTTTACTGCGTTATCAAGTTGTTGAGCTCGTCTTGCAACACCTGTGCAGCGTCAAAGAGTTCCTTATTTTGTTTCTTGAGCTCTTCGCGGTGTAGCCTTAGCTCAGCATTCCTATCCTGCAACAGTTGCCTAGTCTCATCAATTGTTTTCTCGACAATCACATTGCTGCCAACATTTACGAGCAGCGTTTCCGAATTACTTAGTGTAGCTCTTGCAAATATTCCTTCTGAAACCGGAACGAGCAAATTAGAACCAATTTTTGAGTCCTTAAGATCCCCAAGCCCATCAGCCATCCGGTCTAATTCAGATGATTGCTCGTCGAGCATTTGCAATTGTTGCTGTACCTGCCTTAAAGTCTGTGCTATGAGCTGAAGATGCATATATTTTTCCTGAATTTGTTCTTCGGTTGCCATTACTTCCTTCCTTTGTATAGCTCGCTTACTGATTCTCCTATCGCGACCCTTCTTATTGTTTCCCCAAGCAAAGTTGATGTTGAAAGAATAGTCATGTTAGGCAGCTTTTTATCCGGAGGCAATTGGATTGTATCTGTCGTCACGATTTCCTTTACGTCAAGCCCTTTGAGCCTGTCAATTGCCGGTGGCTGTGTTAGCACTGGATGAGTGAAGAATAAGTAAACGTCTTTTGCGCCTGATTTTTTGAGTGCCTGAACAGCTTCAACAACGCTTCCTGCAGTGTCTACAAAGTCATCGAATATAAGACAATTCTTTCCCTCAACATCTCCTATGACCGCCATTGCCTGTGCTTTTGAATAGTGGCTGCGATGCTTGTCGATAATTGCTAGTCCCGCATTTAGGTTAACAGCAGCATCCCTCGCTCTTTTTGCTCCGCCGACATCTGGAGAAACAATTACAAGATCCTCTATTCTTTTCTGCCTGAAATAATCAGCCATCAATTGATCTGTGCTAAGATCGTCGACTGGGATATTGAAAAAACCCTGAATCTGCCCTGAGTGGAGCTCAACAGTTATTATTCTGGTTGCACCCGCCTTTTCGATCAAGTCAGCGACGAGTCTTGCAGAAATCGGCTCCCTGCCCGTCTTTTTCTTATCTTGCTTTGAGTAACCGTAAAATGGCACGACAACATTTACAGATGCAGTTGATGCCCGCTTGAAAGCATCTATCATCAGTAATAGTTCCATAAGATTTTCGTTTGCCGGTATTGAAGTTGATTGGATGAGGAATACATTCTGCCCTCGCACAGATTCCAGAATCTCAACTCTTGTTTCGCCGTTCGGGAAAGGCCCGACATCAATCTTTCCCAGCGGCCTGTGAAGATAATCTGCTATCTGCTGGGCAAGCTGCTTGTTTGAATTGCCGGAGAAAATCTTCAATGTGCTGTACATGCATCGAGGGTATTGCAGCCATTTTTAAATCTGATGGTAATTAAGGCAGATAATGAGTTTTTGCCAAAAATTAAATCAATCTAGGCTCATTCCCCGTAGAATCTGAATTTATAACCTTGTTCAGTTAATTGCGAATGAACTTGTCTTCCATGCTCAGTGGGTTGCATATATCCCTGATATCCTGTAACTTGATTTTTTCTCTCATTAAAAGTAGCAAGGCCTAAATCGACTAAAGCTTTTAAATCTGAATGGTAGCTAGTAATCCAAAATTCATCTTGTAGCCTAGGTGTTTCTTTTACGATTGCATTTAAACCATTAAGACATAGTCTTAATTCTCGGTCAACTCGGTGCTTGACTGCTGGGATTACTAAATATTGGCCTAATAGCTCCCCAAATATTTCTGGCTCAACCTTAGTGTCAATCGAAGTCATGTAATACCACCAGTTACGAGGATTGACTATTATTTTATAAATATATTGACAATTATTACGATAGATTTTCCTTCAACCTTTTCCTCATCTCAGGAAAATCCTCGGCGTTTATCCAGCCGCCGCAGGCGTGCTCATGCCCTCCGCCTTTTCCATCGAGTCCGGCAAGTGCTTTTGCGAGCGCGTCAGGCAGATTCTTATTGCCTCTTAAGCTGAACATGACTTTGCCGCTTTTTTCCCTGCCGAGCAAGATTATTCTGTCCGGATGTCGTGCATACATTTCATTCGCAAGGTCTTTGGTCAGGCTGGTGTGGTACTCTGAATAAGTGTAGACGATGAAAGGATCGCTGCTCCTCTGGCTGTCTGCGAGCCTTAACTGTGCATCATATTCTCTGTTGACTTTATTGTATTTTTTCCATAATAGCTCTCCTTCTTTAGTCGAATGGGAAAGAATTTCTTCCGGAGAATTAATTTTTTCAAGTGATGCTATACTCTTCTTAACATCTGAGTGGCTTCCTTTCAAATTAAATGAGAGCACCTTTACTAATGTTCCCAACTGCGTTTCAAACAGCAAGTGAGAAGGTGTGTAAGGAGGTGTTGCTATCTCCAGTTTTTCTATACCCTCAGGAATCTCCCAATCAGAAACGCTGCCGACTGCGCCCAGCCAGAAATCAGAGTTTGTTAATAAGTGGCAGAGCCAAGATGCAGGCTTATTATCTTTTTGGTCATAATTCTTCGGATTGATATATATCGTTCCTTTCTTAGGATTTGGATCGTGATGGTCAATCCAGATTATTGGGAGTTTAGCTTGCTGTATGAAATCCTCCTCGATGTGCGCGATATCAAGCACCACAATTAAGTCTGACTTGTGCTCCTCGACGCGCGGCAAGAAATCAGCCGATAAATATGGCGAAGCCTTTACCATGTGGCCGTGCCCTTTCTTGAAATAGCGTTTCAGGATTAAATACGCGCACAATCCGTCAGGATCGTCATGATAAAAAAAAAGAGGGTCTGCTGACTCTTCAAGAAGTTTTCTTGCATCGTCGAACAAATCATTCATTCCCATAAGATTTTTGAAAAAAATGAACAGTTATAAACTATTGCATTAGATTATGTTGTATAGAAAAAAATTGCGCTCAATTGGCGCGCGGCCTTATTGCCTCCAATCATCACCTAACAAATCCATTTATTTATTGAAAAAATAGTAAGTAATAAAGTGTTTGGAAAATTATTTGAGATTTTCACGACAGTGATCTATGTAAGATGCCGAGGGAAGCAGATAAAGAGCGCCTCCATAGGTTACTTCAAAACCAAATCCTTTTTCAACAGCTTTATGCGCAGCAACTTGATTACCTTGCCTTCCAATTCCTACCCATTTTCCTGATTCGGCGGCTCTCATCAACATCGGAACTAATGCAATTTCTAATTCT